>Ga0207643_10000097_pt1 | contig 59365 bp, 60 predicted proteins | sample KBSMisM62_FD_184313 | JGI IMG/M metagenome (GOLD analysis project Ga0207643, IMG submission 184313) | Miscanthus rhizosphere microbial communities from Kellogg Biological Station, Michigan, USA - KBS Miscanthus M6-2 (SPAdes) (version 2) | ecosystem: Host-associated > Plants > Roots >... | reverse complement strand
CGGCGCGGACCGGTTCTTCCGCGGCGCGACCGAGCTCGGCTCGATCTGGGCCTCGGTGGGCGCTGCCGCGGTGCTGGCGGCGACCGGCCACCGCCGGGCGGCCGCCAGAGGGCTGGCCGCCGCCTCGATCACCTGGGTCGCCGGGCAGGGGCTGAAGCGCGCGTTCGGCCGTCCTCGCCCCTACGACGCCGGCCTCGACGGGATGCACCTGCGCATCGAACGCCCGAACGGCACCTCGTGGCCGAGCAGCCATCCCGCCGTCCTGCTCTCGTTCCTCACCGTGACATCGAAGGACCTAGGCGCCGGCCCGATCGCGCGGGCGGCGCTGGACGGGCTGGCGGCCACGATCGGGACCTCGCGGGTGTACGTGGGCGTCCACTTCCCGTCGGACGTTGCCGGCGGGATCCTGCTCGGCAAGAGCGTGGCCGCCGCGTTCGACGACGACCGCCGATAGACTCGGCACGTGCTCGCCTCGATCGGCTGGCCGGTCCTCGATCGCATCCACCTGTTCGGCGACTTCGCCATCAGCCCGCACGGCATCGGGATCGCCGTGGGGTTCCTGTTCGGCGCGTGGATCCTGCAGCACGAGGGCCCCAAGCGCGGGGTGACCGTCGAGCACATCAACACGATGGTGTTCTGGGCGTTGATCGGCACGATCATCGGCGCTCGGCTCTTCTTCGTGATCGGCCACTTCTCCGAGTTCGACGGCGTGGGCGACATGCTCGCGCTGTGGAACGGGGGCCTCACCCTGCTCGGCGGGATCGCGGGCGCGATCCTCATCAACATCCCCTTGTTCCGCAAGTACCACTACTCGTTCTTCCAGGTGATGGATGGCGCGGTGATCGGGCTCGCGTTCGGGATCGCGTTCGGCCGGATCGGCGACCTGATCATCGGCGACCACCTCGGCAAGCCGACCAGCTGGCTGCTCGCGTTCCAGTACGAGGGCGGCAACCTCTCGGGGTTCACGTGTGCGGCGGGCACGTGCCGAACCACACTCGAAGGCGGGCAGGTACTCACGATCACCCACGAGGCGGCCCGGCTCACCACACCGGCCGGGCGGCTGCTCGCCGAGGGCGTCGGGGTCCATCAGACGGCCCTGTACGACATGTTCTTCGCGACGTGTCTGTTCCTCGTGCTGTACGGGCTCTCCCGGGCACCCCGGCGCCTCGGGGTGCTCACGCTCGTCTTCGGCGCGGTCTACGGGGCGACGCGGGTGCTCGAGGACTTCCTGCGTGTCGACAAGCGGGTGTTCGGCATGACCGGCAGCCAGTGGACCGGCCTCACGGTCTCGATCGTCTGCATCGTCACGTTGATCTCGTGGGCCGTCGGCGCGCGTTCGTCACCGCCAGGGGACGATCGAACGACCAGCGGAGACGAGGACCAGGCGGACCGAACGGTGCCCTGACGAGCTAATGCGCGTGGCCGTGATGGCCCCCGGCCGTCACGGCGGCGCCGGGGACAGCCATGATCGGGAGCGGCTTGCCGACCTTGGAGCGGGTGGTCTGGGCGAGCTCCCGAGCCGCGCGACGCAGCGCCTCGCCCGCCGGTGAGTCCGGGTCGGTCACGACGATCGGCGTCCCGTCGTCGCCGCCCTCGCGCAGCGCGGGTTCGAGCGGCACCTGCGCGAACAGCGGGACGCCCAGGGTTTCGGCGGCCTCGGTGCCTCCGCCCTGACCGAAGATCGGCGTGGGCTCCCCGCAGTGCGGGCAGACGAACCACGACATGTTCTCGATCACGCCGATCGGTCGCAGGTTGGTCCGCTCCGCCATCTTGCCCGCCCGCTCCGCCACCTTGCGTGCGGCCTCCTGCGGCGTGGTCACGACGAGCATCGACGCGCCGGGCAGGAATGACGCGAGGCTGATCGACACGTCGCCGGTCCCCGGCGGCAGGTCGCACAGCAGGAAGTCGAGGTCGCCCCAGTACACGTCGCCCAGGAACTGCTCGATCGCCTTGTGCAGCATCGGGCCCCGCCAGATCACCGGCGTCTCCTCGGGCACGAAGAAGCCCATCGAGATCACCTTCACGCCGTAGGACTCCATCGGCAGGATCATGTCGTTGAACCCGACGGGCTTGCCGGTCACGCCCATCATGCGGGGCACACTGAACCCCCAGACGTCGGCGTCGAGGATGCCGACGCGGTGCCCCTCGGCCGCCAGGGCGCAAGCGAGGTTCACGGTGACGCTGGACTTGCCGACGCCGCCCTTGCCCGACGCCACGGCGATCACCGTGGTGTCGGAGCCCGCGAAGAAGGTCGGCTGCTGCTGCTGGGGGGCCGCGCCCCCTCGCAGGGTGGAGACGAGCGAGGCGCGTTGCTCCTCGCTCATCGGGGACAAGGACACCTCCACGCGGTCCACGCCCTCGAGCGGCGCGAGCGCCTCGGTCACGTCACTGGTGATCCGGTCCTTGAGCGGGCAGCCCTCGATCGTGATCAGGACGTGGACGCGGACCAGGCCGCCGTCCAGCACCTCGATGTCTCGGAGCATGCCGATCTCCTCGATCGGCCGGCCGATCTCGGGGTCGTTGACGCTCCGGAGCGCCTCTCGGACCTGTTCCTGTGTGACCACGGGGGTGACCTCCTGGTTCGTTGGCTGGTTCGCTGGCTGGTTGGCTGACTCGGACCGTCCGTCGTGCGGCCGTGCTCCGATGGATCGGGCTCGGATTATCCTGGTCGGCACGGTGCGAACCGTGCTTTCTCCCATGGTACGTCCGGCGCTCGCGGGCGTCGACGCGCGTCGGTCCCGTCGATCGCGAGGAGCGACCCATGCCCGCCCGTGAACCCACTCCGCTCGAGATCCACAAGGCGCTCGCCGACGACACGCGCTTCCGCCTGTACCGGTACCTGGGGCTCTCGGGCAGGCCGGTCTCGATCCGCGAGCTCTCGACCCGCCTGTCCCTGCACCCGAACACGCTCCGGCCGCACCTGCGCCGGCTCGAGGAGGCCGGCCTGGTCCGCCGCGAGATCCGCAAGGGCGCGACCGTCGGTCGCCCGCAGACGATGTACGTCGCGATCGAGCAGATCGAGGGCGAGAACCGCGATTTCCGGCTCCTCGCCGAGATCCTGGCAGGTCTCGCCTCGGGCACCCGGGCCCGGACCCGCGCCACCGAGCGCGCCCGCGAGTGGGGCCGTTACCTCGCGGCACGCGGCGTCCCGAAACCGGGCACTCGCTCGGCGGCCCGCCATAACCTCGCCGTCCTGCAGGAGGCGATGGCCTCGGCCGGGTTCGACCCGCGGTTCCGAAGGGCGAGCGACGGGACCGTCGAGGTCACCCTGCGCGACTGCCCCTTCCGGGAGCTGCTGGACGACCACCGCGACCTCGTGTGCTCGATCCACCAGGGGTTGGTAGAGGGGATGCTCGGGGCGCTCGAGCCGCCGCTGTCCCTGGAGGCGTTCACGCCGCTCACCGAGCGCGCGATCTGCCGGGTGGAGGTACGGGAACCGCGACCTTAGGCCAAGGGCTCACGGGACGGCCGACATCGGCCGACACCCGACTGCCTCAGGCCGCCGGACGCGGCCGCCGGCGGATCAGCGCGGCGATCCCCAGGCCGATCCCGATCCCGAGCAGGGGTCCGATCACCCATCCCGCAACGGCGGGCGCGGAGCTCGCCGGCGTGACGGTACGGACCTCGACCACCGGCGAGGGTTCGGGCTGCGAGAACGAGGAGACGTCCACGGCCGCCCCGTTCCCGACGCCGGTCCCGTCGCCCACGACGATCGCACCCGTCATGCCGGGGTGGTACCAGCATGCCCAGGGATAGACGCCGGGCTCGGCGAACCTCGCCGTGAAGGCCTCATCCTGGTTGAGATCCTCGGGATGACCCCAAGAACTACCGATGACGTTGTGCGCGAACGGATCCTCGTTCACGAAGGTCACCGTGCCGCCGGTGTCGATCGTCAGGATCGTGGGTGTCGGGCAGGCGTCGACGAGCTCGACGGTGTCTCCCTTGCCCTGCGTCGCGCCGGTGTGGCAGCCGCCGCCGGCGGCGGCGGGGATCGCGGGGACGATCAGGACGGTGAGGAACGCGGCGGCGATCACGATCGCGCTGCGGCGAGCCATGGGCATCTCCTCTCGCGAAGGTCTCGGAACCGTCTACACCGCGGATGCGGGTCCGGTTCCGCTCGACGGCGTCCTCAGGCGATCGATCGGGCGACCTCGAGCGCCGACGCCCGGTCGAGCGAGGTCTCGAGCCGGTAGGTGATGCCGTCCACCTCCCAGATCAGGACGTTGCCTCGGACCGAGAAGGTCTTCGTGCCGCGCTCCGTCTCGATCATGAGGACGTGAGGAACCGGGATCCACACGGCTGTGGCACCGTCCACCGAGGCGGCATGCACGTCCTCGAACGCCTGGACGCTCTTGACCACGGTCTCGTCGTCGCCCTGGAACGCGATCAGGACGAGCCCCCACTCGGTCCCCGGCAGGGCCGGGTAGGTCGCGCTCGGCCGCCAGGCGTACGCGAGCCCCGGGTCGCCGAACGGGCTGTCGACCACGTACACCTCGTGGGGTGGCGGTCCCGAGGGCAGGGACGGCTCGAACCCGGCGAGCGCGACGGCCTCCTCGGCCGGCACCGGCTCGCCGAGCGCGCCGGGCGTCACCGGCGGCAGCGTGGCCGAGGGTGTGACGCCGGGCTGGACGCGGATCTCGATCGCGCCGATCGCGAACCGCGCCGCGGCGGCGAGCGCGAGCGCCGCGAGCAGGCCGACCGTCGCCAGCACGAGCACCCGCCGGCGGCTCCACAGCGCGCGCCGCGGGAGCACCGGGCGGGTGCCGGTTGCGTGCTCGGTCTCGAGCCGCGCGAGGACGGCGCCCCGCAGCGACGGGGTCGGGGGGAACGCGAGCTCGGGCCCGAGCGCCGTCAGCGCCGCCGCAACCTGCTCGTTCGTCATACGTCGCTCACCCATCCCGGGACCCCTCCAACCGGTCGCGCAGCTTGTTCAGGCCCCGCGACAGACGCGACTTCACGGTCCCCGGGCGGATCGCCAGGGCCCGGGCCGTCTCGGCCTCCGAGAGATCAAGCAGGTACCGGTAGGCCACGACCAGCCGCTCTGGCTCGGAGAGATGTTCGAGCGCCCCGAGCAACGCCTCGCGTTCCTCGCGCCCCAGGGCCGCGGCCTCGGGGGACGGGGCCGCGCCCCCCGAGCCGCGGTCCTGCGCGAGCCGCACGGTGAGCCGCTCGCGCCGGCTCACCGACCGCCGCCGGTTCTTCGCCTCGTTCGACACGATCCGGAGGACCCACGGGCGGAACGCCTCGCCGGCCCGGAAGCGGTCGATGGCGTAGAAGGCCTTCACGAAGGCCTCCTGTGCCGCGTCCTCGGCCTCGGCGGAGCTGCGCGTGATCAGCCATGCGGTGCGGAACGCCACCTCCCGGTATCGCTCCACGAGCTCGCCGTAGGCCTGAACGTCTCCGTCGCGCGCGAGCCGTGCGAGCTCGACGTCCTCCAGTGGACGGCCCTCCACTCGGTCGGTCATCCCGCTCTACACCGGGGGGATGCCGCCGGTTCCGCGGATGGCGCCGCTACGCGCCGGCCTTCCCGTTGCCGAACGTCTGCTCGGCGTAGTCCGTGATCCCCGAGAGCAGGTTCGTGAACTCCATCGGGATCACGAACTTCGTCGAGGGGGACTGACCGATCTGCTTGAGGGCCTCGAGGTACTGCAGGCTCATCGTCTTCGAATCGACGCCCTGCGCCGATTCGAAGATCCTCGTCAGCGCGAGCGCGAACCCCTCTGCGCGCAGGATCGCCGCCTGGCGGTCGCCCTCGGCGTTCAGGATTGCGGACTGCTTGTTGCCTTCGGCCACGGTGATCGCGGCCTGCTTGGCCCCCTCGGCCTCGGTCACGACGGCGCGCCGGGTGCGTTCGGCCGACATCTGACGCGTCATCGCGTCCTGGACCTGCGGCGGCGGGATGATCTCGCGGATCTCGACGTTGGTGACCTTGACGCCCCAGCGCTCCGTCACCTCGTCGAGCTTGTTGCGCAGGATCTCGTTCATCGCCTCGCGCTTGGCCAGGACGTCGTCCAGCGACATGTCTCCGACCACCGATCGCAGCGTCGTGGCGGCGATGTTCTGCGCCGCGCCGGCGAAGTTGCCCACCTCGATCACCGACATCCGAGCGTCTACGACCCGGTAGAAGACGATGAAGTCGATCGAGATCGTCGCGTTGTCCTCGGTGATCGCGGCCTGGTGGGGGATCTCCAGGTAGAGCTCGCGGAGGTCGACCCAGACGCCCTTGTCCACGAACGGGATCAGCAGGACGAGCCCGGGTCCCTTCGCGCCGATCGCGCGCCCGAGACGGAACACCATCAGCCGCTGATACTCGCGGACGATCTTGATCGCCTGTGGGACGATCAGGATGAGCAGCAGCAGGATGACCCCGACGCCGATCGCCAAGGGGATCACGGTTGTCTCCCTCCTCCTTGCCCTTCGGTCGACGCCGTGGCCGGCGCCTCCGTGGGTTCGACCTTGAGTTTCAATCCTTCCATCTCCACGACCCGGACGTGAGCGCCCTTGCGGGGGGTGCCGCGGACCGACTCCGCCGTCCAGTTCTCCGAAGCGACCTGAACGACCCCCTTGGGGTTGAGGTCGCTCAGCACGACGCCCTCGAGCCCGACGAGCTCCTGGTCCCGCGTGGTCGAGCCCCGATGGCGTAGCCGCATCGCGGCGCGGACGACGATCAGGAAGAACAGGGCGGCGAAGACGGCGACCGGGACGATCACGAACGGCGAGACCGCGACGCCCGGCACCGACGTGTCGAACAGGTAGAGCCCGCCGAGCACCAGGCACACGACGCCCGCGATCGCCGGCAGGCCGACGCCCGGATGCAACAGCTCGAGCACGAAGAACACGACCGAGGCGACGAGCAGGACCACACCGATGATCTGGACCGGCAGCATCCCGAGCGCGACCAGCGAGGCGACGAACATCAGGACGCCGAGCGTCCCGACGATCCCGCCGGGGATGAAGAACTCGGCCACGATGAACGCCAGGCCGAGCCAGAAGAATACGAAGGCGAGGTTGGGGTCCAGGAGCGAGTGGAAGAAGTTGGCGAAGAAGCCCATCGTGTCCTCGGTCACGGTGGCGCCCGCCACGTCGAGCGTGACGGGCTCGCCCGATACCTGGACGGTCATCCCGTTCACGTCCGCGAGGAGCGTTGGCACGTCTGGGGCGATCAGGTCGATCACCTCGAGCTGCAGCGCCTCCTCGGCCGAGGCGCTCTCGGCATCCCGGACCGCCGATTCCGCCCAGACTGCGTTCCTGTCTCGAGTCTCGGCGATGCTCACCATGTACTCCGCCGCGTCGTTCACGGCTTTCTCGGAGGCGACGGCGCCGGACAGCCCGACCGGCTGCGCCGCACCGACGTTGGTGGCCGGCGCCATCGCCGCCACGTTGGTCGACAGCAGGATGAACGTGCCGGCGGAGGCCGCTCGGGCCCCCGACGGCGAGACGTACCCGATCACCGGGACCTTCGCGTTCAAGATCGCCTGTGTGATCTGCCGCATCGACGAGTCGAGCCCACCGGGCGTATCGATCGTCAGCAGCACGGCCGCGGCGCCCGCGTCGGCGGCGTCGGCGATGCCGCCCTCCACGTGGTCGGCCACGAAGGGGTCGACGACGCCGTCGATCCGCAGCTCGACGACCTGGGGGGAGGCGGACTGGGCGAGCGCGCCGTGGGCTCCGAGCGATAGGCACGCCGCCGCCAGGCAGGCGAGCGCCGCTGCGTGTCGGAGGATCATCACGTCACCGCCCTCATCATCGCACCGGCGCGGACGGATGGTGATGTAGGTCCGACGGGGGACCAGCTCGGTCGGCCCGAACGAGCCGAGGGCCACCCGGCGTCGAATGCCACATCGCATGGCATGATGACGAAGACCCACCGTCAAGCTCGCGACGGTGCGGCGGGCGTATACCTGGAAGGAGCTCGGGTGAGCACTCGGCCCGACGGTCCGCTCCTCGCCCGTGAGGAGCAACAACTCGTGGAGGGACTCCTTGGGGGGAACGAGGACGCGGTGCGTGCGCTCTACGCGCGGTACGGACGTCCGATCTTCACGCTCGGGCTGCGGCTGCTCGGGAGCGCGGAGGCGGCCGAGGAGTTGACGCAGGACGTCTTCCTCGCGGCGTGGCGCAAGGCCGCGCGTTTCGACCCCGCTCGCGGGCGCCTGTCGACGTGGCTCATGACGATCGCCCACAACCTCGCGGTCGACCGGCTCCGGCGCGAGACCGGCGTCACCCGCCCGCACCTGGTCCTGGTCGACGAGGTCCCCGAGCTCGAGTGGGTGGACGAGGAGGAGCCGCTGATCGAACGCGACGCGGCGATCCGCGCCCTCGAGTCGCTCTCGGACGCCGAGAAGCGGCTCCTCGCGCGGGCTTACTTCGGCGGCCTCACGGCGCGCGAGATCGCCGAGGCGGACGGGATCCCGCTCGGCACGGTCAAGACGCGTCTGCGGACGGCGCTCATCAAGGTCCGGCGTGCGAACCAGGACAAGGAGCGGCCGTGACCTGTCTCGAGGTGCGCGAGCTCCTGCCCGAACACGCGATCGGCGTGCTCGGCGAGCTCGAGCACGAGCGCATCCAGCGCCACCTGCAAACGTGCGCAGGATGCCGCAAGGAGGCGGGAGACCTGGGGCAGGCGGCCTCGACGCTGGCGTTCGCGCTCGCGCCGGTCCCGGTGCCCGAAGGATTGGGCGATCGGGTCGTCGCGCGGGTTCGACGCGCGGCCGGCGCGCCGCCCGGCACCCGGCGCCGAGCCCGGACGGCGACGGTCGCCCTGGTCGCCGCGGCGCTCGTGTTCGGGAGCCTGGGCTGGGGCGCCGTGATGGCGGGCCGCGCCGAACGGTTCGCCGACCGGGCCGCGCAAGCCCAACGCGAGCAGGCGATCGCGATCGAGCACTTCCAGCAGGTGCTCGGCAACGTGATCCCGGGGGGGTCCCTACCCGACAACGAGACGCACATCGGACAGCTCGCCCCGGTCGCCGCGGGGACGGGCGGTGGGTTCGCCCTGCAGCTCGTGTCGCCGCGGATCTTGGACTTCGTGATGGTGATCGTGAACGGGCTCGACGACCCGTCCGTGCTGCCGCTGCGCGTGCAGCTCGTGAACGACCGGGGCAGGGTCCTGCGTGCCGGGCGCATCGACGCGCTCGACGCGAACGGCGGCGCCGAGGTCTACCACCAGTTCCGGACGCAGGGGCTCGGCGGCTTCACCACCGTCAACGTGGTGGACCCGGCCGGCCGGCCGGTCCTCACCGGCACGGTCGACCAGTCGAGCTAGCCGCCCGCGATCAGCGGAGCTCGAGTCCCTGGCTGAACGAGCCCGTGAAGCTCATCTCCACCGGCGCGTCGGCCAGGCCCGGGATCCCCTCGAAGCGCATCGAGATGTCGAAGTCGCCGTCGCTCTGCGTCTTCAGCATCTCGGAGGCCGCGAGGTCGACGAAGCTGGTCTGGGTGAACGTGCCCTGCCCAACGTAGGCGATCGAGCCCCCGCCAAGCGCGTCGAGCCCGGAGGCGCCCGTCGCGCCCGTGAGCTCGGGGCCAAGCGCGTCGAGGAGCTTGGCGAGGTCCAGCGTCACGTCGATCGGCACGGTCATCTGCGTCTGGATCACGGCGGCCTCGCGGCCGTTCACGGTTTCGTTGCGGACGTACGTGCTCGTGGCCGAGAAGTCGATCGTCCCGTCGCCGAAGGGGAAGTCCTGCGAGAACTCCTTGTCCCACGTGTCACCCACCGAGACCGCGTCGCCGTCGTCCGGCAGGATCGGCGTGAGCTGCCCCATGCCGGGGAACCCGAACCCCTGGGTCTCGGCCGCGCCGCCGAGCGACAGGCCGCCTGCGGAGAGCACCCGGCCGTCGGACGCGATCTGGATCTGGACCGGGGGGACCGGCGTGGATGGCACCTCGCTCCCGTTCAGCGTCCCGCTCATGTCCGAGACCGTGACCTCGATCGTGGCGGTCCCGGCGTCGTCCACCGAGACCACCTTCCAGCCGACCACCTGCGAGACGTCCATCGTCAAGGGCTCGTCGCCGAACAGCGGCGAGGAGACCTTCGCGTCCATCGTCTGTTGGACGTCGTAGGTCTTCTCCTCGCCCTTCGTGAACGACAACGCGAGTGGCTGCGCCTCCGCCGTGTCGCTGCGGGTGATCGCGAACGCGGCCAGGCCGGCGACGATGATCAGCACGACGGCGATCGCCGCGGCGATCACGCCTCGGCGGCGCTTGGGTGGCTCCGGTTCGGGCTCAGCCGGCGGAGCGGGCATCGGGACCAGCGGGGGTGCGGCCTGGCTCATCGGGGGTTCCTTCCTGCGCGGGAGATGGTTCTCCCATCCTCCCACACGGGACCGGTTCACTCGGCGAGCGCCGTCGCCAGGAACGCGAGCGACCGCGGGTAGCGGTAGCCGATCCCCATGTGTCCGGCGTCGAACAGCTCCAGCGTGTGCTCCACCCCGAGTGCCTCGAGCTCCTTCGAGACCGCGACCGCGCCGTTGTCCAGGAACCACTCGTCGTGGATGCCGCCGTCCACCCAGATCGCGCGCATCGAGCGCAGCTCGTCCGCGTGCTTCGGGATCATCCTGACGGGGTCCTTGTCCAGCCATCGCTGCCACACGTCGTCGATCAGCCTGCCCGTGGCGACGTCGAACGGCAGCCGGACGGTCCCGTCCTCGTCGGCGGAGTAGCACGCGGCCATGCACCAGCTGTTAAGGAGTACGCCGTCCTCCTTCTTCGTCATGGCCGGCCGCGACCGGAAGTCCTCCCAGAATCGGTCGTACGAACCCTCGTACGTGTCGCGGAGCGTCCGAACCGTCTCGCGGAACTCGGGGAGGTAGCAGGCCTCGAACAAGGCATCGCCGGCGTGCGACGCCAGGGCCGAGAACACGTCGGGTCGCAGCATCGGCGTCACCAGCGCGCCGTAGCCTCCGCTCGACTTACCCTGGATGCCGCGGTGATCGCGGTCGGGGATCGTCCGGTACCGGGCGTCCACGAACGCCACCACCTCGTCGCACAGGAAGTCCTGGTAGCGCCCGGTCGCCGGCGAGTTGAGGAACTGGCTACCGCCGAGCGAGGTCCAGCAGTCGACGAACGCGACCAGCGTCGGCGGCGCCTCGCCCGACGCGAACAACGCATCGACGTTCTCCGGGTAGGTGGGGCGGAACGCCTCCCGGTTCCCCCACATGTCGAGCTGGCCGGTCAGACCCTGGATCACGTACACGCAGGGGAACCGGCGATCGGGGTCGTCGTCGTACCCGGGCGGCATGTAGACCCATAGCGGCCGGTCGTTCGGGTCACCCAGCGCGTTGCCCCGCAGGGCCTCGCTCTCGATCTGCAGCTCGTCGATCCTGCCGGTGAACTCGCGGCTCCATGGTTGCACGTCTCGGCTCCTTCGCTCGGGTGTGCGGGCAACGGAACCCTCCTATCATGGCCGCACATGCCCGAGGTGTCCGACGTCGTCGGGATCGGCCTCGCGGGTGGGCAGGGGATGCGCGCCCGCCCGCTGACGCTGAAGGCCCCCGGGTACCTGCGTTCGAAGGCGGCGATGTCGTTCCTGGGACGCCGTCTGATCCGTTGGGTGATGACGATCCTGTCGAGCGAGGGCATCAAGGACTACTACGTCATCGCGCACGGGAAGGAGAACCGCTACCAGATCAAGGTGATGATCGGGTACGGGGAAGGGTTCGGCGTCGACGTCAAGTACTCGCCGGTCAAGTACGACGCCCTGTCGACCGGCAGCGCCGACTCGGCGCTCCGGCTGATGGAGTACTGGGACATCACGCAGCCCGCGCTGGTGTTCCCGACCGATTCCGTGATCGACTTCGACCTCGCGCCGATGGTGGAGACGCATATCGGTCGCGGCGCTGTGGCCACGATCGCGGCGATGATGCGGGAGCCGGACGAGGTGGCGGAGAAGTACGGGGTCATGCTCACCGACGGCGACGGTCGCGTCACCGAGTTCGTCGAGAAGCCCACGCTGGGCGAGCTGCGTGAACACTTCCACGCGGAGACCGACGACGACTTCCGACAGCTGCCGCTGATGACCAACGCGGGGTTCTATCTGCTGGACACCGAGATGATCAGAGGCCTGACCGGCAACGCGGAGATCGAACGGCTCCGCGCGACGCGGCTCGACTTCGGCAAGGACCTGTTGCCCTGGCTCGTCGGCAACGGGTACCCGGTCTACGCGTTCCCGGTGCGCCGGATCGGCGATCTGGGGAACGTGCGGGACTTCCTCGAGACGATGATCGACGTGCTCCGGGGGGAGTTCAAGGCGGTCGACCGGCTCCTGGGGCCGCCGTTCGACGCCGAGCGCAACGTCTGGATCGCGCCGGAATCGCTCGCGATGCGCGACTCGACGAGCGGCACGACGCTGGCCGAGAAGATCGCGAGCGGTGCCGTGCAGATCGGCCCGGCGGTTCGGATCGGCAGGTTCTGCGAGATCCACCCCGGCGTCCGGATCCGCGAGTCGAACCTCGATGACGACATCGAGGTGCAGCGCGACGCGTCGATCGAGCGTTCGCAGATCCGCGACGGGGCGGTGATCGGTCCCTCCGCCCGCCTGTTCGAGGCGGTCGTCGGCTCCATGTCGGAGGTCCGGTCCGAACCCTTCAACCCCACGTCGATCGAGCGCTTCGTGGCGCTCGGTGACGAGGTCATCGTCTACCCCGGTGTGCATCTGGCGGACGACGTGGCCGTCTACCCGCGGCTGCGGCTCCCGTTCGGGATCAGCGTCCCCGCGGGCACCGAGCTCGCCGGGCCCGCGGACGTGCTCAACCACCTGTAGCGGTGCGGGCCTGACGATGCTGATCGGCCTGGCGCTCCCGCACTACGACTTCTCGCTCCCCGGGGTGTCGCCGATCCGGTTCGAGGCGCTGGCTGAGGTGGCGGTGCGCGCCGAGCGGCTGGGGTTCGACAGCGTGTGGATGTCCGATCACCTGTTCGCGACGCTCGGCCGCTACGGCGGCGGCGACGAGCGGTACGGGTCGCTCGAACCGCTGTCGACGCTCGCGGCGCTGGCGCCGCTGACGGAACGGGTCCGGCTCGGAACGCTCGTGCTCTCGGTGGCGTTCCGCCACCCCGCGATCGTCGCGAAGACCGTGACGGCGATCGACCGCCTGTCGAACGGCCGCGTCGAGCTCGGGCTCGGGGCGGGCTGGTTCGCCGACGAGTACGAGGCCTTCGGCTACGGGTTCGGCTCGGTCGGGGAGCGCTTCGCGCGGCTCGAGGAGACGATGGGGTACCTCGACGCGTTGTTCGGCGACGAGCCGGCGTCGTTCGAGGGGCGTCGGTTCGCGCTGCGCGAGGCCCACAACCAACCGCGGCCGGTGCAGGAGCCGCGGCCGCCGCTGCTCGTGGGCGGCAAGGGCGGCCCGCGGCTGCTGCGGCTCGCTGCGCGGTTCGCTGACGGCTGGAACACGGTCTGGCGGTGGACGCCGAAGGCGTACGCGGACCGGGCGGCGGCCGCACGCGAGGCCTGCGAGCGCGTGGGTCGCGATCCCGCGACCCTCCGGCTTTCGCTCGGCCTGTTCACGGTCCTGGGCGAGGACGAGGCGGACCTTGTCCGTCGCTACGAGCTGATGCGCGAACGGCTGCCGGCGGGTGTCGTCGGCGCCGCGCCGCTCGAGGGGCTGCGCCGGGACGGGCTGGTCGGCACCCCCGACGACGTGCTCGAACGGCTCGAACGGTTCGCCGAGCTCGGCGTGGGCGAGCTCGTCGTGGCCCCGGCGCCGGTGTGGTTCGCGCTGCCCGATCCCTCGATGCTCGATCTGTTCGCCGAACGCGTCCTTCCGGCCGCGAAGGAACTCTGATGGAGCCGCTCGAGGCGGCGCTTGCGGTGCTCAGGGAAGAGGACCAGCCCCTGCACTGGACGAAGATCCAGGACCTGGCGCTGCGCCGCGGCTATCTGGACCCGTTCGAGATCGCCGACGTGCGCAAAGCGCTGCTTGCCGCGCTAGCCGACGGCGTACGATCGGGCGTGCTCGAGAAGCAGGGGACCGGCACGTACGCGGCCGCCACCCCCGACCGATGAGCTCGACGACGCTCGCGCTCGCCGCGTCGCCCCCGGGCGTCCGATCGCGGGTCGCGTGGCGCGTCCTGCTCGCGTTCGGCGGGAGCTGGATGGTCGCCGCGCTCGCGCAGATCGAGATCCGTCTGCCCTTCACCCCCGTGCCGATCACCGGCCAGACGCTCGGCGTCCTGCTCGTCGGCGCGTCGCTCGGGGCCGGGTTGGGCGCCGTGTCGATGGCGCTGTACCTGCTGCAGGGCGCCGTCGGGTTGCCGTTCTTCTCCGGCGGCGGCTCGGGGACGGACTTCCTGACGTTGTCCTCGGTCACCGGGGGGTACCTGTGGGGGTTCGTGCTGTCGGCCGCCGTGGTCGGCGCGCTCGCCGGGCGGAAGTGGGACCGGTCGATCCGCAGCTCGATCGGCGAGATGTTCCTCGGCGAGGTGGTCCTGTACGCGGTCGCGATCCCGTGGCTGATGCAGGCGCTCGACGTCTCGCTGGGGCGGGCGCTCGAGCTCGGGCTCGCGCCATTCGTCGTCGGGGACACGCTCAAGCTGCTCGCGGCGGCCGGGCTCCTGCCGCTCGCATGGCGGACCCTGGGCCGGAAGACCTGATCGGGAGACCCCGGTCGATCAGCGCCGGTAGGCGATCCGCGAGAAACGTTCGAGCTTCTCGAACCGGTGCTCGGCCTCGATCTGCCGAACCGTGCCCGACCGGTTGCGCATCACCATCGAGAACGTCGTCGCGCCGTCGGGCCAGTACTTCACGCCGCGCAGCAGGGAGCCGTCCGTGATCCCGGTGGCCGCGAAGAACACGTCCTGCCCGGCGACCAGGTCGTCGGTGGTCAGGACGCGTTCGATGTCGTAGCCCGCGTCGAGCAGCTGCTGCCGTTCCCCGTCGTCGCGCGGGAACAGGCGGCCCTGCATCGCGCCGCCGAGGCACTTCAGCGCGGCGGCGGCCACGACACCCTCGGGCGTCCCGCCGATCCCCAGGAGGAGGTCGAGCCCAGAGGTGCGGGTGGTGGCGGCCGCGATCGCGCCCGCGACGTCCCCGTCGGTGATCAGGTGGACGCGCGCGCCGACCTCGCGGACGCGCCCGATCATGTCGGCATGGCGCTCGCGGTCCAAGATCACGACGCCGATCTCTTCCGCCTTGATGCCCTTGGCTTTGGCGACCAGGCGCACGTTCTCCTCGGGTGAGGCGGTGATGTCGATCGCGTCCGCCGCCTCCGGACCGGTCGCGACCTTCTCCATGTACACGGCCGCGCCCGGGAAGAACATCGAGCCGCGTTCGGCGAGCGCGATCACCGAGAGCGCGTTCGGCTGTCCCAGGGCGGTCAGGCGGGTCCCGTCGATCGGGTCGACGGCGACGTCGCACGCGGGGCCCTCGCCGGTCCCGACCGACTCGCCGTTGTAAAGCATCGGGGCCTCGTCCTTCTCGCCCTCGCCGATCACGACGACGCCGTCCATCGAGACCGAGTCGATCATCAGGCGCATCGCGTCGACGGCGGCCTGATCGGCCGCCACCTTGTCGCCCCGCCCAACCCATCGGCCCGCGGCGAGCGCGGCGGCCTCGGTGACCCGGACGAGCTCGAGCGCGATGTTGCGGTCCGGACGCTCCTCCATCGCGCGATCCTCTCGATCCGTGCGGTCTTCGGTTCGGTGCCCTGGTCGGTGCTCTGGGGGCCTGCCGGACATCCTACGTGCGCGTCCGGCGCTCGCGCGCGGGCGGGACCAGGCCGCGTTCCTCACACCACTCGAGCGTTCGGCGGAGCGTCGTCTCCACCGTCGCGTACCGCAGGCCGAGCTCCCGGGCCGCCTTCGAGCCGTCGTACCGGTGACCGTGGAGCAGCGTCCGTACGGCCTCGGGGCACAGGGTCGCGTCGCGACGGAGCAGCCTCGCGACGGCCCCGGCAAGGGCGCCGCCGGCGGTCGCGACCCAGCCCGGTGCGAACCGCACCCTGCGCGGCAGCCCCCAGATCCGGTCGAGCAGCTCGACCGCCTCGCGCGTGGTCAGGCTCGCGCCCGAGAGCAGGTACCGTTCGCCCGGCGTCCCGTGGGTCTCGGCCAGGACGTGGCCCTTCGCGCAGTCCTCGATGTCGATCAGCGAGATCGTCGTGTCCACCAGGACCGGGAGCCGCCCGTTCACGACCTCGAGCAGGAGCCGCGCCGAGCCGGTCGCCCGCCCCGGTCCCTGCACCGAGGAGGGGTTCACCGACACGACGTCGACGCCCAGGGTCCTCGAGAGCTCGAACACCCGCCGTTCGGCCAGGTGCTTGGAGCGCTCGTAGGCGGACAGGTACGACCCTCGGTGCGGCGAGTCCTCCCGTCCGATCGTGTGCTGTGGCTCGCCGACCGCCGATGAGGACGAGGTGTAGACGACTCGTCCGACCCCGGCGTCGGCAGCGGCGCGGACCACGTTCGACGAGCCCTCGACGTTGGTGCGGAGCATGTCGCTCGGATCGCGCAGGCACATGGCGTTGACGCCGGCGACGTGGAAGACGCTGGAGCAGCCGCGCATCGCCTCGGTCAGCGACCCGAGGTCCAGCGCGTCGCCCCGGATCGCCTCCGCCCCGAGCGCGGTGACCGCGTCCTCGGAGCCCTTGGATCGAGCCAGAGCTCGCACCGCGCGGCCGTCGGCAACGAGGCGTCGGAGGACGGCCCCGCCGACGACGCCGGTCCCGCCGGTGACAAGGACCGGTTGGGTCACGTGGCCGGGTCGCGGCCGGTCGTGATCGCGCCGCGGAACCGCAGGATGTACTCGAGCCCGGAGAGCACGGTGATCACGGCGGCCGCGATCATCGCCCACTGATCCAGGTACAGCGGTCCGATCGGCTCGCCGGGACGCAGGATCGCGAGGAAGATCGCGAGGAACTGCACGTTGGCCTTCGCCTTGCCCCAGACGGAAGGTTGCACGAGGTCACCGGTCGAGGCGACCGCGCCCTTCAGGCCGATGATCAAGATCTCGCGGCCGATGATGATCACGGCGATCCAGGGCGAGACCCGTCCGACGACCAGCAGGCCGATCAGGGCGCCCGCCACGAGCAGCTTGTCGGCCGTCGTGTCCAGGAAGTTGCCGAACACGCTCGTCTGCGCCCAGCGGCGGGCGAGCAGCCCGTCGAAGAAGTCGGTGAGCGCGGCGACAGCGAACAGCACCGCGGCGATCGTGAAGGCCGTGTCGTTCTCGGGTCCGGCGAGGATCAGCGCCAGGATCACCGGGACGAGCGCCACGCGAGCCCACGTCACGACCTTGAGGAACGCTGCGGCACGGAGGTCGGCGGGGGTGGTCACGGCTCGTCGGCATCGTAGCAGCGCGCCTGGTGGTGAACGGCCGCGGCGCCGGCGGTCCTCGGTGTAGCGTCGGCGCGTGGACCGACCGACGAGGACGACGCTGATCGTGGGTGCGGCGGTGCTCTTCGTGGTCGGGGTGTTGTTCGGGTTCCTGCTGGGACGATCGGGCAACGACGAGGAGCTCGCGATCCCGACGCCGAGCCCGGGGATCACCACGACCGTGACGCCACCCATCGAGGTGGTCACGCCGGCGCCGGGTGAGGCGCCCGCGATCTCGAGCCGGGGGCAGGTGCTGCGCGAAGGCGACCGGGACGTGATCGCCGCTCCCACCAGCGCGACGTGCGCCGCGCTGATCACGCCGGGGACGCTCGGCGACTGCGGCGAGGTGATCGTCGCCGACCAACGCGTCGTGTGGGTGGTGGAACAGGCCGCCACCGCGACGGGGGCGCCGGCGTTCTCGGTCCGGATCTCGACCTTCGTCCCGGACGAGAACGGGTGGGTCGGGTGGCTCCAGGCGTCAGACCCCGCCGGCGAACGCTGGTCGGACGTGAACGTGCTCGCGGCGGACCTGACGGGGGACGGCGTCCAGGAGCTGCTGGTGGGGTTCCGTTCGATCGGCGAGGACCAGACGCTCGAGTACGACATCGTCGGCTATTCCGAGATCGCCGTGCCCGAAGTGCTCGCCCATCCCGATCCCGCGCCCAAGGGCTCGGTGATCGTGTCCGGGGGAACGATCCAGGAGTACTCGGCGCAGTACCCCAACGGCGAACCCGTCTGCTGTCCTGCGAGCTACCTCCGACAGTCGATCGCGTTCGTGGACTCGTTCTTCCGGGTAGTCGATTCGGAGACCGTGGTCATCACCGCGGTCCCGCCCTCGGAGCTCTGACTTGACTAGGCTGCCCACCGTGGATAGGCCGAAGATCATCACGGTCGACGACTACGAGCCGCTGGCGCGGGAGGTCCTGCCCGCCGATGTCTTCGACTACTACGCGGGCGGGGCAGGGGACGAGTGGACCCTGGCGGAGAACCGTCGCGCGTTCGAGGACTGGGTGATCCGCCCGCGGATGCTGACCGGGGCCTGGCCCGTCGACCCGTCGACCTCGGTTCTCGGCAACGCGATCGCGTTGCCCGTGCTCGTGGCGCCGTGGGCATACCAGGAGCGTGCGCATCCCGACGGTGAGCTCGGCACCGCTCGCGGCGCCGCTCGCGCGGGCACCGTCATGGTGGTCTCGAGCACCGCATTCGAGCGCCTGGAGGACGTGGCGGCCGCCTCCGACGCGCCGAAATGGTGGCAGCTGTACGTCTTCACCGACCGCGAGCTGACGGTCGACATGCTGCACCGGGTCCACGCCGTAGGGTTCGAGGCCGTCTGCCTCACCGTGGACTTCCCCGACAGCGGCTTACGCCATCGCGACACCCGCAGCGGCTTCCAGATCCCGATCGGCCTGCGGTCGGACGAGCACACGTTCGCGCCCGACCTCACGTGGGACGACCTCGCGTGGATCCGCGAGGCCGCCCCCGTGCCGTTGCTCGTCAAGGGCCTCATGACAGCCGAGGACGCGCGGCTCGCCGTCGAGGCCGGCGTCGACGCGATCGTCGTCTCGAACCACGGCGGGCGGCAGCTCGATTCGGTCCACGCGCCGATCACGGTCCTGCCTGAGATCGTAGAGGGCGTCGAGGGACGGGTCCCGGTGCTCGTCGACGGAGGGTTCCGCCGGGGGACGGACGTCTTCAAGGCGCTCGCGCTCGGCGCCGCCGCGGTGCTGGTCGGGCGCCCCGCCTGCTGGGGGCTCGCGGCCGCGGGCGAGGAGGGCGTGGTGGACGTCCTCCGCATCCTGCGGGCCGAGCTCGAGAACACGATGGTGCTGGCCGGCACGCGGTCGATCGGGGACATCACCGCGGCCCACGTCGAGCGTGCGTGACGGCGTTCGCCGTCGTCTGCCAGCATGAGCGTCCGCATGACACGCATCGACCTGCACACGCACTCGAACCGCTCCGACGGGACCTTCGCCCCGGCCGAGGTGATCCGCCTCGCCGCCGAACGCGACCTGGACGTCGTCGCGCTGACCGACCACGACACGACGGACGGCCTGCCCGAGGCGCTCGCGACCGGGCTCGATGCCGGCGTCGAGGTCGTCCCCGGGGTCGAGTTCTCGGCCGAGTACCTCGGCACCAGTGTGCACGTCCTGTGCTACTGGATGGACGTGGAGGACGCCGCCCTGCAACTCGAGCTCCGGCGGCTGCGCGAGGATCGCTACCGCCGCGGCGAGCTGATGGTCGAGAGGCTCGGCGCCCTCGGCCTGCCGGTCTCGTTCGAACGCGTCCGCGAGATCGCCGGCGACGCCACGATCGTCCGTCCGCACATCGCGCAGGCGATGGTCGAGGCCGGTGTCGTCGCCACCGAGAAGGAGGCGTTCGAGCGCTATATAGGCGACGGCGGGCCGGCGCACGTCGCCAAGCACGCGCTCGATCCGATCGACGCCGTCGCGTTGATCGAGGGTGCAGGAGGCGTGTGCGCGCTCGCGCACCCGGGGATGTGGGGCGACCAGAGCTCGGTCCCGGACGAGCTGATCGAACGCATGGCGGCCGCCGGCATGCGGGGTCTCGAGGTCGACCATCCCGACCACACCGGAGGGGCTCGCGAACGCTACCGGGCGCTCGCCGAACGACTCGGCCTGATCGCGACCGGCGGCTCGGATTGCCACGGGACCCGATACGACCCCGTCCGTCTGGGGAGCTCGCTCTGCGACCCGGACGCGTTCGTCGCGCTGCGCGCCGCGGCGCTCCGTGGATCGCCGGCGGCGCCCACCCCGTAGCATCGGCGCGTGGCCGGCAAGCGGATCCTCGTCGTCGGCGCCGGGTTCGCCGGGCTCTACGCGGCGATGCGGCTGCGCCGGGCGGTCGAGCTCGGTCACCGTGTGACGGTCGTCAATGCCGAGAACTTCATGCTGTACCACCCGTTCCTGCCCGAGGTCGCGTCCGGGACGATCGACCCTCGCGCCGTGGTCGTCCCGCTCAGACGCGCCGTGCGTCACTGCGACGTCGTGATCGGCGAGGTCGAACGCGTCGACCACGGCGAGCGCAGCGCGCACGTCCGCCTCGCGGACGGTCGCGAGGCCGCGCTGGGCTACGACGCGGTCGTCCTCGCGCCCGGCTCGTGGGCGCGCGTGCTGCCGATCCCCGGCCTCGCCCAGGGCGGCGTCGGGTTCAAAACCGTGCAGGAGGCGATCTGGCTGCGTAACCACGTGCTCTCGCGGCTCGACGTCGCCGCGGTCACCGACGATCCCGAACGACGCCGGGCCGCGCTCACCTTCGCGTTCGTCGGGGGCGGGTACGCGGGGGTGGAGGCGCTCGGCGAGCTCGAGGACCTGGCCCGCGACGCGATGCGGAGCTACCCGAACCTCCGACCCGAACAGATGCGGTGGATCCTGGTCGAGGCGGCCGGCTCGATCCTGCCCGAGATCGGCTCCGGCCTGGCCGACTACGCGATCGAACGTCTGCGCGAACGCGGGATCGAGGTCCTGCTGAACACGAAGCTCGAGTCGGCGGAGGGCGGCGTGCTCCGCCTGTCCGACGGCCAGGTGTTCCCGGCGGAGACGCTCGTCTGGACCGCCGGCGTGAAGCCGTCACCGCTCGCCGCGGGGTCCGGGTTCCCGGTCGACGGCGCGGGTCGGATCCGGACCGATGCCTACCTCCGGGTCGAGGGCCTCGAGGACGCCTGGGCGGCCGGCGACGCGGCCGCGGTGCCCGATCTCCTCGGGGGCGGCGTGATGCCCCCGACGGCGCAGCACGGGATGCGGCAGGGCAAGCGCCTGGGGGACAACGTCCTGGCCGTCCTGGAGGGGCGCCGGCCCGAACCGTTCGAGTACCGGGCGATCGGGGCGGTCGCCTCGCTCGGACGGTACAAGGGGGTGGCGATCATCCGGGGTGTCCGGCTGCGGGGGTTCGCGGCGTGGTTCGCGCACCGCTCGTACCACCTGTACGCGATGCCGACGCTCGGCCGCAAGGTCAAGATCGCCACCGACTGGACGGTCGCGCTGCTGTTCCCCCGCGACCTCGCGCAGCTCGGGTCGCTGCAGCACCCCCGCGAGCCCTTCGAGCGCGCGGCGGGGACGGGTCCTACGGACCGACGCGATTGACCTCGGCGGCGGCCGAGAGCGCCGAGTGGCTCCGCTCGAGGTCGGGGAGCTCGTGACCCGAGGTGAGCTCGTGCACGGCCCAGTTGGTCAGGTCGCGGATCGAGATGATCCCCGCCAGCTCGCCGTCCTGTACGACGGGGAGGTGACGGATCTTCAGCCGGGCCATGTGGTCGGCGGCCTCGGCGATGTCCGTCTTCGGGTCGACCGTGTCCAGGTCGGTCGACATCCGTTCTGACACCGTGGTCGCCTTCGGGTCGCCACCTTCGGCCACCAGGTTGACCAGGTCGCGTTCGGTCACGATGCCGGCGAGGGTGTCGCCCTCCATGACGATGACCGAGGAGATCCCGTGCTCGCGGAGCACGGTGGCCACCTGCTCGAACGTGTCCGAGGGCGAGGTCGTCTTCACGTCGGTGTGCATGATGTCGCGGACCTGCATGGCGGCTACCTCCGGTTGGGGGAACACAGCCTAGCGCGTGCCCGTTCGAACCGGCCAGCCACCCAGGACCGCCGGTCAGGCCGTCAGTGGTCCGAACGCCCGCTGAAGTTGAACGACGAGACCTTGAGGGCGGGGACGCGGCTGGCCGAGAAGAAGAACTCGCTCGCGAGCTCGGTGTCGCGACCCACCATCTCGGTGCCCTGGAGCGCCTCGATGATGGACTGGGTGAACCGCAGGTTCTTGACCGGATGGGCGATCTCGCCGTCCTCGATCAGGAACGTGCCATCCCGCGTCATGCCGGTGATCGTCGACTCGACCGGATGGACGATATTCGTGTAGTGGAACCGCGTCACGAGCAGCCCGCGTTCGGTCGACGCGATCATGTCCTGCAGGCCGGCCTCGCCCGGCGCCATGAACAGGTTGAGGGGGAACGGGCCCTCGGGGTTCGGCGGCGGGAGGGCGTGGCCGGTCGTCGTGGTGCCGGCCTGCTTGGCCGTGCGCAGGTCGTACACGCCGGAGAGGAACACCCCGTCGCCGATCAGGTCCACGCGGGATCGCGGCACGCCCTCGAAGTCGAACGGCAGACCGAGCGTCCCCTCGGACAGGGCGTCGTCGTAGATCGTGACGATCGGGGCCGCCACCTGCTGCCCCTGCTTGCCCGAGAAGCACGAGCGCCCCTCGTGCAGCGATCGCCCGCCGAACCCGACCCACGCCAGGAACCCGACGAGCGTCGAGACCGCCGCCGGCTCCAGGACGACCGTGTAGCGGCCGGGGTCGATGTCGCGCGGCGATCGCGAGGCGACCGCCTTGTCGGCGGCGCGCTTGCCGACGGCCGCGGGGTCCAGCTCGTCCCGTCCGGCCGCGAACACCTCCGCGAAGCCGCTCCCACCGTCCGGGCCGGTCACGACCGTCGTCACGGAGGCCTGCGAGGACGGCGCCCAGCAGAACTGTCCATCGGTGTTGGCGATCGCGACCTCGCTCGCGAGCGTCTCGTACGCGCCGGCGGCGGTGAAACCCTCCGGGCACATCTCGACGAGTTGCGCGACGGACTCGGCGCGTTCGGAGGGCGTGGTCTCGGCCGCCGCCTCGTCGAACGCGTGGTGCTCGGGCGTCGGCACCGGTGGCGCGAGCCCCGGGAACAGGGCGTCGGGCGCAACGACGGTCGCCATCTCGAGCGCGCTCTCTGCCGCCCGCCGCGCGCCCTCGAGGGAGAAGTCGTTCGACGCCGCGACGCCGATGCGGCCCTCGGAGACGACGCGGACACGGATCCCCGTGTCCTCGCGGTGAGTGCTCTGGTGGATCGAGCTCGAGGCGAACCGCGTGAGCCCACCCCACTCGTGCATGAACAGGACCTCGACGCCGTCCGCGCGTGGAAGGCTCAGGGCCGCATCCGCGACGCGGCGGACCTCGTCCGGCCCGATGAGCCCCGTCATCGCCCCACCCCGCCTGCCTTCATCCGGCCCGCCCGCATCAGCCGCGCACCCCGAGCTGCACGTTCCGGAACCTCGAGGGCGACGCGCCGTGGCCGACGCGCGCGACCTGGCCCGGCTGGCCCTTGCCGCAGTTCGGCGTGCCCCACAGGGTCCAGTCCTCGCGACCGCCGACGGCGTCGCACGAACCCCAGAACTCGGTGGTGATGCCCGTGTAGTTCGGGTTCCGGTACATCGTGGTCAGCCGGCCCTTCTCGATCCGCCACGCGATCTCGCACCCGAACTGGAAGTTCACGCGGTGGTCGTCGATCGACCACGACGTGTTGGTCGACATGAACACCCCGTCGTCGGTGTCGCCGATGATGTCGGCGAGCGAGCCCTCGCGCGGCTCGATCGAGATGTTCGTCATGCGGATCAGCGGGTAGTGCGCCCACCCGTCCGCGCGCATCGCCCCGGACGACGTGAGCCCGAGGACGCTCGCCGTCTCGCGGCTCGAGATGAAGTTCTCGAACACCCCGTCGACCAGGATCGGTACGCGCTGCGCCGGGACGCCCTCGTCGTCCCACCCGAACGACCCGAGCCCACCGGCGAGCGACGCGTCCGCCGTGATCGAGACCAACGGGCTCGCGTAGCGGAGGGAGCCGCGGTCCTCGGGTCGGACGAACGAGGAGCCCGCGTACGCCTCCTCCATCCCGAGCACTCGGTCGAGCTCGACCGGGTGCCCGATCGACTCGTGGATCTGGAGCTCCACCTGTCCCGAGTCGAGCACGAGCGTCGTGACCTCGCTCGGGCACTCCTTCGCCGAGAGGAGCTCGACCGCCTCGGTGGCGGTCCGCTCGGCCTCCTCGATCAGGCCGAGCTTCTGGATGTGCTCCCAGCCCGCGGCCGAGATGTGGCCTCGGAACGAGTTCGGGAACGATCGGCGCTGGAGCTCGCCGTCGCCGAGCGCCGTGGCTTCGATCCCCGCGCCGGACTGGACCGTGGTCTGCTCGATCGACGTGCCCTCGCTCGTAGCGAGGAACGTGCGACGGCGGAACAGGTCGATCCCGCCCTCGCCGAACGCAAGCCCGTCGATCGACTGCATCCGCCGCGTCGCCTCCATCAGCATCGCGACCTTCTCCTCGAGCGGGACGTTGAACGGATCCACCTGCATCGGCGAGTGCCAGGTCCCGGTCACGGGTTCGACCGGGGCCAGGACGACGGGTTCCATCGGCAGGCGGGCGGCCGCCTTCGCGATCTCGACCGCGAGCTTGGCGGTGCGCTCGATCTCCTCAGGCTCCTGGCGGGCGGTGGCGGCGAACCCCCAGTACCCGTTCACGAGCACGCGGATCCCCAGGCCCTCCGAGGTCGAACGGTCGATCCCCTCCATCTCCTGGTTCCGAACCGTGATCGACTCGGTGTCATCGGCGACGACGCGCCCGTCGGCATAGTCGGCTCCGGCGGCTCTGGCCGCCTCGACGGCCTGCTTCGCGACGTCGAGCATCCGATGGGACCTCCAGGATGGGCTACGAGTGCTGCGGGGACAGCCTACCCCGGCGTGCCGGGGTCGCGTTCGGAGCTCCGGGCGCCGTCTGGGAAGATGCGGCGCTGGGTTCCCCGCGATCGAGGAGGACGACGGGCTTTGACGGCGAAGACCTACGTCTCGAACGTGACGGTGTTCGACGGCAAGACCACCAAGCAGCGGGCCGGGGTGCTCGTCGACGAGGGGCAGGTCGTGTGGGTCGGGGCGCATGCCCGAGCGCCGCGCTCGGCGCGCGACGCCGACGAGATCGACGGGCGCGGCAAGACCCTGACGCCGGGACTGATCGACTGCCACGTGCACCTGTGCTTCGACGGGGGCGCCGATTTCGCCGGCGAGTCGCGCGAGATGACGTCCGATGCGGTCGCCACGGTGAAGGCGGTGCGCAACGCCGCGCGAACGCTCGAGTACGGCGTGACCACGGTGCGGGACCTGGGCGGACGCGGCGACTCGGTGATCCAGGTGGCCGTCGGCGTCGAGCGAGGTCTGGTCGCCGGGCCGCGGATCCTCGCGGCCGGCCACGCGCTCACGATCACGGGCGGGCACGGGCACAGCGTCGGGTTCGCCCGGCAGGTCGACGGCCCCGACGGCCTGCGGCGCGCGGTGCGCGAGGAGATCCGCGCCGGCGCGACCGCGATCAAGCTCGTCGCGACCGGCGGCGTCCTCACCCCTGGGATCACCCACGACTTCACGGCGTTCACGCAGGAGGAGCTCGACGCCGCGGTCGACGAGGCGCATTCGTGGAGCCGCGTCGTCGCCGCGCACGCGATCGGGCCCGAGGGCATCATCCGGGCGGTCCGCGCCGGGGTCGACTCGATCGAGCACGGCTCGATGCTCTCGGCCGAGGGCTCCCGGCTGATGAAGGAGCGCGGGACGTTCCACGTGCCGACGATCTCGGCGCTCCGCGGCATCGTCGATCACGCGGACGAGGTTCCGGCCTACGCGGTCGAGAAGGCGACGGCGCTGGTCGAGCTCGCGCGCGAGGGGTTCCGGCGTTCGCTCCGCGGCGGCGTGCGGATCGCGTGTGGGACCGACGCGGGCACGCCGTTCAACCCGCACGGCAACACGCTGTTCGAGATCGTCCGCATGGTCGAGTGGGGGATGACCCCGCTGCAGGCGATGCGCGCGGCGACCTCGAGCGCGGCGGCGCTGCTCCGCCTCGACGACGTCGGGGTCGTCGCCGAGGGCGCGGTCGCGGATCTGGTGCTGTTCGGGGCGAACCCGCTGGATGACATCGAGGCGGTGCTCGAACCCGTCCTGGTGCTCAAGGGCGGCGCGATCGTGGCCGGCTCGGCCTCCTAGGCACCAGCCGAGGTCGTCGCAACAGGTTTTGTCACTCCCGGTCCCTACGCTGCTCGCAACCCAAGGAGGGATCGATGACCCAGCTCGGCTACGCGGTGCTCGGACTCGTGCTCGGCGCGGTGCTCGGAGCGGTGGTGTTCGGGACGTGGCGGCGCTCGGCGGCGACGCCCTCCTCGACCCGGGTGGAGGCCCGGCTCGAGGTGCAGGCGGCGGAGCTCCGGCGTCTGGCCGACGCGTCGGCCGCGCGCGAGGGTTCGGCCGAGCACCTGCGCACGGAGTTCGCGGGCGCCCGGCGGGTGCTCGAGGCCCTCGCCCTGCGCGAGGACGAACGGCGCGAACGCGACGCCGAGTCCTGGGAGGTCGTCCGCCGGCTCTCGACCGTGCTCGCCGGGAGCGCCTCGAAGGGCCGCGCCGGAGAGAACGTGTTGCGGGAGCACCTCGCGCAGCTCCCGCCCGGGATGCTCGTCACCGACCTGCGCGTGAACGGCCGCGTGGTCGAGTTCGGGCTGCTGCTGCCGGACGGCCGGCGGCTCCCCGTGGACTCGAAATGGTCCGCGGTGGCCGAGATCGAAGCCCTCGAGGCGGCCGAGGACCCGATCGAACGCGAGACGCTCGCGCGCGAGGTCGAGCGGCAGGTCGCGCTTCGCGCTCGCGAGGTGGCGCAGTACCTCGATCCCTCTCTGACCGCGCCGGTCGCGGTCGCCGCCGTGCCGGACGCCGCGTACGAGGTGCTGCGACGGGCGCACGCCGACGCGTTCTCCCGCGGCGTCGTGATCGTCCCGTACTCGACGGCGCTGCCGGTGCTCCTGTTCCTGTACAGCCTCGCGCACCGCTTCGGAGATGCCGACGACGCGCGTTCGGCGCTCGAGGAGGTCGTCTCGGTGCTCGACGCGATGCAGCTCGTCCTGGAGAACAAGGTCGCGCGCGCGGCCACGATGGTCTCCAACGGCGTCGACGAGCTCCGCTCCGGTCTCGGCAAGGCCCGCGGCTCGATCGCGCGCGGCCGAACGGCGGCGGCCGTCGCGGCCGAACCCGCCCCCGAGCTCATCGAGGGTGTGCTGAAGGCCGTCCCGTAGCACCCGCGGGTACGCTGCGCCCGATGGAGTTCGAGGAGGCGCTCGCGACGCTAGGTTTCCACCCCGCCACGGGCCGGACGCCCAAGGGCGTGCAGGTGATGACCGCCGAGCCGAACCCCTTCCTGACGTACACGGTGCAGAAGCTCGAGGACGGGACCGCGTTGTTCTCGTGGGAGTTCGCGGTCGGGGAGTACCTGCGGACGAAGGGGATCCAGTTCGGCTCGGACGAGACGCTCAACCAATTCATGTTCCCGCGAGAGGACACGCGCGGGCCGCAGGACGGCACCTGGCTGATCGAGGCGGTCGAGCGCGCGATCGCGCAGCTCGCGTCTCTCCGGTTCGACCAGCCCTAGAACAACCATCCCGTCGGGCCGTCCTGCAGGGCTACGATCGGAGCTGATGTTCACGGTCGAGCAGCGGGATGCTCTCTGCGGGCGCGTCGTGAGGCTCGGAGAGGACGACGATCGCGTCGTCGCCGGCGCGGTGGTGGGCTCGCTCGCCGTGGACGGCGGGGACCGCTTCTCCGATCTCGACCTGACCTTCGGCGTCGCCGACGATGCTCGGGTCGTCGACGTGCTCGACGACTGGGCGCGCACGCTTGCCGACGAGCTTCACGCGGTGCAACTCGTCGAGCTCGAGCGCGGCCCGACCACCTACCGGGTGTTCCTGCTGCCGGACCCGCTGCAGCTGGATCTCTCGATGACCCCGGCGACTCGGTTCCGTCCCGCCGGGCCGCGGTTCCGGCTCGTGTTCGGCGAGACGGCCGCAGGCGTGTCCGATATCGTCACGGGCGACCTCTTCATCGCCACGCCGACGGTCGCGGCGGACGTCTTCGGATGGGGCGTGATCTACGCGCTCCACTCGCGGGCGTGCATCGAGCGGGGGAGGGTCTGGCAGGCGGAGCACTACGTCGGCGCGGTGCGCGACCACGCGCTCTCGCTCGCCTGCCTCCGCGAGGGGAAGACCGCCGCGCAGGCGCGCGGCTACGACGACCTGCCCGCCGAGACCCTCGCTCGGTTCGAGGACGCTCACGTCGGCGCGCTCGAACCCGAGGCGCTCCGGGCCTCTCTCGCAGCCTCCGTCCGCGCCCTCCTCGACGAGGGCACGGCGGCGCGCGTCCAGAACGCTCAGGTGGTCGCGGAGCGACTGGCCGAGCTCCGTTGAACGACGGTCGGTCGCGTCACCCGAGGCGCTTCTCGTAGACGTCCCACCCGCGGACGGTGCGCATGCCGAGCCGTTCGTAGAGCCGGACCGCCCCGGTGGGGTTCGCCGCATCGACGTTGAGCATCACCCGAGGCAGCTCGCGCGCGGCGAACGTCGCGAACGCGCGTCGCAACAGCGCCGACGCGATGCCGCGCCCGCGCCAGGGCTTCAGGACGCCGAGCTCGCCGACCCAGCCACGATCGCCCCACACCACGCCCGAGAGTGCCCCGACCGCATCGTCCCCGTCGGTCGCGAGGAGCCACAGGCTCGGGTCGTAGCTGGTGGTCTCGACCTCGAGGCTGGACCACTCCTCGAACGGGATCGCGCGGTAGCCCCACTCCTCGCGGAACGCCTCGACGAAGATCTCGTGGACCCGGACGAGGTCGCGCTCGGGGTCGATGCCGCCGATCTCGATGCCCGGTGGCGGCTCGCCCGGTTCGCGTGGCGGTCCATCGAGGTCGAGCTGCAGGTGTCGGAACGACCGAACGCGTTCGAACCCGCGGGACCCGACCAACGCGGCTCCCGCCGCGTCGACGTCGGTGACCGCGGTGAACACGGAGCCGGATCCGAGCCGCTCCGCCGCGCGGGCCTCGATCCGGTCGAGCAGCACCGAGCCGAGTCCGCGCCCACGGTGGTCAGGATGCACGAGCCCCCACGACTTGAGCTTGCCGTCGCCCTCGGGCGCGACGTTGGCGTGGCCGACGACCGTCGAGGTCGGGTCCGTCACGACCCACGCGTCCACCGACAGGTCGAGCCCCGGCGAGGACCACTGATCGCGGAGGAAATCGGCGTCGAAGTCGGACTGGCCCGTGTCGGCGAGGTCATCGGCCAGCAGCATCTCGGCGACGCCATCGAGGTCCTCGAAGGACGCCGGCCGGATCACGTAGCCATCGGGCAGCGAGCGCATCCGAGAAGCCTACGGGTTGCGGTCGAGGCTCCGTCGCCCATGATGCCTCCATGGAGACGGAGACGCGGCCGCCGGGTCCAGACCTGTCCAAGCTCGCCGCGCTCCGTGCGTTCCGTAACGATCCGATCGCGCTCCTGGAGCGGCTGGCCACGTACGGCGACGTGGTCCGCGTCGACGTCCCGGGTTCGGCCGCGTTCCTGCTGAACCATCCCGACCTCGTCCGAGACGTGCTCGTTACCGAGCACCGGTCCTTCCACAAGGGACCGACGATCCGGGCCGCGAAGATGCTGCTCGGCGAGTCGTTGCTCACGAGCGAGGACGAGACCCACCTGCGCCGGCGGCGGCTGATCCAGCCGATGTTTCACCACGAGCGGATCGCGACGTACGCGGCGTCGATGGTCCGGTTCGCCGAGCGGGCGGCCGAACGTTGGAGCGACGGCGACGAGCTCGACCTGCAGGCCGAGATGTCGGCGCTCACGCTCGCCGTGGTGGGCGAGACGCTGTTCGGGACCGACGTCGACGCGGAGCGGAGCGCGACCGTCCGGCGGGCGCTCACCGACACGCTCGGGATGTTCGACCGCGTGTACTCGCCGCTCTTCCGCCTGCTCGTGCGCCTCCCCTCGCCCACGATGCGTCGCTACCACCGCGTCGAATCCGACCTGAACCGGGTGATCGCCGAGATGATCGCCGAACGCCGTGTCGCCGGCGCCACCGGGGACGACCTGTTGTCGCTCCTGCTCCGGGCGCGCGAGGACGGCGAGGGCATGACCGACGAGCAGGTGCGGGACGAAGCGCTCACGCTCTTCCTGGCGGGTCACGAGACCACGGCGATCGCGCTCACGTGGTCGTGGTGGCTCCTGGCCCGGAACCCCGGCGCGGAGAGGCGCCTGCACGCCGAGCTCGACGCGGTGCTCCCGGACCGCGAGCCGTCGGTCGGCGATCTGCCGAACCTCCCGTACACCCAGGCGGTGATCTCGGAGTCGATCCGGTTGCGGCCGCCCGCCTGGGCGATGGGCAGGACCGCCACGGCCGACCATCGCGCGAACGGCTACCCGATCGCCGAGGGCTCGACCGTCGTGGTGTCGCCGTGGCTGCTCCACCACGACCCGCGCTGGTGGCCCGAGCCAGAGACGTTCCGCCCCGAACGTTGGCTCGCGGACGACCCGGGTCGGCCGCGCTCCGCGTTCATCCCGTTCGGCGGCGGCCCGCGCGTGTGCATCGGCGAGCCGTTCGCGAGGCTGGAGGGGGCGATGCTGCTCGCGGCGATCGCGCGCCGATGGCGGTTCGCGAGCCGGAACGACCGCGAGCCGGACCTCCAGGCCGTCATCACCCTGCGTCCGCGCGGGGGTATGCCGATGGTGGCGCTCCGCAGATAGGCCGGCGGTCCCAGCCCACCAGAACGGCCAGGTCCCGCTCGGCGAGCAACTCGAGGTACTCGCCCCGCTCGCGGAACGTCTCCTGCAGCTGCTGCGTGACGCGATGAACTCGTCCCGGTTAGTCGAGTCCACAGCGGACGCCACCGCGTAGTAGAGCGCGGAGAACGATGCGAGGCCGGCGGCCGTTCGGACCAGCTGCTTGGTGATCTGGAACTGCTCGCCGAAGAACGGCAGCGTGAACAGCACGTGGCCCTCGGCACCGATCCAGCTCACGCGGATCGCCGGCGTCGAGCTTCTGCGGGACCGAGAAGAGCCTGCGGCCTCGAGATGCGTTCAGCAGCCCGAACGCCACGAGCACCAGGGCCACACCTCCGAACAACGCGAGGACGTTCAGGGCCGGGGGCCAGTCCAGGTTGATGGCGCCGAGGATCTCGAGCACGAACACCACCGCGAGCAGCGGGATCGCCCGGTTGAAGACGTCCTCGGTGGCCGAGTAGTCCTCGGCCAGCAGGGGCAGCCCTGCGCTCCGGAAACGGCGTTCGAGCTCGCGGATCAGGTGGTCGCGTTCGGGCGGCTGGTCCACGACCTGTATCGAACCCCGCCGCCCATCGCCCCGCAAGCGCCTCGCATCCGCGATGGCAGCCGGTACGCTGTCCCGAGTGGGGTTCGTCAGCGCGCTCGTGATCTTCGCCCATCCCGACGATGCCGAGTTCATGTGCGGCGGGACCGTCGCGGCCTGGGTGAACGAAGGCACCGACGTCCACTACTGCGTGGTCACCGACGGCTCCGCCGGTTCGAACGAGCCGGGCATGACGCGAGAGGCGATGCGGCCGATCCGCGAGCGCGAGCAGCGGGCGGCGGCGGAGGTGCTCGGCGTTGCGAGCGTGTCCTTCCTCGGCTTCGTCGACGGTGAGCTGCAGGTCGACCTGGACACCCGCAGGGCCGTCACGCGGGTCGTGCGCCGGATCCGCCCGGAGGTGCTCGTCGCGCCCGACCCCTCGCGGCTGTGGTTCGCGAACCGGTACATCAACCATTGGGACCACAAGCAGGCGGGGACGCTCGCGCTATGCGCGGTGATGCCGGACGCGCCGAGCCGCCCGCAGTTCCCCGAACTGCTGGACGAGGGCCTGGAGCCGTTCGAGGTGCCCAACCTATGGCTCGCCTCAGAGGATGCCGATACCTACGTCGACATCTCCAAGACGCTGGAGACCAAGATCGAGTCCCTGCGCGCTCACGAGTCGCAGGGCGTGGGGGACTCGTTGGACTGGGTCCGCGAGCGCGCTCGCCAGCTCGGCGAGGAGGGTGGGTTCGAGTACGCGGAGGGGTTCAAGACGTTCGACCTCCGCGACGACGACCAGGACGTGACGGAGCCCGTGTGATGGAAGAGCCCCTCGACGACGACGAACGCGAGACCTTCGGGCTCGAACCCGAGGAGGCGCAGAACATCCGCGCCGACCTCGAGGACCTCGAGGGGATGCGGCGGACGTTTCAGGCGCAGGGCGTCAAGGGCGTGGTGATCGTCTGCGAGCGCTGCGAGGAGAACCACTACTACGAGTGGGACCTGCTCCTCGAGAACCTCGAGCACATGCTCCAGACCGGCGAGTCCCAGATGCACGAGCCCGCGTTCGAGGTCCGCGAGGAGGAGTACATCCAGTGGGACTACGGGAAGGGTTACGTGGACGCGCTCGCGGACACCGGGCTCGAGCCCGACAACCGCGTCGAGGTCACGCGGTGCCCCTGGTGCGAGACGCCGGCCGATGCTCACTTCCAGTTCTGCCCGAAGTGCGGACGATCGTTCGCCGCGGTGCGCGTCTACAAGGAGCTCGTCGACCGCGGCCTGGACGAGCGCGAGGTCCGCGCGATGCTGGTGCGCGCGGGGTTCGAACCCTTCTGACCCGACCTGCTCAACGCCCTCGGGGACGCTCCAGGACGCACTCGTCGGGCGACTTGTCGTCGCGGAGCCCCTTGAACGAGGGCGCGCGCATCTTCTTCGTGCTCCTGGTGATCTCGAGGTACTCGACCTCGCACACGAGCGCGGGATCGACGAACGTCGCGCCCTTGACCTTAGCGAGCTCGGGATCGTCGATCGGCGGCGTCGGTCGCTCGAGGGGTTCGAGCGCCTCGAGGATGCGGTCCAGCGTCGCCCGCGTGAACCCCGTGCCGACCTGACCGATCCAGATCAGCTCGCCGTCGTCGTAAGCACCGACCAGCAGCGCGCCGAACGTCCCCGACCTGCCGCCCTGACCCGGGGTCCATCCCAGGATCACGCAGTCCTGCGTGTTGGTGAGCTTGATCTTGCGCCAGTCCGGCGAGCGCCGGCCGGGCTGGTACTTGGAGCCGGTGCGCTTGGCCACCACGCCCTCGAGCCCGAGCTCGCGGGCGACCTCGGCGAACGCCTTCCCGCCGCCGCCGACATGGGTGACCACCTGGAGCCGGTGGTCCTGCTCGACGATCGTCTCGAGCAGCTCGCGACGCTCCTCCAACGCCAGGCCGGTCAGGTCGTTGCCGTCGAGCCACAGGAGATCGAACGCGACCAGCGCGACCGGGATCTTGCTCGAGATCCGTTTGATCTCGCGCTCGTTCGACAGGTTCATCCGCTGCTGGAGCGCCTCGAACGAGTTCTTCCCGTCCTCGTCGAACGCCACGATCTCGGCATCGAGCACCGCGTTCACCTGGTCGACGAGCTCATGGATCATCTTCAGCTCCGGGTACTTGTCGGTCACGTCGCGGCCGTTGCGCGTCACCAGGTGCGTGGCGTCGGTCGCGATCGGTGTGATCGAGCGGATCCCGTCGAACTTGGGCTCGAACCACCACGCGTCGTCGTCGAAGGCCTTCCACCCACCCTCGGCCAGCATCGGCGGGGACGGGGCCGGCGAGGGGATCAGCGGGGCCTCCTGGTGGGAGGCGAGGAAAGCGAGCCAGTCGGTCCGCGTCCTGACGAAATGGAACTCGAGCCCCGGGTACCGGCGGCCGTGCAGCCGGAAGCTCACCTTCGAGTCGGTCCACTCGACCGGCTCGTACCAGCCGTCGTCGAAGATCCTCACCTCGCCCGCGCCGTAGTGGCCCCCGGGGATCGTGCCCTGGAACGACCCGTACTCGAGCGGGTGGTCCTCGGTACGCACGGCCAGGCGTTTGTCGCCCGGTTGGGTCGGCAGTCCCCTCGGCACCGCCCACGAGGGGAGCGCGCCGTCACGTTCGAGCCGGACGTCGTAGTGCAGGCGCGTCGCGCGGTGCTTGTGGATCACGAACGAGTTGCCCTCGCCCTCGGCGCCGCCCGGTGGCGGCTCGGTCGTGCCCTCGGGTCCGAACGACCGCTTGCGCAGGTATTCGGCTAGGTCGGGGTCCTTGGAGGCTGCGATCACCTCCTCGGAGGTCCGGCGCCGCGTCCGGCCCACCTCGATCGCCTTCGTCGACGAAAGCCCCACGGCCTCGAGCGCGGGTCCGAGCTCCTGCGGCGATGTCCGCACGGCCTCGAACCGGTCGCCCTGCTTCTCGAAGCGCTCGAAGACGTTGTCGATCCGGAAGTCCTGGGGGGTGACGCCCTCGTCGACCTCCTCCCACCGCAGCGGCGTCGAGACCGTCGCGCCCGCCTCGGGACGCAGTGAGTAGACGGCGGAGATGTTCGCGCCCCGCCGGTTCATGTTGTGATCGATGAAGACCTTGCCGGTGCGCTTGTCGATCTGCCACGCCATCGTCACGTGCTCGCGGTCGGCGCGTTCGATCGTCCGGCCGAGCGTGCCGACGAAGTCGCGCACCTGGTCGTACGACCAGCCGGGTTCGACAGGCACGTAGATCTGGATCCCGGTCGCCCCCGAGGTCTTCGGGTACCCCGTGAGCCCGAGCGCCCCGAGCGCGGCCCGGACGTGGCGCGAGACGATCAGGACGTCCTCGAAGCTCGCGCCCATCGGGTCGAGGTCGAAGAAGAAGTAGTCGGGGGTGTCGACCGTCGCGCACCGCGAGTGGAGCGGGTGCATCTCGATGCAGCCGAGGTTCGCGACGAACAGGAGCGTGGAAAGGTCGTTCACCATGAGGTAGCCGATCACGCCGTCCTTGCTGTCGTCGGACAGGACGGGGCAGCGTGCGATCCAGTCCGGCGTGTGCGACGGCGCCGTCTTCTCGTAGAAGAACGGTCCCGCCATCCCGTCGGGCATGCGCTTCATCGTGAGCGGGCGCTCGCGCAGGTACGGCAGGATCAGCCCGGCGACGTTGAAGTAGTAGGCGAGGAGGTCGCCCTTCGTGTAGCCCTCGACGGGCCAGAAGACCTTGTCGAGGTTCGACAGACGGAGCTCGCGCCCGTCGGCCTCCATCCACCACGCGTCGCCACGTTGCTCGACGGGGAGCGGTGTCGGGAACTCGACCGTGAACGCGCGGCCGCCGGAGCTCTTCTTGCGCGGGGACATCGGAAGAGCGTAGCGGTCAGACGGTGCTCAGCACTGGGGGGCGCCGGCGACGATCGGTATGGCCAACTTCTCGGGGAAGAACTGGGCGAGGTCGATCGGAACTCCCTGCAAGGCCCCGGTCGCCTCGACGTGGACACCGGCGGCCTCCAACGCGGGCGCGTCCGCGGTGCCAGTGATGCGCAGCTTCACCGTGTCGGTGAAGCCGGCGCCGCCCGCGCCCGGGAGCTGGACCTGCCCCGAGATGACCAGGGTCCCCGTCCCTCCCGACATGTCCACCTGGGCCGGCTCCATCGTGATCTCGACCCCTTCGATGTCGAGCTGGCCCGGGTCGTAGGTCCAGGTGCCCTCGACACCGTCGCACGAGAACATCGTGGCGCCCGTCGAGTTGTCCACCTGGGAGAGGTCGAGCTGCACCGCCCCGCCCAACCCAGCCTCCGCGGTGGTGCCGGTTGGGCCGGTGGCGGTGGGGCCCGTCTCGGTCGGGCCGGTGGGCGAGGTGCTGCCCCCCTGGACCTGCGTCTCGCCGGTCGAGCACGCCGCGAACAGCACGATCGCGAACACGGGGGCGGCGGGCAGGGCGCGAGCGCGACGCACGACGATTTCGTATACCGCGGGGGCGCAAGGGGTCAACCCTGCCGGCGGGGAAGGATTTGTCGCTCCCGCCGACTAGAATCCGTGGCTCCTGCCGTCCAGACACCGAGGAGCACGCATGCCACCCAGAGCGATGTGGAAAGGGGCCATCTCGTTCGGCCTCGTCACGATCCCGGTCGCCGTCTACCCGGCCACCGAGGAGAAGTCGCTGAAGTTCAACCAACTCCACGACGAGGACATGGGCCGGATCCGGTACAAGCGCGTGTGCTCGGTCGACGGCGAGGAGGTCGAGTTCGACCACATCGTCAAGGGGTTCGAGATCGAGAAGGACAAGTACGTGGTCCTGACCGACGAGGACTTCGACGCCGTGCCGGTGGAGTCCAGCCGCGCGATCGACATCCAGCAGTTCGTCGACCTCGAGGAGATCGACCCGATCCTGTTCAAGAAGTCCTACTACCTGGTCCCGGACGAGACCGGGGCCAAGGCCTATGCGCTGCTGCGCAAGGCGCTCTCGGACGAGCGCAAGGTCGGGATCGCGAAGGTCAGCTTCCGAGACAAGGAGCACCTGTCCGCGCTCCGGTTCAAGGACGACGTGTTCGTCCTGGAGACGATGTACTGGCCGGACGAGGTTCGCGCGGCTGAGTTCGACACCGTGCCCGCCGACGAGAAGGTGCGTGAGAACGAGGTCGACATGGCGCGTTCGCTGATCGAGAGCCTCACCGAGCCGTGGAACCCCGAGGCCTTCACCGACGCGTACCGCGAGGCGATGCTCGAGATCGTCGAGAAGAAACTCGCCGGCGAGCCGATCGAGGCGCCCACCGAAGAGGCTCCCGCGCGCGTCGTCGACCTGATGGAGGCCCTGAAGGCCTCGGTTGCGGCGGCCAAGGACAAGACGCCGTCGTCGGCGGGCGGCGCCAAGCGGAGCGGCGCGAAGCGGCCGGCGGCCAAGAAGACCACGGCCAAGCGCGCGACCGCGACGAAGAAGGCCGCGCCGCGCAAGAAGGCCTCCGGCGAGTGAGCGGGATCGGCACGCGCCCGCGGCTCGCGGGCTAGGCTGGCCGTCCAAGCCCTCGGGAGCGCCGTGAAGCTCGTCGTCGCGATCGTCAAACCGCACCGGCTCGACGAGGTGAAGGAGGCGCTCCAGGACCTCGGCGTGCACGGGCTCACCACCACCGACGTCGAGGGGTTCGGCCGCCAGCGCGGGCACACCGAGATCTACCGAGGCGCCGAATACCAGGTCGACTTCGTCCCCAAGATCAAGGTCGAGGTGCTGTGCGAGGACGAGCAGGTGAGCGGCGTCGTCGACGCGCTCGCCAAGGCCGCTCGCACCGGCAAGATCGGCGACGGCAAGATCTGGGTGATGCCCGTCGAGCAGGTCCTGCGGATCCGGACCGGCGAGATGGGTCCCGACGCCCTCTAGCGTGAGCGAGCGGCCCGCGCCGGTTGGCCGGCTCCTCGAGGATCTCCGCTCGCTCGACCGCGCGTACTCGACGGGCCACCACGGTCGCTGGTCGGGGCGCCGCCGCGCCGAGCTCGTCGATGGCTGCCTCCGCGATCTCGCGGCCGCCGCCGGGATGCCGGAGGACGTCGCGCTCGTGGCGCTGGGTGGGTACGGACGCGGGACGCTCGCGCCCGGCTCCGATCTCGACCTGTTGATCCTGCACGAGGGTTCGGCGGACGCGGTCTCGCAGCTCGCCGAGCGCCTCCTGTACCCCTTGTGGGACGCCGGCCTGCAGGTTGGTCACGCGGTCCGGACGGCGGAGGTCTGCTTCGAGATCGCGGCCGAACGGCTCGATGCCACGACGGCGATGCTCGACGGCCGACTCCTCGCGGGATCCGCGCCGGCATGGGACGAGGTGCGTTCGGCGGTGCTGGCGCCCGTCCGCGGCGATCCGATCGCGTTCGCGCAACACCTGGTTGCCGATCGCGACGCCCGGCGTGAGCGGTTCGGCTCGGTGTCGTCCCTGCTCGAACCCGAGCTCAAGGAGGGCATCGGTGGGCTCCGCGACGTCCACGCGCTCAGATGGGTCAGGACCGCGATCGGCCGCCCGCTCGAGGAAGGGGGCATCCTGAGCGAGGCGGAACGTCGTTCGGTCGACGGCGCCGACGAGTTCCTCACGCGCGTCCGGAGCGCACTGCACCTGGAGACGGGCCGGGGTTCGGACCGGCTCCTGGCCGAGCAGCAGCCCTCGATCGCGGCGGCGATGGGCTTCGCAGACGAGCCAGGACTCCCGGCGGTCGACGGGCTGATGCGTTCGGTGTTCGAGCAGGCGCGCCAGGTCGAGCACGTCACGGCCTCGGTGTTCGACCGGTTCCTGCGCGGCACCTCGCCTCCGGCACCGCTCGACGCCACCCCCGAGGGGATCCTGCGTGCGTTCGCGTCGAGCGCGCGCGACGGGCACGTGATGCCGGCCGCCTCGCTCGACGCGATGTCGGCGGTGGCGATCGACGCCGAGCGACCGTGGACCGGACCGACCCGGTCGGCGTTCCTCGAGCTCCTGCGGTGCGGACCGGCGGCCATCGACGCGCTCGAGACCCTCGATCGCATCGGGCTGCTCGAACGCTATGTGCCCGCGTGGGGGCCGGTCCGATGCCGCCCCCAGCGAGATCCCTACCACCGGTCCTCGGTCGACGTGCACCTGCTCGCGACGCTCGCCGGCGCTGCCCGGCTGCTGGAGGACCCGGGCGACGACCCGTCCGTGGCGCTCGCGGTCCGGGTGGTCCCGGACGCCGACGCGCTACGGCTCGGCGCGCTCTTGCACGACATCGGCAAGACCGGAGAGGGGCACCACGTCGAAACCGGGACGAGCGTCGCCCGCGAGACGCTCGACCACCTGGGTGCGTCCGGCCCGACCGCCGACCTCGCGTTGTTCCTCGTCGCGGAGCACCTGCTCTTGTCGGACACGGCGACCCGCCGCGACCTCGACGACGAGCGGTTGATCGTCGACGTCGCCGATCGCGTCGGCGATCAGGGTCGTCTGGGGGCGCTCTATCTCCTGACGATCGCCGACGCCGAGGCCACGGGTCCGCTCGCGTGGACGCCGTGGCGTGCGGCCCTGGTCCGCGAGCTCGTCGCCAAGGTCCGGCACGTGCTCGAACGCGACGACGTGGGTTCGAGCACCGCCGACCGGCTGACGGCACGGGCGGAGGAGATCCGGGCGGCGCTCGCCGACGAGGACGCCGAGGCTGTCGAACGCTTCCTGCTACGGATGCCCCGCGGTTACGTCCTGACGGTCCCGGTCGACCGCGTGCCGATCCACCACCGCCTGCTGGCCCCGGCCGTGGGTTCGCACGAGGTGCGCACCCACGCCACCGAGGGCTCGCGCGCCGACGTTTACGAGCTCGTGGTCATCGCCGCAGACCGGCCCGGGTTGCTCTCGATGATCGCCGGGGCGCTCTCGCTCGCGGGGCTGTCGATCCTCACCGCCCAGGTGTTCACCACGGACGACGCTGTCGCCGTCGACCTGTTCGAGATCGAGGGGGTCTTCGAGCCCGAGGTCGGCGAGGAGCGTTGGCGCGAGTTCCGCACGACACTGCGCAAGGCGATCGAGGGCCGGCTCTCGCTCGACCACCGCGTGCGCGAGAAGCGACGCTCCTACCCCGAGCCGCCGACCCGTGTGCCGGTGCGGGTCGAGGTCGACAACGAGGCGTCGGACTTCTTCACCGTGATCGAGGTGGGCGCACCCGACCGCCTCGGGTTGCTGTTCGACATCACCCGAACGTTCGCCGAGCTTCAGCTCGACGTGCACCTCGCGAAGGTGGCGACGTTCGGCGGCCGGGTGGTCGACGCCTTCTACGTGCGCGACGAGCTCGGTCGCAGGGTGGACGACCCCGAGATCGTGGCGGAGCTGGGACTCGCGCTGCGGTTCCGCATCGAGCGCTGACCGGCTAACCCGGATCCGGCGAACGCTGACGCACGCTGGTCATCCGACGATCGTCCGGAGACGGTCGGCCATCTTCGTGCTCGCTCCCTCGTCCTCGTGCTTGAAATAGCAGTAGATGTCGCTACCGGAATCCAGGGCCGGTCGGATGCGTTCGGCCCACCCCCGCAGCTCGTCGTCCGTGTACTCGTTCTTGCGCAGGCGCAGGAACCCGAACGGCTCCCACGACAGGTCGTCGGGGCCCGGGTCGTGCTCATCCGTCTCGGCCACGCACCAGGCCACGCCCTGCTCCAGCAACAGGTCCCGCGCCTGCACCCACGACGGGTGACGGAACTCCATCGCCGATCTCGGAGAGGGGGGCAGGTAACCCACGAACGACTCGATCAAGGCGCGATCGTACGTGAGCGTAGGCGGGCACTGATAGAGCACGGTCCCGAGGCGTTCGCCGAGGAGCCGCCCCAGTTCGAGGAAGTCCCGGACGTCCTGGTCCACGTCGGCCAGCCGCTTCCAGTGCGTGATCCGTTGGTTGGCTTTGAGCGTGAACCGGAAGCCCTCGGGCGTTTCCGCTTTCCAGGTCTCGAGGGACTTCTGGGTCGGGAAGCGCCGGAACGTGTAGTTGATCTCCACCGAGGGGAACCGGCTCGCGTAGTACGAGAGCATCTCGCGGTTCTTCAACCCCTCCGGGTAGAAGACGCCGTGCTTCCACTGGTCGTAGGAGAACCCGGAGGTTCCGAGGTAGAGGGTGCCGACCATCTGACAGGATTCTGGCATGGTCACGCCCGAGAGCAGAAGCCGCGTCCAGCTCCCCACGTCCGGCGAGGTCGGTGCGGCGTGGATCCGCCCGAAGGACGCCGCGGCGACCCTCGTGGTCGCCCACGGCGCCGGTGCGGGCATGGACCACCCCTTCCTCGTCGGTTTCTGTCGCTCGATGGGCGAGGCCCGCGTGGCGACGATGCGCTTCAACTTCCCGTACCTCGAACGTGGGCGCCGCGCGCCCGATCCCGAACGCGTCCTGCGCGAGACGTGGCTGGCGGCCTTCGACGCGGCGTCCCAGCGCGCGGAGGGTCGGGCCGTCCTCGCGGGGGGCAAGTCGCTCGGCGGTCGCATCGCCTCGATGTGCGCGGCCGACGGGATGGCGGCGGCCGGCCTGGTGTTCCTCGGCTACCCGCTGCACGCGCCGGGGAAGATTGACAAGCCGCGCGCGGATCACCTCGAGCGGATCGACGTCCCGATGCTGTTCCTGCAGGGGACCAGGGATCCGTTCGCGAACCCGGAGCTGTTGGCGAAGGTGATCGCGAAACTCGGCGACCGGGCGGTGTTCGAACCCGTGGAGGGGGGCGATCACTCGTTCAGGATCCGCGGCGTCAAAGTGGACGATCGCGAGATCGGCGCAGCGCTGGCCGGTACGGCGGCGCCGTTCGTCCGTCGGGTCGCCGGGGAGCGCTGATGCCGCGCCGGAACCGTCGAGCCCCGGACGAGGCGCCCCAGCCCGCACGGATGCCGCAGTCGGAGGCGCCGACGTGGGCGAGCATCCCCGGCGTCGAGGTGCGACGGCTCACGAGCGACAAGCCCTACCGATGCCCCGGATGCGATCTCGAGATCCGACCGGGGACGTGGCACTTCGTCGTCGTCCCGGCCGTCGCCGAGGAACGGCGCCACTGGCACGAGCGCTGCTGGCAGATCGAGCTCAACCGGACGCGCGGCCGCCGTCCGAGCGGCTGAACGTCGCCCAGTCGCGGCTATCATCCGCCCGTGCCGTCACCACCCGTGCGGGCGTCGATGCATCGCGAGCCACCGGTCTGGGTGGGATCGGTCCACGGCCGCGAGGTCCGTCGCCGAACACGGGACGGCTGCGTGAACGCCCTTCGGCGCCTCGCGGGCGACGACGGGCTGTTGTGGATCGAGGTCACGCCCGACGTCGTCGGCGTGAGCGAGGCCGCGACGATCCTCGGGTGGGATCGCCGACGCGTGGCAACGTACGTGAGCCGTGGCGCGTTCCCGGAGCCGATCGCCGCGCTCGCGTCCGGTCGCGTCTGGCGGCGCGAGGACGTCGAGGCCTTCCGCCGCGACCGCGTCCGGCGCAGGGGCCGCAGGATCGCCCGGTGACCGAACGGATCCTGTATCTGGTCCGCCACGGCGAGTCCGACTTCGACTCCACGCGCACGACGCCTGGCCCGAGGGGTGAGCAGTGGGATCCGCCGCTCGGCGAACGCGGGCGGGAGCAGGCGGCGCACGTAGCGACTCGGCTCCGCGCGATGGCCGAGCCCGCGGTGGTCGCCTCCTCGCCGCTCCTTCGAGCGCGCGAGACGGCGTCGGCGTACACGGAGCCCGCCGGTCTCGAGGTGCTCATCGACGACGATCTCGCTGAGGCTCACCTGGGTGAATGGGAGGGCAAGTCGTTCGAGGAGATCCTCTCGACCGACGAGCAGATGCTGCACCGGGTCCGGAACCAGGAGCCGATCTGGCGCCACGCCCCGTTCGTCGAGGAGCTCGGGCCGTTCCGGGCGCGGGTCGGCGCCGCCGTCGAACGGCTGCTGGCGGACCACCCGGACGGCAACGTCCTCGTGTTCTGTCACGGCGGGGTGATCAACGCGTACATCGCGCCGCTGCTCGGGGTGGATCACGAGATGTTCTTCGTGCCCGAGAACACCTCGCTCAACTCGATCCTCGTCGACGGAGAGCACCGCCGCGTCCGGTTCCTCAACGACGCGCTCCACCTGACCGACCCCCACCTGTTCGCGGACGCCTGAGGCGCTCGGGTCCTAGACTCCGCGCGTCAACCGCAGCCCGAACGACCGACGAACAGGAGGCCGACATGCCCGTCCGGTTCCTTTCCCCCGAGTGGACCGAGGAGCTCGAGAAGCGCCTGAACGCGAGCGATACGTTCCGTGCCGCCGCGTCCGCCGCGAACGTGACGATCCAAAACGTCATCGAGACCCCGGACGGCGCGAAGCGCTACTGGATGCGGTTCGAAGGGGGCTCGGTCAAGCTCGAGGCCGGGGACGCGGAGAAGGCCGACGCCACGATCGAACAGGACTACGCCACGGCGGTCGCGCTCGCCAAGAGCGAGTTGAACCCGGTCTCGGCCTTCATGACCGGGAAGATCCGCATCAACGGCAGCATGATGCTCCTGATGCAGCTCCAGGGCGCCCTGTCCGAGCTCGCCAAGGAGATGCAGGAGATCGACGTCGACTACTGAGGACGGGTTCGGGCCTGCCCGTCGGGGGCCCACACATCCGATCAGGCGCTCCCCGACGTACCTGGGATGGGTGCGGCAGACCTCGTTTGACGGGTTCTACCCGGCGAGCGGAGAATCTACGGCCGTGCTCGGTGTTCAGGGCACCCATCGGATGGGAGGGGGAAGCATGCGTTCATGGCGAGCGAAGGTCCTGGTCCTCATCGGCGTACTTTCCGTCGTCGCTGCAGCGTGCGGCGGGGATGACAACGGCGGCGAGACGGGCGGGGCCGGCGGTACGGCGACGGGCGGTGGCGCCGCCGAATGCAACGCGGATATGAAGGTCGGGGTGGCGTTCGACATCGGAGGCTTGGGCGACAAGTCGTTCAACGACTCCGCGAACGCCGGGCTGCAACAGGCGATCGCCGACGGCCTCGTGTGCGAGGACAACGCGATCGTCAACGAAGCCAACTCGACCGGCTCGGACCGCGACCAGAACGTGCAGGCCCTGGCCGACGCCGGCATGAACATCGTCATCGGGGTCGGGTTCTCGTTCTCGCCGGGCATCAACACGATCGCCCCCGACTACCCGGACGTGAACTTCATGATCGTCGACGGCTTCGCGACCTGCGGCACCGCGTGCGGGCTGACCAACGACGCCGAGGCGATCCCGAACGTGGCCGACTACACGTTCAAGGAGCAGGAGGGATCGTTCCTGGTCGGCGCGGCGGCCGTGCTGAAGTGCGAGTGCGAGACGATCGGGTTCCTCGGTGGCCAGCAGGGCACGGGCCTGATCGAGAAGTTCGAAGCGGGCTACGAGGCCGGCGCCCACCAGATCGATCCGAACGTCAAGATCCTCGTCGAGTACATCGGTGACAGCACCGAGGCGTTCAACGACCCCGTCAAGGGCCAGCAGCTCTCGACGAAGATGTACGACGAGGGCGCCGAGATCATCTACCACGCGTCGGGCGCGTCGGGTGCCGGACTGTTCAACGCGGCGGTCGAGGCCCAGAAGGAAGCCATCGGCGTGGACTCCGACCAGTACCTCACGGCGAGCCCCGAGCAGCAGCCGCTGATCCTCACGTCCATGATCAAGCGGGTGGACGTCGCGGTCTACAACGCGATCCAGGCACAAGGGGAAGGCACGTTCGGCGGTAGCCAGGTCTTCGGCATGGCGGAAGACGGGGTCGACTACGCGACCTCGAACCCGACGGAGCTGACGGCAGACATCACCGAGCAGCTGGACCAGTTCAAGCAGCAGATCATCGACGGAACCATCGTCGTGCCCGACACGCCGGAAGGCGCCTAGGGCCGGCGAGGACACCGTGACGATCGGTGCAGGGGCGGGGGGCAACGGCTCCCCGCCCCTCGTCGTGCTCGACCACATCACCAAGCGCTTCCCGGGTGTCCTGGCCAACGATGAGGTTGACCTGGAGCTCCGCGCCGGCGAGGTCCATGCGCTGATCGGCGAGAACGGGGCGGGCAAGTCCACCCTGATGCGCGTCCTCTACGGGATGTACCCGGCCGATGGAGGACGGATCCTCGTGCGGGGCCAGGAGATCAAGATCGGATCCCCGCGCGACGCGATCGCGAACGGGATCGGGATGGTCCACCAGCATTTCGTCCTGGTGGACCCGTTCACCGTCACCGAGAACATCATCCTGGGCGAGGAGGGCGGAGAGCTCCTCGACATCGACGCGGCGCAGCAGCGAATCGCCGAGCTCGCGGAGTCCTACGCGTTCCGCGTGGATCCCGGGGCGGTCGTGGAGGAGCTGTCGGTCGGCGAGGAGCAACGCGTCGAGATCCTCAAGGCGCTCTACCGCGGCGTGGAGATCCTCATCCTGGACGAGCCGACGGCGGTGCTCACCCCGAGCGAGACCAAGGACTTGTTCGGCAACCTCCGGAAGCTCCGCGAAGCCGGCCGGACGATCGTGTTCATCAGCCACAAGCTGGACGAAGTGATGGAGATCGCCGACCGCATCACGGTCCTCCGGCGCGGGAAAGTGGTGGGCGAGACCCGTCCGGCCGAGACCTCCAAGGCCAAGCTCGCCGAGATGATGGTGGGCCGTCCGGTGCTGTTCCGTCTGGAGAAGCCGACGGTCCAGATCGGGGAGCCGGTGCTGCGGGTCCAGGACCTCACCGGCGAGGGGAAGCTGAACGGCGTGAGTTTCGAGGTTCACGCGGGGGAGATCCTGGGCGTCGCCGGCGTCGAGGGCAACGGGCAGCGCGAGCTGGCGGAGTCTCTGATCGGGCTGCGCACGCCGGCATCCGGCACGATCGAGCTCCAGGGGGCGGCGATTGCGGGGGGTGCGGTATTCGACATCCGGAACGCCGGGGTCGGCTACATCCCCGAAGACCGGCACGAGCAGGGCCTGGTCCTCAACATGTCGCTGTGGGAGAACGCCGTGCTCGGGCGCCAGGACGACGTCGAGTTCTCCGGGGCGCTCGGTGTCCTGTTCATCAAGAAGATCAAGGAGCTGGCCGCGCGGTTGGTCAGGACGTTCGACATCCGAACGCGCAGCGTCGACGTGGCGGTGTCGACGCTCTCGGGAGGTAACCAGCAGAAGCTCATCCTCGCGCGGGAGCTCGAGACCGATCCGAAGCTCCTCATCGCGGCACAACCGACGCGCGGGTTGGACGTCGGGGCGATCGAGTTCGTGTGGAAGCAGATCCTCGATCAGAAGGCCGCAGGCCGGGGTGTGTTGCTCATCTCGGCCGAGCTCGACGAGATCTACGCGCTCTCGGACCGGATCGTGACGTTGTACGAGGGCAAGATCACCGGCGAGTTCCCGCCTGACGCCCCGCCCGAGCAGATCGGGATCGGCATGCTCGGGCGGGCGCCCGAGGAAGCGGCGTAATGGCCACCGAGGGCCTCGCGCCTCCGATCGCGGTCACCCGCACGCGGCCCGCGTGGCTGGAGAGCTTCGCCGGCCAGCTCCTCGCGTTGCTCGCCTCGTTCGGGATCGCCCTGCTCGCCGGGTCGCTCCTGATCGTCGCGTACGGCGAGAACCCGATCGACGTGTACACGTCGATCTTCGACGCCTCGCTCGGATCGGCCGACGGCATCGGGTACGTCCTGGCGATCGCGACCCCGCTGATCTTCGCCGCCCTCGCCGTGTCCGTCTGCTTCAAGGGTGGGCTGTTCAACATCGGCGTCGAGGGTCAGTACCTCGTCGCGATGATCACGGCAACGGTGGCAGAGCTCAACCTCGATTTCCTCCCCGGCCCGCTGCTGGTGCCCGCTGTGCTGATCGCCGCGATGATCGGAGGGATGATCTGGGCCGCCGTCCCCGGCATCCTGAAGGTCAGGACCGGGGCGCACGAGGTGGTCACGACGATAATGATGAACGGGATCGCGATCAGCCTCGTCGGGTGGGCGCTCAACGGCCCGCTCCACCAAAACGACGCGCCCGAGGGTGCTTTCGTCGACCTGCGGACCAACGTTTTCCCCGCAAAGGGTCTGGCCGGCGATCTGGGCGCGATGTTCGGCGTCACCCCGGGGGCGCACCTGTCGTGGTTGCTGTTCCTCGCGATCGTGGCCGCGATCGTCGTGTGGTTCCTGATCCGGCGAACACGATTGGGCTACGAGGCCCGGGCGGTCGGCTCATCGCCCGGATCGGCCAGGGCCGGAGGCGTGTCGATCGGCGCGACGCAGTTGCGGCTGTTCCTGATCTCGGGCGCGCTGGCCGGCCTGATCGGGATGCAGCTGATCTTGGCCGACCGCGGCTACCTGCCCCTCAACTACGTCGTCGGTCTCGGCTTCACGGGGATCCTCGTGGCCTTCCTGGGCCAGAACAACCCGATCGGCATCGTCTTCGCCGCGATCGTGTGGGCGATCCTGTCGCGGGGCGAGGTGGCGCTGCAGGTCTCCAGCCAGGTGCCGCGCGAGTTCATCATCGTCCTGCAGGGGCTGCTGATCCTGACCGTCGTGATCACGTACCAGATCGCCAAGCGCCGGCTGGCTGCCCGCCAGCTCCAACGGGCCGGCCTGGCCGGCGAGCTGGAGGACTCGGACGCGCCGGACGAAAGCGCGGGTCCGCGCGGTCCGGAGGGGTCGGGCTCCGAGACGTTCGAACCTGCCGACGAGAAGAGGGCCTGATGCCGTTCACGGACATCGCCGTCGCGATCCAGATCTCGTTCACGTACTTCACGATCATCTACCTGACCGGTCTGGGCGGCCTGTTCAGCGAGCGCTCGGGCATCGTGAACATCGGCCTGGAGGGGCTGATGATCATCGGGACCGTGACCGGTGCGTTCGGCGCGCGCTTCTTCACCGACACGGTCGGACTGGGAACCGTGTGGGGTCCGATCCTTGGTCTGCTCTTCGGGGCGTTGTGCGGCGCGATCTTCGCCAGCGTGCACGCCGTCGCGACGATCACGTTCCGGGTGGACCACATCGTGTCCGGGGTCGTGATCAACCTGGTCGCGATCGGTCTGGCCCGGTTCCTGTCCTACGCCTTCTTCAACGGGCAGTCGACGCAGTCCGACCCGGGCGGACCGCACCTGGCGCGGCTGGACGTCCCCGGGTTGTCGTCCCTACCGGGAGGTCTCGATCGAGCGTTCGAGCGCTTATCGCCGATGGTCGTCGTCGCCGCCCTCATGGTCATCCCCGTGTGGTACTCGCTGTACCGCACCCGGTGGGGTTTGAGGCTGCGCTCGTGCGGCGAGAACCCCGAGGCGACCAGGTCGCTCGGGGTCAGCGTGCCGAGGTACCGCTATCAGGGCGTGTTGCTCTCGGGGGCGTTCGCGGGGCTGTCGGGCGCCTTCCTGGCGGCCGAGGTGATCGGGAGCTGGCGGGAGGGCCAGACGCTGGGGCTGGGGTTCATCGCCCTCGCCGCGCTCATCATCTCGAATTGGAATCCGATCCGGCTGATGTTCTTCGCGTGGTTGTTCGGGTTCGCCGTCGCGATCCCGCTCCGGTTGCAAGACGCCCCCGTGATCTCGTTGCTCCCCGAGCAGTTCATCCGGATGATCCCGTACGTCGTCACGATCGTGGCGATCGCGGGCTTCGTCGGTCGCGTGCGACCCCCGGCGGCCGCCGGCCGGGCGTACGAGGGCGGCGGGGGGACCTAGCGGGCTACTCGGTCCCGAACAGCCGGTCCCCGAAGTCGCCGAGTCCCGGCACGATGTACCCGCGCTCGTTCAGCTGGCGGTCGATCGCCGCGGTGAAGATCGGCACGTCGGGGTGATCGGCCTCCATCTTCCGGATCCCCTCGGGTGCGGCCACCACGCAGACGAAGCGGATCGACGCGGGCCCGCCCTCCTTGACCGCCGACGTCGCCGCCGAACCCGAGCCGCCCGTCGCGAGCATCGGGTCCAGGACCAGGACGTGCCGGCCATCGACCGGCGGGAGCTTGCGGTAGTACGACTGCGGCTCGAGCGACGCCTCGTCTCGCTCGAGGCCGATGTACCCGACGGCGACCTCGGGGAACAGCTCGGTCACCGCCTCCAGCATCCCGAGCCCCGCGCGCAGGATCGGCACGGCGACGAGGTCGTCGAGCACCTGTCCGGTCGTCTCCTCGAGCGGGGTCCGCACCGTGATCTCCGTCGTCGGCAGATCGCGGATCGCCTCGAGCGCGAGGGTCAAGGCCAGACGCTTGGCCAGCGTTCGGAACACCGGGGGCGCCGTCTCCTCGGATCGGAGCTGCGCCAAGAGGTGGCCGGCGAGCGCGTGGTCTACGACGGTCACGGACACGCGCGCATCCTACCGGGGGTTGCCGAGCGTCGGCTCACGCCGGACGCCGTCGGTCCGCCCGATGGGTTGCCAGAGTTTGGCGGGGCTGCCACGATGGCGCTCTGATGCGGGAGACCTTCGGCTTCTGGTTCTACGGCGGGCGGTGCCCGGCCTAGTCGCCTGAACCGAAGGGAACAGGGACCCCGGGCCGGGAGCCCGGGGTTTCGTCGTTCCCGAGGCCGTCACAGGAAGCGCGAGGACCGGGCGGGTGGGCCGCTCGGGGAGACACCAGAGGAGGCGAAGGAACGCGATGGTCGTGGTCATGAAGCGCGAGGCCACCGAGGCCGACATCGAGGCGGTCTCCGAACGCGTCCGAGCCGCCGGCGGCGAGGCGTTCGTCTCGCGGGGCGCGGTCCACACGATCATCGGCCTCGTCGGCGACACCGAGCGGTTCCAGGCGATCCCCTTCAACCAGCTCCCGGGCGTCGACCACGTGATCCAGGTCGGCAAGCCCTACAAGATGGTGGCCGCCGACCTGCACCCGACCCCGACCACCGTGTTCGTGGGCTCGGCGCCGGTCGGTCGCGGGACGTTCACGCTGATCGCCGGTCCGTGCGCGGTCGAGAGCGAGGAGCAGGCGCTGCTCGCGACCAAGGCCGCCAGGGCCGCCGGTGCGACGATCCTGCGGGGGGACGTCTACAAGCCGCGGACGTCGCCGTACTCGTTCCAGGGCTTGGGGGAACGGGGGCTCGAGGTCCTGCAGGAGTGCCGGCACCAGACCGGGCTCCCGATCGTCGTGGAGGTGGTGGACGTGTCGCAGGTGGAGCATGTCGCCGCGGTGGCCGACTGCATCCGCGTCGGGACGCGGAACGCCCAGAACTTCGAGCTGCTCAAAGAGGTCGGACTCTCGCGCAAGCCGGTGATGCTCAAGCGCGGCCTCGCGATGACGATCGAGGAGTGGCTGCAGGCTGCGGAGTACGTCGCGCAACGCGGCAACTCCGAGATCATCCTGTGCGAGCGCGGGATCCGCACGTTCGAGCCGGCCACGCGGAACACCCTCGACCTCGCCGGGATGGCGGTCGCGCAGACCGAGTCCCACCTACCCGTGATCGTCGATCCGTCGCACGCCGTCGGGAAGCGGCACCTCGTCGCCCCGATGTCGCGCGCGGCGCTCGCCGCCGGCGCGGACGCGGTGATGATCGACGTGCACCCCGATCCCGAGAGCGCTCTGTGCGACGGCCCTCAAGCCCTCACCCCGGACGAGATCCTCGATCTCGGGCGCGATCTCGAGCGGCTCGCCGCGGCGCTCGGCCGCCCGTTCAATCGCGCCGAGTAGCGCTATCCCGGGAGTACGGGAGTGAGCTCGGCGATGTCGCACGAGCCGCGCCAGCGGGCGAGCCACTCGCTCGGAGCACCCACCCGACTCTTGCGCTTGTCGACGAGGAGCTTGGCCGCCTCTTCCCATTCTGGACCCTGCAGCACTCGCGAGGCGGCGTGGAACTCGCTCGCCGCGGTCTCGCGGCCCTTGCGCCGTGTCACGACCACGAGTTCGGATGCGCCGGGGATGCCCGGCACGGTCTGATCCTCGGGGCCGGGCTCCCGCTGGGACAGCACGAGGATCTTCCCGTTGCGGTAGACGAACCACGACGGGATCAGCTTGCGCCGCCCGCCGGCTTCGACGCCGACCCAGATCACGTCCGAACGCTTGAGGCCGTCCTCGATCGTCTTGGGGAGCTTCGTGGACCCGAGCTGGACCAGGACCGGCACCTCGATCTCGCCGACGATCTCGTGGTCGATGACGAACGAGACGACGTAGGTCCCGGTCTCGTCGAACCGGGCGTCCGCGATCGTGTCCGTCTCGACGGTGAGATCCATCGTCCCGACCATGCGGCGGACCGCCGGACCCCAACGGTGCACCAGACGACCGGTGGGTCCGTAGAAGTGGATCTCCTCGCTCACCGTCCCCGTCCCGATCTTCCACGCACGGGTGACGACGAACGGGAGCGCCGTGCCGGGCACGCCGAGAAGGTAGATGCCCGAAGGACCCTGTTCGCCGGACGTGTCCCAGACCCGCAGGTCCACGACGTTGGCCGAAACGAGCTCGCCGACGGTCATCGCCGCGTGAGGATACCCGACACCTGCCCGCTCACGCGCCGTCGCTCGAGCGTCTCGGGCGCGTCAGCGGGTTCATGCGCTGCGAGCGAGCCACAGGCGTGGTTCCTCGAGCTCGGGCATCGACGGGAGCGCCTCGGCCGAGTCCCACATCCTCGCCAGCGTCGCCTCGTCGGTGAGCTCGACGACCGTGTCGCAGAAGGTCCGCCCCAGCCGGTACTGCTCGCGCTTGACCTCGATCCCGAGCAGCCGTTCGAACACCGGGTCGACCTGTTCGGTCTCGCGGTAGCGCCGCATCGCCTCGTCGATCCGGGCGTAGGAGGGCAGCATCTGCGCCCCGAGCGCGTGCATCACGTGGTCGCCGTAGCCCTCGGCGGCGGTCATGAATGCCTGCACCCGGCGGAGCTTGAGCCGCTGCTCGTCGTCCATCACGGCGCCGAACATCGAACCCTCCCCCGCGAGCATCTCCTGCATGCTCTCCGGGTTCGAGGGATCGAGCGACGCGAGCCGCTGCTGGAGCTCGCCGACGTCGAGCGTGAGCGTCGAGGTGAAGTCGTCGATCAGCTCCCGGAACCTCGTGAGTGCCCACGGCCGCGCGAACTCGAACCGGTGCGTCACCTCGTGGATCGCGATCCAGGTCCGGAAGTCGGTCGGGTCCAGGCTCCACTCCTTCTCGAAGCGGGCGATGTTCGGGACGACGAACAGGAGCGCGCCGGAGTCGTCGGGCCGCGGCACGGCGATGTCGTACTGCCCCAGCACCTGCTGGGCGAGCGTCCCCAGGACGGTGCCGACCTGCGCCCCGAGCAGCAGCGGCGAGAGCTGCCCCAGAACCTGCGCGACCCCCGCCTGCGACGGCTCCGGGATCGAGTCCTGCTGCGCGGCGGCGATCGCGTCGCCGATCTTCGCGGCCGCCGGTTCGAGCACGGCCCGCAGCCCTTCGATGTTCGCCTGGACCCACTGCCCGCGCCGAACGGCCTCGACCTTCGGGATGTCGGATGGCGCCTGTAGGCCGGTGAGCCCGGCGACCTGGAGCTCGGCGACCCGAACGGCCTCCTCGAACCCGCGACGGTCCGCCTCGCCGGGGGCGGGGTCCTCGGTGCCCCAGGACGCCGACGCGATCCCGACCTGCCTGGCGAGCTCCCAGTTCACCGGTCCGCTGGAGGACATCAGCACCCGCTGGATCTCGCGGAACAGCGGGACGTCGTTCCAGACGTCGCCGGGCGGGACGCCGAACGGTTGCTCCTCGGGCGTGGGGCTCATCCGGTCATCCTACGGCCGGGCCGGCCGAACGCCGCCCCGGGGGGAAGCGGCCCTCGCCTCGACGTCCCGGGACCCTCGCTACGATGGGTCCGTGCGACCCGACCTGCTCGTGCGCGTCACGGCGGACCCGATCGGGGCCGACGAGGCGGTCGGGTTCGTGAGCGACCCCGCGGCGGGTGGAACCTGCGTCTTCCTGGGGACCGTGCGCGACCACTCCGACGCCGGCGTGGTGACCGGTCTCACGTACGAGGCGTGGGTTGACCAGGCCGAGCGACGGCTCCAGGAGCTCGGGCAGGAGCTGTTCGAGCGCTGGCCGCTGCGCAAGGTCGCGTTCCTGCACCGGTTCGGCGAGCTCGGGCTCGGCGACGTCTCCGTCGTGGTCGCCTGCTCGTCCGCGCACCGTGCCGAGGCCTTCGATGCCTGCCGCCACGGTATCGAGCAGCTCAAGACGGACGTGCCGATCTGGAAGAAGGAACACCTCGCTACCGGCGTCTCGAGCTGGGTGATGGGGTCGTGAGGCGCGGCGCCGCCGTGACGTTCGGGACCTCGGGCCACTGATGGGACGCGATCTCGCGATCGACCTCGGGACCGCGAACACGCTCGTCTACCGCCAGGGCGAGGGGATCGTGTTCAACGAGCCGACGGTCGTGGCGATGAACTCGTCCACCGGCAAGGTCGAGGCGATGGGCGACGAGGCCTGGCAGATGATCGGCGGGCGTTCGGGCAACGTGGTCGCGCTCCGTCCGCTCCGCCACGGGGTGATGACCGAGTTCGACATCACCCAGCGGATGATCGAGGTGGTGCTGCGCCGCGTCGGCGTCTCCCGGTTCCCGAAACCCCGGGTGCTGGCCTGCGTGGCGAGCGAGTCCTCAGAGGTGGAACGCCGTGCCGTCCGCGAGGCCGTGAAGTTCGCCGGCGGGCGCGACGTCGTGCTGGTCGAGGAGCCGCTCGCCGCGGCGGTGGGGGCGCGGCTCCCGATCCACGAGCCGATCGGGAACCTGATCGTCGACATCGGCGGCGGCATGACCGAGATGGCGGTCGTCTCCATGGGCGGCGTCGTCTCCGGGGGGTCGAAGCGCCTGGGCGGGTTCGATCTGGACACCGCGATCCAGGATCACCTGCGTCGCGCCTACGACGTCGCGATCGGGGAGAAGTCCGCCGAGGAGATCAAGATCGCGATCGGGTCGGCGTTCCCCGCTCCCCGCGGGCGCGCCGCCATCGTGACCGGCAGGGCGCTCGCGACCGGCGCCCCCACCGAGATCCGCGTCACCGAGGACGAGATCCGGCAAGCGATGTCCGAGCCCGTCCACCAGATCGTCGAGTCCGTGAGACGGACGATCGCCGAGGCGCCCCCCGAGCTCACCCACGACGTGCTCGAAGCGGGGATGTTCCTCACCGGTGGCGGCGGCCTGCTCCGGGGGCTCGACCTGCTCCTGTCGCAAGAGTGCGAGGTGCCGGTGCACCTCACCGAACGGCCGCTCGAAACCGTGGTCCTCGGCCTCGGCGCGATGCTCGAACACCTCGACGACTACCGGACCTCGTTCCAGCTCGTGCGCAAGCGCTGAACCTCAACGCGTCGACAGACGCGCGCTAGTCCAGGAAGGCCTCGATCATCCGGTTGATCAGGTGGCCGAACTCGTACAGCGCGAACGCGAGAGCCGCGGCGCCCACCGCGAGCAGCATGATGACGCCGACGAGCCCCTGCAGCCGGTCGCGGAGCCCCGGACCCTGCGTCGAGACCTGGAGGTAGGCGTATCCGGGCGGCGGAGCGCCCGGCTCGATCGCCTCGACGCCCTGGTCCTGCTCCGGCTCGCCGAACCCGGTCGCCGACGGCGGCCGCTGGCCTCGGACCGTCCCGAGGTATACGGCGCAGCCAACGAGCACCGAGAACACGGCCACGAACATGAGCGGCATCCCGGGGGAGCGTACCTCCGCTTCCGCCTCGTATGCGCGACCTGCCCGTACCATCGCTGCATGCTGCGCTGGAAGCGTGTGGTGCTCTATGTCGCGATCGGAGCGATCGCGGGTCTGGCCGTCACCGTCTACTTGCCGTGGTACGCCGTCGGCCCGGGCCCGGCACGCGCGGTCCAGCCGCTGATCCGGTTCGAGGATCGGACCCGGTACGAATCGCAGGGCAACTTCGTGATGACATCGGTGCGGTACACGCGGCTGACCGGCTTCGACATGCTCCTGGCCTGGCTCGACCCCGATCGCGCCATCGTCGCTCGTTCGGTCCTGTACCCGGACGGCGAGGACGTCCAGGTGGAGCGCGACCGCGCGATCTCGCAGATGGACTCGAGCAAGCTCGACGCGTCGGCCGTGGTGCTGAAGACCCTCGAGGGCTACCCGAAGGACCACGGGGACGGCGTGCTGATCGAGAGCGTCGTGACGGGGTGCGCCGCGGACGGCGAGCTGTTCCCCGGCGACCGGATACTTTCGATCGACGGGGCACCGACCGACAGCTACCGTCAGGCCAGCCGGGCGATCGAGGCTGCCCCGTCGGGATCCACGCTCACGTTCGACCTGTCGGTGGACGGCGATCCCGAGACCGTGGACCTCGTCCGTGAACCGTGCGGTGACAGCGCGAAGCCGTTGGTCGGGGTCCGGATGATCAACAGCTTCCCCTTCGACGTGCAGATCTCGAGCGGTGAGATCGGCGGCCCCTCGGCCGGCCTGATGTGGGCGCTCGGTCTGTACGACCTGCTCACGCCGGGCGACCTGACGGGCGGCCGGACGATCGCCGGCACGGGGCAGATCGCGCTCGACGGCACGGTGATCCCGATCGGCGGGATCGAGGAGAAGCTCACGGCGGCGGCCGACGCCGGCGCGACCGTCTTCCTGGTCCCGCAGGGCAACATGGAAGCGGCAAGGGCCTCGGGCGGCCACGGCCTCGAGCTCGTTCCGGTCGCCACCTTCGACGACGCGCGTGCGTACCTCGCTGGTCGCTAGCCCCGATCCGTTCTCCGCGAGGACCGGTGATAGGCTTGCGCCGCTTTCCCCATCGACCGGAAAGACGGGCACCAGGGACCTATGGTCGTACGCGTTCCGACAGCAACACCCGCGCCGGGACGGCGTCGGCTCATCATCATCGTCGTCGCGGTGGTGGCCGGTCTCCTCGTGGCCTTCACCGCGCTCTCGGGGTTCTTCGTCGACGTCCTGTGGTTCCGCGAGGTCGACCTGTCCGCGGTGTTCTGGACGGTCCTTCGGACCAAGGTCCTGCTCGGGGTCGCGTTCGGGCTCACGTTCTTCGTGCTCCTGTTCTCGAACCTGTGGATCGTCCGTCGCATCACGCCGCGCTTCCACGCGCTGACGCCCGAGCAGGAGATCATCGAGCGCTACCGGATGCAGTTCGAGCCCTACATCCGCTGGCTCCTGCCGTTGTTCGCGCTGGTGATCGCGGTCTTCGTGGGGCTGGGGGTCACGACCCAGTGGCAAACGTACCTGCTGTGGCGCAACGGCTCCGGGTTGTCGTTCGGGAACCCCGAGCCGCTGTTCGGGCGCGATCCCGCCTTCTACGTGTTCACGTTGCCATGGCTGAAGTTCATGCAGGGGTGGCTGTTCTCGGCGCTGGTCGGCGTGACGTTCCTGACCGCGCTCGCGCACTATCTCTGGGGCGGGATCCGGCCGCAGGCGCCGGGCTTCGTCGACAAGGTGACGCCGCAGGTCAAGGCGCACATGTCGGTGCTCCTGGGCCTGATCATGCTCGTCAAAGCGTGGGGCTACTACCTCGGGCAGTTCGACCTGTTGACCTCCACCCGTGGGGTCGTGGTCGGCGCCTCCTACACGGACGTGAACGCGCAGCTGCCCGCGCTCCGGATCCTGGTGGTGATCGCGATCGCCTGCGCGATCCTGTTCCTGGTCAACATCCGGCTCCGTGGGTGGGCGTTGCCCGTCATCGCGGTCGGCTTGCTCGCGCTGGTCTCGATCATCGCCGGAGCTGCGTACCCGGCGTTCGTGCAACGCTTCCGCGTCACGCCACAGGAGTTCCAGCGGGAACAGCCGTTCATCGAGGACAACATCTCGGCGACCAGACGGGCCTTCGAGCTTGACGGCATCACCACCACGTCGCGTCCGGTGGGGGACGCGGTCACCAGCGAGGACGCCCGTACGAACGACGCGACGCTCTCGAACATCCGCCTGTGGCGCCCCGACGTCCTTCGCGACAACTACATCTCGTTGCAGCGGTTCCGTTCCTTCTACGAGTTCAACGACGTCGACGTCGATCGCTACGTCGTCGACGGGGAGCGGCGCGTCCTGATGATCTCGACGCGCGAGGTGAGCCAGGCCGGGATCCCGGCGGGCGGCAAGACGTGGCAGAACGTTCACCTGCAGTACACGCACGGGTTCGGCGCTGTGGCCTCGCAGGCCAACGCGGCTTCGGCCGAGGGCCAACCGGTCTTCACGCTCCGAGACATCCCGCCGGTGGGCTCCCCGGCCCTCGAGGGCAACGGTCAGCGGGTGTACTACGGCGAGGGCGCGCCGGGCGACGCCGCGTTCGTCGTCGTGGACACCGGCACCGATGAGCTCGACTACCAGGGCACCGCGACCGACGACCAGGCGCAGGCGACGTTCTCCTACGACGGTGACGGCGGTATCCCGGTCGGAGGCCTGGCCCAGCGCGCGCTGTTCGCGTGGCGCTACCGCGACGTCAACCTGTTGATCTCGGACCTGATCACCGGCGACAGCCGGATCATGATCTACCGGGACATCACCCAGCGGGTCCCGAAGGCCGCACCGTTCCTGCGCTTCGACGCCGACCCGTACTCCGCGGTCGTGGACGGGCGGCTCGTCTGGATCTGGGATGCCTACACGACGACGAACCAGTACCCGTACTCGGACTTCGTCGACCTGTCCGAGGTCGCGTCGCCGGCGGCGCAGGGAGGAGGGACGGCCCCCTCGCTCGGCGGGGACGTGAACTATCTCCGCAACTCCGTGAAGGTCGTCGTCGACGCGTACGACGGCAAGATGCGTTACTACGTCGCGGATCCGAGCGACCCGATCATCCAGGCGTGGGGCAACGCGTTCCCGACGATGTTCACCCCGCTCGACCAGGCGCCGCCGGAGCTCCTCGCGCACTTCCGGTACCCGGAGAACCTGTTCCAGATCCAGGCGTTCGAGTACACGAACTACCACGTCACCGATCCGAACGTGTTCTACGGCAAGCAGGACTTCTGGGCGCTGCCGATCGACCCGACCGTGTCCACGGCGGCCGACCGCCGCCTGATGCGCCCGTACTACGTCCTGATGCGATTGCCGGGAGAGGCGGACGAGACGTTCGTGCTGATCCTGCCCTTCACGCCGCTCGACCGGCAGAACATGGTGGCCTGGCTCGCGGCCAAGTCCGACCCCGGGCCGGACTACGGCGACATCGTGAGCTTCGAGTTCCCGTCGGGGGTGAACGTCGACGGGCCGACGCAGGTCTTCTCCCGGATCAACCAGGACGCGCGCTTCTCCTCGGAACGGACGCTGCTCGGTCAGGGCGGATCGGCGATCGTGTTCGGGGACTTCCTCGTGATCCCGCTCCAGGACTCGCTGCTGTACGTCCAGCCCGTCTACGTCCAGTCCAACCAGGAGAACGCGATCCCCGAGCTCAAACGCGTTGTGGTGGTGAACGGATCCTCGATCGGGATCGGGTCGTCGCTGCGCGCGGCGTTGACCGACTCACTCGGAGGGGTCGTGCCCCCGGAGGGCGGCGGCGGCCAGCCGCCGCCGCAGGGTTCGGTCGAGGAACAGATCCAGGTCCTGCTCGACCAGGCGGCCCAACACTTCTCTGCGGCCGATGCCGCGCTCCGCGCGGGTGACCTCGCCAAGTACCAGACCGAGATCGCGGCCGCCCAGGCCGCCACCGCGGCGGCGCAGCAGCTGATCGCCAACCTGCTCGGTGCGGAGCCGACGGGTTCCCCGTCGCCCTCGGTCACCGCCTCGCCTTCGCCGAGTCCCTCGGGCTGACCGGCCGGCTCCATCTGGTCGAACGGGGAACCCTCGGTCGCGCGCGGCCGTCGAACCGCGATACGCCGACCGGAAGGAGCACCTCCGATGCGACCCCTCCGTCTGCCGCTCGCGATCGTCCTCGGTCTGTTCGTGCTGCTCGTCGCCGCGCCCGCGTGGGCGTGCGGCGGGCTCATCAACACGAACGGGAGCGTCACGCTCGTCCGCACCACGACGCTCGCCGCCTACCACCGCGGGATCGAGCACTACGTCACGTCGTTCGAGTTCGCGGGGGGAAAAGGTGAGTTCGGTTCGATCATCCCGCTGCCGGGCGTGCCGACGAGGGTGATCCGCGGCGGCGACTGGACGCTGCAACGTCTGGTGCAGGAGACCCAGCCGCCGCAGCCCGAGGCGTTCGCGCTCGCGACCGCGGCGGGCGCGGCGGAGGACCGGGCGAAGGTGATCTTGAAAACCGAGATCGACGCGCTCGACATCGTCGTGCTCGAGGGCGGTGGGTCGGCGGTCGGGGACTGGGCGCGCGAACACGGGTTCCTCCTTCCCCCCGACGCACCGGAGGTCCTGGACTTCTACGCCGAACGGAGCCCGATCTTCATGACGGTCCGCTTCGACGCGAGCCGCGCCGCCGAACAGGGTCTCGGCGTCGGCGACGGCACGCCCGTCCACGTCGTGATCCCGACCACGAACCCGTGGGTCCCGCTGCGGATCCTGGGTCTGGGTGCGGGCGCCGAGGCGCCCGTCGAGGCCGACGTGTACCTGCTCACCGACCTCGAGCCCGCGACGCTGCCGGCGCCGCTCAGCCCGGGGCTCGCGACACGGTTGCCCCAAGGCGCGCGCCCGGGCCTGGTGCTCGAACGCAGCGAGCCCGCCTCGCCGACGTTGCTGACGGACCTCCGCAGCGACAAGGGGATGGACTGGCTGCCCTCGAGCGGCATGTGGCTCAGCTACCTCCGCGTCGACGCCAAGGCAGGCGACCTCGACTACGACCTCGCGATCGATGCGAGCGGCGCCGGTCAGCCCTCGCCCGTCGCGGCAGGGCTGAGCCTCGATGCGGCGGCCCATCCCGCCGGCACGCCCTCGTTCGGACCGGCGATCTGGACCGCGATCGCCGTGCTCGTGCTGCTGGGCGTGGCGGGAGGTCGCGAGCGTCGCCGGACCGGACGCCCGGCGGTCTGAGGCCCACGATGCGGCGAGGTCTGTTGGCGGTCGCGCTCGTGGCGCTCGCGGCGTGCGCGCCGGCGTCCGCGTCGCCGTCCGTGCGGACCGTGGCGATCGGGATCCACTACTCGGCGTTCTCGCTCGAGACGATCCAGGTGGAGCCGGGCGAGACCGTGCGGTTCGTCGTCACGAACACGGACCCGATCGATCACGAGTTCATCATCGGGGACCGGGCCGTGCAGGTCGCGCACGAGCTCGGGACCGAGGCGTTCCACCCGCCGCGGCCGGGGGAGATAACGATCCCGGCGGGCGAAACGGTCACCACGACGTTCACGTTCGGCGAGCGCGACCTGTTGTTCGGGTGCCATCTGCCGGGTCACTACGTGTACGGCATGCGGGGCACGATCGAGGTCGCCTGAACGGTGCATCGGCTTGGCGGCTCCGTGAGAGGTCGGTATCATCGTCGTGCGGGGTGGAGCAGTCCGGTAGCTCGCTGGGCTCATAACCCAGAGGTCACG
>Ga0207643_10000096_pt1 | contig 60233 bp, 56 predicted proteins | sample KBSMisM62_FD_184313 | JGI IMG/M metagenome (GOLD analysis project Ga0207643, IMG submission 184313) | Miscanthus rhizosphere microbial communities from Kellogg Biological Station, Michigan, USA - KBS Miscanthus M6-2 (SPAdes) (version 2) | ecosystem: Host-associated > Plants > Roots >... | reverse complement strand
CGAGCAAACATCTCGGTCCCCCCGTGGTCCTACACGGACCAAGCGGTGCCCAACATCCTCCGGCGGCCCGGTACTGTCAATGGCTCCGGACATTGCTCCAGAGAGATTGCAAAAAGGCGACCGCGGTCTGGTCATGGACGCGCCAAGGGATTCCGCCCGCGGCACCGCAGCTCACATCGCGAGGCGGAGACGATGAGCGCCAAGCAGGCAGCCCGCCGACCATGAGCCCAGGAGCGAGGAGCATCACGAGCGAGATCCCCGTCCTTGGGTCGTCGTCCATCCTCTAGCTAGTTGGACTGTCGATAGCCACAACTCCCTCCTCAACGACCTCACATCGGCACGGTCGAGCGATGTGCGGACATCCGGCCACGGCCAGTCTGCGTCCGAGTCAGGTGCCGGAGGCCATGTAGGCCGCGAGGTTGTAGTTGGGTGGCGGTCGAGGTGGTTGCGGGCGCGGGTCAGATTCACGTGCCGTCGACAACCGGGCTCCGGAGGCGGGTGCGCAGGTTCGAATCCTGCCGGGGGCACCCCGCGCGACCTTGCTCTCAAAGCTCCAATTGACTACGACCGATGCCCGGAGCGTCGCGCCACGACCGTCGTCGCCCAGGGACTCTCGCTCGGACGGAGTGAAGATCGTCTTCACTCCGCACGGCTGGGAGGACTACTGCAGCTGGGGCGGTGACCGCAGGACCCTCACCCGGATCAACCGGCTCATCACTGGGGCCGCCCGTGACCCCGGCTCGGGCACCGGCAAACCCGAACGTCTCTCCGGCGACCTGGCCGGCTGCTGGTCCCGCCGCATCGACCAGGAGCACCGTCTCGTCTACACCGTCCACGCAGACGAACCGGTCATCGTCCAAGCCCGCTACCACTACTGACCGCGCAGCGCCCGACCCCTTGACTCAGCCACTCCCGTCCGCACGAGGGCTGGGCTCGGCACGCTCGGCCGCGATCTCCCCATGGGCAGGATCGTCCCACCACCGGCCCGCCACCGTGTCCACCGAGGGATCCCCGTCAGACGCCGCCGGCTCCCCCTTGCGACACCTCGCCCCAGGTGCCCGGCGGGTGCCGGGGAACGGCGAGGTCGGCGACAACGCCGTAGTGGTCGCTGGCCCACACCCCGCCGACCGGCCGGTCGAGCAGTCGGTCACAACGCAGCACCTGCAGCAGCGCTCCGTGCCGGCCGGCCCGCACCAGCACGTAGTCGATACGGCGGGATACCGCGGTCGCCACCTCGCCGGCCCGGACGAGCGGGTTCTCGTCGCTGAAGGTGAAACCCGCTTCGCCTGGTCGCGCCGTTTCCCAGGCGTCCTGGAAGCAGACGCTGGCCCCGTCCAGGGACCGCCGGCCACGCCAGAAAGACATGCTCCCCGCATCCGGGGTGGCGTCGAAGTCGCCCAACACCACCGCGGGCCCGTCCCCGGCATGGTGTTCCACCGCCAACGCGGCCCGGCGGGCCTGCTGCTCGCGCTCGACCTCCAGCGGGAACGGCCAGTTCGGTTTGTGGTGAGCCACCACCACCCGCCCGACCGGTGACTCCAGCACGACGATGAGCGTGGCGCACCACGGCAGATCCTGCCCGTGCTCGGGGGTGCGCTGGTCGATCTCCTCGAGGACGTCGTGCCGAGCGCGCGTCGCCAACACGCCACCGGTGCCGTCTTCGCTCGCCGAGGAGAACGGCGTCACCTGGTAGCCCGGGCCGAGCAATTGCTCCACGTCCGCGGCGCGGACCTCCTGCAGCGCGACCACGTCCGCACCGAGCCGGCCCAGTACGTCCTTGATGAGCAGGCTGCGTCGCTCCCAGTCCGGGTTCGCCGGCCCCAACACGTTCAGCGTCACGCAACGCAGGCGCGGGATCATCTCAGGCACCCCGAAGAACTGCCCTCACCACAGCACCTCATGCCCACGTGCGGCATGCGCGGATACTCATGTAGATCTCCGCCGCCCCCTGCCCCCCAAGAACGAGAGGTCCGCGACGCATTCCGTACCGGCTGTGATCCGGGGGCGTCAGGAATGCTGCCCGGCCGGCTCACGACCTGTCGCCGGGCACGCACGCGGCTGGGGCCAGGCGCCTCAGCCGTCCGGGTGGTCGACCAGCGTGGCCACCGGTTGCCCCGCCTCGACGAGATAGGTCGACAGCATTCGACCCGTCCCGGGACCCACGTCCAGCGCGTTGTGCGGCGTGCGGGGCGGGATGAGGAATCCGTCGCCGGCGTTCAGCGTGAGCGTGGGCCCGCCCTCGATCATCATCCGGACGGTCCCGGCGACGATGTAGCCCACCTCCTCCCCGGGATGGATGTGCCAGCCGGACTCGACGCCGGCGGGGATCTCGGTGAGCACCTGGACGATGTCCCGGCCCGGGATGGAGGAGCCGCTGTGCTGGATCTCGGTGCGCTTCAACCGTCCGGTCAGCTCGTCCACCGGCTGGTGCGCGTGCTCGGGTGTCATGCGGGTCCGTCCCTGTCCCTGGCCGGCTCAGGTCACCGAGTCGAGCGCCTGCCGGATCACCCCGGTCACAGCCTGCGGCTGGCTGATCATCACGACGTGGGACGCGTCGACCTCGGTGATCGTCGCTCCGGCCCGCTCGGCCATCCGGCGCACCACGTCGCTGCCGGCGGCCTTGTCGCCGGTGGCCACCACCGCCCAGGACGGCAGCCGCTTCCAGGCCGGCGTCCCGTTCGGCTCGGTGAATCCGAACGCGGAGACCGGGCGTTGGGTGGCCGCCATCACCGCGGCCTCCTCCTCCGGCACGTCGGCGGCGAAGGCGTCGTGGAACTTCGCCGGGTCGATCGCGAACTCCACTGCCGTCTCCGACCCCTGGCCGGTCGGGTACTGCAGCTGGACCAGCGCGGTCATCAGCACGCTGTCGCGCGAGTCGCCCTCGATGTCCTGCAGGACCTCGCCCTCGTCCGGGGCGAAGGCAGCGACGTAGACCAGCCCGACGACGTTGTCCACCTGCGCCGCGGCGTTCGTGATGACGGCCCCGCCGTACGAGTGGCCGACCGCGAGCACCGGCCCGGGGATCTGCCGGAGTGCGCTCGTCACGTACGCGGTGTCGATGGCGATGCCGCGCAGCGGGTTGGAGACCGCCTGGACCTTCACCCCCGCGACCCGCAGCTGCCGGACCACGTCGTTCCACCCGGAGCTGTCGGCGAACGCGCCGTGCACGAGAGCGACGGTCGGGGCGCTGGTGTCGGTCATGGAAGCTGCCTCCTGTGGGGCCGTGAGCGGGTGTGGGCCGGTGTCGACCGGGCGACGGGGTGTGGGCCGTCGACGCTGCCGTCACTGCGGCGACGCCGGCCGCGGACGGGCGTCGAGCGATGTCGGCTCGTCTCTGGCACCTCACCGTACGATGCGCTGCCGGAGTACGCCCGCCGACACCGAAATCTCCGCGGCCAGTGCGCCAGTTGGCTGCGGCCACGGTGGCGGGAGAGCCGGACGGCCGTCGGTGCGGTCGGACGACCGGGGCCCGTCCCACCGCACGGTGCCGTCCACGACCGTCCTCAGTGGACCGGTCCGCGTTCGCGGCGTCGACGTTCCGGTCCGCTCAGACCGGAGGAGCGCTGTCGGGCTCGGCCGTCTCGATCGTGCACTCGAGCTCGCCCGGCACGACCACGGAGTACTGCTTCCGGGCATGGCAAAGGCGATACTCGGGGTCCCTCGAAGGAGGCGCGATGACCGGTCCTCGCCGTTCCAGGCTTCGCGCGCGCAACGGCCTCCCTCGGTCGGTGGACGCGATGACGCAGCCGAGCGCGGCAGAGGCCGGGTCCCACGAGCAGACACCTGTGACGCGGCGGGTCGGGTGGAGTTTCGTCCTCCTCTACACGTTGGCCTTTCTCAGTACGAGCCTGTTGTTCCTGGCACCGCTGCTCGTCACCCTGGCCCTCAAGGTGAACTCGCTCGTGGGCACGGAGCGAGCGCCGAACAGTCTGTCGCTCGTCGCCGGAACCGGCGCCCTGTTGACGATCGTCGGGAACCCGTTCTTCGGCAGGATGAGCGACCGCACCGCCTCGCGGTGGGGAATGCGGCGGCCGTGGATGGTCGCCGGTCTGCTCGGCGGGTCCGTGGGGATCCTCGTGGTCGCCCTGGCGCCGGCGATCCCCGTCGTCCTCGTCGGGTGGTGCATCGCCCAACTTCTCTTCAACGCGGTGCTCGCCGCGATGGTGGCGGTGTTGCCGGACCAGGTGCCCGAGGCCCAGCGCGGCATGATGGCCGGTGTCCTTGGGGTCTGTACGCCGATCGCGTCCGTGCTCGCGACGTTCCTGGTCAAGCTGTTCACCGGCAACCTGCTCGCGATGTTCCTCGCTCCGTGCGTCATCGGCGGGTTCTTCATCCTGCTGTTCGCGGTGGTCCTCGACGACCGCCGGCTCGCGGCGGCGGACAGGTCGTCGTGGTCGCTCCGCGAGTTCGCGGCCACGTTCTACGTCGACCCCCGGAAGAGCCCGGACTTCGCCTGGGCCTTCGCCAGCCGCTTCCTGTTCGTGCTGGCCTACGCGTTTCTCGCCACGTACCAGGCCTACTACCTGCTGACGAAGCTCGGCAGCGCCGAGGCCGACGTGCCACAACAGATCTTCCTCGGCACGCTGGTCCAGTCCGTCCTCGTCGTCCTCGCCTCGCTCGTCGGCGGCCGGCTGTCCGACCGGACAGGGCGACGGAAGGTCTTCGTCCTGGTGGCGTCCATCGTGTACGGCTTCGCGCTCTTCGTGCTCGCCGCGGCCACCGGCGTTTCCGGCTTTCTCGTCGGCATGGCGGTCAGCGGGCTCGGGTTCGGCGTCTACGTCGCCGTCGACCTCGCCCTCGTGACGCAGGTGCTCCCGGACGAGGACACGGTGGCCAAGGATCTCGGCGTGTTCAACATCGCCGGGGCGCTTCCCTTCACCATCGCGCCGGCGATCGCCCCGGCCGTTCTGGCCGTCGGCGGCGGCAGCTACGGCGTCCTGTACACGGTCGCCGGGTTCTGCGCCGTTCTGGGGGCGTTCGCCATCCTGCCCGTGCGACGGGTCAGGTGAACAGCGACAGCTGGGCGGCCCGTCGGCGTGGATGGGCCGCCCAGCTGAAGGTGAGAGCGGTCAGGCGACGGCGACCGCCTCACGGGTCGAGCCGGACCGCGCGTCGAGGGCGGCGAGTCCCGCGGCCCGGAAGCCCTTGACCGTCAGGTAGACGCCGACGGAGAACTCGAACACGGCCACGGGGAGGCCGAACAGGAAGCCGGCCGCGGAGACCTGGCCCCAGGCGCCGAGGATCGTCGCGACGTCCGACAGCAGGATGAGGGGCCCACCGACGAGGCCGATGATCGCCATGGGCCGGGGGACGAGCCCGGACCGGTAGAGGATGTAGCCGAGGATCAGGTCGTTCACGCCGGCCATGACGCCCGGGCCGAGCAGGAACGTCCACTGGCGCATCGCGACCAGCGATTCCCCGGTGACGCCGAGCGCCTGCGCCTGTGCGCCGGTGGCGCCGGCGAAGTGCTGTTGCAGGGTGACGACCGACAGGATGCTCACGACGCCGACCAGGATGAGGGCCGCCTCGACGACCCGCGAGGTCACGAAGCCGATCGCCGCACTGCGGCTCACGCGCCTGGTGACCGGGTAGAGCAGGACGGCGGTGGCGACGCCCGAGGCGGCGGTCAGGAACTCGAGCACCGAACCCCACTGCACGGCCGCGTTGCTGCCCGGGGTGCTGATGTACCCGGTCGGGTCGTCGATGACGTCCGCGAACAGCTTCAGCTGCGGGATCGAGGCGGCGAACGTGACGAGATAGGTGATGCCGGCGGCGAGGGCGATCTTCCTCGTCGGCTCCATCCGCCGGCGTGCGGGGGGTTGCCCTGGAGTGGTCGTGGTGTGCGCGGTGCGCGTTCCGGTGGTCATGGCGTGCTCCTTCACAGGTCGTCGCCGACGGGCTGTGGCAGGTCGGGCGCGGTCGACGTCCGGATGCCAGGGGTGGTGGTGACCGACACGAGCGGGAGGCCGAGGTCGCTGACCTTGCGCAGCAGGCCGTGCAGCGCGGACTGGTCGGCGACCGGGCCGTCGAGGACGGTCGTGCCGTCGGCCTGGCGCGTCAGGCTCATGTCCTCGAACCAGGCGGCCCAGCGATCGGCGAGGTGTCCCTTCACGCGGATCTCGTACCGGTCCGGCTCTCGGGCAGAACTCATGCTCGTCGCCTCCTTCGCTGTGGCCGGACCGCCGGCCCGCCGCCGACGGGTGCGGTGCTCGGTGGAACACGTCGAAAGATGGCCGTCGATGTGGTGAGCGGTCATCACCACACCTGGTGAGCGCGGTGGTGAAAGTCCGCGGGCCCGCGGACGGGATCGTCACCCGCGGCGCGGACCGGGCAGCAGGTCCAGGTCGTGCGCCTGGCGGACGGCAGCCCGCCGGCTGGTCACCCCGAGCTTGGCGTAGATGTTCCTGGTGTGCGTCCGCATGGTATTCAGCGACACCGACAGGGCGCGGGCGATGCCGGGCCCGTCGAGGTCGGTGCCGAGCAGTCGGAGCACGTCCAGCTCGCGGTCGCTCAGCGGCTCGACGAGAGCCGCCGGCCGGCCGGGCACGTGCTCGGTCCTCGTCGTCGCGGCGAGCAGGCGCCGGAGGTAGCCCGGGGCCGCCGACTGCCTCGTCAGCGACTTCAGCAGGGCCGCCATCGGCCGTCCCTCGTCGGCGATGAGCCGCACGTAGCCCTCGGGCTGCGCGAGGACCACCGCGCGCTGCAGGACGTCGAGCGCGGTCGGCTGATCGCCGCGGGCTTGGTGTGCCAGCGCCAGCAGGATCATGACCTCGAGAACCGTCCCGTCCCGCCCGCCGTCCTGGGCAGCTGCGCGCAGCCGATCGAGCAGGCCGAGGGCGGCCTCGAGCGCGCTGCCGTCCCGATCCAGGCGGTGCCGGCCGAGCAGCAGCCGCGCCAGCGTGACGTGCTCGTACTCGCGCAGGTACGACAGCTCGTCGTCCGGGGACAGCTGCCGCTCGCGCGCCCAGGCCTCCGCCTCGTCGAGCTCGCCGCGCCGCAGCCGCAGCCGTGCCCGCACCGCGGGAACCGGTCGCACGTTCGGGAGGTAGTCGCCGACGTAGACGCGGTCCGCGTCGTCGAGCAGTTCCAGGGCGGCGTCCGGATCACCCTCGGCCTCGCGGAGCCGGGCCGCCGCGACGCGCCACCGGTACGGGTTCTGCGGCAGCCCGTTGTAGTCCCCGAGGCCATGGCTGACGGCGAGGTGCTCGCCCGCGGCCGCGAGGTCGTCGCGCTCGAGCAGCACGCCCGCGATCCCGACATGCATGTCCGCCGTCCCGCGCAGAGGCTCGGTAGCCCGCTGCGCGGACGCGAGGTCGAGGGCGCGCTGGTAGGTGTGCAGGGCGTCGGTCAGCCGGCCCTGGGTCCGGCGGATGTCCCCGAGGGTGATGCAACAGCCGAGGACGTCGGAGAGAAACCCGGCCTTCTCCAGGCCCGCGATGGACTCGGTGTAGGCGGCGTGGGCGCCGGCCAGGTCACCCGTTGTCCACGACACGAGCCCGGCCAGCGCGCCGCCTGAAGCCCGGGACAGGTGGTCGTCGGGCGGGGCCAGCGACAGGGCTTGCCGCGCGTACGCGACGGTGCCGGTGAGGTCGGCGGCTGCCAGCGCCAGCGCGGCCCGGTACATCGCGATGCGGGCCGGAAGGGACCGGTACCCCTCCTCGTCGACGACGATGAGATCGGGCGGCGGCTGCACGGGCCAGGTGCCGTCGTCCGCGCGCACCGACCGTTCGACGTCGGACAGCCTCTCGGCGACGGTGTCGAGGTCCGACACCAGGGTCAGGGCACCGGCCAACAGGACGGCGAGCACCGGCCGGTTCCGCACCACCTGGTCGGGTACCGCGCGTACCCAGCGGGCGAGCTCGGCCTCCCGGCGTTCCCGGGCCATCATCGGTATGGCGAGCTCCATGAGGTCCGCGGCCCGGCGCGTGTCACCGCCGGCCAGTGCGTGGTCGATCGCCTGGGAGCTGTCGCCGTTGGCCGCGAACCAGACGCTCGCCCGCCGGTGCAGCTCGGGCGCCTCCATCGCGTGCTCCTCGAGCAGGTGCGCGTGCAGGACGTCGGCGAACAGGTGGTGGTACCGGTACCACTGCCGCTTGTCGTCGAGCGGGACGACGAAGAGGTTGGCGCGCTCGAGCGCCACGAGGGTCGCCCGGCCGCCGGTCCGTCCGGTCACGGCGTCGCAGAGCGGGCCGGTGAGTCGGTCGAGGATCGACGTCCGGAGGAGGAACTCGCGGGCGGCGGCGGGCTGGCGGGCGAGGACCTCCTCGCCGAGGTAGTCGACGACGTAGCGGTCGTCGCCGGCGAACCCCGCGATGAACGCGCTGACGTCGTCCCGCCCCTGCATCGACAGCGCGGCGAGCTGCAGGGCAGCGATCCACCCTTCGGTGCGGCCGTCGAGCGCGGCCAGATCACCCTCGCTGATCCTGAGGTCCATCGGGCCGTTGAGGTACGCCGCGGACTCGTCGACAGTGAAGCGAAGGTCCGCCGCCCGCACCTCCACCAGCTGACCGCGCGCCCGCATCCGTGCCAGCGGCAACGGGGGGTCGGTCCGGGTGGCGAGCACGACGTGCAGCTGCGGTGGCCGGTGCTCCAGCAGGAAGGTCATGCCCTCGTGCACGTCGGGCGCCTCGATGAGGTGGTAGTCGTCGAGGATCAGCAGCAGCTCCTCCGGCCGTCCGCTCAGGTCGTTGAGCAGGGCGGCGAGCGCCGCCTCGGTGGACGGCGAGGACGACGACGAGAGCAGCTGCAGCGCATCCGAGCCCAGACCGTCCACCGCCGTGCGCATGGCCGTGACGACGTACGTCCAGAACAGCGAGGGGTCGTTGTCCCGGCTGTCCAGGGACAACCACGCGACGGACGGTGCGGCCGGCTGGAGGGTGGCGAGCCACTCGGTCAGCGCGGTGGTCTTCCCGAAGCCGGCCGGCGCGGCCAGCACCGTCACCGGAGCTCGTGCTGCCGCATCGAGCCGCCGCATGAGCCGTGGCCGGCTGACCGTGTCCGGACCCCGGCTGGGGACCCGGTACTTGCTCGTCAAGAGTGTCGCTACCACCGACGTACCACCCGGCTTGGAGACCGCATCCTCTGCCGGCCCCGGTCGTGTCGCCCCGCGCGATCCACTGGAGCTCCCGTCGTCGACCGGGCATTCTCCCATCGGTCCGGAGCCGGGAGAAGACGAAACGATCCGCCCTTGGGGGCCGCGCGCTGCGCTCGCCGGGGCCGGCTGTCACTCGTGGATTCCACTCGAATGTCGCGCCGCAACAAAAGGCTCTGCCCATGCCAATTTCCGCGAGGAATTGAGGACCGACCGTGCTTTGCGCTGAATGGGCCGCCTGGCAGGACTAATTGCGGATAAGCGGTTCCGAATGCCGCATCGCGGTCAGCAGGTCGCCACAGCTTCTGCGCGGAGGGGAGATCACGGGCACTGACGTATGCCGGCGAGGCGCTGGAGGCGGAGTGGTCGCAGGACCGGGTCGCACAACGAGCGGCATGATCCGACGTTGCCTTCGCGCGCTCAGCTGGTCGATCGGCGGTCGACGAGCTGGGCGGTGAAGGCGGCGATGTCGGCGGCGACCTGCCGGGGTCGTTCCCAGACGATGAGGTGACCGGTGTCGGGGTAGCCGACGAGCCGTGATCCGGGGATGGCAGCGGCCAGTGCCTCCTGCTCGTCGCGGAGGAGCTTGTCGTGCTCGCCCCAGAGGACGAGGGTCGGAGCGGTGATGGTGGCGGTCTCGGTCGGCGGCACGGCCGCGGTCAGCTCGGCCAGCGCGGTCCGCCAGATCCCTGCGGGCACCTTGACGCTTTCGGTGATCATGGCGTCGATGAACGCGGCCGGGACGGGCCTGATCAACGGCATGGTTTCGAGCACCTGGCGAACCAGGTCCGGATCGATCGGGTCCTGCATCGCCTGGACCGCATCCGCGAACGGTGCCCGCCGTCCGCGCAGGCTGCGCGGGGCACCCACGAGGACGAGCCCGAGGACCCGGTCCGGATGGTCGAGCGCGAAACGCTGGGCGACGTACCCGCCGCTGGAGTGCCCGACCACGACCGCCCGGCCCACTCCCACGGCGTCCAAGAACGCGGCGAGATCACCGCTGAGCTCATCGAGGGAGTAGCCGGACGGCGGCTTGTCCGCGTCCCCGTGCCCCCGCTGAGTCGGCAGGAACGCGTGGATCCCGGCCGGCAGGTACGGCAGCGCCAACTCGAAGAAGCGATGCGAGTCCGCGTACGGATGCAGGAACACGACCGGAACCCCGTCCGCGTCACCTTGCTCGCCGTACGGCACCCGCACGCCAGTCGCCAGCCGAACCCACTGCACCGCCCCGGCCACCCCATCACCACCTCGACCCACTGGCCCCCCACCAGCATCCAGCAGGAGCGGCGGCTGAGTGTGCGTCTTGTTGTTCGACCCGGTGATGGGCGGCCCCGACGGTCGGGGGCAACGGGCTCCCGGCTGGCGGGTTCGCTCGGTGTGGTCGGAGGCGTACGGTTCCGCGCGAGGGACGCGGAGGTGCGACATGTGGTTTCTGATCCTTTTCGGCGCGGTGGTCGCCGCGCTGCTCCTGGTCTTCGCCGTGATGGACCTGCGCGCTCGCCGCCGCGGCGTGCGCTACCGGATAGACGAGGCACGGGAGCAGCCCAACGCGTTCGACGCCGACATCGCCCGGATGCGCGGCCGCTTCCAGAACGGCACGGGCCCGGGCTTCTAGAAGACGGAGCGTCGAGCCAGCCGATAGGCCGTCGACCCGGCAAGGTCGGACCGCGAGTTCGGCCGCCCCGATTCAGTCGCCGGCGTCGGATCGCGGTCGGCGAACTCGTGCACCAACCTGCTGGCGGTGCCGACGCCGCCGGCGACGCACCTGCCGTGCGGGCGGCCAGACGTGCATGATGCGCTGCTCGAGGCGCAGCGCCGACGAGCTCGCTGATCGGCTCGTGGCGCTTGGTGGTGGCGGCCGAGAAGATGGCGTCCATGGCTGAGAAGCACCGGATCGAGGCGATTACGCTGCCCGTCGCCGACGTCGATCGCGCCAAGGCGTTCTACGAGCGGGTCGGCTGGAAGCTCGACTACGACACCCGCCCGGCGCCCGGGATCCGCGTCGTCCAGTTCACGCCGACCGGCTCGGCGTGCTCGATCACCTTCGGCACCGGCATGCCGCAAGCCGTGCCCGGCTCGTACCGCAACACCTACCTCGTGGTCAGCGATATCGCTAGGGCCCACGCCGAGCTCGTCGAGCGCGGGATCAAGGTCAGTGACATCTACCACTGGAGCCAGGACGGCAGGACGCCCGGCGATCCGAACCGAGCCGACCTCGGCAAGTACCCTGAGTTGGCCGGCCCCGACGGCAAGACGCCCGGCGTCGATCCCCACCGAACCGACTTCGGCTCGTACGCCGAATTCGCCGATCCTGACGGCAACACCTGGCTGATCCAGGAGGTCCCGAGCCGAGCATCGACGGAGGTCTGACTCACCCGCGAGTTTGCGTCCCGCGCGATGGAGCACGCATCGATGTGAAGGGAGCTTTCGGATGCCCAGACGAGCTCGGAGAATGCGGCGGGAGGGCGCGATCACCTTACCGCTCAGCGGCAGCGGAGGCTCTGCCGGGGACGACAACTGAGCCTGACCGCTTGGTGGTTTGCGGATCTGTGCGGTGTGGTGGGACGACTGTGCTAATCGACGCCGAGCATCTCTGGATGGTCCTTCTCGTAGTGCTTGGTTAGCACGATGCTGGCTTGCCCGGGTCGGTGTGCGACTGTGCGCCGGCAGACCGCGCAGCGCACGAGTGGAAGTTGCGTCACAGTGACCGGATGGCGCCCGGAAGTGGAGTTGCTCATCGGCTCCATTCTGCCAGCCGGAAGCCACTCCTGCCCGGTCCAGGGCGTCGACGCCGAGCAATGCCGCGTCCTCACGGCCGGACGCCGATCAGCGCAGGCCTCCCTCGCGGTGCAGCCGCTGGATGGTCTCGAACGCGCCTACGTTGCCCATCGCGTCGTTCACCGGATCGTCGTCATGCGGCGTGACCCGGAACCGCTTCCGGTCTGCACGAGGGTGCCGTCGAGACTCAGCGACCGCAACGGTCCACGCGCTTCCAGGGCCAGTCGGCGGCTATCCAGCGCGCTACGGCATCGGCGAGCGGTACGTCGAGGTCCGCTCTGTCGGCCCGCACCCAGGACTGCACCGTGACGTCCCACTCCTCGGACGCCGAGGGATACAGGTAGACGCAGCCGATGACGTCGTTGTCGCTCGGGTCGAGGACGGTAAAGGTGAAACCGGCGCGCCGCGCGAAGTCCTCGGCGTGGCGGCGAAGGTCGGCCAGGTTCTCCTCGAGCGTCATGCCGTTGCGCGGTGGCCACTTGCCGTCGGGATAGCCGGGAGTCGAGCGTATGTGTTCGATGCTCGACATCCAGGCGGCATGGTCGGCCTGGTTGTGCTGCGGCCCCAGTGGTTCGAGGCGGAACTGGCTGGTGACGAGTGACGTCGGCGGATCGAAGCCGACCGGCACGAACACGTCCGCGGTCATGAGCCCGGACCGTACTGGCGTTGCCAGACCTCCTGCACCCGAGTTCTCTCGGTCCGCCGAGGCTGTCGCCGTCGGGGCCTCGATGGCCCGCGTCCCGCTGGTCCCCTCCTGGCGCGCGCGGCCCGCTGCTGCGTCGGGCGGTGTGCACGGGAGGCGGCGCACGGCAGCATCGGCCTCGACGGCACCACGGGGTTTCCCGCCACAGCCAATCGAGGGAGAGTGCATGTCCGCCATGACAGACGTCCGCCCGTTCCAGGTCGACATCCCGGAGCAGGAGCTCACCGAGCTGCGCCGTCGCATCGACGCGACGCGCTGGCCGACCAAGGAGCCGGTGTCGGACCGTTCCCAAGGCGTACAGCTCGCGACGATGCAGGCGCTGGCTCGATACTGGGTGGGCGACTACGACTGGCGCCGGTGCGAGGCGAAGCTGAACGCGCTGCCGCAGTTCAAGACCGAGATCGACGGCGTGGAGATCCACTTCATCCACGTGAAGTCCCGGCACCCGAACGCGCTGCCGCTGATCATGACGCACGGCTGGCCCGGCTCGATCGTCGAGATGGTCGACTCCGTCGGCCCCCTCACCGATCCGCCCGCGCACGGCGGACGCGCCGAGGACGCGTTCGACCTCGTGCTGCCGTCCCTGCCCGGCTACGGCTTCTCGGCCGAGCCGACCGAGACCGGGTGGGACCTCGGACGCATCGGGCGCGCGTGGGCCGAGCTGATGCGCCGCCTCGGCTACACCCGGTACGTCGCCCAGGGCGGCGACGTGGGCGCCGGCGTCACCGACGCGATGGGTCGCCAGGCCCCCGACGGGCTGGTCGGCATCCACACCAACCTGCTCGCGCCCGTGCTGGGGGCGCGGCAGTCGACGGACACCGACGAGGAGCGCGCGGCGGCCGGCCAGCTCGCCGAGTTCACCGCGACCGGCAACGGCTACTTCGTGGAGCAGGCGACCCGGCCGCAGACCATCGGCTACGCGCTGCTGGACTCACCCGTCGCCCTGGCCGCCTGGATGATCGACCACGACACCGACGCCTACTACAAGATCGCCGGTGCGTTCGTCGACGGGAAGCCCAGCGGCAACCTCACCCGCGATCACATCCTCGACAACGTCACGCTCTACTGGCTGACCGGGACGGGCGCCTCAGCGGCGCGGTCGTACTGGGACAGCTACGGAGTGGCCGACGCCGAGGCTGCGGCGGCCCTGGCGGCCCAACCGGTCACGGTGCCGGCCGGCTACACCACGTTCCCGGGCGAGCTGTTCCGGGCTCCGCGCAGCTGGGTCGAGCACAACTATCCCACCCTGACCTACTTCCACCAAGCCGAGCGGGGCGGTCACTTCGCCGCCTGGGAGGAGCCGGAGCTGTTCGCCACCGAGCTCCGAGCGGCGTTCAAGCCACTGCGCTAGACCGATTTCGGTGGTTGCGCGCCCGCCCGCCGGCGCGGCTGCCGGGCGATCCGATCTGATCAGCATTGCCGCTCGATGCGGGTCTGGGGGACCTCCGGCGTCGCCACCCGGCTCACGACTACAAGCTGCCGGACGGCACCGAGGCACTGGTGTTACGCCTGAGCGCGGCGGAGGCGTTCGGCGGCCTGTGCCCGCAGCGCGTCACCGCCGGCCGGGCTGCCGCCGCACAGTGCCATCTCCCGGGCGTTGTACGCGGCCATCCACACGCTGGCCGCCCACGCGACCTCCCGCTCCACCACCGTGAACGAGCGCCCTCGACTGTCCTGATAAGCCAGCAGGAACGCCTCGGAGCTGTCGATCGGCGCCAGCGTGGGCGGCCCGCCGCTGGCGAAGGACCCGCTCGCCGCTCCCACCAGCGCCGCCTCCGGCTGCCACGCCAGGCTGTCCCAGTCGTGCACCGCCCACACCTGCGAACCCTGCCACCGCAGGTTCTGCGCCTCGAAGTCGGCGTGGCCGAGCACGCACGGCAACCCGGCGGCCAGCAGCCGCTTCCGAGCCCGCACGGCGGCGTCAGCTACGTACGCGGGCACGACGCTCTGGTCCCGGCTGTCGAGAAAGTCGATCGCCGGCCACGGTCCGGGATCGGTGTGGTCCCAGCGCACCCAGGGCGGATTCGGCAGCGGCGGCGCCACGGTCACGCCGGCAAGCTCGGCCATCAGCCGGGCGAACACCTCCGCGCAGCGCCGGGCCATCTCCGGCGAGTCCCCGGGCAACACGTCGCCACCGGGCCGGTAGTCCTCGGCATGCACGGCCAGCCCGCCGACACCGACCGCCGGCGTGATCGGCCGGGCACACGGAAACCCGCGCTCGGCCAGCCGGGCCTGCGCCGCCACACAGGAACCGGCCCGGCCGTCGTCGGGGCGGGCCTTGACCACGACGTCCCTGCCACCGGCCAACCGCAGACCGAACACCATCGAGACCTGGTTCGACCGGAACAGCACGCCGGCGGGTTCGGCACCCAGATGATCCACACACCAAGCCGGCAACCAGTCCGGCAGCTCGTCCAACGGCACACTCAGGACCGTGCCACAGGCACTGAGCTGAACCGCCCTGGGTTCGGAAGAGCCTCCCCGGAACCCAGGGCGCTTCACTTTGACAACAGAGGTGCGATGTGCGGTCGACCGCTCAGCGGGCCTTGTGTGCCATGGTGTCGAGAACCGCGGTGATAGCTAACAGCAGCGCCGGATCTTGCCCAGGTGCGACCTCGACCCCGTAGGTGTCCGCGACGCGGAACCACTTCTTGGACACCTCGGCCACCGCGGTGCCGCCATCCTCGATGGCGTACTCGTGGTCAACGATGTTGCCCTGCACACGGAGATCAGGACCACTGGCGACATCGACTGTCCACCGTTCACGCAGCGGGGTGATCATGGCCTTCTTCACCGTGGCCACCGAATGCCCGTCAGCGTCTTCGATCTCCATCGTGTCGCGGATCCGGAGCATCCGCTCCTGGATCTTCAGCAGCTCGTTGCCGTGGGCATCCTCGAAGATCAGCGTCTTACGCGCCCGCAGGGCCTTGCCGTCGACCTTGAAGACACGGTCACCCTGGTCGTCCTCGATCCAGTAGTCATCGCCGATCGATACCAGCTTCTGCCGCATCCGGAAGTGCGTCCTGCCATCGCCGCCGCGTCGCTCCTCGCGCCGCTCTCGGCGCCGGTCTCCTAACATGGTCCCTCCCCGTCGACTGTCCGCCCACATCCGCTGCCGCACGTCGGACGGCGGTAGGGCAGCCGTTGCCATCGGGTTGTCCCACACGTGGGTTGCCGGGTAAGCGTGGGCCAGCTTCGGTGCGGAGGCATCCTCCCGCGGGGGTGATTCGTCCGGCGGTGGAACACGCCTACGGCGCCCATCCACTCAACGCAATGCCGGATCGGGCGATAACACGCCGGGATCAGCGATCCGCAGAGGCGCTCCGCGTGACGCGCCGCGAGGAGGTCGCTCGGTTGGCGGCGAGCCTGTGCGGTGTCGGCCACCGCACCTGCTGTGCCCAGCCGAGCCGCTCGAAGAGCCAGATCAGTCGGGCGGACGGATCGATCTGTCCACGCAGTACGCCGTGGCGGGCGCAGGTGGGATCGGCGTGGTGGGAGTTGTGCCAGCTCTCCCCGAACGACAACAGCGCCAGTGGCCAGAAGTTGGCGGCGCGGTCGCCGTTGCGGGTCCGGAACGGGCGTTCACCCATCACATGACAGACCGAGTTGATCGACCATGTGACGTGGTGCAGCAACGCGATGCGGATCAGGCCGCCCCAGAACAGAGCGGTCAGCGCGCCCTGCCAGGACCAGGTGATCAGGCCGCCCGCGACCGCCGGCGCCAGTAACGAGAACCCGATCAGTGGGAGAGCGAGCCGGTCGACGCGTTGGATGTCAGGATCGCCGAGCAGGTCGGGGGCGAACCGGGCCCGATTGGACGGCTCGCGCTTGAGTAGCCAGCCACAGTGGGCGAAGAGCAGTCCCTTCGCCAGGCCGCGGATGCTCTGTCCGTACCGCCAGGGCGAGTGCGGGTCGCCCTCGCGGTCACTGAACGCGTGATGCCGCCGATGGTCGGCCACCCACTGGGTCGCCGACCCCTCGATCGCGAGCGAGCCGGCGACGACAAGACCGATCCGCAGGCTCCGACTGGCCCTGAACGCACCGTGGGTGAGGTAGCGGTGGAAGCCGACCGTAATCCCGAATCCCGCCAGCACGTAGCCGACGGCGAGGATCGACAGGTCGACGTAGGAGAGCCCCCAACCCCAAGCGACCGGCACGGCGGCGAGGAGCGCCAGGAACGGAATCACGACGAACGCCCACAGCGCGATCACCGCGACCGTGGGTTGGGGCGCCTCGATCAGCGCCGCTGACCGGGACCGGGACGCGGGCGCCGGGGCCTCCGACCGGTCGCCGACGGTTGCGATCTGCGGGGTCATCGCACTGTGCCCTTCTGGAGATCGGTCCTCCGGAGATCGGCCCGTCTATGGACGGCCGCCTTCGGCCTCCCCGGGTTTCTCCTCCACCGTCTCTGTCGGTTGCGGCTCGCGGGCGATGACAGTGGTGAGGATGTCGGGAGCGTGGATGGTGTTGGCCGGCTGCGCGGCGAGCGCCATCGCCGCCCGCGCGGTCGCCGGGTCGGTGTCCGGGGGGACGACCAGCAGGTCGACGCGGTCACCGTTGGAACGAAGCGCGAAGAGCAGGCCGGCGGGCTGGGCGGCGTACCAGACGAACCGGACCGGGCCGGCGACGGGTATCCGGAGTGGATGGCTGTCCCAGCCGGCCGGACCGAGGAGGACCCGGCGAACTGGGCTGCGATCTTGGTTGAGGGCGCGCATCAGTTGCGGCAGTTCGATCGTCGGGTCGGTGGATCGTGGCCACCAGCCGCCGTCGAGCAAGGTGCCGCGGGACGGCGTCGACTGCAGGTTCGGTTGCAGGTCCAGTCTGGGTGGCGGTCTTCCGTTGGGAATCGCCGTCGTCCGTTCGGCTGCGGTCGTCATGACCGCCTCCTTTCTTTCCGGGGGTCGCTCGGCGGTGACGGCGTTGTCAGCCCCGGCGGCTGCGGGAGAGGCGATGGCGTAGCTGGGTGATCCGAGCGGTCCCGAAGATCAGCGTGAGCAGGACGGCGCCGGCCGCGGTGATCAGCAGTGCCAATGCCAACGGGAGCGTGCCGTGCAGGCCCAGGAAGGACACTTCGACGCTGCGGGTGTTCTGCAGCATGAACACGATCAACGCGATGAACACGACCGTGGCGGTCCAGATGCTGACCCAGGCGGTGCTCAACCGGGTACGGGATCCCGGACGCGTCGCGGCCGGAGCCGGTGCTCCATTCTGGGCCGCTGGAGCCGCGGGAGCTTGTGCCGTGTCCTGGCCGGCGGGGTCACTGCGGGTGCGGTGCGGAACGGACATGACGTCCCCTTGTCGGGCCGGTCTGGCAGGCACCTCGAGGGTCGCGATGTCGTCGCTCCGGATACCCGCCACGCTACGCCCGTAGACTTCCGAGAACAAGTCTTCTCGGAAGTACACTCGAGGGGTGGCCTCGAAAAACGTGCCCGGGCGGCAGCGCATCGGAACGGGTCGGCAGAACCCTGCGCCCGTCCCCGGACCTCGCCGGCGTGGCCGCCTACCCGCCCCGCTGCCGGGGCGGCTGGAGCCGGTCCATGCCACGTACGCCGCCGCACTGGCCCGAGCCACGATGTCCGCCGAGACCCGACGCACCTACGCCTCCAGGGTCCGCCAGTACCTCGCCTGGCTGGACACCGGCGACGTGGTCGGGGACCCGCTCACCGACCCGGACAGCCGCGACCGGGCCGTGCGCGCGTGGCGCAACCACCTGCTCACCGTCGCCGAGCGGGCCCCCGCCACGGTCAACACGGCGCTGGCCGCCGTCGACGACTTCTACACCCGCCGCGGCCTTGGTCAGGCGGCCGCCGAACGGACCCGCCGTCCCACCACCGCACCGCGGACCCTCGACAGGCGCGCCCTGCTGCGTTGGCTGCGAGCCGTCGAGGCCCTCCCATCGACCCGCGACCGAGCCCTCGCCAGCATCCCTTTCTACGCCGGCGCCCGCATCGCGGAAACCATCCGCGTCGACACCGGCGACGTGCACGTCTCCGCCCGCAAGCCGGCTCTGCGAATCCACGGCAACCGCGACAGGATCCGCGAGATACCCCTCCATCCGAGGCTGCGCACATACATTCAACAGTGGCTGGCAGAACGGCCGCACTGGCCCGGCGCCGACGTGACCCCGGCCCTGTTCATCAACCGTCGCGGCGAGCGACTCACCGTGCGGGGCGCCCGTGACGTCATCGCCCGCACCGCCCAGGCCGCGGGCCTCTCCGAGGTCACCGCCGACATCCTCCGGAGCACTTTCGCCGCGACCCTCGCGCGCGGCGGCACCGACCCTGTCGTCCTCGCCGACCTCCTCGGAAACTCGGGCCTCGACACCACCCGCAGATACACCAAGCCCACCGCCGACGACCCCACCAAGGCGCTCCACCTGCTTCCCGTCAACGGGTGACCGCCGCCGGCGAGCTGTCCGGTCGTCGGCACGAGCGTCCCGACCGTGCCGGCCCTGCTGCCCCGCGCCCACGCCAAGTCGGCGGTTCCCCCTCGAATTCAGTCCGCCGGCCGCCGGACGGCGTGCAGGTGCCGCAGCGCCAGTCGGTAGGAAGCCAGCAATGACGTCTCGGCGTAGGCGATCTTCCGCTGCTGGCAGAAGTCCCGCACCAGTGGCTGGGCCCGGCGCAGGTTCGGTCGCGGCATGCTCGGGAACAGGTGGTGTTCGACCTGGTAGTTCAGGCCACCCAGGACGAAGTCGACGACTCGGCCGCCGCGGATGTTGCGGGAGGTGAGCACCTGCCGGCGCAGGTAGTCCCGCTGTTCTCCCGGCTGGAGGATGGGCATGCCCTTGTGGTTCGGGGCGAACGAGCAGCCCATGTAGAAGCCGAAGACGCCCTGCTGCACGGCCACGAAGACGATCGCCTGCACCGGGCTGAGGACCAGGATCACGACCGCCACGTAGGCGATGAGGTGCGCGGCCAGCAGCATTCCTTCCCACCACCGGGCGGCGGTCGGCCGCTGCCGCAACGCCAGCAGCCCAGCCACGTGCAGGTTGAGCCCTTCCAACAGCAGTAGCGGGAAGAAGAGGTACGCCTGCGCCCTGGTGATCAGGCGGGTCGTCCGGTGCCGCCGGCGCTCGCCGGGCATGAACACCAAGACGCCCGTACCGATGTCCGGGTCGCTGCCGACCTCGTTGGGGTGAGCGTGGTGGCGGTTGTGCTTGTCGATCCACCAGCCGTAGCTCAGCCCGACAGCGAGGTTGCCGTGCAGGAGTCCCAGGGCATAGCTGCCGCGACGGGTGCGGAGAATCTGCTTGTGGCCCGCGTCGTGCCCGAGGAAGGCCGCCTGGGTGAAGGCGACCCCGAGGACGAGCGCGGTCGCCATCTGCCACCAGGACGGGCCGAGCAGCAGGAACACCGACCACCCGGCGATGAGCAGCCCGGCCGTGCCCAGAATCTTCACCGTGTAGTAGCCGGTTCGCGGGGCCATGAGGCCGGCGTCCTTGATCCGGCGGGACAGCTCGGCAAACTCGGAGCCGCGGCGTTCGACGACCGGTCCGTCGGGGAGCGCATCCCGGCCGGTGGCCGTCGCCGGGCCGCGCAGGAACGTGGCGTTGCCCGTCACGCCGGGTCAGCCCCGGCCGTGGAGAGCGGGGTCGAGAAGACCGACAAGGCTGCGTCTCCCATGAGGCGTCGTCAACACGGACGCCGCCGGGATCTCGAGCAGCAGCCCCACGATACCTCCGCTACCACCGGGCCCGCCCGGCCGCCGTCCCGACGCCGCGCGGGTCCGTGCGGACGCTGCAGGCTTGTCGCGCAACGACCGGCCGAAGCAGCATCGGCAAACTGTCGCTCTGGATCCCGGCGGCGCTGATGTGCGCGGAGGCCGGGATGCCTGCAGTCGGACACTTCCCTGATCGGTCGCTCGGTCGAGATGACCTCCGGTCCGTGCAAGCTGATCGGCTCGGCGCCGCCGGGTCGGGGTGCTGTCCGCACAGATCGTCGTCCACATCGGTCGAACGTGGGCCGACCCGGCCATGCTCGACAGGGCGGGGATCTACCGTCGGCACCGTCGGTCCGCTGAGCACCCAGGCAAATCGTCGCGTGTGGACGGTGCTCGTACGCGTGATCCATGCAGCGGTGAGCCTGACGGCACACTGAGCAGGATCGTCCGTCCCGGCGGGTCCACGATGTCCTCGATCAGAGCGCGGTGCCGTTGGCATCGCACGGCAGGGCACCGTGGTCGCCGGTGAACTTTCGCTCCTGGTCGAGGATCTGCACCGTCCGCTCCATGGCGGCCGGCTTGAGGCCGCCGAAGCCGGCCTGGACCGGGTGATCGAGGACGTTGATGAGCAGGAGCGTGGCCGTGATGACGGCGACCACCGACCCCATGAGCATGGCCTGGGCGTACCAGCGCTCGCCGCTGTCGGCGAACAGCAGGATGAACGCGAAGATCACCGCCGAGATGAAGAAGAGGACCACCCACAGCGAGATCGGGATCACGCCGACCGCCCCGTGGATCCGGTCCTGGCGGGCCACCTCGCGGTCCGCGTTCCGATCGAGCCACTTGTCGTAGGCCGCCTGCTCGGCTGCCGTCCGCGGATCGGCTGTCTTGAGGGTGCGAAACATCTCGAGCCCCCAGGAGCTGAAACCCTCGGGCTGCGTACCGGCCTCCATCGCCGGCCATTCCTGGTTGATGACAGAGCGGCTGTAGCAGACGAGCTCTGCGCCGAGTTGCTGGCGCACGCCGACGGGCATGAACTGTGCCGTCTCGTACTGCTGGGCCACCGCCAGGGCCTCGGTCTCGGCGCCGCTGCGGGACTGGTCGTAGCTGGTGAAGGCCAGGAAGACGATGAGCCCGAGCAGGATCGCGAACCCGGTGGCGAGCACGCCGAACACGCCCGCCGCGCGGTCGCCGTCCTCGAAGACGCTGCCGGCCGGGGCGTAGCGGCGGACGAACAGCAAAGCGCCCACTCCGAGGCCCACGGCCCCGAAGACGATGACGATGCCCCACCCGAGGTTCACCTGAGAAGCCAAACCACGGGACGGCTCACGCGCGCCATCCTTCCGGGGTGATCGGGGCGCATCCGTCACCGACCGGCGGGAGCCGCCGCTGCCGGCAGCGCCATCGAGGCGCGCAGATCCGTCAGCGGCGTCGCCGGTACGACGATCACCCCGCGGGTCGGCCGGTCGAGGTCGAAGGTCACCACGAGAATCAGGGTCACCAGTACGGCGGCCAGGACCACGGACGTCAGGGCACGGCCGAGAGTGCTCAGATGGAGGGCCAGCAACCCGAGCGCGACGGCGGTGCCCGCCACTTCCAGCAACAACACCGCGGTTGGGACCCGGTTGGTCAACCCGTAGACCCGCGCGGACTGCGAGTCGAACGCCGTGTTGAGGCTGTCGACGTAGAGTCGCGCGGCGCTGCCAGTCGGTTCGGCCTGCAGGGCTTGTCCCGCCTGCGCCCACAGCTGCCGCTCGATCCGGCCGCTCTGCGCGACGGCGTCCCGTTCGGCAGGGCTTCCGGGCACCGAGTTCGAGATGCGAATGCTGGTGTCGGTGAACTGCCGCAGGAGCATCAGCGACGTGGTCCGTTCCGGCTCCGGCAGGGTCTGCGCCCGCAGGTAGGTCGTGCCGATGGCGTTGGCCTCCACCACCACCGCGTCCCGCCTGGCCTCATACCGCTGAACCGCGAGACTGAGTCCGAACGCCAGCACGAGGCCCATGAACCCGAGCAGGGCGGCCTGCATCACCGCGAACGGCTCCCGGAGGCTCTCGGCCTTGTGGCGGACCGAGTGCCCGATCCACAGGCCGACCGCGGTCGCTCCACCGATCACGACGAAGAGCGTCAGGGCCAGCACCCAGGTGCTCAGCCAGAAGAACATCGACGGCCTCCTGGCCAGCCCTAGAGGATTTCAGACGCCCTCGGCGGCTTCCAGGCGTCCGGATCGGATCGCCTTCACGAATTCCTCGAAGTCCTGTTCGTTCTGATCGGCGTATCGCTCCGAGAAGTCCATGATCGACCGGTCGAACGCGTCGCCGTCACCCAGATACTCGGCGATCGCGACCGGGTCGCCGGACCGGGCATGGGCCCGCGCCAGCGTCCACCCGCAGGTGCGGGCGTAGAAGGTGAGCCCGACCGGCACCATGGACTCGATCACTGCCGATCCCTTCATGTCCCGCAGCTGCCGCCAGTAGAAGTGACGGTTGACGTCCCGGCCCTTGGTCCAGCCCAGGTAGATGTCGCTGGCGGCCTGCATCATCCGCTGCCCCTGCACCACTCGCTCGCCGTGCTGCCGGTAGCGGCTCTTGGGCAGGTATCCCTCCAGGACCGACGCCGTCGCCTCCTTGACCTGGAGGAACAGCGGGTCGTCGCCATCGCGTCCCTGCAGCAGGACGATGAAAGCCCGGGTCCCGACGCTGCCGACCCCCACGACCTTGCGGGCCATGTCGACGATCTCGAACCGCTCGAGCAGCTGGCGCCGGTCATCCTGCAAGGTGGCCCGATAGGCGCGGAACCGATCGTGGAGCATCGGAACCACTTCGTCCGGAGACATCCCGTAGGTGCTGGCCAGGTCGCGCGCCGGCACCACGATCGGCGGCTGGCTGACGATTCGATATCTACCGTCGACCAACTCGCCGAGCTTGGACAGCGCCTGCACGCTATCCCGGGTGTGCGCTTTCACTCGCGCCTTCTCCGCCCTCTTCAGCGCCTTCTGCGCGAGCTTCTCGGCATGTCCTGCCGCCCCCTTGCTCTTCTTGCCCTTTCCCCCCTTGGCCGTCTCGGTCACGATGCCGCGGGCCGCGGCCATGAAGTCGTCCTCGTCCATGTGCGCGTACCACACGTCCATGGTCCGCATGGTGGAGAACCCCGCCATCGCCTCCCGATAGGCCGTCACCGACGCCAGCGTCGAGGCGCGCGCGTCCGCCTTGGAAAAGCCGTTGTTGCGGGCGGCGATCGTGAAACTCGCCGCCATCCGCTTCACGTCGAACTCGAACGGCCCGGGCAGGGTCTCGTCGAAGTCGTTGAGACCGAACAGCAACCGTCTCTCGGGCGAGGCGAACGCCCCGAAGTTCGAGAGATGAGCGTCGCCGCACAACTGCGCGTCAAGGCCTGCCACCGGGGTGTCCTTCAGATCCGCGGCCATGATCTTGGCTGCGCCCCGGTAAAAAGTGAACGGCGAGACCATCATCCGACCATGGCGCACAGGTACCAGGTCTGGCTCACGGGTCTGGTTCTGCTCCTCCAGCAGACCAACCGGGCTCGGACGGTCCTCGGCAGGGCGCCACCCGGAATGACTAGATGGCGGCGTCCGCTGGAACGCCTCCCTGCCTCGGGCCCGCCGCTCATCGATGCTCGGATGCGCGATCTTGGTTGCAGCCATCTCGCCCAACTCCCCCGCTCTTCGCCAGTCGGCCAGTTGACAGGCCACGCGCAGGTCGCGCCACGCCGCCCATGCGCTCCTTGCCGCTGATCCGTCCGTTGTCAGCCGGGCACGTGCTCGACTCCTTGATTCAGTGCCCAGCCGCCCGAGTCGCGCGGAACCGACGGCCCGCACGGAGTCCCGGCGCGAGTCGTTGGCGGCTCACGGCGGCCCGACACGGGCGCCGCAGGCCATAGTGATCTCCGGTACGCAGGCTCAGCGGACGCCGACCCACCAACCATCGGCGTCCGGCACCGGCGGCGCATCATCCGACACGGATGAGTCCTCGGGGCCACGCTGCTCAGCGTGGCGCGCGGCCTCACGATGAGGCCCGCGTAGGCGCCGTCCGCTAAGGAGGTGTGCTGCCGTCGAGGGGGCGGACGAGGGCCTCGGCGGTGGTGGTGCCGTCGACGATGCTGAGCGCGACGACGCTGAGAAGCTGGTTGGTGGAGCGCGCGTAACCCCGGATCAGCTGGAAGGCGCGGTCCATGTCCAGTTGGCCGCGCTCGGCGAGAACACCCTTGGCCTGCTCGATGATCACCCTGCTGTTCAGGGCAACCTGCAGCTGCTCGGCGACGACCTCACGGCGCCGGATCGAGCGTTCCTGCAGGATGCCGATGGTTGCGACATCGGCCAGAGCTTGGGCGATCTGCAGCTCCTCCGGCTCGAGAGCGCCGGGCTCGACGCGGAACAGGTTGAGCGCCCCTATGGTCTCGCTGCGCAGCCGCATCGGCAGGGCGTGCACCGACCGGTAGCCGCTCGCCAGCGTGTGCGCACTGAAACGTGGCCAGTCGGACCTCTCGCGCAGGTCGGGTGCTGCGATCGGCCGGCTGGTACGGAAGCAGTCCAGGCACGGGCCCTCGTCACTCTGCAGCTGGAACAGCTCCACCACGCGTGCGCGTTCGGTGGAGGCCGCGGTGATCTGAAGCGTGCCGCGCTGGTCGGACAGCAGCAGCCCGGCCGCGTCGACCCGCAGCAACGCGACGCACTCGAGGGTCAACTGATGGAGCACGTCGATCACGTCGTAGTCGGCGACCAGCGTGTCGGCCAGCGTGACGAATGCCTTGGCCAGCGCCTGATCGCGGTTGACCTGCTCGGCGCTCATGGCTTCTCCTTGTCGAATCTCAGCCGCCGTGCGACCACATCACGAGCCACCTCGAGGATGGTCCGGTCGTTCGCGAAGGCGTTGGCCCGAAGCGCGCTGAGCGCCACCTCCGCGGTCACCTGCATCTGCTCGAGGATCATGCCCGTCGCCTGGTAGACCTCCAGGCGGTGCAGTTCGGACCCAGGCTGCTGCCCATCCACAGAGGTGGGGCCGTGCCCGTCGGCTTCGCCGTGATTGGTCGCGTTCTCCTCCAGCCCGAGCAGCGTCCACATCGCGGCGTCGGCGGCGCGCAGGGCACCGCACAGCTCGTCGGGCTTGAGCATTCCCGGGGTGTCCCGGTAGAGGTCGAGGACGCCGATGGTGATAGCACCGGCCTGTAGGGGGAGCACGAACAGCGCCCGCACCGGAGTGCGGCGGGCGGCCGCCGCGAACATGGGCCACCGGTCGTCGCCGGTCTCGGTGAGATCGGGGACGAGTACCGGGTGACGGCCGACGAACGCCTCCACGCAGGGACCCTCACCGAGGCTGAACTGCAGTTCGTCGAGTTCGCGGGCCACGGTGTCACTGGCCCACAGGGGCTGTTGGCGGTCCGCGCCGCTCATCAGGGTGAGTGCGGCCCGGTCTACCGGCAGCGCCGCCACGCAGGCCGCGCAGATCCGCTGTGGCGCGTCGGTGCCCCCGGCGACCACGATCTCGCCGAGAAGTCTCTCCAGGGCTCCCGGCTCGGTCATGTCAGCCATGCCAACCGCGGCGCAATCGACCCGGTGGGCCGGGGTGAGAACCCCGGATTCCCCGATCCCGTGTCCCATCCGTGAGGTCCGCAAAGACCCGCGGCGGGCGACGAGGTGTGTCGATCAACATCACCGTCGCTTTCACTGCCTTGCAGTGGTGTCAGACCTTACATGGTGGGCCGGTGCGGCGTGTCAGCTCGCCCTCGCCGGCGACCGGTGAACCCAGCCACACGGCGATGCACCGGCCAGCGGCGGGAACCGGGTGGCCCGCCGGACGGGCACGGTGAACCGCACCCGCGTTGTCGTCTGCTTGCTAGCGCCTGGTGATGCGCAGGTAGTCGGCGACGGCCTCCGCCGGCTCGACGGGATTCACCGCCGCGATGTGGTTCAGCCGCACGAGATCGGCCGTCGTGAGCACGGCACTGACGGCGTCGAGCGGTGCCGTCAGCCTGTGCCCGTACCGACGGACGATCTCTTTCCGCACGACGGGTACGAGGTTCTCCCGCGGCTGCAGGTTGCGGTCGTCGATGAGCAGCGTCAGCCGCCCTTCACCGAGCTGCCCGGACGTCGTCTCCAGCAGGCCGACGTCGATCTCGCCGGACTCCAGCGCGGTCGCGGTGGCACCCCGGCTCGGCTGCGGCCGGAACTCGGCGAACCGCAGCCCGTACGTCTGCTGGAGACCCTGCAGGCAGTAGCGGCGGGTCGGGCACTCCGGCGGCCCGCCGAACGTCAGCCGGCCGGCGAGCGCCCGCAGGTCGCTGAGCCGAGTGAGCTGGCGCTGGCGGGCGAAGTCCGCCCGGACGGCGAACGCGTTGACGTCCTCGGCCGGGGCAGAGGCCAGCGCGGTGAGACCATGCCCGGCCAGCCGCGCGAGCAGCGCCGCGCGCACCTGCTCCGGCTGGCCGTGGGTCTCCGCCGCACTGCCGCCGAGGTAGTCCAGCAGGCTGCCGGCGTAGTCGACGACGAGGTCGACCTGCCCCTGCTCGAGCGCCGGCGCCACCACCTCCCGAGTGCCGAGCCCGGACAGCACCTCGACGGGGATCCCGGCGTCCCGCAGCGCCCGGGCGTAGAGCTCGGCGACGACCAGGCTCTCCGGGAAGTCGAACGACGCGATCCGGACGCGGCTCGGATCGCGCGCCTCCGGCTCGGCGCCGACCGAGGGCCGGACGCAGGCGACGCAGCTGAGGACGAGCAGCACGCAGAGCAGGGCGGCCCAGCCCCACCGGCTGGTTCGGGGTCCAGCTGAAGTGCTCATCCGGACCGGCTCCAGGCGTTCGGCAAGGCGGGGGCCGATTCTAGTTGCCGCTCGCCACCAGCCGATAGCATGTCGGGCACGCCCAGCCCCGTACCTCGAGGCGGCCACCGATGTCGGTACCAGCCGATGGCATGTCCCGCGCCGACGCCGGCAGGTTGCCGGCGGCGGCCCGGGCCCGACGCCGGCGGCGACCGTCCGGGGAGCCGCCTCCACTACCGCGGCAGCTGAACAAATCCGGCAAATTCTGGCTCATGGTCGCCGGTGTCGCGGTCCTCTTCTGCGCGCTGCTGGTCCCGTCCGGCGGTCTGACGCTGCGCCTGGACGAGATCGAGGGACCGGTGCTGTCCGGGCTCGCCGCGGTCCGTGTCGACCCGCTCACCACGTTCTTCCGCGGTCTTGACGCCGCGATCAGGCCGGTCGTGCTCGCCGTGTGGTGGGGCAGCATCCTCGTGATGCTGATCTGGCGCCGGTGGCGGCACCTGTTCGTGTGGATCGGCACCCTGTGGCTGGTCAGCAACCTGACCGACGTGGCGAACCAGGTCATCCAGCGACCGCGACCGCTGACCGTCGAGATGGTGGGGTCCTGGCAGGGCTTCGCGATGCCGTCCCGGCCGGTGGCGGTGCTCGCGGCCACCGCCGTGAACGTCCTCTACGCGCTGGTGCCCGCCGGACGGGCCCGGGACCGCGGGAAGCTGATCGCCGCCGGGCTGGTCGGGCTGGTCTGCGCCGGCCGGCTCTACCTGGCCATCGATCACCCGACAGACATCCTGGTCGGCGTCGCCATCGGTGTGGCGATCCCGCTGGCGGGCTGGCGCCTGCTGGTGCCCAACGACGTCTTCCCGGTCACGTACCGGCGCGGGCGGGCAGCCCACCTCGACGTGACCGGGCACCGCGGTGAGGCCATCCTGCGTGCGCTGCATGACCAGCTGGGCGTAGTGGTGACGGCGGTCAAGCCGTTCGGGCTGGAGGGCTCGGGCGGTTCGACACCGCTGCGGATGACGGTCAAGAGCGAGCCGGAGACGTACCTGTTCGGCAAGCTCTACGCGATCACCCACCTCCGCTCGGACCGGTGGTACAAGATGGGTCGCACGCTGCTCTACGGCCGGCTGGAGGACGAGAAGCCGTTCAACACCGTGCGCCGGCTGGTCCAATACGAGGACTATGTGCTGCGGCTGATGCACTCGGCCGATTTGCCCGTCCCGGAGCCGTACGGGTTCGTCGAGATCACCCCGGAACGGGAGTATCTGCTGGTCACCGAGTTCTTCGCCGGCGCCCATGAGGTCGGGGACGTCGAGGTCGACGAGGCTCTGATCGACCAGGGCCTGCAGATAGTCCGGCAGCTGTGGGAGGCCGGCCTGGCCCACCGCGACATCAAGCCGGCGAACCTGCTGGTCCGGGACGGCCGGCTGTTGCTCATCGACTCCGCGTTCGCCGAGATCCGGCCGAGCCCGTGGCGGCAGGCCGTCGACCTCGGCAACATGATGCTGGTCCTGGCGCTGCGCAGCGATGTCCGGACGGTCTACGACCGGGCCCGGCTCCGCTTCTCCGACAGTGAGATCGCGGAGGCGTTCGCCGCGACCCGCGGGCTGACCATGCCCTCCCAACTACGCCGGATGATCCGGGAGCACGGCCGCGACCTGCACGCGGAGTTCACCAAGCTGCTGCCGCAGCGGTTGCCGCCGATCCGCATCCAACGCTGGACGGTCCGGCGGGTCGGGCTGCTGGCCGGCGTCGTCGTGCTCGCCGTCCTGGCCTCTCAACTCCTCGTCGCGCTGCTGCGGAGCCCGCTGTGAGGCGCCCGGCGCTGATGTCCTTGCTGCTGCTCGCCGCGCTAACCGGCGGCTGCGTCAACACCGGCGAGCTCGCCGAGGACGTCGGCCGGCTGCCCAGCTGCACGAGCAAGCCCGGGACGGTCCGCCGCGGCGTGCTGATCATGGCGCAGGCCGTGCCGAGCGCGCAGTGGCTGCCCTGCATCCGTACGGTCCCGCCGGGCTGGTCGTTCGACGAGATCCGGCCGCGCGACGGCGAGGTGACCATGCTGTTCAGCTCCGACCGGGACGGCATGCACGCCCTGACCGTCCTGCTCCGCCCGTCCTGCGATGTCACCGGTGCCACCGAGGTGCCCAGCGAGCTGCCGGAAATGCGCCGCTTCGAGCGGGTGACGAGGGTCAGCTCCGGCTACGGCGGCGAGCGGCACTACATCTTCGACGGGGGCTGCGTGACCTACCGGTTCGACCTTCGCGGCAGCACCAGGGCCGAGCCGGTCGCCGCCGTGTCGGAGTCCCTCGCGTTCCTCAGCCGGCAGAAGCTCGACGAGATGGTCCGCCAGGTCAGTGGCGGCCGGCTGCGACTCGACCCGGACTGACCACGCGTGTCGTCGGCGACGACACGGGTCTGCCACTACCGTGATAGCGGCGGCCAGCCGGGCCGAGGGGCGGCGGAGGTCCGGATGAACCTCGAGAAGGTGGTGTTCGGCTTCTTCGTACTGCTCGCCGCCACGTTGAACTTCGGCTTCTTCATCGGCGACATCGACGACCCGGCCCTGCACAGCGTCTACGAGCTGTTCGGGGCGGTCGTGGTCAGCCTGATCGCGACCGTGCTCAAGTTCGGCGATCGGACGCAGCTCGGTGCGGTGCACCTCGCGACCAGCCTCGTCGCCGATCTCCAGCTGCTCGCGGCCGCGCTGGTCTGGGGATACGCCCAGTACGTCTCCGCGCCGGGCGTCACCCCCGAGTCGATGGCCAGCGTGGTGTCGCTGTCCGGCGGCGCGCTGCTGGCCAACCTCGTGTCGGTGGTCCTGCTCGTGGTCGAGACCGTCTCCTTCCAACGACGCTAGCCGGTGCGCCGTGGTCAACCCGCTGCTCGCCTTCTGGCGCCGCCTGGTCGGCGACGACGGCCGGCCGGCACATGCGCCCCGCCTGGTCGGGGACGACGGGAGGCCGGCACGGGCGCCCCTCCGGCGAATGCCGCATGCCTCGGCCACGCAGGCGTCCGAGACGATCTTCCTGATCCTGCGCCGGATGCGAACGCCGCTGATCGTGCTGATCGTGATCTTCGCGGTCAGCGTCCTCGGCCTGAAACTCATCCCCGGCCAGGATGCGCAGGGCCATCCATCGCGGCTGGGCTTCTTCGACGCGTTCTACTTCATGAGCTACACGGCGTCGACGATCGGGTTCGGCGAGATCCCCGTCCCGTTCACGTACGCGCAGCGGATGTGGGTCACGGTCGCCATCTACCTCACGGTCATCGGCTGGGCGTATGCGATCGGGTCGTTGCTCGCGCTGCTGCAGGACCGCGCGTTCCGGCAGGCGGTGGCGTTGCAGCGGTTCCGGCGACGGGTGTCCCGGTTGCGCGAGCCGTTCCTGCTGATCGCCGGATACGGCCGGACCGGGGAGCTGCTCGGGCACGCGTTCGACGCGCTGGGGCGGCGCGTCGTCGTCATCGACCGTTCTGACGACCGGATCGACGACCTGGAGCTGGACTCCTACCGGGTGGACGTGCCCGGCCTGGTCGGTGACGTGCGCGATCCGGGCCACCTCGGGATCGCCGGCCTCGGTCATCCGTCCTGCGAGGCCGTCCTCGCCCTCACCGACGACGACGAGGCGAACCTCGCGGTCACCATGACGGCGGCACTGCTGCGCCCAGACCTCCCGGTGGTGGCGAGGACGACGTCCCGGGCGATCGCCCGGCAGATGCGCGCGTTCGGCGCGCCGTCGGTGGTCAACCCGTTCGACGCGTTCGGCGACCACCTGCGGCTCGCGCTGCACGCGCCGGCGTCGTACCAGCTGATGGTGTGGCTGCAGAGCGGGCCCGGCGCCGAGTTGCCGGCCCGCGGCCAGCCGCCGGAGGCGGGTCGCTGGGTCGTCTGCGGGACGGGCCGCTTCGTCCGCGAGATGGCCCGGGACCTGAGCGCGGACGGGCTCGACGTGGTGGTGGTCAAGCCCGCGGCCGTAGCCGGGACACCCGACGGGGACGATCCGTCCTCCCCCCGCGACGGGTCGGATCCGGCTCAGGTCGATCTGCGGCAGGCCGTGGGCTTCGTCGCCGGCACGGACAGCGACACGACCAACCTCTCGCTCGTGGCGGCGGCCGGCCAGACGAACCCGGACCTGTTCGTCGCCGCCCGGCAGAACCGCCCGGCCAGCACGCCGCTGTTCGCGATGATGGCGATCGATGCGCTGCTGGTGCCCCCCGAGGTGGTGGCCCGCGAGGTGTACGCGCAGCTCAGCACCCCGCTGCTGCGGCGCTTCCTGCGGGAGATGCCGGCTCGCGGCGACCAGTGGGCGGCGGCCGTGATCGACCGGTTGACCACACTGTGCGGCCACCACCTCCAGGATCTGTGGAAGGTCCGGCTCAGTGGCCGGGAGGCGCCGGCGGTGCAGGCCTGGCTCGCGTCGGGTCAGGCCCGGCTCGGCGACCTGATGCGGGAGCCGGTCGACAGGGACGAGCCCCTGCCCGCGGTGCCGCTGCTCGTGCTGCGCGGCGAGGACTGCTCGCTCGCGCCCGACGGGGACTTCCTGCTCGCCGTCGACGACGAGATCCTGCTCGCCGGCCGTCCCACCGCCCGCCGTTCGCTGGAGGCCACCCTGCTGTTCGAGGCGGTCACCGAGTACGTCTTCTCCGGTCGGCGGGTTCCGTCGAGCTGGATCTGGCGTCGGCTGAGCCGGTACGAGGCACGCCCGGCCACCGACCCGACCTCCCCGGCGCCGCACGACCAGTGACGGCGAACACCGGCGGGTCAGGCCGCGCCCGCCCGCCGGTCCGTCCGCTGCCGCGGCGCCGGCCAGCACGCTGAGCGAGGATCCCGTGCGTGCGGCCGCACCGGTGGCGGCATCCGACAGCCCGGCGGGCCCTCGCCGCGTCGACAGCCGGTTCGTGACGATCTCCCGGTGTCCGAGCGGACCGGGCGTGCGGCAGGATCAGCTGTCCGGGAGATCGACGACGGCGACCGGCCGGTCGGCGTCGTTCAGGACCTGCCGACTTACGGACCCCAGCAGGACCCGGCGGACCAGGCCCTTGCCGTGCGTGCCGACGACGATCAGCTGCGCATCGCCGGCCTGGCCCAGGATCGCGTCGGCGGCCCGGCCCTCCACCGCGACGTGGTCCACGCTCGGTGACTCGGCCCCCGTCCCCCGCACCTCGTCGAGCGCCCGGGTGATCACGCCGGCGACCTCAGCCTCGACGTCCGCCCGCATCCGAGCGACGAGCTCCGGATCGGGCTCGAACTCGGTGTGCAGGACCTCGTAGGCGGCGACGGCCCGCACCGAGGTCTTGCGCACGGCCGCCTCGGCGATCGCGTAGCGGAGCGCGTTGGTGCCGAACTCCGTCCCGTCGACGCCCACGACGATGGGGCCGGTCGTCGGAAGGTCGCCCTCGCCGACGACGACCAGCGGGCATTCCGCCTGGATCGTCAGCCGGTTGCTCACCGAACCCAGCAGCACGCTGGCGGCGCCGCCCAGCCCGCGTCGACCGACGACGACGGCGTCGGCGCCCTCGGAGGCCGCCGCCAGCACGAAGGCGGGTTGGCCCATCGTCGAGGTGAGGGTGCACGTCAGCTCAGGCGCCAGTGCCCGTACGTGCTCCGCCGCAGCGTCGAGCAGCTGCGTGGAGAACTCCGTCATCCACTCCATGGGATGACTTGCGGCCAGACCCTGGTAGCCGTAGAAGTCGAGGTTGAGAGGAAGGTTGTAGGCGTTGACCAGCTCGAGCTGCTCGCCTCCGAGGCGTGCTCTGGCCACCGCCCATTCGAGCGCGTTGCCGCTCTGCTGCGAGCCGTCGATGCCGACGACGATCCGACCGGGCACCTCATGTCCTCCCGCCACCGCCGAGCCGATCCGAACCTAACCCGGGCGGGACCGGGGTGACAGCCGCCAGGCCGGGACTACTGCCGCCGCCGGTGCACCGCGTCGATCGCCTGTGCCGGGTCGATGCCGGAGAAGATCATGATGTCGGCAGCGACGATCCGGGAGACGATCACGGTGGCTTCCTCGGGCGATTCCGAAGTCGGAGAGCCGTGGACGCTGAGGTCGTGAGCAAGGCTCTGAGCCGTCCGAAGCGTCCGGGAGACGGCGTCCTGGCGGGTGGCTGGATCGTCCGGGTCGGCGGACAGGTCGCTCAGCGTGCCGGCCAGCTCGTGCAGGTGCGGTGCCAGCCATTCGCGAGTGCCGGTCCGGATCCGGGTGGCGACCCGGGTCAGCATGAGGCAGCTGTCGCCGAGCAGATCGAGATGGCCGGCGTTCTCCGTCTCCCGCACGACCAGCGGGGTCCGCCGCCGCCACACCACCGAATGTCGCGCGACGCGGATGCTCGCCTCCCGGACGCGGGCCAGGTCGGTGAGCTGGTCCCGCAGCGTGCGCAGCGCGTCCAGGGCCTGGCCGGCGACCCGGTCATCGCCGTCCGCGAGCGCCTGCCCGGTCAGTCGAAGCCCGTACGCCATCTCCGCCAAGGCGGCGCTCTCCGCTCGCCGCAGCAGCCCGAGCGGCTCAGGGGAGAACAGGAACTGCGTGAGGACCAGCGCCACACCCGCACCGATCAACGCGTCGGCGAGCCGCTCGAACCCGGTCTCCGCGTCGCCGACGACGACGGTGAGGATGGCACCTGCCGCGGCCTGCGCCACGGTGACGCGGGCGCCACCGGTCGCCCGGGCGATGGCCATGGCGACGAACAGGGCGACCGGCAGCTGAACGTAACCGCTGCCCAGCAGTGCGAGGGCGAGCTCACCGATCACGATCCCGACGACCACTCCCTGGAGCAGCCGCAGGGCGTTGGAGCCGCGTTCTCCGAAGGCCGTGTTCAGGGCGACCACCGCCGCGATGGGCGCGAAGAACGGCTCAGGGTGGTCGACGACCTGCTTGGCGATCACCCAGGCAGCGGTTGCAGCAACGGTCTGTTGGACCAGCGACCACGTCCCCGTGACGAGCCGTTGCCATGCCCGTTGCAGGCCGGCGCGCGCCCGGGTGCGGGCGGCTGCCGTCAGGGAGGTCACCACCGGCCGCCCTCCTCACCCGGGGTCATGCGGCCGACGTGGACGACGCCAGGACCGCGCCGATCACCAGCGGCGCGGCGGCCGACGACCGCGCGTCATGCTCGCCTGGTCTCACGAGGTCGAATCGCCTCCCGGAACCGCGTGGTGACCGCGTATGCGGGAACAAGGTTGCCGAGGCGCTACCCACGAGGAGCTGAGGTCATGCAGGTGGAGCAGGTGACGGACCCGGTGGCTTACCACGGCGAGGGGCCTGTCTGGTCGGCACGGTGGGGCGGCTTGCGCTGGGTCGACATGCTGGCCGGGGACGTGCTGTCCCTGAGCGCCGACGGGGACGTCCGCCGCAACCACGTCGGCTCGGTGGCCGCGGCGCTCCGGCCCCGCCGCGGCGGTGGGGCGGTGATCGGGGTGGAGCGGGGGTTCGCCCTCGAGGACCCCGATGGCTCTCTCACGCTCTTGCCCGGGCTGTGGAGCGGCGACGACGTGCGGATGAACGAGGGCGGCTGCGACCCGGACGGCCGGTTCTACTGCGGCTCGATGGCGTACGACCAACGGCCGGGCGCGGCCAGCCTCTACCGGCTCGACGCCGACCTCACCGTCCACGTGGTGCTGGACGGCATCACGGTCTCCAACGGGCTGGAGTGGAGCCCGGACGGCTCCCACGCCTACTACAACGACACCGCGACGCACCGAATCAGCGTGTTCGACTACGACCCGGAGTCAGGGCTGACGGGTCGGCGCACCTTCACCGAGATTCCGGACGGCGGCCGCCCGGACGGCTTGACCGTCGACTCCGGAGGCGGCGTGTGGACCGCCATCTCCAACCAGGGCGCCGTACACCGGTACGCGCCCGACGGCCGCCTCGAGGAGGTGGTCGAGGTTCCCGCGCGCAAGGTCACCGCCTGCACCTTCGGAGGGACGCAGCTGACCGAGCTGTTCATCACCACCTCCCGGGAGGGGGTGCCGGACGGTGAAGACCCGCTCGCGGGCTCGCTGTTCCGGGCCAGCCCTCAGGTCGCCGGCCGGCCCGCGCGGGAGTTCGCCGGGTGATCGCGCGGCTCGTCCGGAAAAGGCCGACATCGCTGGGTTGGAGCAGCGACTGAAACACATCGAGGCGATGTTGTCCGAGCGGCGTTGAAAAGGCCGGGTCCCTGTCGCTCACCGATCGGATGAACGACCGGTCCGCTGCTTAGGACGCGGCTATCCGCGGGCACACTGCTGGCGCACTCGTAAGGGCCGTCCGCCGCCGTCGTCGTCGAGGAGATGGGTCATGACCTCCGACTCAGCCGTGTCTGCCGTTCTCGCCGGTCTGGAGAAGTCGAGGCCGTGGCAGGAGGCGTTGTACCGGGACGTCCACGAGCATCCGGAGCTGTCGCACCAGGAGCAGCGGACGGCCGGGCTGGTCGCCGACCGACTCCGAGGTGCCGGGTTCGAGGTGCACGAGCGGGTGGGCGGCACCGGGGTGGTCGGTGTCCTGCGCCACGGGGACGGCGCGACCGTGCTGATGCGGGCGGACATGGATGCCCTTCCGGTACGGGAGGCGACCGGGTTGCCGTACGCCAGCACGGTCACCGATATCGACGCCGATGGCAACGAGGTGCCGGTGATGCATGCCTGCGGCCATGACGTCCACGTGGCCTGCCTGGCCGGGGCCGCGCAGCTGCTCGCCGACGGCAGGGAGCACTGGAACGGGACCCTGGTCGCGCTCTTCCAGCCGGCCGAGGAGGTCGGTGACGGAGCGCGGGGCATGGTCGAGGCCGGGCTGTCCACCATGATCCCGACCCCCCAGGTCGCGTTGGCCCAGCACGTGATGCCGCTGCCGGCCGGGCGGGTCGGCACGCATGCCGGCGCCGCGTTGTCGGCGGCGGACAGCATGCGCATCACCGTGTACGGGCGGGGTGCGCACGGCTCGATGCCCCAGGCCGCCGTCGACCCGGTCGTCCTGGCCGCGATGATCGTGGTGCGGCTGCAGACCGTCGTCTCCCGTGAGGTCGCGCCCGGGGAGACGGCGGTGCTGACCGTGGGCAGCATCCAGGCCGGGACGAAGAGCAACGTCATCCCGGACCACGCGAGTCTGCAGCTCAACGTCCGTACGTTCAGCGACTCGACCCGCGGCACGATCCTGGGCGCCATCCGCCGGATCGTCACCGCGGAGTGCGAGGCGTCCGGCTGTCCCCGGGAGCCGGAGTTCGAGCTGTTCGACCGGTTCCCGCTGACCGACAACGACGCCAGCGCCACCGACCGCGTGGCGGCGGCGTTCGGGGCGTTCTTCGGCGAGCGGGCGGCGCCGGTCGGCCAGCAGTCGGCCAGCGAGGACTTCAGCGACATCCCGACCGCGCTGGGCATCCCCTACACCTACTGGTTCATCGGCGGCATCGACGGTGAGGTCTACGACGCGGCCGAGGCGGCCGGGCGGGTCGCGCAGGACATCCCGGTCAACCACTCCGCCCGCTTCGCCCCGGTGATCCAGCCGACCCTCGACACCGGCACCCAGGCGCTGGTCGTCGGCGCGCTGGCCTGGCTGGCCGGATAGCGATCCGCCTGGCGGGGTCAGTCGTCGTCCGGTCCGGGCTCCCCAGCCGCGGGCGGCATCGGCGCGTCCAGGTCGAGGCGGACCCCCAGCATGCGGATGCCGAAGCACAGCGCAGCCGCGCCGACCCCCGTCGCCACGTTGTAGACGCCGAGCTCGCTGACGACGACGGTCGCCGTGGCACCGACCAGGGCAGGGATGGCGTAGAGCCCGCTGCTGAGCACGGACGGAATCCGCCGGACCAGGACGTCGCGCAGCGTGCCGCCTCCCACGCCGGTGATCGCGCCGAGAATGACCGCCTGTGCGGGGCCGAGCCCCAGCTCCAGCGCCTTGACGGCACCGGTCACGGCGAACAGGCTCAGGCCCGCGGCATCCATGACCGTGATCAGAGCGGTCAGTCGTTCCAGCTGGCGGCCGAAGGCGAAGACGACCAGACCACCGCCGGCGGCCACGGCCAGGTATCTCCAGTCGCTGAAGGTGGCCGGCGGCAGGCTGCCGAGCAGGACGTCGCGGATGATCCCGCCCCCGAGCGCGGTGATCATGCCCAGGGTCACGACGCCCACGATGTCCAGCCGAGCCACCCGCAAGGCGGTCAGCGCACCGTTGACGGCGAAGGCGAGCGTGCCCGCGAGATCCAAGGCGAGCAGCGCCGGCGCGGCGGTCGACATCCCGCGGTTCTACCAGTCCCGCCGACAGGCGACCGCTCGCGACCACGCACGCACCGGATCCTCCCGGCGACTTCGGCCCACCGATTGCCAGTCGGGAACGCGATCGAAACCATGGACTCATGCAGACCCGTCCGGACGGTGCCGCGCCCGACGGCCAGATGTCGCCACGGCCGGTGGTGACCCTGGCCGCCTACTACGGTGCGGGGGGCCACGTGGTGGGGCCGCGGGTCGCTGAACGGCTGGGTGTCGAGCTGCTCGACCGGAACATTCCTCGTGCCGTGGCGAAGGAGTTGCGGGTGCCGGAGGCGGCCGCGCAGGGATACGACGACGACGCGGAACGGCCGCGCGGCCTCGGCCGGCTCCTGGAGAACCTTGGCAGGGTTCCGGGTCCGTACGGGACACCGGTGGTCGACCCCGCGGAGGAGAACAGGTACCGGTCGGAGACCGAGGAGTTCCTGGCCCGGGCCACGACGGCCGGTGGCGTCGTGGTCGGCCGCGCGGGGATGGTGGTGCTGCGCGAGGTTCCCGGCGCGCTGCACGTCATGCTCGGCGGCCCACCCGAGGCCCGGCTCCGCCAAGGCATGACGCTGGACGGTCTCGACCGGCGGACGGCCAAACTGCGGCTGAAGGCCCACGACCGGGCCCGGGAGGACTACGTCCGCCGGTACGGCGCGGACCCCGCCGATCCCGACCTTTTCCACCTGCGGATCGACAGCACCGCCATCGACCTCGACACCTGTGTCGAGCTCATCGTGGCGGCCAGCCTTTCCCGGGTACGCCTGACGGGGCACGCCACCAGCCCGGTCCGCCCGCGTCCCGAAGGATCGTCATGACGATCTCCACCGCCGCTCCGCCGGAGTCGAGAACGGCGGGCAAGCTCTCCGTGGCGCAGTACGTCGGGTACGGCGGCGGCGACGCCGCCAACAACCTCACGTTCTCGCTGACGTCGATGTTCCTGCTCGTCTACTACACCGACGTCGCCGGCATCGCCGCCGGCGCGGCCGGGACGGTGCTGGTCGTGGCGCGCGTCTGGGGCGCCTTCACCGACATCTTCGCCGGACGCATCGTCGACCAGACCAACACCCGGTGGGGCCGGTTCCGGCCCTACTTCCTGTTCGTCGGTCCGCCGCTGATGCTGATGGCCGTCGTGCTGTTCTCGATACCGGGGGCGCTCGGAGAGGGTGGCGCGCTGGCCTACGCGTACGTCACGTACATGGTCTTCTACCTGCTCTACAGCTTCGTCAACATCCCCTTCGGATCCATCGCCTCGGCGATGACCCAGCTGCCGACCGAACGGGCCAAGCTGTCCACCGTCCGGAACTTCGGGGCCGCGCTCGCGATGGTCGTGTTGGCCGTCGTCGTCGCTCCGCAGCTGTCGGGATCGGAGAACCTCCAGCGCGGGCTGACGATCACCACCGCGGTCGTCGCCGTCGTAGGCATCGCGCTCTATCTGTTCCTGTTCACGACGTCCCGGGAGATCGTGGAGCGCGACACCGCGGCGGTGAGCCTCAGACAGACCGTCGCGACGGTCCGGCACAACAAACCGCTCGTCATGCTCTGCGTGAGCGCGCTGTTCTTCCTCACCGGCATGTTCACGCTGCAGACCCTGCAGGTGTTCTACGCCCGCGACGTGCTCGGCAACGCCAACTACATCATCGTCCTGACGCTGCTCACCGTCGCCGGAATGTTCCTGACCGGCCCGGTGATCCCGAAGCTCGTCGACGCGTTCGGGAAGAAGTCCGCGTACATCGGGTCCTGCGTCGTCGTGGTCGCCGGCGGCGTCGGCATCGCCCTGAGCCCGGCATCCCTGCCCTGGCTGGCGTTCATCTTCTTCGGCGCTTACGGCCTCGGCCTGGCCGTCGCCCAGGCCCTGATGTGGACCCTGGAAGCCGACACGGTGGAATACGGCGAGTGGGAGACCGGGGCCCGCACCGAAGGCAGCAACTACGCCCTGCTGTCCTTCGCCCGCAAGGTCGGCCAGGGCATCGGCGGCGGCCTCGGCGCCTGGGCGATCGGCATCGGCGGCTACGTCGCCGGTGCGCAGATCCAGACCTCGACCGCGCTCGACACGATCCGCTATGCCACCGGGTTCGCGCCGGCCCTCTTCGTCGCGATCGCCGCTGTGATCATGATCGCCTACCCGCTGACCGACGAGCGCTTCCGGGACATGGTCGGGGAAGTCGCCGCCCGGCGGGCCGCTCGCGCCGCCGGCACCGACACGACCCGCTGAGTCGCGGTCCCGGGCGGCGCGGCCGGCGCCGGGCTCAGCCGACGGTCAGGGTCAGCGCGTGGGGTGTCGTCTGCCGAGTTGCCGACGGCCGCGGTCCGTGCCGGTCAGGGACGGAGAGGGCGCCACGCGTCCGGTCCGGTGCTGCCGGCCGGGTATTCCTCCAGCGGCACCTGGCCGTTCCGCCACGCCGCCAGCACCGGCTCGACGATGCGCCAGCACTCGACCGCGGTGTCCCCGCGCACGCTGAGCGTCGGGTCGCCGTCGAGCACCCGGGCGAGGACTTCGCCGTACGGGGGCAGGTCGCCATGACCGAGGGTGGCGTCGAGCGTGATCGGGTCGATGACCGACGGGTCCCCCACGCCGTTGACGTTGAGGTCCAGGCGGAGCCAGTCCGGGTCGAAGCCGATCCGGAGCCGGTCCGGGCGCTGGTAGCCGGTCAGGCCGGTGGGCACCCGGGGCGGATGCTTGAACGTGATCACCGCCTCCTTCCGCAGCGCGCTCAGTGCCTTGCCGGCCCGCAGCCGGAACGGCACCCCGGCCCACCGCCAGGTGTCGACCGCCAGCACGACCTCGGCGAGCGTCTCGGTCTGCCGGCTCGGGTCGATCCCGTCCTCGTCCACGTAGGCCGGCAGCCGGCGACCGCCGATCCGGCCCTCGGTGTAGCGAGCGCGACGGCTGAACGCGACCGGGTCGTCCGCCCAGACACGGGCGGCACGCATGACCTGTGCCGTGGCGTCGCGCAGGTCCCTCGGCCGCAGCGTGCTCGGAGCCTCCATGGCAAGCAGTGCCAGCACCTGCAGCGAGTGGCTCTGGATCATGTCCACCAGCGCCCCCGCGCCGTCGTAGTAACCGGCCCTGCCCTCCAGCCCGAGAGACTCGTCGAAGTGGATGTCGACGCTGTCCACATGCCCGGCGTTCAGGACCGGTTCCAGCATGCGGTTCGCGAACCGCATCCCGACGATGTTGAGCACGGTCGACATGCCCAGGTAGTGGTCGACCCGGAAGATCTGATCCTCCGGCACCAGCCGGGTCAGCATGTCGTTGAGGGCTGCGGCGCTGCCGGCATCGGTGCCGAACGGCTTCTCGAGGACCAGCCGCGTTCCCTCGGGAAGGCCGATGCCGGCCAGCGCGCGGCACGTAGTCACCGTGATCCGCGGCGGCAGTGCGAAGTAGACGATGAGGGGTGGGTCGAGGGCGTCAAGCAGCCGTCGCAGGTCGTGTTCCGCGGAGGCGTCTGCCCGGAGGTAGCGACTGGTGTCGCACACGGCGTCGACCTGGGGACCGGTGGCGCCGACGGCAGCGAACGAGTCGGCCACCCGAGCGCGCCAGCGGCCGTCGTCCCAGCCCTCCCGGGCGCTGCCGACGAGTTGCAGGCTGCCGGCGACGCCGCCGGCGAGCAGCCCACCGAGGCCCGGCAGCAGCAGCCGCCCGGCGAGGTCGCCGCTGGCACCCAGGATGAGCAGAGTCTGCCGGTCGCCGCTGCCGGTCATCAATGTCGACCTCCCGAGCCTGACCACGCCTGTCTGGCGGTCGGGACCATGCGTTGATCCACCTTCGGTCTGCCCGGCCGGCTCCCGTCCATACCCGGAGACCACGTCCGCCCGGTCCGAGTCGCCGCTCGGCGCGCCGCGGGCGGCGGCCGCTCGGACCCGCGGCCGCTCGCCGCCCAGGATCAGCGGGTCCCGCTGATCGTGTCGAACTCCTTCCAGAGGTCGCGCGGCACCATCCGGTGGTGCAGGGTGCGCGCGAGCTCCCCGCGGGGGACGACGAGCGTCGGGCAACGCGAGTGGGTGACGCAGTATCGGCTGACCGAGCCGCGGCCGGGATGACGCCATTGCCGTCCGCCGCGGGTTCCCACGACGAGCAGGTCGTCGTCGAGCCGACCAAGGGCCGCCAGCTCGGCGCCCGGCCGCCCGACGAGGACCGTGCGGTGCACGGTGAGGTCCGCGGGTGTCCCGCCGAGCGCCTCGTCCAGGCTCGTGGCGATGACCTGCAGGGCGGACGCGTTCAACCAGTCGGTGCGAGGGGGCTCCAGCCAACCGCCGGGGATCGGCTGTCCGAGGGAGTCCATCAGCCAGGCGGACCGCGCCGGGTTCCGGACGTGCACCACGTACAGGTCAACGCGGCGGTGCTGCGCCTCCGCGGCGGCGCGGCGCAACGCCTGCAGGCTCGCCAGCGACTTGTCCACGCCGACGAACACCCGGCTCTGTCGTCTCTGGAACATGGCTCACAACGCCTCCGGTACGTGCCAGCCGGCCTCGACGGGCAGCGACGTGCGATCGCGCTCCGGTGCGGGGTGGCCCGGAGCCGGCTACGCTCGTCGTGCACTTCGGCTACCATTATTTTAGCTGAGATTTTCTGAAGAATACTGTGATCTTCGTGGCTACGGCGAGATCCCGGCCTGCCGCCTCACCGCGAGAAGGAGGTCCACGGCCATGACCATCCCGACCGGCGACGGCGACCCGACCGGCACTCTCCCGCCGGCGTCGCTGTCCGACGAGCACGCCGTGCTGCGCCGCGAGGTGACCAGCCGGGCCGACCGGGTGCTGCGCGAGGCCGACGAGGGTCGCTGGCCGGCCGAGGAGCTCGCCGCGCTGGTGGACTACCTGCACCTGGAGGTGCTCCGGCAGGTCGTCGACGAGGAGTGGCTGCTGTTCCGCACCGCCAGGCACACCCCCGACGACATGGCGCGGCTGCGCGCCGACCACCTCGAACTGCGCCTGACGATCGAAGAACTGGCCCAGGCCGCGGCCGGCGGTCGGACGCTGCGCCCTGCCCAGCTCGGCGCCACCGTCCGCGACCTGCAGACCGAGCTCGACGCGCACCTCGCCGCCGAGGAGAAGATCCTCGCCGTCGCGCAGACGGCCCCGCCCAGCGTCACCAGCCTCGGCGCGCAGCCGCACGAGTGGTATGCGCTGACCGAGGGCCCGGTCATCGACCTCGACCGCCTCCCCGGTGCCCAGGGCGCCGACGCCGCCCTCGACCGGCTGTTGCGGCTGCGAGCCGGCGAGCAGGTCGAACTGCACGCGACCAGCGACCCGGGCCCGCTGTGGCGACGGGTGCGCCGCAACGACTCCGGCGGCTGGGGCATCACCACCATCGAACAGGGCCCGCCCCGGTGGCGGGTCGGCATCACCCGCCGCCCGCCCGAACCGCCGCTCTCGCCGATGGCAGGCTGACCTTCGGCCGTCCGACCGGCGGACGGTCGCCGGGCCGCCCTGCTCTCGTTTTGCCGAGTGGCGTCGGATAAACTCCGTGCCATGAGCATGGCACGACGGAGCGACGGCACTCTCGCTGCCGGCACCGGGCGCATCCAGGCCGGCAACGGCGCCCTGTCGCCCACTCCGGAGTCGTGATGTCAGAGACGACCCGGGCGGTGCTGCTCGGTGTGTTCACGCTGGCCAGCGGCATCTGGGTCGGCGGCTACGTCGCGATCGCCGCGGTGGCGTCCGCCGGCACCGCCACCCTCGACCCCGCGGCGCGGGTGGCGTTCTTCCGTGCCCTCGGCCGTCGATACCTCTGGATCGGCGGCGTGGCGCTGGCCGTCGCGTTCGGCACCGGCGCCGCGCTGCTCAGTGACCGAAGCTGGGACGGCACCGCGACCGCCGCGGTGATCGTCGCGGCCGCGCTGGTCGTCGCGCTGGCGGTCGGAGTCGGCCAAGCCCGGCGGATGACCCGGCTGCGCCGCGCCGCGCTCGCGGCCCCGCAGGACCGTCGGCTCGCCGACCAGGTCGAGCGCGGTGCACGTGCCGCCGTCCTGCTGCGGGCCGCGATCGGGCTGCTCACCCTGGCGCTGATCGCCCTCGGCGCGCTGCTGGCCACCTGACCCGGCCACCCACGCACCGGCCACCCACGCACCGGCCGGCAACCGCCGGCCACCCCACCCACCGGCCACCCACGCACCGGCCACCCACGCACCGGCCGGCAACCGCCGGCCGCCGACCGCGGAGAAGGAGAGGTCCCTTGACCACCGAGTCGCTGGCCGCGGCCCTGCAGCGCGAGCATCGCGAGATCGACACCGGCATCGAGGAGTTCGTCCGTGCGGGCGACGTCTGGGCGCTGACCGGAGCGGTGCGGGCCCTGCGCCGCCACATCTACCTGGAAGAGGAGTTCCTGTTCCCGCCGCTGGCGGAGGCCGGGCTGCTGGCGCCGATCTTCGTCATGCTGCGCGAGCACGGCCAGATCTGGACCACCCTCGACACGCTCGACGCCGCGCTGGCCGGCAACGCCGCGCCCGAGCTCCTGCGCGAGGCGTGCCGGCGGCTGACGGTGCTCGAGCAGCACCACAACCCGAAGGAGGAGCGGATCCTCTACCCGCAGGCCGACCAGGCGCTCACCCCGGCGGCGGCGGCGCGGCTGCAGGCCTTCCTCGCCTCGGGCGAACTACCCGACGGCTGGGTCTGCGAGCGGGCCCGGGTGCCGAGCCGGTAGCGCGCCCGCACCGGGACCGGTTTACCCGGTCAGACCGTCGGCGGAGCCGGTCGGGCGGGCAGGCCGCCGCGGGTCTTGCCGCGCACCGGCGTCGGCGTGCCGTCCGGCCCCGAGCGCCGGACCAGACGGGCGATGCACAGGTTCGGCTCGACGAACGGTTCCAGCCGCTCGGCATCGATGGGGGCGTCGAGCTCGGCGAGCATGCCCTGCATCAGGCCGAGGTGGATGGCGCAGACCACGTCCTGGTGCTTGCTCGCGACCTCCCGGAACGGGCAGTTGTGCAGCAGGATCTGCCGCTTGCCGCCGGCCGTCCTGGCCTCCGGGGCGAAGCCGAGGCCGTCGAGGGCGTCGACGAGGTGGCCGGTCGCGACCGCGGCGGTCACCCGCTCGAAGGGCCCCGGCCGTCCGGCCAGGTAGCGTCCCCACTCGCGGCCTGCGCTCGCCGCCGCCCGGGCCGGCTGCGGCACCTGAGCGGCGACGAAGCTGGTGAGGATCTCGGCGAGCAGGTGGTAGCTGCGGGCACCGGCTCGCGCCGCGTTCGGCCGGGCGCGGTACAGCAACCGGGGACGCCCCGGCTGCTCGCGCCGCTCCACCTCCCGGTCCGCGGCCCCGACCTCGACCAACCCGTCGAGGTGGAACCGGGCCGTGTTCAGGTGCAGCCCGACCAGCTTGGCCACCTCGGTGACATCCAGCGGCCCGCCGGCGTCCTGCAGCGCCGCGAGCACCCGCGACCGGCTCACCCCGAACCGGGCCGGGCCCGGGTCGGTACGCGACAAGCTGGTCACCAGTCCATTCTTACATGCATGTTGGGTAAACCAATCCAGCCCGGGACGTTGGCAGCCACCAGCGGCTCGTCTAGTGTCGGACGCCTGCACTCGAGTCACCTGTAACCCGGAGATCGGGGTGTCGGATGGTCGAGCCATCGCCGGGACGACAGACGCTGGCGCCCTTGTTGCCGGCGGGTGAGCCGGTCGAGTCGCTCTTGCGGCGAGCGCAGTTCTTCGTCCCCGGTGATCCTTCGGCGGACTACCGGGAGCTGCACCGGCGCGGTGGCCGCGGTGCGGAGGAGTTCTACCGGGAACGGTGGCGGCACGACAAGGAAGTGCGGTCGACCCACGGGGTGAACTGCACCGGGTCGTGTTCGTGGAAAGTCTACGTCAAGGACGGGATCATCACCTGGGAGACGCAGCAGACCGACTATCCCTCGGCCGGCCCGGACTCCCCCGAGTACGAGCCCCGCGGCTGCCCGCGCGGGGCATCGTTCTCCTGGTACACCTACTCGCCCGCGCGGGTGCGGTTCCCTTACGTGCGGGCGCCGCTGCTGGAGATGTGGCGGGAGGCCCGCGGCCGGCTGGGTGACCCGGTGCTGGCCTGGGCGGAGATCTCCGGCGATCCGGAGCGGCGGGCCCGCTACACCGGCGCGCGCGGCCAGGGCGGGTTCGTCCGCGCGTCCTGGCCCGAGGTGAGCGAGCTGGTGGCAGCCGCCCACGTACACACGATCCAGGCGTACGGGCCGGACCGGGTGGTGGGCTTCTCCCCCATCCCGGCCATGTCTCAGGTGTCCTACTCGGCCGGGACGCGGTTCCTGTCCATGATCGGCGGGACGATACTGTCGTTCTACGACTGGTACGCCGACATGCCGATCGCGTCCCCGCAGGTGTTCGGCGACCAGACCGACGTGCCCGAGTCCGGCGACTGGTGGAACTCGTCCTACCTAATGATCTGGGGCACCAACCTGCCGATCACCCGCACGCCCGACGCGCACTTCATGACCGAGGCGCGCTATCGCGGCCAGAAGGTCGTCGTCGTGAGCCCGGACTACTCCGACCACACGAAGTTCGCCGACGACTGGCTGCCCGCCGCGCCCGGCACCGACGGGGCGCTGGCGATGGCGATGGGCCACGTGATCCTGTCGGAGTTCTACCGCGACCGGCAGGTGCCCTACTTCACCGACTACGTCACGCGGTTCACCGACCTGCCGTTCCTGGTGACGCTGCAGGAGCGCGGCGACGCGTACACGCCGGGGCGGTTCCTGACCGCGGCCGACCTGGGCGAGGCCGCGGAGAACGCGGCGCACAAGACGGTGCTGCTCGACGCGACCGGCGAGCCACGGGTGCCGAACGGCACGCTGGGCTTCCGCTACGGCGAGACGGGCGTCGGCCGGTGGAATCTCGACCTGACCGGGATCGACCCGGCGCTGACCCTGTACGGGCGGGGCGACGGCGTCGCGGTGGACCTGCCCCGCTTCGACGTCGGCGACGCCGAGGGCGGCGCGACCATACGCCGCGGCGTGCCGGCGACCCGGGTGGGCGGCCAGCTGGTGACGACCGTGTTCGACCTGATGCTCGCGCAGTATGCGGTGCCCCGCGACGGGCTGCCGGGCGAGTGGCCGACCGGCTACGACGACGACCATCCCTACACCCCGGCATGGCAGGAGCGGATCACGTCGGTCCCGGCCGCGGCGGCGACCCGGGTGGCGCGCGAGTTCGCCCGCAACGCCGAGCTGTCCCGGGGCCGCTCGATGATCTGCATGGGCGCCGGGACGAACCACTGGTACCACTCCGACCAGATCTACCGGACGTTCTTCACGCTGATCATGATGTGCGGCTGCCAGGGGGTGAACGGCGGCGGCTGGGCCCACTACGTGGGGCAGGAGAAGGTGCGGCCGCTGGCCGGCTTCCAGCAGGTCGCCTTCGGGCTCGACTGGCAGCGCCCGACCCGGCACATGACCGGCACGTCGTTCTTCTACCTGCACAGCGACCAGTGGCGGTACGAGAGCTTCGCCGCGGACGAGCTGGCCAGCCCGCTGGGCAGCGGCCGGTTCGCCAACCGCACGTTCGCCGACTGCCTGGCCCAGGCGTCCCGGCTGGGCTGGACGCCCTCGCACCCGGCGTTCGACCGCAACCCGCTCGACCTCGCCGACGAGGCCACGCGCGCCGGCCGGCCGATCGCCGACCACGTCGTCGAGGAACTGCGGGCCGGGCGGCTGCGCTTCGCCGGCGAGGACCCGGACGACCCGGCGAACTGGCCGCGGGTGATGACGGTGTGGCGGGCCAACCTGCTCGGCTCGTCGGGCAAGGGCATGGAGTACTTCATGCGGCACCTGCTCGGCGTCGAGGACGCGGTGCGGGCCGAGGAGTCGTCGCCGCAGCTGCGGCCGGTCGAAGTGGCCTGGCGGGAACGGGCGCCGCGGGCGAAGCTCGACCTGGTCACCGCGATCGACTTCCGGATGACCAGCACCTGCACGTACGCCGACGTCGTGCTGCCCGCGGCGACCTGGTACGAGAAGCACGACATCTCCACGACGGACATGCACCCGTTCGTGCACTCGTTCAACCCGGCGATCGCCCCGCCGTGGGAGACCCGCACCGACTTCGACGCGTTCGGCACGATCGCCCGGGACTTCTCCCGGCTGGCTGCCCGGCACCTCGGCACCCGGACCGACGTCGTCGCCGCTCCGCTGATGCACGACACCGCCGACGAGCTTGCCCAGCCCGGCGGGCGGGTGCTCGACTGGAAGGCCGGCGAGTGCGAGCCGGTGCCCGGGGTGAGCATGCCCAGGCTGGTCACGATCGAGCGCGACTACACCGCCGTCGCCGACAAGATGGCCGCGCTCGGGCCACTGGTCGAGACCGCGGGCACCGGGGTCAAGGGCGTCAGCTGGAAACCCACCGCCGCCGTCGAGCAGCTGCGCCACACGAACGGCACGGTGCGCGGCGGCGTCGGGGACGGACGCCCGTCGCTGGCCCGGGACGTCCACATGGCCGAGGCGATCCTCGCATTGTCCGGCACCACGAACGGCGAGGTGGCCCTCGCCGGCTGGCGGGAGCTGGAGAAGCGCACCGGCGTCGACCTGGCCGACCTGGCCGAGGAGCGGGCCGGCGAGCGGATCAGCTTCCGGGACACCCAGATCCAGCCCCGGGCGGTGATCACCTCACCGGAGTGGTCGGGCAGCGAGACCGGCGGCCGGCGCTACTCGCCGTTCGTGGTGAACGTCGAGCGGAACAAGCCGTGGCACACGCTGACCGGGCGGATGCAGTTCTTCCTCGACCACGACTGGATCGCCGAGTACGGCGAGTGGCTGCCGACGTTCCGGCCGCCGCTGGACTACGCCCGGCACTTCGGGGAGCAGGGGCTGCGCGAGGCCGGCCGACCGGAGATCACGGTGCGCTACCTGACGCCGCACTCGAAGTGGTCGATCCACTCGGAATACCAGGACAACCTGCACATGCTGCGGCTGTTCCGGGGCGGTCCGGTGATCTGGATGAGCCCGGACGATGCGACCACCATCGGTGTGCGGGACAACGACTGGATCGAGGCGTTCAACCGCAACGGCGTCGTGGTGTGCCGCGCGGTCGTCACGCACCGGATGCCCAAGGGCACCGTGTTCATGTACCACGCGAAGGACCGGCACCTGATGACCCCGCGCTCGGAGATCTCCGGCTGGCACGGCGGCGGCGACAACTCGCTGACCCGGCTGGTCATCAAGCCGACCCACATGATCGGCGGCTACGGCCAGTTCTCCTACGGCTTCAACTACTACGGACCCACCGGCAACCAGCGCGACGAGGTCACGGTGATCCGCCGCCGCGCCCAGGAGGTCGAGTTCTGATGCGAACCGGAGTAAACGCTCGCCTCCGCTTCGCGGGCCACGTTCTACGGCGCGAGGTGGTCCGATGCGGGTGATGGCGCAGGTCGCGATGGTCATGAACCTCGACAAGTGCATCGGCTGCCACACCTGCACGGTGACCTGCAAGCAGGTGTGGACCAACCGGCCCGGCACCGAGTACGTCTACTTCAACAACGTCGAGACCAAGCCGGGCATCGGCTATCCGAAGCGGTACGAGGACCAGGAGCAGTGGCACGGCGGTTGGACCCTGGACCGCAAGGGCCGGCTGCAACTGAAGGCCGGCGGCCGGCTGCGCAAGCTGCTGTCGATCTTCTACAACCCCGACCTGCCCACGATCGACGACTACGGCGACCCGTGGACGTACGACTACCAGACGCTGATCGACGCGCCGCTGGGCACCCGGAACCCGACCGCGCACTCGATCTCGGCGCTCACCGGCCGGGACATGACCGTGCGGTGGGGCAGCAACTTCGACGACGACCTCGCCGGCGCGCCCGAGCACGCGATCGCGGATCCCGACCTGGCCGGACTCGAGGACCAGGTCAGGATGCAGTTCGAGCAGGTGTTCATGTTCTACCTGCCGCGCATCTGCGAGCACTGCCTCAACCCGTCGTGTGTCGCGTCCTGCCCGTCCGGAGCGATGTACAAGCGCAGCGAGGACGGGATCGTGCTGGTCGACCAGGACCGCTGCCGCGGCTGGCGATTCTGCGTCTCGGGCTGCCCGTACAAGAAGGTGTACTTCAACCACCGGACCGGCAAGGCGGAGAAGTGCACGTTCTGCTTCCCGCGCATCGAGGCCGCCCAGCCCACGGTCTGCTCGGAGACGTGCGTGGGCCGGCTGCGCTACCTCGGGCTGTTCCTCTACGACGCGGACCGGGTGCTGCCCGCCGCCGCCACCGCCGATCCGCAGCAGCTGTACCAGGCGCAGCTGTCGGTGTTCCTCGACCCGAACGACCCCGAGGTGGCCGAAGCCGCTGCGGCGCAAGGGATCCCGGCCGACTGGATCGACGCCGCCCGCCGCTCCCCCGTCTACGCGCTCGCCGTGCGCCACCGCGTCGCGCTGCCCCTGCACCCGGAGTACCGCACCCTGCCGATGGTCTGGTACATCCCTCCGCTGTCGCCGGTCGCCGACATCACGAACGGCTACGACGGAGAGATCTTCGCCGCGATCGACGCGCTGCGTATCCCGGTCGAATACCTCGCCAACCTGTTCACCGCCGGCGATGCCGACGTCATACGCACCGTGCTGCGCAAGCTCGCCGCCATGCGCGCCATCCAGCGCGCCGGCCAGCTCGGCCTCGAGGTGCCGGATGCCCTGCCGGCCTCCGTCGGCGCGACCGTCGACGAGCTCGACGACCTCTACCGGCTGCTCGCCATCGCCAAGTACGACGACCGCTACGTCATCCCGCCGGCCCACGCCGAGGACGCCGGCCGGCTGATGGGCCAGCACGAGCAGCTGTTCTGCAGCCTCGACACCGAGGGCGGCCCGGGCATGGGTGGCACCGGGCCGCACGGAGTGCAGAGCTACAGCCCGACGCACCAGCGTGAACCGGCCTCGCGCGGCACCGACGGGCGGCTGCACCTCAACGTCCTCGGGGAGGCGGGGTCATGAGCCGGACCGGCACCGCCGTCAGCCCGTTCAAGCTGGCCTCGGTGCTGCTGCAATACCCGACCTCGGCACTGTTCACCGGCCTCGACGAGCTCGACCGGGCCGCCGCGGGGACCTCGCCGAAGGCGAGCCGCGAGGCGTTCGCCGGGTTCCTGGGCTGGTTGCGGGCCACCGATCCGAGCGCGGTCGCCGAACACTACGTCGCCACCTTCGACCTGCGCCGCCGGTGCGCGCTCTACCTCACCTACTACCGGTACGGCGACACCCGCAAGCGCGGCATGTCGCTGCTCGCGTTCAAGAACTCCTACCGCAGCGCGGGTTACGTCCCGGCCGACCAGGAACTGCCCGACTACCTGCCGATGGTGCTCGACTTCGCCGCACTCACCCCCAGGGGCACGGCGCTGCTGCACGCGCACCGCGCGGACCTAGAACTGCTGCGCCGGGCCCTGCACCAGGCGGAAACGCCGTACGCGGGCCTGCTCGACGCCGTCTGCACCCAGCTGCACGGACTCGGCCGCCGCGAGCTCGCCCTCGTCCACAAGGCCTGGGAGGAAGGGCCGCCCCGGGAGGACGTGGGCCTCGAACCGTTCGCGCCGCCGGAGTATCTGACCGGAGGTGCCCGATGACCAACGCGTCGAGCGGCGAGATCCTGTTGTGGGTCGCGCTGCCCTACCTGGCGCTCGGGATCTTCGTGGTCGGCCACGCCTGGCGCTGGCGCTACGACCAGTTCGGCTGGACCAGCCGCTCCACCCAGCTGCAGGAACGCCGGCTGCTCAAGTGGGGCAGCCCGATCTTCCACTACGGGACCTTCGCCGCCATCGCCGGTCACGTCATCGGCATTCTCATCCCGGAGAGCTGGACCAGAGCCATCGGCATCCCGGAAGGCGCCTACCGCTGGTTCTCGGCCGCGGCCGGCACAGTGGCCGCCGTGCTGGTCATCGCTGGCGTCGTCGTGCTGGCCGGCCGGCGGCTGTTCGTCCCCCGGGTGCGGGCCACCACCTCGTCGATCGACTACGTGGCGCTCATCCTGCTGCTGGCCATCATCATCACCGGCATCCTGCCGACCCTGTTCGTCAACCTGTTCGGCAGCGGCTACGACTACCGCACCACGGTCGCGCCCTGGTTCCGCGGCCTGTTCACCGGCGACCCGCACGTGACCGAGATCGCGCACGCTCCGGTGATCTACCAGGTGCACGCCGCGAGCGCCTGGGTGATCTGGGTGGTGTGGCCGTTCAGCCGGCTCGTGCACGCCTGGAGCTACCCGCTCTGGTACCTGTGGCGCCCGTACGTCGTCTACCGAAGCCGCCGCGCCACGCCGCCCGCCGAACCCGGCACGGGCGGACGCAAGTGGCGCCGGATCAGTGTCCCGTACTGAGGCGCTCGGACCGGTCCGGGACGGCGTCCGCACGCTGCACCCCGGCTACTTCGCACTGGTGATGGCGACCGGCATCGTCTCGATCGGGCTGCACGCCGACCACCAGGACGCGCTGTCGGTGGCGCTGCTCTGGCTGGCGGGTCTGGCCTATGCGGTGCTCCTGATCGCCACCGCGTATCGGCTGGTGTCGTTCCGGTCGGAGCTCGCCACCGACCTCGCCGACCCGGCCCGCGCCTTCGGCTTCTTCACCTTCGTCGCCGGCACCGACGTGCTGGGCGCCCGGCTGGCTCTGGACGCCCACCACCGCGCCGCGCTGGCGCTGCTCGCGGTCGGCTGGGTCGCCTGGATCGTCCTTGGCTATGTGGTGCCCTGGACAGCGGTGCTCGGCCGGCCCGTCCGACCGGTCCTGGAGAGCGCCAACGGCTCGTGGTTCATCTGGGTGGTGGCCTCCCAGTCGGTTGCGACGCTCGCCGCCACGCTCCAGCCGGTGCTGGGCGGAGGACGGCGCGAGCTCGCCCTGGTCGCGGTGTTCTCCTGGTCGGTGGGAGCGTTCCTCTACCCGGCGGTCGCGATGCTCGTCGGCACCCGGCTGCTGCTCTACCCGCTGCGCCCGGCTGAGCTGACCCCGCCGTACTGGGTGTCGATGGGCGCCACCGCCATCACGGTCGTGGCCGGCGCCGCGATCGTCGACATGGCCGACGCGCCGATGGTCGACGCCACCCGCGGCCTGGTCGCCGGCACGTCGGTGCTCTTCTGGGCATTCGGCACCTGGCTCATCCCGGTGCTCGTCGCCGGCGGCGTCTGGCGGCACGTGATCCACCGGGTCCCGCTGCGCTACGAGCCTACGTTGTGGAGCATCGTCTTCCCGCTCGGCATGTACGGCGTGGCCGGCGAGTCCCTCGGCCAGGCCGACCACCTGCCGATCGTGCATGCGATCGGCGCCGGCGAGATCTGGGTCGCCCTCGGCGCCTGGGTGGTCACCTGCGCCGCGATGCTGCGCCATCTGGCCCGCACCGCCCTCGCGACCCGGAGCGTCCGGGCCGCGCTCTGAGCCCCCGCCGGCCGGCTCGTGACCGGTCGGCCGCCGCGGTGATTCAGTCCGTCAGGGCGATGTGCATCGGCTGGTGGGTCAGCCCCAGGTACTCCTCGGCGTCGCAGTAGGCCGACCAGCCGAGCCGCTCGAAGAACCGGACGTTCGCGGTCTGGATGTGGGCGATCATGCGACGACCGCCCTGCGCGCCGGCGTGCGCCACCGCGAAGCGGACCAGCGGCGCCCCGACGCCGCCCGCGCGGTGGTCGGCGAGGACGGCCAGGCGATCGCCCTTCCACAGCTGGCCGGCCGGGTCCAGCGGGTAGAGCCGTACTGCGCCGACCGGCTCGGCTCCCCGCAACGCGAGCACCCGAACGACGTCGTCGCGCGCGTCGTGCTCGTCGACGTCGCACTCGGCGAAGATCGCCTGCTCCTCGACGAACACCGCGTGCCGGATCCGGTGGTGCATCGCCTGCTGCCGGGCGGTCCGCGCCTCGACGCAGATCACGTCGCTGGCCACGTCCGCAGCGAGGTCGGCTACGGCGCCGCGGGCACGGGCCGGGTTCACGGTCCCGCCTGGACCGCGGGCATCTGCAGGACCGACTGCAGGCTGTTGATGGCCGAGCAGGCCTGGCATCGCGCGCAGCCGGCCGAGGCCATGCTCGCGTCCATACCGCGCTTCGCCATGTAGGACGCGACGCGGCGGTAGACCGCGGCGGTGTACGCGGCCGACGGCGGTTCGACGTCCTGCATCAGGCTTCCGGCGACCGGGCGCAGCGGCACGACGAACGGGTAGACGCCCATGTCGATGGCCCGGCGGCAGCCGGCCACGGTGAGCTCGACGTCCTCGCCCATGCCGAGGATGACGTAGGTGGACACCTGGCCTTCGCCGAACAACGAGACGGCCCGCTCCCAGGCCTCGAAGTACCGCTCGATACCGGTGCGTGCCTTGCCCGGCGCGACCCGGGCCAGCACCTGCGGGTCGAAGGTCTCGACGTGGATGCCGACCGAGTCGATGCCCAGGCCGTGCACCTCGTTGATCACGTCGAGGTCGTGGGGCGGCTCGAACTGCACCTCCACCGGCAGGCCGGAGCTCTCCTTGACGGCGTTGCCGCACTTGGCCACGTACCGGGCGCCGCGGTCGACGCCCTTCGAGCTGCCGGTGGTGAGGGTCGCGTCGACCGCGCCGTCGAGGGCGCGCGCGGCGACCGCCACCTCGGCAAGCTGCGCAGGCGACTTCTTGACGATGGTGCGGCCGGCCTCGAGGGACAGTTCGATTCCGCAGAACCCGCATTGATCCGGCGTCGCCCAGTAGGTGCAGGTCTGCACGACCGTGCTGGCGAAGGAGTCCAGGTGCATCAGGCCGATCTGCCAGTACGGCACGCCGTCGGCCGTGGTGAGGTCGTAGAACTTGGGTCGTGGAGCACCGGCGGCGGCGGCGACGCGCTCGCCCCGCCGGTAGATCCCGTAGCCCTGGTCCTCCGCCCTGAGCACGTATGGCGACGCGTGGGCCTGGTCGCTCACGGTCGGGACCGTCACGGCCACGCCTTCGATCCAGAGCATTCCCGAGTCGGTCGGGCCGGCACCCCCCTTCCGGGTCTCCAGCTGCGCCTCGACCCTCAGTCCCACGCTCTGCAGATCCATGATCAGCTCTGCCACGCCGGCCGGGACCGGCTGGACCGCCGACGTGCCGCGGGGCGAGATCTCGACGGGAACCGTGTTCTCGTTGGTGGTTGTCATCGCCGGCCGTCCACGGTCGAGACGGGTGGGCCACCGGCCGCGGCCGCGGTCAGCTCTCGCCAGCGAACCGCCCGGGCCGCATCCAGCGCGGTGCCGGGGTCGACTCCCAGGGCGGCGGCCGTGTGCGCCGATGGGCAGTGATCGACCACCTCGGACGCGCTCACGAGCGTCAGTTCCGCGACGGAGCCGCATCGGCTCCGCAGGACCTCCAGCGCCTCGCGCACCAGCGTCACGGCGGCCTCGTAGACCTCGGGGTCGGCGGTGACCAGCGGGTAGAGACGCATCTCCGCGGCCCGCCAGGGTGCCGGAGCCAGCTCGCCGTCGCCGCGGAACATCGCCGCGTCCTCGCCGTCCACCGAAGCTTCGAGGCCCGGGACCGGGCTCCATGCCGTCATACGTATCTACTATAGTGAAGGGACAGATCGTATGCTAGTAGTGACGCCGGCGGATGCTGCTCCTTCCACGCGCACCCGTCGCGACCTCTGAGGAGCGCAGCAAGCGATGCCGAAGACCGCGGTCGTTGCCCTCGGCGGGAACGCCCTGACGCGTGCCGGCCAGACCGGCACCTACGACGAGCAGAGCGACAACGCCGTGACGATGGCGCGCGCGGTCATGGGACTGCGTAGATCCGGCTGGCGCGTCGTGATCGTGCACGGCAACGGCCCGCAGGTGGGGAACCTGGCGATCCAGCACGAGGAGGGCCGCCGGCTGGTGCCGGCACAACCGCTGTTCTCGCTGGGAGCGATGACCCAGGGCCAGATCGGCAGCCTGATCAGCCTCGCCCTGCGCGCCGAGCAGATCGATCTCCCGGTGGCCGCCGTGGTCACCCACGTCGTCGTCTCGCCCGACGATCCGGCGTTCGCGCGTCCCAGCAAGCCGATCGGCCCGTTCTTCACCAAGGCGCGGGCCAGCGAGCTCGCCGCCAAGCGCGGGTGGACCGTCGACGACGACTCGGGTCGGGGCTTCCGCCGGCGGGTGGCCTCACCCCGGCCGGTCACGATCGTCGAGACGCCCGCGATCGAGGCGCTGGTGGCGAGCGGCTCGATCGTCATCGCCGCGGGTGGCGGCGGCGTACCGGTGGTGCCCGGTGATACCGGGCTGCGCGGGGTCGAGGCGGTCATCGACAAGGACTACGTGGCCGGCCAGCTGGCCAGTGCGCTCGGGGCGCAAGCGCTCGTCTTCGTCACCGACGTTCCCCGGTTGATGATCGACTTCGGCGATCCGACCGAACGCGCGCTGGCCGAGATCGACGTTGAAGCGGCGGAGCGGTACCAGCAGGACGGTCAGTTCCCACCGGGGAGCATGGGGCCGAAGGTGGACGCCGCGACGCGGTTCCTCCGTACCGGTGGGGACGTCGCCGTCATCAGCACGGCCGCGCTGGCCGCCGTCACGCTCGACTCCACCGATGCCGGCGAGGGCACCGGCACGCGCATCGTCGCCGCCCGGCGTGCGGCGCGGAGCTCGACATGACCTCGGGGCTGCGGGTGTTCCGGGACACCTACGTCGACTCGGTGATGCAGCTGGCCGCGAGCCGTGCGATGAACGAGCTCGACGGAGTCGACTGGGCGGCCGCCGCGATGGCGACCCCGGCGAACCTGCGGACGCTGGCCGAGGAGGGCTTCTCGACCGACGACCTCGGGTCGGCCAACGATCTGTTCCTCGCCGTGCGGGGACGCGACGACGACGTGGTGCAGGACGCCCTGTCGGCCGGCGCGGACAGCATGTTCGCGAGCCGCGCGGCCGGTGGTGGCGCGACCCCCGCCGTCCGGGCGCACCGAACGATCGGACGGGCGGTGCGGGAACTGCCCGGCAGCAACGTCGCGGTGGTGTCGGTGCCCGGTGAGTACGCGGCCCTCGAAGCGCACGAGGCGCTCACGGCTGGGCTGGACGTGCTGCTGTTCAGCGACAACGTGTCGATCCCCGACGAGGTGGCGCTGAAGGAGCGCGCCGCCGGGCTCGGCCGGCTGCTCATGGGGCCCGGGGCCGGAACGGCGATGCTCGGCGGCGTCGGCCTCGGCTTCGCCAACGTGGTCCGTCCCGGTCCGGTGGGCATCGTGGCCGCCGCCGGGACCGGGGCGCAGGAGGCCATGAGCCTGCTGGACCGCTGGGGAGTCGGGGTCTCCGCCGTGATCGGGCTCGGTGGGCGCGATCTCTCCGACGCCGTCGACGGCACGATGGCGAAGGCGGCGATCGCGTCGCTGCGAGCCGACCCGGGCACCGACGTGATCTTCCTGGTCTCGAAGCCACCGGCCGAGCGGGTCGCCCGCGCGGTGCTCGCCACCGCCGACGGGTTCCCCCTGGTCGCCGCGCTCGTCGGCGGCGCTGCGGATGCGGAGGTCGGCGGGCGGCAGCCGACGCGCACGCTCGAAGGCGGTGCGCTGGCCGTGCTGGACGTGCTCGGGGTGGACCGGCCCGACGTCGTCGGGGATCTGGAGCAGCGCGTGACGAGGGCCGGCGAGTCCCTGGACGCGGACCGCACGCTGATCCGCGGCCTGTTCTCCGGCGGGACGCTCTGCTACGAGTCACTCGTCATCCTCGGCGACACCGTGGGGCCGGTGTACTCGAACGTCCCGTTGGAGCCGTCACTGCGGGTGCCGGCTCCGCCGGGCAGCCACATCTGCCTGGATCTCGGTGAAGAGGAATACACGGTCGGTCGACCGCATCCGATGATCGACCCGGCCGCACGGCTCGAGATGCTCGACGAGCAGGCGTCCGATCCCGCCGTCGCGGTCGTCCTGCTCGACGTGGTCCTCGGCTACGGATCCCACGAGGACCCGGCGAGCGAGCTCGCGCCCGCGTGCGCCCGGGCCGTGCAGCAGGGCGTCGTGGTCGTGGCCTACGTGCTGGGCACCCAGTCGGATCCGCAGGACTACGCGCGGCAGCGGGAGATCCTGCGGCGGGCCGGGTGCATCGTGACCGAGACGGCGGCGCGCGCCTCGCTCGCGGCCGCCGCGGTCGCGTTGCGCGATCCAGCACTCGTCACGCGGACGACATGAGCGCGCCGGAGATCGCCCTCGTCACCTACTCCACCAAGCCGCGCGGCGGCGTGGTGCACACGCTGGCGCTCGCGGAAGCGCTCACCGCCGCCGGCGTGCGCGTGCACATCGTGGCGCTCGGAGACGTCGGCTCCGGCTTCTACCGGAAGACCACCGTCCCGCACACGATCGTGCCCGCGCCGCCTCCGGCCGAGACCCTCGAGCAGCGCGTCTTCAACTCCGTCGACGCCCTCGAGCGCGGGCTGCGGGGCCTCGGACGACGATTCGGTCTGGTGCACACGCAGGATTGCATCTCGGCGCGGGCGGCCGCGCGGGTCCGCGACGCGGGGATCGGCCCGCCGGTCGTGCGGACCGTGCACCACATCGACGACTTCACGACCGCCGCGTTGATCGACTGCCAGCGCCAGGCGGTGCTCGAGCCCGACGCGGTGTTCGTCGTCAGCGAGGTCTGGCGCCGCACGCTGCGGGCGGAGTTCGGCGTCGACGCGCAGGTCGTGCACAACGGTGTCGACGGCGCGCGGTTCGCGCCGATCCCGCCGAGCCGGCGGGACGAGTTCCGGGCGCGGGTGGGGGCCGACGGCCGGTTCCTCTTCCTCGCGGTCGGCGGGGTGGAGCCGCGCAAGGGCAGCATCCACCTCTTCGAGGCGCTCGCCCGGCTGACCGAGCGGATGAGTCCGAGCCCGGTGCTGGCGGTCATCGGTGGCCAGTCGTTCCAGGACTACGAGCAGTACCGGACGAGCGCGTTGGATCGGGCGGAGCGGCTCGGCCTGACACTCGGCCACGACGTCATCCTGCTCGGCACCGTGCCGGACGCGGAGATGCCGGCGTGGTATCGCTCCGCCGACGCGCTCGCCTTTCCCTCGGTGAAGGAAGGGTTCGGCCTCGCGGTCCTGGAGGCGATGAGCGCCGAGCTACCCGTCGTCGCCAGCGACCTGCCGGTGTTCCGGGAGTACCTCGTGCCGGGCCGGGACGCGTTGATGCCGCCGGTGGGCGACGTGCCGGCGCTGGCCGACGCGCTGCACGCCGTCGCCACCGACGACGCCCTGCGCGCCCACCTCGTCGCCGCCGGTCGGTCGGTCGCCGAGCGGTTCAGCTGGCAGGCATGCGCCGAGGAGCATCGGGCCGCCTACGCGCGGCTGCTGCCTGCGTCCTCGTGAGTCGCCGAGCGGGCAGCGGCACCGATCCAGCCGGCCGCGGCGGCTCCGCTGGTCGCGGCGATGCAACTACTATCCGACATGATTCTGTTATATGATGAATGACATGGCCCGCACACTCGTACACGACGCTCACCGGCACATCGGCCTGCTTCCGGCCTATCCGTTCTACGGCGGGCCACCCGTCCACCCGGACAGCTCGGCCCGCGGCACCGTCGCCGAGCTCGTGTCCGACATGGCCGCGGAAGGCACCGAGCGGGCACTGGTGCTCCCGAACTACGGGGTGCCCGACGCCGCCGTGTCGTTCTCGTTCAACGAGCTCGTCCTCGAGGCCGCCTCGACCGACGACCGCATCAGCTGCGGGCTCTGGGTTTCGCCCCGTCCACAGGACGCGGAGCTGAACGCCAAGGCGCTCTCGTACGCGGGCGAGAGGGGCGTCAAGGTCCTCAAGACGAGCTTCCTGCTCGGCGGGCGCCCCACGGACGAGGCCTGCAAGCCCCAGCTCGACCAGATCTTCGACACCGCACGGGCCCATGGGTTGGTCGTGCACGTGCACACGTCCCCCGGCGGGGCCTCGGACATCGACGAGATCGGATCCCTGGTCGATCGCTACGGAGACGACGTCAAGATCCACCTTGTTCACCTCGGCGGCGGGGTGAGCGCGCACATCAAGCTGATCGGCAGCCGGCTGTTCGACTGGATCGAGGCCGGCAAGCAGGTCTACACGGACACCAGCTGGGCGGTCGGGTTCGCGCCGCGCTGGCTCGTGCAGGAGATCGAACGGCGTGGCGTCGGCCAGGACCGGCTGCTGTTCGCCAGCGACGAGCCGTGGGGCGATCACACCGGTGAGCTGGCCCGCCTCGGCGCGGCCGCCGGAGACGGCGAGCTCGCGAACCTGTTCCTGCGCGGCAACTTCGAGGCGCTCTACGGGTGACCGTCGCCCGCTGACTTCCGCTGCCCGGCCCGTGCACCGCAGGGACGGGGCCCCGCTCGGCGAACCCGCCGATCCACCACAACCCGCACCACATCGAGAGAGGGAGCAACCGATGGCAGACATCGTCGGCGAACGGGTCCAGCCAGGCGAGGCAATCGTCAACTACGAGGACAAGGTCTTCCCGGACCACCAGGCCGAGCCGGGCCAGAAGGCGTTCGTCTTCTACCACGCCGTGCCGTTCGAGAGCTCGGCCTCACTGGTCAACCTGCTGACCGCGACCCGGATCCTGCGCAAGGGCTTCGAGACCCACTTCGTCATGTTCGGACCCGGCTCGCTCGCGGCCGCCGCCACCCGCGGCTTCCCCAAGGTCGGCGACGAGGCCTTCCCCGGCAACATGAACTACAACAACCTGCTGCGGCGGTTCATGGACGAGGGCGGCCACGCCTACGCGTGCCGGTTCTCCGCCGCCGCCCTGTACGGCATGCGCGAGGTCGACATGATGGAGGGCGTCCGCCCGGTCGACCCGAAGGACATCCTCGACGCGGCGATCACCGCGTGGAAGGAGCGGGCTCTCGTCCTGAACACCTGGACGGTGTAGCCGCCGCGAGCCCGGCTCAGCCCGGGACGCCGACGACGGTGGGGAGTTGGTGGCACAGGCCGATGACATGAACGCGGTAGAACTCTGATCCCCGGGCCGGCACCGACGCGCCTCTGAGTGTCGGCCGGAGCGGGGACGCTGCCGGTCGGCGGCCGAACGGCGGGTCGGCCCGCGGCACGTCGGCTCCGCCTGGCCGCGGCACGTCAGCTCCGCCTGCCCGCGGCGCACCCTCGCGCGGCGGGCCGCAGGCGATCGTCACCCCGACGTCGGTTCCGGCTGTCCGCGCGCACACCTCGCGCGC
>Ga0207643_10000095_pt1 | contig 60274 bp, 71 predicted proteins | sample KBSMisM62_FD_184313 | JGI IMG/M metagenome (GOLD analysis project Ga0207643, IMG submission 184313) | Miscanthus rhizosphere microbial communities from Kellogg Biological Station, Michigan, USA - KBS Miscanthus M6-2 (SPAdes) (version 2) | ecosystem: Host-associated > Plants > Roots >... | reverse complement strand
AGTATGAAACGCCAATGTTGAGTGTTTAGACCAGTGCCTGTTAATCTTGCGGCTTCAAGTACTTTTAGTTTTATTTCATGGGGAACTTGTTGTGAACTGAACTCTCTTATGTCTAATTTGGTCCTTATGCAATCAAATGCATCCATGAGTACAAAATTGCCTTAATGTATTAAAGCCCTCTTATCGAAATTCTTATCGAAATTCGAGACAGAACATCATCTTGAGCTTGCAAAAAATGAAAGAAAAGGAAGGTAAGAAAGGACTACTTTTCTTCCAACTCTTTGATCCTCTCCCTTATACCTTGTACTTCCTTCTCAAGACCATCGCTGTATTCTTTTAGCAGAGCAATCCTTTCTTCCCTCGTCAGAAAGTTTCTAACTTGGTCAACACCTCCTCCGCAGCATCCGAATCCCATTAAATCACCTCCATATGTTTCATTATCGGTCATACGATATATAGGGAAAGATGTATTTATATATATCGGACATCCAATATAAAACATATGCGAGGAGCCGATGGCGAATGTTGTGATATGAGAGGCCTGTTGGGATTTCTGATACTGTTCTTATTATCAAAGAAACCAATGCATGGTCAGGAAATAGCCAGCGAACTAGCAAAAAGAAGGGGTGAAAAACCAAGCCCAGGAACAATCTATCCGGCACTCAGGAGTCTTAAGGATTTAGGCTTCCTGAGTGAAGAGAAAGAAGGTAAAACTATAACCTACAGATTATCACCCAAAGGAGAAAAGGCCTTCGAAATAGCAAAGAAAAGATTTACAAAAACATTTTTGGGAATTATAACATAGTAACATTTACTTTTAAACAACATGGAGGACACTTTATTCCATCTGTAACAGTGTGCAAGAGTTGAATTCAATAACTTGAAGACAAACCATAAAGTAGTATCAATGATAATGAAATGTAAGCAGCATTGATGGGATTGATAACAATCAACAAGGATATTGACTCTGTAACTTCCATACTAAATAAGACTCTAAAAATCACGCCATTTAAAAGGGACTATGATACCACATTTGGAAAAATAGCAATAATTCTAAAGCGCTACAATCTAGATGAAAATCCGAGAAACCTACGGTTTAGGTTTACTCTATTTATGCAAGAATTTTTCGATTCCATCCCACAGGATAAATGGAAACTTAAAGATCCCAAATTCATAAAGGAATCTGAAGAATTTGCAGTTAGAAAATTTAAGGAATGGATATTAGATCAGGTAACATAAATAACCACTTTGTCATAATTGTAATTTAGGAATATAGATGTTCTTAAATAAGATTTAATGGCCTAAGTTCCACAATCAGTCCTTGATCCCAACGGTATTTTGCGTTCATAATTTCTGAAACTTGGGCTGCCAATTGACTTTCCTTAGTAGAATCGATAATTCTACCCTCACCTTCTTATTCGGAGTTGTTAATACTAAATGAAATTCTCGAATTATGGTTGATGTTCCTGACCCAATGAGCGTTGATTCCGCGTTCTGACATAATGTAATATCTCTCATTATGAGTTACATACCATATTTCTATCCTATGTTGCCTACCTGTTTTCCAACCAATAGTTGTCAGATATAGAAATTGAGATTCTATCAATCGATCATCAGATCATGTTCTAAAATATACTCTACCATCATAAATCTTTAATCGAGCATATTTGAATGGTCACAGTGTGGAAGAAAAATGACATTAACCATTTGATTTTTTCAATCCGTAGAATTTATATCAAGACCATTTCATGATTTGAATAGGACGAATAGTAAGATGGACGCATATCTAGAAGAAGAGCTTTATGACATTCTTACATATTGCATAGAGAATCCAAACGCATCTGATATAGAATCTAAAAAACAAAGGGTATCTATAATTGGTAAGGAGCTACAAGCAGATGGAGGAACTGATGCAATGGAGAATATGTTTTATTCAATTGAATTTAGAATAAGAGATGAACTTGGTAAGGAATCCAAGCAGTATAGGTCTTGGTGGAATAATATATCAGACGAATGGCATTATTAGGAATATCAAATCAACTTTCTATACGCTGAAAATACCAAGCATTATTTCCACCACTCAATGTGTTCTCAACAACGTATATCGTATATCGATATTGAGTATAAATCAATGTGAACTATTTTTTACAGATAAATAGCATAAGTTGCATTAAAATAATGTTGAATTGAATCTTTATAGTTCTTTAACCGCCTGCGCTATGTGTCATCAATTGACACCCACTGACACGATGATAGGTACAAGGGTAGGAAAAATTTGTGTAAAATGCGACATCCAGATGACAAGAGCAGGATATAGGGAAAAGCCACATAAGATAACTGAGAATCCAAAAAATAAATGAAGCAACATGAGTTTACTACTTGAAATTTTATAATGCTTATATGCAAATTATTTTACAATTAGGAATTGAGATCGAATGGCATTATGAAAATGCAAAAGGGAAAGGAACCGCTCTGTCCTATACCGGGATGCCATCCGTTCATAAAATGGGCAGGGGGCAAAAGTCAGTTAATACCCCAAATTATTCGACTCGTCCCACCTAGATTTGCCAGATATATTGAACCATTCCTTGGTGGAGGAGCTGTATTCTTCCAATTAGCTTCTCCTGATAGGAACGCTTTCCTTTCGGATATCAATTATGAATTAATTAACGCATATAAGGTCATAAAGAATCATGTAGAAGATCTTATTCCAGTGCTAATTTACCATCAAAATGAATATAACAAATGCCCAAAAAAATACTATTATCATCTAAGAGACTCAACAAGTACTATGAGCAAAATAAATAAGGCTGCTCGATTTATCGCACTAAATAAGACATGCTATAACGGTCTATATCGAGTAAATAAAAAAGGTTTATTCAACGTTCCAATTGGAAGATACAAAAATCCAGTCATATGCGATGCCGATAACTTGCGTAAGATGAGCGTCGTATTGAAACGGACTGGATCATATTTGGGAGTCAGCGACTATAAGAAAATATTAGTTGAAAAAGCTGAGAGAGATGACTTTGTATATCTTGACCCGCCATTCTATCCAATCAGTAATACTGCAAATTTTACGAGCTATACTAACAATGGTTTTTCTCTTGAGGACCAAAAAGAACTTGCAACCATATTCAATGAATTGACAGGAAAAGGATGTAAAGTTTTACTCAGCAATTCCAATACGGAAGAAATTAGAAGACTTTATTCGAATTACTCTCATCTTACTCAGGTAATCAACGTAAACCGATCTATTAATGCAATTGCTTCTAAACGGGTAGGTCATACAGAATTGTTGATAAGGAATTATGTCTAGTTGCTAAGATTTGTGTGGCGTAAATGTAAATTTAGATCCAACCAGTTACTATACAATAGTATTGATATTATTACTAATAAATAGAAAGGATTAATGAAAGTGGGAGAGATACTTCATTCCTTCAATTTTCACTTAAGCATTTGTTAATGAATATCGTTGTAATTGGTGTTCCTATCGCAAAAAAGTTATGATTAAACCATAGCACTGCATTTATAACTATGTAGGCAAAATTATTTTTGTATGAATTCGCATGGTGAGACGAGTGAATCATCTACTAACAGGAGTGTATTTCTATCACCAAGGTCAATTGCAATCATAGGAGCTTCCGAGAAGCCAGGAATCGGGAAGGCAATTTTTACAAATATTAAAAATGGTTATAAAGGTAAAATCTATCCGGTCAGTCCTACTAATGAATATGTTTCTGGGATCAAGGCGTACAAAAGTGTGCTTGACATTCCAGAAGATATTGATCTGGCCGTTGTTGCCACCCCAAACAAGATTGTTCCAAAAGTGATGGAAGAAGTAGGAATGAAAAAAATTCAGGGTTCCATAATTGTTTCAGCAGGATTCAAAGAAGTTAATGAGCAGGGAGCGGCTCTTGAGAAGGAGGTTGCTGCCATATGTAAGAAATACGGTACTAGAGTTATTGGCCCAAATTGCTTGGGTATAATGAGCTTGTCAAAAGAAAATATGATGAATTCCACATTTCTGAAAATTACCCCTAAACATGGAAACATTGCTCTCGTTTCACAAAGTGGAGCTATCTGTGCTGCTACAGTAGAAGATGCTATGGGACAGGGCATAGGATTCTCAAAAGTAATCAGTATGGGAAACAAGATAGATGTTGATGAAAATGATGTTTTAGAATTATTATGTCATGATCCCGAGACTTCTGTAATTATCATGTACCTTGAAGACATTCATGATGGTCGAAGGTTCATGGAAATAGGAAGAAAAACAACCAAAGAATACAAGAAGCCAATAGTTGTCATAAAATCTGGTAGAACTCCAGAGGGTGCACAGGCAGCTATGTCTCACACAGGAGCCTTGATGGGAGCTGATGAGGTGTATGATGCGTTGTTTTTGCAAAGTGGCGTAATCAGAGTAGACTCAATGCAAGAACTATTTGATCTTGCTACCGCTTTTTCAAAGCAACCAATTCCAAAAAATGACAAAGGTACCGTAATTGTATCAAATGCGGGTGGGCCTGCTATAATTTCCACAGATGCGTGTTCAAAGTATGGGATGAAACTTGCAGATATTAGTGCTTCTAGAGAGGAAATAGCCAAAGTTATACCAGCGCACGGATCTGCGAGAAACCCAGTTGACATTGTGGGAGACGCCGACTTTAATCGATTTGAAAAGGTCCTCAATGAAGTTGTTTCTAATCCAAACGTAGGTTCAATTGTTACTATGTGTACTCCATCAGCTACTTTAGATTATAATGATCTTGCAAGAACCATAGTCAAGACCACTGCCAACTCAGGTAGAACTTCACTTGCGGCACTTATGGGTCTTGCAGAAGGAACAGAAAATAAGCAAATTCTTTCTGACGGCGGAATTCCATACTTTCCATATGCTGAACCAGCAATAAGGACCCTTAAAGCAATGTATGATTTTTCTAATTGGATTGCGGAAAAAGAAATTGAAATTAAGAAATTCAATGTTAATAAGGAAAAGGTAAAACAAATATTTGATACTGTAAGAAAGGATGGAAGAAAAAATCTTTTGGAAGAAGAGGGATACATTGTTCTTAACGCCTATGGATTTCCGAGGCCAAAGAGTTACCTTTGTACTAATGAGGAAGAATGTGTAAAGAGAGCAGAAGAGATCGGTTATCCCGTAGTTATGAAAATTGTATCGCAAGACATAATCCACAAATCAGACGCCGGTGGAGTAAAGGTAGGTCTTAAGAATAAGCAACAAGTTTCATCTTCTTTCAGTGAAATAATTAATAACGCAAAGAATTACAAAAAAGACGCAAATATTAAGGGAGTACTTGTCCAACAGATGATACAATCTGCCAGAGAAACAATTCTTGGAGCAAAACACGACAAGCTTTTTGGTCCTTTAATCATGTTTGGCCTTGGTGGAATCTATGTAGAAGCTCTCAAAGATGTAATATTTAGACTGGCTCCTATTAATGAACAAGAAGCAATGAAGATGGTAGAATCAATCAAGACGTACAAGATATTGAAAGGGATTAGAGGGCAGCCTCCATCTGACATTAAAGTACTGGTCGAATGCCTCCTACGATTATCTCAACTGGTTACAGATTTTCCTGAGATAACAGAATTCGACATGAATCCACTATTGGTACTTGAGGAAGGTAAAGGAGCAATTGCAGTTGATGTAAGAATTGGTCTTGCATAACAATCAGAGTTAGGAATCAACCTTTACCGATAATACAGATCTATTATTAATTGATCTTCTTTCCACATTCAGAACAAAACACAGCATCATTTTCGTTCTGGAAATCACAATGTGAACACTTACCTTGTTGACTGGATTGAGAAGATTCTGAATTTTCAAGTAAAATTATGTCTCCAATTTTAGATATATTTTTCCAAGTAACTTCTACACTTTGATTATTACTCTTTTTAGGAATCTTAAGACTTATTTCCACTTTTCCTTTGGATGTCTTCTTGAGACCGATCTCTTGAACATTACCAATCAACATAGCATCACAATCATATGCAGGCATTCCAACAAGGGACTGAATAGAGATAAATTCATTTTGAGAAATCGAAGATGATGGCGGTGGATTGATAGTCGTTTTGGAAGTTTTACCAGTATTTTTGGTATCTGGTATTTCAGCTGTAGATATTTCTGCTGATTTAGGTTCTACTCTAGGTTCGGACTCTTCAGGAGCATCAAATTTTCTATACTGTGCAATAATGCTCTTGCAAGTATTACATTTGTATTCACCCTTTTCAAACAGCGTAACGCCTTCACCAAGATCTTCATTAGGATTTTCAAAACTGATGTTTGGTGATCCTTCGTAATCCTTATCGCATTTGTTACAATGATATTTGACAAGCCTGTCAGAAGGAAGTCTTCCTATCCCTGCTAGGAATAACTCTGGTCCTCCTAAATTGCCCTTTTTTTGTTCCTCATCTGTAATATGGGCTAACACATATCCACCAGACCCCCGTAGTTTCTTTTCCCGTAAATCTTGATTTTGACCCTGATCCTCCATCATATTTTCTTATTATTACTTGTGTAGAATTTAAGTTATCAAGTCTGATATTTTGTCCAATCACAGTCGCAGACAGACAAATCATTTTCAGAGCTAATAGTTTCAATACAGTCTTGACTAAATTACTGTATCATCACACTTATATCTCCCATAAAAGCTCACTAAATTAACTTAAGATACGGCAGATAAGTTAAGTAAAAATCAAAAAAAACCTTTCCAGATCTTCCGTAACTTTTGTAAAATACAAAACAAAAAAAGTGAATTAAAAAAATGGTTTCATTTGAAGAATTAGGTCTAAATACGTCTATAGTAAAGGCGGTTAAAGAAATAGGTATGGAGATGCCTTTTCCTATACAAGAACAATCTATTCCACTTATTTTAAAAGGAAAAGATGTGATAGGACAGGCTCACACAGGTACGGGCAAGACGGCAGCGTTTTCTCTTCCATTACTCAATAAAGTAAGGTCTAGGGGACCAATCCAAGCCTTAGTTATTGTCCCCACGAGAGAATTGGCAATTCAAGTTAACAATGAAATTAGGAAATTCTCAAAATATATCGGAATAAGAAGTCTTGCCGTTTACGGCGGGCAGAGTATTAACATCCAAAAAGAACAGCTAAGAAGAGGAATCCAGGTTATTGTTGCTACACCGGGCAGACTAATTGATCACCTAAAACAGGGTACGATTCAACTAGATGATGTCAATTTTGTTGTGTTAGATGAGGCTGATAGAATGCTTGACATGGGATTTATTGATGACATCAAGTTCATTCTCTTTTATGTAAATGAAAGAAGGCAGACATGTCTATTTTCAGCAACAATGCCAATTGAAATTCTAAGACTATCTAGAGAATACATGAAAGAGCCGGAGCAAATCAGGCTCAATGAAGACGAGATTAGTTTAGAAACTATCGAACAATCCTATCTAATTGTTGAAGAGCGAGAAAAGTTCAAGCATCTTTGTAATTTTATTAAGAACAGAGAACAAGGACAGCAAACTATTGTATTTGTTGCGACAAAACAAAGAACCCAGAGAATAGCAGATGATTTGAATAGACAAGGTTTTCGAGTTATTACAATTCATGGTGATTTATCTCAAAGGCAGAGAGATTACTCTATGAACAGATTCAAGAACGGAAGCGATGATATTCTGGTAGCTACAGACATTGCAGCAAGAGGAATAGACGTCCCCGCAGTTGGAAATATTATTAATTATGATATTCCTGAGGACCCTGTAGTTTACTTCCATAGAATTGGCAGAACAGCGCGAGCAGGTGCAAGTGGTAAAGCAATTTCATTAGTTTCAAGCAGTAGATATGAAGATTTTGCAAGGATTCTCAAGAGAACAGAGCTATCAGTGAAGAGACTTAATGATGAAATAGGAATTGAAGTACCCACATTATATGTGAGTAGAAATAGAGACAATAGACAAAGGTCATCCAACTACAATGGTCAAAGTAGAAGAAGATTCGGGTATAGTAGAGGAGTTAGTAGGGGTCGATACCACTCTGGTAGACAGTATAATACCAGTACGTATAGAAGAGGATAATTACTAACTTACTAACCAAAAATATCTTTTTCACTTCAACTTATTATTTTACAAGATGTACTACGAGAGTTTAGATAGGAATTTTCGATAAACTTAATTATAATTCATTATACTTGTAACTGGATGCTTACCGGCACGACAAAATATCTCACTCTTGCAACGGTTCTATATCTAGTTGCATTTTTCGCATTTGCTTCAGGATTGGTTAATTCAATTATAGAAGGAGCACGCTCAAGAGAATTTATTATTCCATCAAGATCAGTTCAAACCATAGGAGAAACTATAGTTATAGTTATGATACTATTTATGGGGATGTTCGGTGCTTATTTGCTTTATAGCTCAGGAAAAGCAGCTACATCAAAGAGTCAGTGGGCATTTTTGACTGGGGGATTTACCGTCCTAACTATTGCATTGATTGTAGGCTTTAGTATAGTTAAAATTAAGATAGCTGGGTAGTAGGTTAAGTCCATCTTAGAACCTTATCCTTCATAATAAAACTTCTTTGATTCTCTTTTAGATCGCTGAGCACCGTAACTAAAAGATCATTGAAATTCTCAATCTTAACATAAAAATTCACAGTGCTTTTCCTAATAAGAAGCCTATTAGTTGTTACTACTTCCTTTCTTGTGTAACGAACCATACTTGTTACCAGAAATGGGATATCATATTCTGATGTATGCTTCAAGATCAGCATTAGAATAAAGTATAGTATTTGGTTAAGATTTCCAATTTTTAGTATATTATTTGGGCTACTTGTGATCTTGTCATAAAATAGATTGTAAAATGAATTAACAGAATCAAAAATAATTAGAGAACATTCATTTATTGATTTTATTATATCGACGATGATGGCATCAAATATGTCCTCAGATGGCAGATATATTTTGAGGGTGTTTGATTCAGACTGGTATATGTTATTGTCCACCTTACGTATTTCCATGGAAGGAATTAATCCCGCCTTAACATAAGCGGTAAATGCTGCATCAAGATCTAGATATAGTATTTTTTTATGATTTAACTTATGATTTTGATTCTGAAATTCTGATATGATTGATGCAATTAAAGATATTTTTGCATAGGCGTCGTCATACACTAGAGTATTAAATCCTCTATTCCCCAGTATTTCAGAAATCATAATTTTATTATAATGAATTACCAAAAGGGGTTATAATGGATTATGATAAGGCAAAGGAAAATGATATAGAATTAATACGTAAGGACTTTCCAGTTACGAAAAAAAAGATCTATATGAACTGTGGATCGTTTGCTCCAACTCCATTATCTACAATAAAATCAATCACTGATTTTCTAGTAAGATGCTCAGAAGAAGGACCCGACTCAACCTCTGTTCAGGAGTATATTACATCACTCATGAATGAGCTTCGAAAAATTCTGAGCCGTCTCCTTAACTGTGAATCTGAAGAAATAATTTTCACTCAAAGTACTACTGAGGGATTAAATCATGTTGCATCAGGTATAGAATGGAAAAAATCTGACATTATTATCTGCCGGGGAGGTCTTCATGAGCACTATGCTAATTACTTTCCGTGGCTCAATCTTTCAAAGAAATACGGTATAAAACTGGAAGAGACAAAGATTGATAAAAACGGATTCTTCGATCTTGACAAGATTGAAAAAATCGCAAAGAACAAGAATTCAAGGTTGATAACTCTTAGTCATGTTCTTTACAATAACGGAGCAATAATGCCCGTTGAAGAAATTGGCAAGATTGCAAGGAAACATGATTTGCTATATTCAATAGACGCAGCTCAATCAGTTGGTACCATTAAAGTTGATGTGAAAAAAATCGGATGTGATTTTCTGGCGTTTCCTGGATTCAAGTGGTTATGCGGTCCCCCTGGGATTGGTGTCTTTTATTGTAAAAAAGAATCTGCACCACTATTGATTCCCAAATATATCGGAGGAGAATCAGCAATTATTACTGAGGAAAAAAAACTGATATATGCCGATTCACCACAAAAATTCCAAACTGGTTTTAGAAACTATGTGGGAATTGCTGGCCTTACATCTTCCCTGAAGTATATTCAACACGTTGGTATTGATACGATTAGAAAAATGAACATGAAACTAGCCAATGAAATAATTGAACAGATAAGTACAATTCCTGGTGTTTCGATATTTGGACCTCAAGATGCGAAGCTTAGATCATCTATAGTGTCTTTTAGCACAGACTCAGTGCTTCCAAAGGTTATGGTATCCAGACTAGAAGAAAATGGAATAATTGTTGCAGAGCGGGATATTGTTGGAGGTGGAAAGAAAAAAGCAGTAAGGGCGTCTCCTCATTTCTTCAATACTCTTGATGAGGTATCCACACTTGTTCAAAAAATTAAGAACATTCAAAACATGTTTGGCTGATTCTTCTTATCCTTTCCTGTTTGACCTTCAATTACTATCATGGTCAACGTGGACCTAACCTTGTCTATTCTTCTAACATGCCAGGTTATTGTTTCTCGGAGTTTGTCCATAGTATCTGCAGAAATCTTTACAATTATATCATATACTCCGTATACTCCACTTACTTCGCTTACTCCAGGGAGCTTTTTAATTTCTTGTAATATCTCCTCCTCGGAGCCCAGATCACAATTTATTAGAACATAAGCTGTTGGCATACTATTACACTATACTCGTAAGGAGTATTAAAACTCGATGTAGAATTCGCGTATTCTATGCCAATTTCGTGTAAGGATTACCAATTATGCCTGCAACCATTATTCTTAATTTCCTGAAAAATTCTCACTAGTGGCGATAGCTCTTACAGGAGAACCCGAAGCCCCCGATAATTTTAAAGGCATCATTATCAATGTAAAATTTTGATTATAAATTTTACTCAAATTGCAAAGGTTTTCCACGATCAAGATTTCCTTACTCAATAATAATTTATGTACAGGAAAATTACTGTCCGATCCTCTATCGATGCTGGGTGAGTCTATACATACAGCATTTACTCTTTTATCTATCAGATATTCAGCTGCGTCTTCTGAAAGCCCCGGACTATGATTGAAATAATAATCATTGTCCACTTCGTTCTCCCATGAAGTAGAAAAAACAACAGAATTACCCTCCAAGATGTTTACCTTGGATGCCTCTATTTCGCTTGCGGTTATTAGTTCATCTGATGCCTTTGCTATTTTTATGAGAATAGCTCTTGAAATAAATCTGTTGACAGGAATTTGATCGATTGATGAAACACCAGTAACAAAATGAGATGGGGCATCCATATGTGTACCTGTATGAGTACTCATAAAGACCACTTCTGAGTGATAATTGTGAATTTCCATTTTATTCCACGTAATAAATTTAGGCAAGGGCGAACCTGGAAAAACTTTGGTGTCAGTGCTTATTTCTCTGGTTAGATCTGTTAACATCGATGCAATATGTAATTATGTTTTATTCATATCTCTTTTGCCTTTGCGACCGGATCTGATTATTCCATTTACGATGATGATGCTCAAGAATCCGAAGGTACCTATCAACACATAGAGGGCACCAGTATGGGCCAATTCGGTTAGCTCATCAATTATCATTTCGAATGGCATTTGAAATTGATATAGATAACTAATGAACAAATAAAATACTTACTATCAATCAATAATCAAATAACATAATCAAAAAAATAAATAATTATCAAATATTGATGAATAATAAAGATTTACTCAAATTGGTTCTTGTCTTATTCTGTTTTCAACCAGTTCCAAGCTTCAATTCGTCTAATAGCACATTGCTTTCTTATTATCTGCCTTGCTCTTCTGGCAGCTTCAACTTCATTGAATGATTTTGTTCTCATGTATTGTATCAATAACTCCTCGTAGAGCTTTTTTGCCCTCTCTTCAGAAAATTCTTTATATGCTCTTTTACTCGATTCATTCGCTAATTTTGTAGATTTCTCATTATCCGGAGAACTAGTCTCAGTAAAGCCCTTTAATTCTGCATATTCTAATTTACAATCAGGGCAATTCTCATCAAAAAAATTCTTGTGGATGCTACATGCAGACAACTGTATAGTATTAAGGAAAGTTAGATTTAAGGAGTGTACATGATTAAAAGATAGTTGGTTTCATGAAGGAGTTTTAGTTATCTTAAATTTTAGATCAAGTTTAGTAATCAACAGATATAGCATTGAGGAAACTATCAGACTTGGAATCGTAGAGCCTATTGTTGGTAATTGTGACAAGTAAATCGGTGAAAGTTGAGAAAGTAAATAATATGTCAATGCACCAGCAAACCATGCTACCATGGCAGGATAGCCTATCTTTGCTATATTGTTACCATACATCTTATCATGTTGATATCTACCTTGCTTAATTACGAAATAGTCTGTCAGAAGGACTCCAAAAAGAGGAATAAATAATGCCCCTATTAGAAACAAAAATTGTTCATATCCTTCGATCGATACAAAAATAGCCAGAACAGTACTTACAGCTGAGAATCCAATAATCAGGTGCCGTTGATTTAGATTGTGAAAGATATTTTGGGATGAAATTGCTGCTGAATATATGTCTGCAAAAGCATTATCTATCTCATCAACTATCATGACTAAGAGAATAAAACCAAATAAGATTGCCTGAATAGAGATTATTATCGATGAAATATCTCCAACTCCAAATAGTAGTCCTCCTACATAAAAAATGATATTTGTAATAGAAAATCCTAACAAAGTTCCCATAAATGCGCCCTTGCCTGACTTCGCAAACCTGTTATAATCTGAAACAAGAGGCATCCAAGAAATAGGCATAGCAATTACAATATCTAATGCAACAAAAAATGACATACTGTTGCTTTCTTCAGACAGCACGTTTGGAAGATTTTGAAGTAACAAGGCAGTCAAAATAATTGCTGATGAAGCATAAACTATCCATATCGCAAATTTTGATAACCACTGTTTTACTACAAATAGGGGTCCAAATATTCCAAGCAGAGTAATAATAACCCCAAACAAGATGTTCCAAATAAAAGTAACGTTGGTATTTGTTAATTGTTCTGCAGCCTTTGAAAGTATCAAAATTTCAAATGTAGTCCAACCAATAAGCTGTATAATATTTAGTACAGCGGCTAGATATGATCCGTACAGTCCAAAAGCGGGCCGTATTCCAATAATAGACGGAACTGAAGTATCACTACCTATTTTCCCTGCCATCGACAACAGTACGGAGCCTGCAATTGAACCAATAATGATTGCAAGCAACGCCTGGTAGAAGGGAGCATCAGACAAAAAGGATCCAGCAGAAAAAACTAGCAAGCCAACACCAAGACTTGACCACAAGATAAAGTAATGAAAACCCCCAAGAACTCGATGTTTCGAAGGAACTGGATCTATTCCCCATTGTGGCAAGTCGGGAGACATATTATGTTGATTATAAATTTTTATAAATATAAATCAAAAACAAATAATTTCCTAAATCATATCTAATAAATAATCACGCAAATAATAATTCAAAAAAATAAACAAATATCATAAAATTTTTACACAATGTTAATATGTGAAAACGACGTATAATATACAATGTCTATTTGTGTTATGTGTCTAAAAACATATGACGAAAAGGAAGTAAATCTTCAACGAAAAATAGTAAACGATGAAGATTTCTGTAATGAATGTTGGACTGAAGTAATGAATATCGAATAATTCCATATTACAGTTATGATTTGATCATATGTCTATGAAACTAGGAATTCCATTTTTTCTTCTTTAGATCATATTCCTCTCTTGAATATTTTATAGTTGCTGGGTGGCCCATTACGACAACATTTGGTGGCACATCCTTAGTTACAACTGCCCCCATTGCTATCACACTATTTTTTCCAACAGTTACTCCAGCCTTAAATACAGCTCTACCTCCAATTATCGCTCCGTCTTCTACCACGACTCCCGTCATTTTCGGGCTCATTGGATAAGGATCATTAGTAAATGCCGCACAAGGACCTATGAATACATTTTTTCCAATCGTAGTTAGTGGCGGAATATACACCGAACCCTCAATTCTAGTATTGTCACCAATTTTTACATTATAATCTATATGAACAAGTGAACCGATTGAAACATTATCCCCTATCTCAGTGTTGTTACCAATGTAGCTGAAATGCCATACTTTTACGTTCTTTCCTATTTTTGCAGTTTCTGAAATAAAGTTTGTCAAATTATTATTTTGTTTTTCCATACTCCAACTTCACTATGTTTTATCTCATACTATATCTATATTCAATTATGCTGTTTCATAATTCTCATAATTCATTACAAATGCCAAGGATGTCCATTTTCTATGATTTTACTGGGAATTTTTTCATGCCACTTTTGCAAAAACTGGATATCCTTTTCTTTATCTCGCAGTTCGTCTGGTAACATAACTGGAATTTCTTCAATAATGGGATAAAACCTTGAACACTGTGAGCAAAATAGAACTCCTTCTATTATCACATTTTCATTAATTGTTTTATCTTCCACAGTATCAATTTCAATCAATTCCAATGGATAGTATTTATCTATAGGACATGCTAGGATGTCCAGCATCGATCGTCTCATGATAATTTCTAGGTTTATACATCTTATTATTTCATTTCAATTCTAGATAAATTGGTGAACCTGTTTCACTAGAAAGAAGTGCTGCCTCAGCTACTTTTGTCACATTTGTGGCTTCTATAGAGGTAACAACAGGTTGTTTCCTCTTACCATCTATAACATCAACAAAACTCTGCAATTCTAGGACAAGAGGTTCCTGAAACTGTTGTCTTCTGGGAATAATGGTAGCATCACCATGATCAATTCTAATTTCCTGGGTAATAAAATCACCATTCACCGTTCCTTCAGTACACACAGCAGAAAATGTCCTGACCTTCTTGGGGGTAACCCAATTTGATGCAATTATGGCAACCTTCTGATCCTCAAATCCAAGCATTATTGTTGCAAAATCTTCAAACAGGTGAAATTTTTTTCCGGCCCTAGCAAAAACCATTTTCGGTCCCTTACCGAAAAGAAACATAGCAGTATCAATATCGTGAACTGACGTGTCATATATTACGCCTACATCTTTGATATGCAAGGGCATTCTATTTTCTCTGTGGAATTCCATCATCAAAAGATCACCGTATGCCTTCTGCTGAATTATGTTCTTCAAATCCTGAACAGCAGGATTAAATCTTTCAACATAACCACATGTCAAGACAACATTAGCTTTGTCAGCCAGTTCAGTCATTTCCTCACATTCGCTAGATGAAAATGAAAGTGGTTTTTCGACAAATGCGTGACAGCCATTTCTAATTACCTCCTTCACTACTGACAGATGTGATTTGGTCGGCGTACACACCAAACAGGCATTCAATTCACGTTCGTTGGAAAAAAAGTCACTCATTGAAGAATAAAATTTTGTATCATATTTTTCTGCTATTTCTTTTGCACGCTCAGGAGATAGATCACAAACAGCTTCAAGGACTCCCATGTTAGAGAGAACCCGAACATGGTTCTTTCCCCAACCACCAACTCCAATTACTCCGATTTTTAGCCCGCTGCTTTTTTTCTTTACCAACTTGGCGTTAGCCATCCCATGAATTTTTCAGATTTTCCGGTCACGATATTTTCATAATTCTCTCTTATGCTTTTTGTAATTGAACCTTCTCTTCCATTTCCAACTACATTTCCATCTATCTTTGTAATTGCAATTATTTCAGCGGCTGTTCCTGTAAGAAATATCTCGTCAGCAAGATACAACTCTGTCCTGGAAATTGGACGTTCAACAACTTCGTATCCCAACTCCTTTGCTATCGTTACGGCAGTATTTCTTGTAATTCCTTCCAATATCGAATCTGATAACTGAGGGGTGTGAAGTTTTCCATTTCTAACTACAAAAATATTCTCTCCAGACGCTTCACTAACATTTCCACTCCTGTCAAGCAATATTGATTCGTCATATCCATTCCGCCTGCACTCTTGCGTAGCTAGAACAGAATTAAGATAATTACCAGAAGCCTTTGCCATTGGAGGAATGGATTGATCATCAATTCTTCTCCAAGAAGAAATACATGCAGATATTCCATCACCCTTGAAATATTTTGCAAATGGGAAAATAATGATTGTAGTATGCGTTGGTGAATTCTTAGTTACATTTAGATCTATTCCATGCAGACCGACAAATGTTAAGGGCCGTATATAACACGACTGTCTTATAGAGTTCTTTTGAATTAATTCTACAGTAGCTTTGCAAAGTTCATCAGCAGAAAATTTTGTTGTGAAGGAATAGACATTAGCGGATTTATGAAGTCTTTCCATGTGTTCTTTGAGTCTAAATATATACAAGTTGTCATCAGACGAATATGCCCGGATGCCTTCAAAGACTGCAGTTCCATAGTGAAGAGCATGTACAAAGATTGGAACTTTGGCCTCCTCCCATTTTAGATGTTGTCCATCGAACCAGACAAAATCTACACCCTTTTCCTTCATAGTGGCAAGTCAATTATTGGATAATAAAAGTATTCAAATATTGTGTATTGAGAACATTTTAGAGGATACCTTCTTCAGGGAACTTCATTCCAAATATCTTGATGGTCTTATCTATAGACTGTGCATATTTTTCGATAATTTTCCAGTTCTCCACAATTATATCTGCAACATTTTTTGGTACCATATTTTGCCATGATTCTGTTGAGGATTCAAGATGATTCGAATTATTCCTGTCATTTTTCGAATTCGTTGTAGAGTTATCCTTGCCTAGTTTTTCTAAAGCTTCCTGATATAGCAATCCTTTCACATTTGATGAAGATATTTCGAGCCTTTTTGCTTGTATAGGATGTAGATTATAGAATCGCAAAGCTATCCTTTCGGCCTTATCACCAGTATATGATATGAATCGATCCTCTGCTATATCACGCAAGACTCCACTTCGTATATACCATGAAAATGGTGAAAAAATTGGTGGAAGATATTTTATGAACGGAGAATTGAACTTGTAATTAGGCAAGATTTCAATATTATCCTGATCACCGAACAAGCCTAGTAGCATCTTTTTTCTCAATTCATAGGAAAATGGAAAGGTTCTTGTATTTACTTCTCTGCCGTGCTTTAGAAAAACCACTGGAAAAACATACACATGATAATCTTTAGCAAGTTGAGAAATTATTCTTGCATGTGAATTTGTAACTGGGTTTAAATGTGCAAGATAAAGCGCTGCAATTTTTTCCAATTAGAAAGCTGAAGAATTATAATAACAAAAAGTAAGGAGAAAGCTCCTATGCTTTCTTTACTTCAATTTCTATTGTAGAGACATTCCTTGTTCTGCCGTCTTCTGCTTGGAGTGTTTCTGATCCAATCCTGACGTCGCCAATTGCGTACCCTGCATTTTCCATTCTCTTTAGGATTATTTGTGAAACATCGACTGCTCTTCCAATGCTCAAGCCTCTAGCCTTAATGGTTACGGAGGGTTGATTTGCTAGTTGAATGAGTGTAGATGTCACATATGCCATCAGAGGTTTCTTACCTATGTATATAGAATCGCGGGGTCCATCTCTTTGTGGTTGTGTATTTTGTTGTACTTCAGACATGGAAACCGTTAGTCAAAAGGATAATTTAAATCTAAAAGACATTACTCGATAGGAAAAAAACCTATATCCTGTTGAATCATGTAAACCTAATCTCAAGTTCTGACAAATCATAACTTCAATGATGTAAAACCGAACTATTTCATCTCACGGTTAAATATTTGGTTTGCAATCATACTATTAATCTATGAAGAAAAACTTCAAGGACGAAACCAATCCAGAAGATAAATCACGAGTATCGATTACGGATAAGAAAACTAATATACAAAATGAAGAGTTACCCCCGGAAATTCCAAAGCCCTATAACAATAAATCAATAAACTCAGAAAAAAAAATTAGGAAATCAAATTCAACTGTAAAGATAGAAGATTATGATTTGATAGTAAATAGTCTAAGAGATGCCACTACCTCATTCATGGATGTTATTTTTTCACTTGGAAAGAAAGCTCAAGAAATTAGAGATAAGGCTGAGGAAACGTTCACAGTTGGAGCTAGAAGGGATGCAAAAGATATTCAGGCACTCGGTGACTATGTAGAAAATGTGATCAAGGGTTTTGAAGAAACTATGGCAGAAATAAAAATGAGAAATTATGGCGACGAAGAAAAGCTACTGAAAGGCTACAAGAAGTTACTCGTCGAGCAAATAAATCTCATTAATGCAAGAATAGAATTGGTAAAGAGACTTAAATCTAGATAATTAAAATTTGAAAGAAATTATATTTTGCCAAATTCCGATTACCATGTTTATCAACAATTTACTGATTCTTAGAAACAATATTTTGACATTACGTATTTCTTTCATTGCTGCAAAATTAGGTTTTTGATTATTTCATCCAATTTTTTAAGAATATTTAAGTGCATGCACATTATCAGTACTAGAAAACATGACATCTATATTCAATAACATAAATCGGAGCAGTGTATCGATTGGATTGTCTGTATTTGCCGTTTTTTCAATCTTTTTGATCATTGAATTTGTTGAGCATAATCTAGCATTCGGATTATTTCATGAAAATCCCATAATTCGTATTGCCGTTGAATCAGACTTTCTTACTTACGATGATCTTATTACTGGATTTAGCATGAAATATCCTCAAGATTGGGATAGAGCTCAACACCTTGACAAATCGGTTACTTTCCATGCTCCAAGGGAGAGTAATTCTGATATAAATCCAGCAGACCTTGGTATAATGGTAATACAAGTAGGGTCAAATACTACACTAGCATCCATAACACAGACTCAACTTGATACTTTAAAGAAACTATATCCAGATTTTCAGATACAGGAATCTGTCGAGAGTGTGTTTCTGGGACATCCGGCGCACATGATTATCTTTACGGCAACTGACAACACAGAAACTATGCGTAAAGCAATGCAGATTTGGTTTAAGGAAGACACTAAAGCATACTTGGTAACTTACAAATCAGATAATGAAAGATTTTCTAAATATCTGCCGACAATTGATAGAATGTTAAACACCTTATATACATATAAAAATTAGTTCAGAATGTGTTGGCATTTGTTTTAAGATTCAGTATCTTACCATCGGTTACTAATACTAACTTTAGAGATCATTTGCTCATTCTTCGGGCAGCCTTGAAATTGTCAATAAATCTTCAATATTCTCTTCGCTGACCCCTTTCCTAGCCAATTCTCTTCTAAGTTTCTTCTTATCCTTAATCTTCTGGGGTATGTTTCGTGTATACTGGGTTATATAATCGATAAATTGAGGATCATCAATTGTGGCATTGTTAAATTCTGTGCTGGAATTGATTGTTAATGATTCATAATTCGGATTTATTATGATTGAGTTTGTAAGTTCTGTATGTTTAAGATCAGCTCCACCTAAATCTACACCAACCAATCTGGCGCCCCCCAAATTAGCACCTACTAACCTGGCGCCCCCCAAATTAGCACCTACTAACTTTGCACCCACCAAGTGAGCATCTCTGAGATTAGCTCCCCATAGACGAGTACTAACCAGATTAGCTCCCCATAGACGGGCTCCAACCAAATCAGCTCCTCCTAAATTAGTGCCAACCAATCTGGCGCCACTTAAATTAGCACCCATCAAATCCGCGCCACTTAAATTAGCACCCATCAAATCCGCGCCATCAATGTCACTGCCACTTAAATTAGCACCCATCAAATCCGCATCCCTAAGATCCGCATCCCTAAGATCCGCATCCCTAAGATCCGCATCCCTAAGATCCGCATCCCTAAGATCCGCATCCCTAAGATCCGCATCCCTAAGATCCGCTTCTCTCATAGACAAAATCTTAAATTCATTGGCCCTTTTATCATTAAATTCATTAATCTTTCCACTTTGGAGTAACTTTATAGCTTCATAGTTTATTGCTTTTCTATGCGTACTGGTTGGTTCCACAGATGTTTCTATTGCGTGTCTATAGATGTTCCAATCGCGTACGTTTTTCAAAGTATCTGAATTTTGTACTAGAAAGTTCCATAAACCGGAATCTGTTTTAAAATCTCGTAGCACTTTCCACACTTTGATGTCCCGTTCTTCTTTATTTCCTTCATTCAAATCCAAACTCTTCAAGCGAGTTTCGTCATCCATCTTCAGATACTTATCTAATTCCTTAAAGAAAGATTCATCTGATTTTATCAATATATTATAAAATTTGGTCCATCGTAAATGAATGGCTTGAATGATAAGTAATTCCTTTGCCTCAAAATTTTTCTTACCTGAAAAAATCAAATCCTTTGCCTCAAAATTTTTCTTACCTGAAAAAATTTCATGAGCTACAATAAAGTTGTTCAAGAATCTTTTGATCTCTCTGGGATTATTGTCAATTGCTACTGAAATTAGATCTATGTTCTTTTCAATAAGGTCCTTGAACTTATCATGTATCATCCCATTTTTTATTAAATCCTTGACCAGGTTAACAATATCCTGATTACTCCATTTGGGTAAAGTAATTGGTATTTGAATCAACTTCTTAATAAAATGCTCTCCATCAATACTCGTCTTGCTATTTGCGATGTTGCTTAACTTGATAATCATATCATGGCTTATTCCAATAATGTAAACAAATCCCTCAATATCATGGAATACTCTAATGAGTTCCAATATTTCAAGAGCCTTCTTTGGAGAACATTTATCCAAGTCATCTACAAATACAATAATCCTAAATGCAGGACTGTCTAGACGAAGGTTTCTTATTTCCCTCTTGATTTCGTCCAAACCATCAAAATAAACCGTGTCTCTATCTAATTCTGCTATCAGTTGGATTTTTGAATTTAACTCCTTTTTAAAAGTATCAAGCATCTCATTTGAAATTTCATCTTCTTCTGATGCATACTTGGATATGATTGACGTAAGAATATCAGGAGTTTTCTTGAGAAAATTTATTGCACTTGTTTCCAATTTCTGTTTTAGCACTTCAAATTGTTTCTCAGTCGGTAACGCGAATGCAATGTTTTTTAACAATGAAACAAGAGGAAATTGTTCCTGTTTATAGCGCCAAGCTTCAAGTCTTACTCTGATCAAATCACTATCAGATTGAAGAATTTTGTCTACAGCATTTATCAAGGTGGTTTTCCCTGTCCCCCAATCGCCGAAAATTCCGATTGTAAATTTTGGCTGTGAGTTTCTAACTATATTGGCTATGGCATTAGCATATAAATTGAAATCAAGAATTGGATCATCGGCAATGTCATCTGTTAAGATTAACCCTTTTTGAAATACTTCATCCTCTGTGGACAAAATCACATCTTAGTTTAAACCTGATTCATTTTTAAGTATTTGTTGCTAAATAACCTGATATGCAATATGCAAATCTATTTTTTGCATCTAGAAGAATAAGACATCCAGATTATGCGTGAACAAGTAGTTAATGAGTGGCTAATTAATCTATATAATATTCAAAGCAAGTTAAAAACTTGCATTAGTCAGATCATTTCGCAGCCTTTACTTTTGTATTACGTTCATTTATTTCTAGTTTCTGGGCGTCTCTGTTTTGCATGCTGTTTGGATTACTATTTTTATACTAACTGAGAATAATTACTAAGTTGGAGACCTTTCATATTAGTATTGCATTCATGTAAATACTTACTATTCATGTGATGATACTTCAAAAGAGAGGTATTATTCAAGAGTAACATAGATGTATGAATTCTTTTAATTTCATTGATGATTAATAATTATGAGTGATTATCTATTGAAGGGGATTTATAGAATGTCCTACAATACTATCACCTTTCATGAAAATACAACACGGACATTTTTCATTTATACAAACTGCTGCCTGTTCATGTTTACATACTTGGCAGATACATGGTTGTTGTTGTATTGTACCCAATTGTTCCATTTCCTTCTTTTCTCTGCGAGATCTTTCATCAGAATATAGCCACAGAAAAACGACAGGTATACCGATTGCAAAGAAAATGAGCATAGTACGTACAGGAACTTTCAAGACAAATAATGCAAGTCCGAAAATTAATACTCCTATACCTAAAGTCGCAAGCCAGCGATTTGTGAGTTTATCCATATCCATTTTAAGTCAACTCTTACCTAATGTAAGGACTTTCACCCTCGTCATTTTCGATATCTTTGTTTTGTTCATTCAAATTAATATCAGTTGAATCGACGTAAGTCTTTTTCCTTTTTCTTCGCAATTTTCTCACTTCTTCAAGTATCTCTCTCAATAGATCCTCAGATATCTTGGCGATTTTGGCATCACATTCTATGCCTTTTAATTCCAGAACCTGTTCTGTTAAGCTAATAATCTCTTCTCTATCTCTTTCTTCCTCTTCAGTTAGCATGTTAGCGCTTTTGAATCGAAAAAAGGCAAATTCACTCATCTAACTGTAATATTGCAATAAACTTATTATTTTATGTAATGTTTGATTGAATATTAAGACTAGCGTCGTAATTAATACAAAAAATCATAACATTAGGTCAAGCCTTCTACCGGAGCAAATCCATGATAATACGGAATTTGACCCAATTCATCCTTCGGCGGAATTTCTACAATTGATATTAAATGACCTTCTGGGTCCTCGATAATTGCATGTTTTCCGAAAGATTCCTGGGCAATACTCTTATGGAATTTTACCCCTTTTTCTTCCAGCTTTTTACAAACTGATTCCAAGTTACTGACATTGAATCCTACTAGCATATTTGAAAATCCTTTCTGTTTGATGCGTGCCGGATGTAATGCTAATACAGCACCTTGAGCCTCATTTTGAAATTCAACCCAATCTGCCGACTGGTTTTTTATTTTCAGTTCAAGTGTATCTCTGTAGAAAGATATACTTTTTTGTAAATCCTCCACTAAAAGAATAGCTGCACCAAGTCGTTTGAACATTCAATTCTCCTTATTTCTTTTGACTTAAATTTTATTCGGTTCACAATTCTTTATTTCATCATATCTTTCATTGCTAATTTGTTCTAATTTGTTCTCCGCCCTTGTTTATAGACCAAAACAGACCTATGATGCAATGTAGGGTCTAATAGATGACTTTACAGTTATCAAAATACTGCATTATTGGAATATGACACTTGACAATCTACAATAGTATGCAAAGAGAGGAACATTCGGGTGGTGGAAAATATTATCAATAAGTGGTAATCAAATAGATGATTTATAGACCAAATCAAGAATTCTGGTAATTGTATTATGTCATGTTGTGGTACCTATAATATGCTTGGCTATTCAGAAAGCCATGTAAATGTAGTGGGAAATGCAGAAGAGCCAATATGTGATTATCGTACATGTCACCACAGGCTTTCAGAACATGGCCCTTCAAGTCATATCTGTAGATGCTCTCACCCAAGCAATAAGGCAATTGGAATAACTTTTTTCATAACTGATTAAAGCACAATTCATCATAAAATCCAACAAAAAAACCTATGAGTCAATAAGGCCACAGTCTATAACCTTATTGTCTGAAAAATTAATCAAGTACTCCTGTTTTGAGAATCTTGATAGGAAGAATTATTTTCTATTATCATGATAATAGAAATTACCAAGAATTCTATTGTGTTTTATTTAGAACGAGATTGTTTGTTATTGAATTAGAAAGTGCAACAGTCTTATTCAAATCAGTAAATATTACAACGGTAGTAATGGATTGAATAGTACTATTTGGTAAACTGGTAACAAATTGCTGAAAACCATTCTTATCCGCATTGAATCCATTTGGAATTGATGTGGTTTTCATTAAAGTTCCATTAGCCGTATATATTTTCATTGTTCCACTAATTTGTTTATCCACCGTCGCAGGATCAGTAACCGAATATATCGTAGTTAACTTGACTACCTGGACGTTCTTGCCTAATGGTAAATAAAATTGGGCGTCATTTAATTTTAGATTTATTTCCATCCCATGATTTGAAAATGCCAATTGCTGTAAAAAAGGAAGTATAAATACGCCGACCATGATAAATAGGACAATATAACGACAATTCTCAGTTTTGTTATTCCAATTCATTCAGATATTCACCATTTTACTCATAGAATATCATTTGAACATTTAATTCAAACTGGACATATATTAACTAGAATATTCAGAATGGATTTTAATTAAGTGATAGTTTAGAATTTTTGATCTTGATACAAAATAGTTTATTCATTTTAACCTAACTACTGGGAGTATTAATATGATAATAACCAAACCTCCTAACAACCACGCTATCTCATATCCCAAGCTGCTTACTATGCTGGAAAAAAAGACTGGGACCCAGAAGACCCCAAATAATGAGAGACCATTTACAAAACTTACGGCGAGAGTCTGATATTGAGGTTGTGCCTTGTTGATTTCTTTGGCTTTTGCATATACAATTACGAAGCCAGCAGATAAGAAAAATCCTGATATTAGGATCAATGCCGTAATAGCATATAGTGAATCAGTTGCAAATCCGACCAGGCTGGATGCACTAATTATCCCCGAAATAAACAGTAATTTCCTTGCATTTCCAATCTTGTCGTAGAGTTTTCCAAAAAAGGGAGAGGAGGCAAGGGCAACTATTAGATTTAGGCTTCCTATTAGCCCGGCGTCAATTGGATTAATTTTTAGATGATCTACAAAGTAGAATACAGTAAAAGTCAAAATCATACTAGATCCTGCTTGAAATCCCAACAGCGTGATTCCAAGGATTATCAATGATTTGTTAAATAGCGTCGCAAAAACTTGAGATACCTTGATCTTAAATTCAATGCTTATTTCATCGACACCCCTTAGTAATGTGCTCCTTAGCAGAATGGCAGTTGAGATCCCCAACCCGCCACTCAAAACAAGTGATGCTCTCCAACCAAAGTGTTCAGCCAATATCACCCAACCAAACAATCCTATTATTCCGCCCAAGGCATGGGCTGAATTTAGTAATCCAATTCCCAGTCCTTCCGATTCTTTTCCTAAATATTTCGATATTAGGATAACACTCGGTCCAAAGAAACACGCCATTCCTATACCCATAATAAATCTCAGTAGAGTTATTTGTGAAGTATTAGTGGCTAATCCAGTTACTAGTGCTGCTGATGAAGCAATCATGATTCCATATATAGCAATCTTTCTGGGCCCATATTTTGCAGCAATGATTCCTGCAGGTACTTGAAATAGACCTACTGCGACAAGAAAGCTAGCACTTATTATTCCAAGCATGGCGATGTTTTCTTTAAAATCAGAAGCAATAAAGTAGAAAATAGAAGCAATGTTAAACCAATTGATAGTATATACTACTCTGGCAAGCATTAATGAAAAAGTCGCAGTTTTATTTGCCTTCATTAGATTACATTTCCCTGAAATTGAACTGTTTGTATTTAAGGACTGTTCATATTTCTATCGTCAAGAAACTCTATTTTTGATCAGTTACAACATAATATTCGGTAATATCTTCAAAAGCTTTTATTTTTTCTTCTTTTATTTGAATAGTTTCCATATTGAACTTTTGTTCAATCTTATCCTTTGTAAATTGGGATATAACAATTTGATCGGCCTCAGCTATTCCTTCCATCCTGCTTGCCAAATTCACGTGAGTTCCTATCACAGTAAACTGATCCCTTTCTTGACTTCCCATAAGTCCAACTAATACTGACCCGGTGTTAATACCGCATTTTATATCAATACTTGTATCAAAATTAGTAACCGTACTCCATATATCCAACCAATTTTTCTTAAAAAACTGGAATGCTTTTTTAAGCTTTAGAGCAGCAACAATCGCATTTGATGCGCCAATTGAACCATCATCATCTGATTCTTTGAATCCGAAGTAGGCCAGTATACCATCTCCAATGAACTTGTCAATTATTCCACCATATTCATGTATGATTGGAACTGCCACACCCAGATATTCGTTGAGAAATACTGCAATGAGCTCAGGATGATCCTTAAAGACTTCGGTCAATTTTGAAAAATTACTAATATCCCAAAAAACAATGGTCATAACCTTACTCTGGATTAGGGTTGCATGAGGATCACTAAGATACTCGATAATCGCTGGATCTAGTTGTCTCTGAAGACGAGTCAATATTTTTTGATTTGCGTTGTCGGATATTGACATGTTCAAGTCGTCCAGAAATCTCGCCTTCTCATCTTCTGTCATCTGATCTTCGGGTTTGGGTAAAATCCCAATAACACCTCTTTCGGTAGGATGCATAGTGCAGTAATATGGTATACTTTGTTGATTACTATCGATCTTAACAGTTGTAGATTCCCCTGGCAACATACTTCCGGTTTGAAAGAAAGGACTTGGCAGAGTGGAGTTTGCATCTCCCGAAGTCAGGTTATGTACCTTTGTATCTCGGTTGATCCAAGTTATTGATTCGCCTTTGACAATCTTTACAATCCTAGGCTCAAAGTACATGATTTCCTTAGTATTCTCTTTAAATTTAGGAATAACTACAAATTGTTTCAATTAATTCTAAGTAATTGCTAGGGAATATAACCTTACGTTCGTTCGTTCTTTTTTACTTTAATTTGGTTTCAGACTCTTTTTGTCAAAATCCTAAACAAGTCGTTAATACTAGTACGAGGTATATGACGTAGAAGGGGTAATTCAAGAAAGACATTAATTATGGTTTCAGACCTTTACAATTTATGGAAGGAGTTCAAAAACTAAAATGTAGTTCCTGTGGAATTACATACATGTCTGAAAATAATAGTCCACTTTGTCCTACATGTTCCGAAAACGCAAGTGCTCATCATCATGGTGAAGAACATAGCTGTGGCTGTGGTGGTCACTAACTACTTTTTTTAAGATCTAGTTAGTACTACTTGAAGTATCAAACCTTTGAAAATATTTTTGCTTTATTTCTTTAAAATAACGCCAGGTTAACAAATACTATCAAAATCATAATTAATCTACTAGATACGTTTTCAAATCATTATTACAGTTTCCTTAAACAACTACAATTTCCAATTCATCGTACGCGTCTTTTACCGATAGCTCAACTAAAGTATCCTCGTAAATCAATAACCAGTGTCGTAGGCCTACGACGGGAACCTTTCTCACAAAAATTTTTCCTGACTCTATTAGATTTGCTTTTAGATATGCAAACTGTAAAGGGATTTGATTTTCGGGATTTCTTATTTTGAAAAGACTCTCTTGAAGCTCTATGCCAGGTCTGCCACCTTGAATATTTACCATGACATTTTCTGCAAATCTGTTAAGTATTTTGGCAGTTACATAGCTCTGTCCTATTTCAAATCGATCTATATTCAATAATACTTGAGATCTGATCAAAGTTGACTTTGGAATTTCACGAAATAATACTTCAGATATTGCGTCATAGAACAATCTTAAATCAATAATAAGTGGATGATTATTCTATTTACAATTTTCTATGATTCTAGCAAGAGACTTTCATTCAATTTGATGTCTTGCAATGTGTGAATAGACATAGCTCTTTCAAATACAATTTAGTTTCATTCATGCCGCAAATAGGACACAATTTTTATAACATTTTAATATATTATTTTAACTTAGTCTATCTATCTTGATCAATCTTGATGAGTTAGTATTATTATACGATTATTTTGGTTATCCTGGTATTTTATTAGTGAGCTTTATTATCAGTATATTGTTCTTTTTACCGATACCTTACTTTCCACTTCCTCTCATAGCAGCATTTAACAAGAATCTAGATCCACACATCATTTCTCTTTATGGAACAGTTGGTGCTGTTGCCGCAAAAATGATCATTTTTTATCTTGCTTATTCCGGACGCAATATCATTTACAAAAAATCAAAAGGTAGAACATTATCACTTCAAAAACTTGTAGGGAAATATGGATGGATAGGGGCACTTGTCGCTCCAATAATCCCATTTTCCGAAAATTTTATCTATATAACATTGGGACTCACAAAATACAATCCATGGAAGTTCGCAGTTTCAGTATTTGCTGGAGTTTTTTTATATAATGAGTTTATTGTATGGCTCGGAGTATTGCTAGGACGACCATTTGTTCAGAGCATTATTTCACAATTTACAGATACAAGCAATCCTACTGCCATTATCATAGCCATAATTCTTAGTATCGCTGGAGTTTTGGTTACTTTATACTTACTGGTAAAAATAAATTGGAATAAAATTATTGAAAAAAGGTTTCCATGGACCAGAACTGACAATTCAGATGAATAATCTACTCCTATCTAATGAAATAAAAGACCATTCTAATTTGGTTTTTACTAATTACTTTTTATGATACCAAATTAGAGTCTTTATATTGTTGCGTACGTAAAGAATAGTAGTAGTAAATCTTAATTAGATAACCAGTTATTTTATATATATTGCATTATTGGGTAGGTTCCTTTTGTCGTATATTGGATAAGACACAGCGTAATCCATTATTCCCTGGTGGCGTTACAGCTATATCAGATATCATAAAGATAGTTGGGGATATGGGAAATCAAATTCCTGACAAGTCGTGGATGCTATACTTGTTGGAATTATTCAATATTCGCAATATTCCCGTTGAGTTGAATCTAATTTGCCAGTTTGATAATCAAGATTATTTTGAGGCAATTTTTCAAGGTATTAACAGATACAGATTCAAAAAAGTATTACCAATCGTTGGTCATTCATATCTGCGAATAATAATGATGTACGAGAAAAATAGACTGCTTAGATTTAGCCTTACTGATCAGATTAATGGAGACATAGAAACCTTTGATTTTCCTCTTGATAAAATGAGTTTTGATTATGTTGGAGGGAATCAATTTACTGGGATTGAGTGGTGGAACAAAACAGGTAATTTTCCTTATTCAATCAGATACAATGTAGAAGTTTCCCAACTTATGTTTGGATTTTTAGATAAGGCAGATCCCGACTCAATAACTTTTGTTCCTCATAATTCGCTGATACCAAATAATGATACCTCAGGAACAGCTTATCCTGTATCATTTCGAAATATCATGTTAAAAGATGGGTGTGTTTGTTATTCAGTTGAACCTGGTAACTGTAATAATGGAATTCATTATAGCATGTAATTGGATTGCAGGACAAGATTTACTCTCGGCTCCATTTAAAGAAATTAGCACTGATCTTGAGGTCTTTAAGGAAAGTTAAAGTTTAAAACATTTAAAACAGACCATATCTGAACTATTTTTAATTGATAGGCTGGATTGTTCTTATATTGGCTATTTTAGTTATTTTGGCAGCGGTGGGACTAGGCTGGGATACATTTTTTGGTGGTGTTAAGAAGGGCGCAGAGAAAATAAGTAGTCTTCCAGAAGTAAAAAACCTAACCGACAAGGCAAAAAGCGAATTTGATAATATCATTGGTAACTCTACATTTGATGTTATTGCTATCTTTCAGAAGACTATGAATTTTAAATTCTAATTTAACTGTATTATGGAAGGGATTTGCCAGCCCCGTGTTTGGCATCCCTTCCATCATTGTTGATCCATTTGGTACTTTCGGTGAACGGAGCCAAAAACCGAAAGTTTTTCTTAATTATTAATGCACAACAAAATTTAAAACGATTTACTAAATATGCAGCTTATTATCCAGTTAGATAATTCTCCCACAATCAGCTATAATACAGGCTAATTCATAATGGAATTAATTTAAGTAACAGATTTAAATGATGGAGTCGAATATTATGCATGTTCCAAATTACCTTGAAAAACGGAGGAGGTATTTGAATGGCACAGGAAGTCTCTGGTAATGATAATCTGAAATGTCATCTATGTGGCATTATGTTTTCCACGCAACAGGAAAAGCAGCAACATATGAAATTGGAGCATCAGAATAAGGAAGAGCCCACTGGGGTTGGTTAATAATACCACAAAACTAAATTTTTTTCAGTTTGATCAAATATAAAATTTTCAACTTTGATTAATTCTTACTGGTTCTAGTTATAATTACCCTGTACAGTAATGTTCTAAAAATTATTTCATTAAAATTTCTAAATTTGTAAATTGTAACTGTTTTATAAATATTAATAGACTTACTAAAATATGAGACAGATAGGTTATTGGGCATCACAAGAACAATATTCAATGCAGCAATTGATTGATTTTGTACAAGAAGCCGAAAAAGGGGGGTTTGAAGCAACGCTTACTAGTGATCATTTTCACCCATGGTCTCACACCAACGGACATGGAAACTTTACTTGGGTATGGATTTCAGCCGTTGCCGAAAGAACAAAAAAAATGAAATTGATGACCGGGGTTACGGCAGGTGTATATCGATATAATCCTGGAATAATTGCACAAGCATTTGCATCATTGGATGTATTATACCCTGGACGAATTGGACTTGGTATCGGTTCAGGTGAAGCTATGAACGAAGTACCATTGGGATTTGATTGGCCATCCGCAGAGATTAGAGTTGAAAGGACAATCGAAGCTATTCAAATCGTAAACACACTATGGAACAAGACCAAAAGTTTGAATAATTCAGAGAAATTCTCAAATACTGATTCTAAAATAAATAACAGTTATCCTACTAGTGTAGATAAAGATGGGTTTGTAACGTTTAATGGAAAATATTTCAAAATAAGAAATGCAAAATTGTATACTCCTCCTTCAACAACTATTCCATTATATATGGCAGGTTCAGGCCCAACGGCAATTAAAGCTGCTGCTAAATATACTGATGGCTTGATTACAACCACAAAACCTGATGGAGCTAAAGAAGCATTTGATATATTCGATAATGCAGCACTAGAGGTAAACAGGGATCCAGTTTTACTCCAAAAAATAGCGAAACCAAAAGTGTCTTATTCTGAGGATTATGAGAAAGCTTTCAAAGCATGTGAGTTTTGGCGTACTACCCAAATTGATAATGCATTTGATACTGAAATAAGTGATCCTAGGATTTTAGAACGAAAGGCAAAACAGGAAGTATCTAATGACGAACAGAAAAAATCCACAATTATCGTTACTTCTATAGAGGATCTGATTTCTCCAATCGAAAAATATTTTCAGGCAGGATTTACACAGTTATATATTCACAGCACCAGCCCAGATGAGATTGAATTTATCAGATTATTTACAAAAAAGGTGTTGCCCTATTTCTACCCTAAATAAGAGAGCATAAGTTTGGACATCCAAATTTATGATCCACCACCCCTCCATTATCACTGGCGATATTGTTAGCGATATATTTGAGTAGAATCAGACATTTGAGTTGAACTTCTAAATGCAATATTGTGCAAATAAAGGTAAGCATTGGCATTAGCTAAAGTTTCAGAAAACGATAGAAAAACCATTATTTGGAATTTCATGGAAGAGTTGTGGGAAAATTATGTAAATGCTAAGGAAAATAATCTACCCACCAAGTTCAATCTATTGGATTTTTTTAACTTTGGAATTCTAAAGGATGGTTTTACAGAGAATGATAAGATTTCTGCTATCAAAGAATATGCAAAGAAAAAAGGTTTCGTCAAAATAAAGGGAACGGAAGTACAAATAACTATGAAGGGTTTAAAGGAATTTAAAAAAAATATCCATATTTGGGATACTATGAGGTAACCTGTGAAAAAAAGTTTCATAGATTTGTTATTTTGGCTATTTTCGGAATGCCTTCTCACTACTGCATACAGTCTCAAAATATCTACATTTTTTCTAATAATTGTTGTTTCATTTTTTGAAACTCTGATTCACTCAAAACTCCATCGTCCTTCAATTTAGAGAGCTTCTTGATTTCATCAGCAACCGAAATATTTACAATATTGCTTATTGATTCGCCATCGCCGACTTTCATTCGCCTTCTAATTATTTCCAAAAGTTCTTCAGCCTTATCCTTAGAGAGTGCCTCGATTATGCCTTCCTGATCATCTTCTCCACTAATATTTTCATCAATAAGTCCTAACTTGGTCTTGTTTACCAATGTGGGTGCCTTAAATAATATAGTTGCTGTAAAGATACCCTTCTGCAGTTTCACACTAGTAATGACGTCATATGGAATATCGATAAGTTCTGATTTCAAGCCAAGCATGTAGGGATCTCTTATAATTACTCTTCTGTCGGTCGCAATAACATTATTAGGTGTTAATGCTGAACCGCCTGGCATGAATCTGGATTGCCTTGCTACTAAGAGTACTTTTTCATCCGGATTTAATATCTTCTCAATTTTCTCGATCTCGTCTAATTCATCTGGATCAGTTATGTCAGTGTTAAATGAATGTTTATCAGATGCTACCAATTTACCCAATATATGTAACGCTGACATATTTAATAAAAGCTCCAGTGGAATTGATGGCTCGAACAATATTTACAATACTTGAACTGAATTGGCAGGATGATGAAAAAGACTTGTTTCGTACAACTGAAACTAACAATATTCTTCACACTAAAGTAGAGGAAATTATTTCTTCAAAGGACTAGAAACTTTTCATGATAACATGATTTCTATGGACTATCTGAACCATCAACTTACATTATGAATTGATTTTTCCTGGATAAAACACATGCGATATTAGTCTATGATAACAATTATTACAGACAAACATATCAAGAAATTGATTCAGCGAATGGATATGTTTTCTACAATAGTCACATTTCATAGTTTCCATTATGATACTATGGTCTTAAAATTTATATAGTTTTTAATGGTAATTTAGTCAAATTTTTTCTTGATTAATTTTCTATATTATTCATCCAGTGCTAAGTCGCTAGAATTCATGGTTATATATGGCATGATGCACTGAAATGAAATGGATGAATTTTAGAAATAATAGAAACAATTAAAGGACCTCATTAGTTACTCTCGATAATTATAGTATGAAACACATTTTTGAAGTATTCTTATTGACTTTTGTGTGTGCCTGTATGTGCACCACCGTCTTATTCCAGTTAGAAATTCCATCACAGTCAGTTTTTGCCGCAGAACAGCCTACAAATAATATCAATAAAACTAATTATGATTATCAACTTGAGCCAAATGTTACTGATGGCAATACCATAAACGAAATTGCATACAAGAATCCCCAGCATGGAATATTCATGTTGTTCCCCTCAAATTGGACATTCTCCACAAGTGGTTTACCAGAATACAATCAGATTGCTGCATTTTATGCCCCATTGCAAAACCTCTCCGATCCAATTCCTGCGAGATTAACTATTGCTGTAATGAGCTATGAGCAAAACATATCTCTCAAGGACTTTACTAATATGACGATATCTTCAATTAATCAAACTGGCCAAGTTAGGATATCAAGTTCTGATCCAACTACTCTCGCTGGACGACCAGGTCATCAACTTGTATTTTCAACATTACCAAATATTGGTAATCCTATTTCATTTGAAATATTGCATTCTTGGACAGTAGTAGACAACAAGATTTATGTTTTTCAATATAGTGCAGAAAGCGCCAGATTTAACAGCTATCTTCCTACAGTCAAACATATTTTAGAAACATTGACAATAGAATAGAAACGAAAATTGCACCGCACACTCATTTGATATTTCAAATCATTTGTAAAATCAATTATAAGAAGCAGTTACGGGCAATAAATCCTACATTTTAGTAGATGTTTAATAGACGGTAAAAAATAACTAGTAATATGACATAATAAATGGATGTTGAGGACAAATGAGAAGCAAAGGAAAAAAGTTAATCATTACTGTAGTTCCATTAATAATTATAGTTGCGGCCATTTCTTACCAGATTCCAATTGCAAGGATGTTTTCTCCAGAATATCTGACCAAATTAGATAAGTTTGGGATTGTGGAAATCTATCCTACTAAATCTGGAGGAAGGGAATGGTTTATTGACATGGACAAGCCTGCAGATGACCCAGGGTTTAATCCTGCATCAAATATTACAAAGCAACCAGACGGTTCTTGGCAGATAAACGGAAGATTTGACAATAACACGTACGTTGGAGAAGTGAGAATGGAAGTCAGTAGGCTTCCGGGATCTGAAGAATGGAAGAATGTCGAAATGACAGGTTATGCCAAAATCCTCCCATCGAACAATCCAAATGATTCGCTGGTCTGGTCGATCAGAGGAGGAAGGCATAATAGTACAGTTCCCTGTGAAGGAACAGCACTTAAGGGAGGAATCGATGTTAACGGTACTGTTTCGTGGGCAAAGGAGATTTGGCATACAGGAGGATATACAAATAAACGAGCTGAAGCAAAAGTTACCGAACCCCTTATTGGCAGATGGGTTGGTTGGAAAGTTGTAGTGTACAATATTAATAATAATACGGCAGTAAAGATGGAATCTTATCTTGATGACAAAGCAAATAATCATTGGCTAAAAGTTACCGATTTGACTGATAATGGTGGATGGTATGCTAATGAGCCAGATCTTTTATTCTTCAGTGCTAACTGTGGCAAGGCTAAAGATCAAATACTAACAAGTGGAGGACCTTTGGCCATTTTTAGATCTGATAATATGACATGGAATTTCAGGGACTTGAGTATTCGAGAAATCCAACCTCCATTATCACCTTAAACTCTATTAATTCCAGTCCTTCTGATAATATCATGTTATCATCATTTTAAGATATCCAGATTTATTTGGATTCCTCCCAAAATTATTGCCGTTTAGCTCATGTGTCTGTGTCCAAGCTCTTATAATCTTTGTTGACCACAGTAATATACATGCCATCCAGAAGTTTGTGGCAGGGTAGCATCTCATTTGGGCTTGTAAATATACCAGTTAAAATATATTCGGCAACAAATAGCAGGGAATATGTTTTTAATCAATTGTGCAAAAATGGACATAGAATTAGATACAAGAAATGGTGTCCAGAGGAAGAACGAGAGGTTCCTTATTCGGAGATAACAAAAGGTTACGAAATTGAAAGAGACAACTATATTGTATTTGAAAAGGAAGAACTTAACAAGATAAAATTAAAAACAACCCATTCAATTGATATTAAAGAATTTATTGAATATAAGGAACTCGATCCAATCTTAATAGACAATAGCTATTATGTAGCTATTGATTCAAAAAAAGGTAACGAAAAGGCTTATGCACTTTTGGTAAAAATATTAAATGAAAATAACCTAGTGGCTATCGGCAAAGTTGTTTTAAAGGACAGGGAAAACGTGATAGCATTAAGGCCTTACCAGAGGGGTCTTGTTATGCATGTCTTAAACTATCTGGATGATATGAAACCTGTGGATGAAATACCAGAAATGGGTAACACAAAAGCAAAATTAGAACCCCAGGAAATTTCGCTCGGTAAAATTCTAGTACAAAAGTATCGCAGCAAGGAATTTGATATTGGTGATTATTCTGACACTTATGTCCAAGAATTAAGGAAGCTAATAGAGGCAAAAAGCAAAGGGAAAAAATTTGTTTCATCCGCTCCGAAAGAGGCAAAACCAACCAAGGATCTTCTTGAGGCTCTCAAGGCCAGCATCGAAACCAAGAAGAAATAGATAAAAAGAATAAACCCATGTCGATTCATTATCTCGGATATGTAGTAGTAACAAACTAGGAAATTGTAAGTTATTTTTATCAATGTGAAATGATCGCCGAGGTCGCTTTCGTTGTGTAAGTGATAAATATTACAATTTTCAACACATGCAAATCTACAAATCTAAAATGCAAATCAAACTAGATAATGAAATTGAGAGGAATGAATATAATATATTGTTCTAATATGAAGAGAATGGAATACGAAGATTACGGGAAAAGGATGCTCATATACGCAGGTATTGCCATTGTAGGAATATTTTTTGGATTACAGGCTATGTTTGGATTTCCTTTGTTCAAATCATTTGAGAGCGATAGCGTGAGTGATGCGCGAGTAGTAATTAAGGATGCTAATGGAAATTGCGTAATAGAAGCCTCCGATAAGATTCCAAGGGTACTTCATAACTGTCCTTATGACAAAGAAGAAATTGTAATAATTACATATAAGAAAGGTACACCAGATATTAGGACACATAGTCCAAAATCCTAATTACGGAAATGGATGATCTTCCATTAGCTATAAATTTATTTTCAAATTTTTGTGCCAATTGTTATATTTGATGTTCAATATAGTATTATGTGAACGAAGACTTTACTAAAAAATCGACTTGTTTATTGTGTGAGGATCAGGTTGATTTCAAATCTGAGATTCAAATATGTTCAACCTGTGCAATAGTAGCCATGTCAGATGAGGATTTCCAAAACCTAAATTATATTTCCCTTATTGAAAACGTCGCGTCTAAATTTAATAACGATATAGAGCACAAAAGAATTTTTGATTGGTATATCCCTGCGCAAGGAATTTACATGTAGAAACTAAATATCAGAAAAAACAAAAAAGATAATTGTGAAATATATCATCATTGGAGGTTATTATTCTCACAATAACTAGGAGCAAGATGAAAAAACAATCCTTTAATATCTGAGTAGCAGTATGATGGATGGGTATGAATAATGCCAAGATAAGTACGGTCACTTGTGTTTTGATTTTTGTTGTGGTAATTGGAAGTTTATTACTCGTAAATAATTTTCATGTGTATAAGACTGCGTTTGCCGGTGCAAAGAAAACAAAGTTCAATGGTGCTGATTTCAAGATAAACAATTTTGGTATTGACAAAGGTGGGTTTCCATTCATAGATGTTGAAGGCACACCAGGCGGAACAGTACCCCAGAAGGAAGATACAGGATATGCCTATGTGTTTGAAACAAATAAGGGAACCTTCGCGGTTTCATCGGATTGGATGTACCCGCAGTGGCATACACACGAAATAACACTAGATGAGAACAACTGTGTGAAATCTATGAAAATGAATAATGGAGGTGCTGAAATTGCAGATGTTGTTAAACTTACAGAGACAAACGCAACAAATGTTAAGAAAGTCATGACAGCTGAATTTGCCCTGGGGGAGTCGGATGGATCAATTTGTGCTACTAAAATATTTGATTCTGATTCATAGTAAAGTCATTTGCCTAAATAAAAAAGGAAAATAAAATTAAACCGTACAAAAAACTAATCTGATTTATTCTAGGTTAGTCTTTCTTGAATGACTTAGCCTCGTCTTTAGTAACGTTAAACCAAACCTTATGTCCATCGAATCTCACTGCTCTGCTTTTGGGTAAATAGAATTTGTCCTTATCAACAATTCCTCTTTTTGTTACTACAGTATCTGCATCCAAATCGTGCACTTCACCCAAATCATAATCATCAATACCCCTAGCTTCTTTTTTTATAACTTCGTCCCAGTTTGTGATTCCACTCATATACAATTCAGTGCAACATCCGATATAAGAGTTAAAATATCCTTACCATCGATGGTGACAAAATGAGAATATTGATTATCTCGATTGGGTCTACATAGTATCAGAAAACTCGTTCTTTTATAACATCGCAATAGGAGGCAGTCAAGGCGGTGACATTAATGTTATTGTAAACCCGATTTGAGTGATGGTTCAATTGGCACATGGGCGCGTGGTTCTGTGACTATTACTAATTAATAGTTCGCTTGATTAAATCAAAGCAGCAAAGCTAAAAGTCCGAAGAACCACCAGCGCTGTACGGACTACCCTTGATGCTTATAACAAAGTCCAAGTCATTTATGCGCTTCAATAAATTAAGATCAAGGCTATGACTAACTACCATTTTCGTTCCCTTTAGATAAAAACCTGGTGCCATGCCTGTAACGCTAATTACTCTTTCCCTTATTTGTTCGGTATCTTGATCGGGTTTGAGTATGATTTCTAACGTATAGATATTCTCCTTATTTGCCTTTTCATCAAAAATTAATCGGACAACCAATATTGGATCCACTTTTGAGAATACCCTCTTGATAGCATTATCGGCTTCTGTAAATTCTTTCACAACCTCATTAACACCGTTTACTTCATGTTCACTCATTTACTCATAATAGCTTGAAATATTGGTTTAAAAACTTTTTACAATCAGTTTGATACAAGATTCAAATTAAGATCTAAATACACTGCGGTGAAATATCAGGTGAATTATCTTGCCACCAGATTATGTATATGTCCTGTGTGTGAAGTATGTCTATGCTCACATTCTGTTCCTTCAGGTGGATTCAAATCATCTGATGAAACACAAGCAAAAAACAAATCCCCTTCCTGAATGGGACCAATTTCAGGACTCTTGTCATAACTAAGGGGTACGATTATGGTATTATGATCCGATTGTTTGAGCAACTTGTGAGCATCAATAGTCCGTGATTCAAATTCTCCTTTAATCATTGTTACAACTGTGATCTCTTTGACGTCTTTCCTGTCAGAAAGCGGTATTGCTACCCTGATAGTTGGTTTATCTATGTCGCCGCCCTTTACAGGTTTGAACGACCCCGTAGATAATGTATTCTCACTTCCTGAACCTAGATTTATTGTGTTTTTGCCATCTGCATTTTCAATATTACCCTCAACACAAGAATAAGATATCATCAGGTTTGTTACCGAATTGATATCATAGGCGCATGCAAAATACTCATCGCGACTCCCAGCGGTAACAACATCGTTCTTTTGATCAAATGCAAATGAAACAGTTGTGCTCTTTGAGTTTAGGTCGTCAGCTTCTAAAGATTTAACTTGGGTATCTCCATTAGCAGAAGCTACCACCTTCAGTTTAGTAGGGTTATTTAGTTTTTTTAGATTTATTTTAGCATCAATACTAAATTTGTCTGCTGCGATTGCCTGATTGTGAGCACTAAAAAGTGAAAAGGTCAAAATCATCATGAACAAAGAGATTGCAGAACAGAATGACCTCTTGTCATTGATTTGAATATTCATAACCTTAGTGGGTTGAAAGTCAATTATTTAACAATTGAGGAAACACATTAGCTAATCTAATTCTACAGACAAAATAATACTGGCATACCTTATCCTCCCATCCTTCTCAAATAATAATTTTTCATGTTGCAAGGATTCTTACTTTTGAACTTGGATCGGAACTTGTTATGATTCAATCAACAAATTTATATAATAAATACTCCATTATTTTTTTTAGGCTATGGCATTAGCCATGGGAAATCCCTAAACCGCTTCTATGAGAATGCTGATAATGCCTATCCTTTGAATTGAGAATGGTAGGCAAATAGAAAATGAAGGGAATAGAATTTATCTTGCTAAGCATTGGAGCTCTAGCTGGAGCATTCCTAAGATACAAAATGACGTCGTCCCCAATGTTGTTTGGTTTTCTACCAGTGAATGTTCTACTTGTCAATATCATCGGAAGCTTTATTGTTGGAATCTTCTCAATTTTATCAACTACCTTTAACTTGGATCCAAAATACTCATTATTTTTGGCCGTAGGATTTTGTGGATCTTTTACTACTATGTCATCATTTGCACTAGAATCAATTAATCTTTTGGATAATAAACAATTCGCATTATTTGGATTAAATGTGTTTGGAAATGTGGGGCTTTCATTAGTTGCCGTTATTTTGGGAAGAACGATTACTTTAGCAGTAATACGGCCATAATTTTCATATTTCAAATAGTTGTACTAAGCAAACCAAAAGTAAAATTCAGAATTAGTATGAAATCTGATTTCTTGCAAGTCCACTTGGAACTAAAAGTAGTTAACAAATAGACGTACTTGTATTGGACTTGAGGTAATTATTTCCAATAAATCATAAAGTATATTCCACTCTTTTAGTTTACTATAAGGTATTGGCAAAAGACCCCATATGTGGGATGTTTGTGGAAGAAAAGCATGATTCTATCAGATACACGATGAAAGGAAAAGAGTATTTGTTTTGCAGTACTCAATGTATGCATGAATTTACAGAACCAGAAACGGAATTCAAGAAATTAAAAATCCACGTGGCAATGAGTATTGGATTGACAATATCCATTCTATTGTTGAGTCTACCTCACATGCTTCCAGCGCAATTTAGTCAATTTCTTCCTATGAGTTTGGCGCATAACTCTAGTTATATCATGTTATTATTAGCTACCCCTTTACAATTTTGGGTTGGCTGGAGATTCTATAAGGGTTTTTGGGATGGAGTTAAAGCAAAAGCTTCAAACATGGATACGCTTATAGCAATAGGAACCTCGGCAGCATATCTATATAGTACTGCAGTAACAATCGCTCCAGATCTCTTTCCATTCAAAGCAGTTTACTTTGAAACAGCTGCCGTAATTATTACTTTGATACTAATAGGGAGATTACTAGAAACAAGAACAAAGGAAAAAGCTTCTTATGCCATGAGAAAGTTATTTGATTTGCAGCCGCGCATGGCCAAGGTGTTGCGCCCTACAACTAGTCCTTCCGGACAAATACTCGAAGCTGAAACTGAAATTCCTATTGAGGAAATAAGGGTCGGAGATGTATTGATAGTAAGGCCTGGTGAGAGCATTCCCACCGACGGAGTAATAATAGAGGGTTTTTCCTCATTAGACGAATCGCCTATTACCGGAGAGAGCATTCCTGTTGACAAATCGAGTGGTGATGTTGTTATTGGCGCAACTATGAACAAGAGAGGATTACTAAAAATTAAAGCTGCTAAGGTCGGACAAGATACCGTACTCTCCCAAATAATAAATCTGGTTGAAGAGGCGCGGACTGGGAAAGCACAAATGCAAAGAATGGTAGATCAGGTTGCAAAATATTTTGTTCCTGCCATAGCTATCACCGCAGTTGGCGTTGGTCTGGGTTGGTATTTTGTAGGAAACATAGGATTCACATATAGTCTTTTAGCTTTCGTTTCAGTAATCATTATTGCGTGTCCTTGTGCCTTGGGAATTGCAACCCCCGCTGCATTAATGATGGGCTCCGGAAAAGCTGCTGAATACGGCATATTATTCAAGGGTGGAGAATATCTTGAGATTGCAAGTAAAGTAACGACAATAGTGTTCGATAAGACAGGAACATTAACCGAAGGAAAACCATCTGTTACTGATGTTTATGATATATCTGAATCCAAAATTGGAGAAAAGGAATTGCTAAGATTGGCAGCTATTGCAGAATCGGGTTCTGAGCATCCATTAGGCCAGGCAATTGTTAAGAAAGCTAAAGAAAATAGTATGATTCCAAATACAGAATTATCCGAATCAATTGCAGGACATGGAATAATTGCGAGATATCAAGACTATGTACTTCTGGTAGGAACTAGAAAACTTATGTTTGATAATGAGATTTCAATTCCTGAAAGTATCGAGTCAAAGCTAAGTGAACTTGAAAAGATGGGCAAGACTGCTGTCTTGGTATCAATAGATTCTAAACTCTCTGGGATTATTGCTCTTGCTGATACATTAAAAAGTAGTGCAAAGGATGCCGTAGGGGCTCTAAAATCTAAAGGAAATGAAATCATAATGCTTACAGGTGACAATGAGAGAACAGCAAATTATATCGCCGCTGAATTAGGAATTAAGAAAGTTATATCACAAGTTCTGCCAGAGCAAAAAGAAAAAATAATTGCAAAACTCATGTCGGATAAGAAAATTGTAGCCATGGTAGGAGACGGAATTAATGATGCACCAGCACTAGCTAGAGCAGACTTGGGAATAGCTATTGGATCAGGGACAGATGTCGCAAAAGAAACAGGTGGTATTATACTAATAAAAAGTGACCTTAAAGATGTAGCCATAGCCCTCGACCTTGGAACGAAAACAGTTTCCAAGATAAAGCAGAATCTTTTCTGGGCCTTTGCATATAATACGGGTTTGATACCAATTGCTGGTGGTGCATTAGTACCACTTCTCGGAGTCGGAATATTTGGGTGGTTACCTATGTTGGCAGCACTTGCAATGGCAATGAGCTCTGTTACAGTAGTTGGTAACTCTATTTTGCTTGGGAGATACAGGCCAAAGCTGTTTCATGCATAGAATTTCTCTAACAAAATGAACAAAATGGAAATTTATTCGGGCAATATTCTGAAAACCTTGCCTTGTCCGATAGATACTATATATAAGTAACCATCTGGGCCAACCGTGAGGTCTGTTATACCACCAAATCCCGTTCCGAATATAACCTCTTCTGCTCCGAAGTCTGGTGGGTATCGTATATATCTATCTGCAAGTGCTGTGGGAAGTGCGAGATCATTTCTTGCGTGGTTTAATTCAAAGTGATAAATGCGACCATTATGAACATCTCCAACAAATATGTCGTTTTCATATTGAGGTCCCAATTTATCAGAATCTAAAAATACTAAAGACGTCAATCCTGCCCCTTTTGTCCAAACTAATTTTGGGTCATTATATTTTCCGTTACCATCAAATGTTACCAGATCATCAGTATTGAATTTTTTCTGTGAGGCTGAAAAACCGTACATTTGGTTCCAACCGCTATTGAATCCTGGATTTACTAGGTTTATTTCATCTCCATCTGCTGGTCCGTTCTCTGTGTCCCATAAAAAGCCGGTTATGGGATCAAAGTCCAGTCCAAAACTGTTTCTAATGCCATAAGCATAATACAAGCGCAAAGGCATCGAATCTCCAAGTATTCCTTCTCCTACAGGTTTACCCCCCTGTGTTAATCTTAAAATTCCACTGCGTCCATCAGCGACTATTCCATCTTCAAAGTTCTGAGTTTGTGTTGCCTCAAAATCGGGTTTAAACGAACCGTCAACGTCTCCAACTGGAACGTATATGTTGTTATCTGGACCAATTTGTATGGCTCCTCCATTATGTCTTGGTCCAGGGTCCGCTGGCAAATCCAAAAGTAATACGGGATTTACAAGTTTGTTGTCTACCAGTTCATATTTGTAAAGGCGATTTCCTATCGGGGCCTTACCTGTCCTATCGCTTCCATCGTTTCCATCTATCTCAGTATAGTAGAGGTAAACAATTGTATCAAGTCCATTTTTAGAAACTGCGATTCCACACATTCCCCTTTCAATAGAATTTGCTACATCGACATCAAGAAGTGGCAAATCTGAAACTATTCCTCCATTAACCCTCATAACTGTCCCTGTGTCTTTTTCCAGAATGAGAAAGTCATCAGGACCCAGAAAAGCCATGGTTGTAGGCACACGCAAGCCGTCAGCTACCTCCTCAACTTTTAGGTTGGTGTCTGCGACTTGTGGATGGTCCGTCCCTTTGTTAAGATATCTTTCTTTTAACTGGGTTTGACCGTGGGTCTGATCAAAATAAATTGTAAAATTAAATATCAGAATACACAGAATCAGAAAAATAAGACAGCTGTTTACCATGCGCCAAAAAAGCAAGATTAGATTCGCGTTTCACAGCAAGTACCGACAAATATTAATTTAACTTCTCAATTGCAGTTAACGATTCTGCCCTCTTGGCATTAGGTTCTCATAAGGTTTATGAATAAAGCAGACTAATTCTCGTCAGTTGAAATCGCTTTTAGTCTACATTATTACATTTTTTATGTTCTCAACATCATCTCTATATTTTTTGGTTGCATTTTTTGGAGACAGTATTGAAAGTGACCAAACGCATGTTTTGCAGCTAACTGATGGGCAAAAGGAAAATGTTGGCCAATCAGGACAAAATGAAACTGACGAAACATCAGAACTAGGTATACAAGAACAAGCACTTGCGCAGAATACAAGTGAATCAAATCAGACTGGGCACACAGAAAAAGATGAAATGTCGCATCAGGAAGTATTTGAAAAACAGCGTAGGATATTAGAATTTCCACTTTCAGTTGGTGCTGGAATCGGATATGGCGCAATAGGGCTGTGGATGATACTAGACAGGAGGAACAGTAAAAGTCCATATATTATAGCTATAGTTGGTTCTTTGATATTGTTAGGAATATATGCTTCATCTCGAACAATTGGTATTTCGAATCTGGGTACAGAATCCGTAGGAAGGTTGGATGCAGTTGTGGCAGGACTCCAGGTCGCAATTATAGCCACTTGTCTATATATTCTAGTGACTAGAATAAATCCCAATGGAATCACTATTGATAAATAATTTAATTATTCAGAAAACAGACAAGTCGTGATTAAAGTCAAACTGGTCTTTAGTGAAGATTAGTCTTTAGGCAAAAGGTAGATAGTATCTTGGCATTTTCAAGTAGTCTGATTACTCGTTAGATTCAACAGAGAGTCTTCGATTTGTCTTAGTTTTACGGGTTTTATCAAAATCTCTATATTTTTATCAAAAAAAATATCATGTTTTGATATTTCATGGTCTAAAAATTCAAATGCAGTTAAAAACATTATACATGATGATGGAAACTTCTTTAAGATTTCGGATGCGATTTCAATTCCATTTCTGTTACCTGGTAACCGATAATCTATAATATATGCATCAGGACGTTCAATATCAATATCATCTATTATAGTTTCGGAGTTAACATACGTCCTAATTACTCGATGACCTTTTCTAGATAGGTAATCATTATAAAGAGTTAGAATGTCTTCTTCGTCATCAAGAATCATTATTGTTAAAGTTTTTATTGTTTCTACCATGATGATTAATCTACTCAATTAATCTGCTCCTACTCAGTCGGATGGTTGATGACGATTAATTGTAACCATCGTTGAAACAACTTAGTATTTACAAGTTTATCAGGTTTATGTTTGTGGCCCGACATGTACTATTGACTATAATCTACTAGTAAGGCCAAAGAGTATATTTTATCAAATTTTTGAAGTAATAAAATAAAAAGGTTATAACGAGGTTTTGATGAATATCTTAGATTGGAAAACCAATCAGATGAATGTCAATTATGCCATCACACTAGAGAATTTCACATATTCGAGAATGAAAAGTATGGCGATTGTCTGAAATGCCATTGTAATAATTTTAAAGATTAGAAATAATTATTACAAGATAATATTTTCACATGCATCGCCCACGCCATCATTATCTTCATCTTTTTGATCAGGATTTGCTGCATATCTACAATTGTCTCTGAAATCCACAATTCCGTCTTGATCTTGATCACTCATTTGACACGCATCACCAAGATCGTCTCCATTAGTATTTGCTTGATCAGGATTCTTTACAGTAGGACAATTATCTTTTGAGTCTTCTACACCATCAAAATCAATGTCAGTAGAGACATTGGGAGTCTTTGGTGAATAATCCTCTACAAAGAAACCTCTCCAAGAGGGTAACTCTTTGTACGTATTTAGTGCTTTAGAACCCATCGAGTAATATAATTTTCCACCTACATTTGGGGGGTACCAAGTTGCCTTTACTTCCTTACCGGGATGATTTGGATCATATATGTAAAAGGTGTATTGATTATTGGCTTGTTTGTCATAGGTGTACCCATACGCTACGACCTGATGATTCTTACCAATATCCGATATGCTCGAAGCAGCAACGAGACCTAACACAGCAGGTTTACCTTGATCTATAAGCCGCGTAGCTTTCGGAATCTCGCTGTTCGTTAAAGATCTCACACCTGGTAAACATCCAGGTCCGCATTTACCCAAAATAGTAAACTTATTTTCATTAGGGGCAATGGTTAAGTAAACAAACCTAGGAACCTCTTCGAGGCTGCTCACCGAACCTGCTGGTGACGCACTCACTGCAATACTCCCTAGGGCTTTAAGTATTCCCAGCAAGCTTATGTCTAGGCTGTCGTGAAGTCTGTCCAAAATATACCTTGATAAAGGAATATCGTTAGGTGGGGCCTCACTATCACTTGCATATCCGGGAATTAATTTATGGGCATAAAAATAATCTAACGCCGCATAAGCCATTCCTCCGCACCGGCCTTGAGTTGAGAACTTTACATCTCCTTCGTAAATAAAATCGGGAATATACTTGTCTGAAATTACGTTATAAGTAGTAGTGTAAGTATTGGGAAATTTGAATCCATGATAATATCCAAAATTAGTTCGAACCGTTTTTGCAGAGTCTGAACTGGCAGGAACTATTTGTGCATTGTCCTGTCCCACATTTGCGTTCGGATATGTCGCCGTATCATATTCGGGGAATGCAAGTGACAAAATAAAGCTGACAGGCATGTACGATTCTGCAAAATTGCTTTGAATCAAAAAAGTCAAGATGAAAGCCAGTGCCAAAAAAATGATGATCGCACTGATTACCTTTTTCAATAGTTCGAATTCATTTGACTAGTATAAAGGCTTTTTGTGATTGAGTTACTGCCTATTATGGAAGGCCTAATGCACGGATTTCCTTTATGCTTACCCATCCGTCTTCCGAACTGGTGTTAGTGACTGTTATTCTGACGAACTTCCCATTGTGCTCTTCTTCAAATGGATATACTTCTGGTTCTGATGAACCTTGTTTATTAGCACCTTGGAAGATCTTTTCATAGTTGTTACCATCTTCTGATACTTGAATTTCAAATGAATAATCTCTTTGGTCACCTTTGTTCCATTCTACAGAAATTCCACAAATCTTATGAGATTCACCAAGAAGAATTTCTAGCCACGGATCGTCGCCATTATTTGACCACCATGTGGATGGCTTATCGTCTACTGCATCAGAAGGAGGATGGTAATCAGAGGGATCGGTTTCAAAACCATTCGCTGTAATGTTTTCAATGTTTAGAATAGTACAGTTAGAGCTAATCGCTTGAGACTCTGATTGATCTTCTTCAGATGGAGGTTCTCCGCCAGTTTCGTCTTCAGATGAATGTTCCCCACTAGTCTCTTCTTCAGATGAAGGTTCCCCACTAGTCTCTTCTTCAGATGGAGGTTCTCCGCCAGTTTCGTCTTCAGATGAAGATTGTTCCAATGGTTGCTGTTCTCCATAGTAAGAATTACCTCCGGACTGTTCATTTCCATAGAGAGATTGTCCGCCTTCGGAAAAATCTTGGCTTGGGTTACTTTGCTCAGGTATACCTTGCTGGGAAAAATCTTGTCCAGGATAACCCCCTTGAGGCATGTATTCTTCAGAGGGCGGAAATGTCGAAGACTCGTTCATCAATCCAAGCATTTCCCCTCCTTGAGTATTTGGGCTACACGGAGGTAGGAGTTCCATATTGGGACCTGGTATATCCGAACACGGATAAAATGAGTCAACTATTCCTAGTAGTGGTTGAGCACCGAAGTGATGATTAGTTTTGTTATCGTCTAAGGAAATTGATACTATCTTGCCATCGTTAATTGTAACTTGCGTGGGAACTTCAAACCATGAAGTTCTGCCATTGGATTCGACATCAGTAAATCCTTCTACTATTGTTTGTTTATTGGTATTATTGCTTGACAACGCTTGAGTGTTTCCGGAGCTTGCCTTAAAATTTGTTAAATCATGAGTGTGTGCATTAGTTCCGCTACTATTGTACCAAGTCATTTTAGTATCAAAGGAAGTAACATTACCGTTGTACATTATAATGCTCCAGTTTCCAGTAGCAATCCATTTTCCATTCGGTACATCGATAACTGTGTTTATCTTGCCATTTGCAACAAAACCAGAAGGCGACTTGGACGTTCCAAGACTATCGTTAAGATTAGGCTTGCCAGATGTTATCAGATTATTAGGGTTCACAAATGAATTTGTCTCATTGTTCATCTGCGAGAAAGCAACATCGTGGCTTTGTAAAAAGAAGATCAAACATGTTAAAAGCAACAGGTTCAAGGCAACAATTTCAGTCCATAACTTTTGATTCGTTGAAGATCCTATTAGTAATTCATTCATCAATAATTAAGGCAGTGGATAATAGTTTTTAAATGTTAGGCAAATTCCAATATTTTGTTACCATCGTTTTACTTCTAAATGAAGAATTTTAACTAATGAACAAATAATAATGAATATTCTCCCGGAAAGCTGGTTCGTCATAATACTTTAGTAAATACGCCAATAAATTACTATGACTGTAATTCGATAAAATCACTGACAGATTATTACAAATAGAGACCCCAACAGTCGCAGAGCTCTCCTAGTTGTATTCTGGTTTAATTCTAAAGTTGTAACGACAAAAGCCTTAAGATGCTTGAATCTTCACTTTACCAAAATATGATTTGACATTAGGCCTGTATAGGTACCAGAGAATTATTCCATTTATAACCATACCAACTATTTGTCCAATTATACTAGAAATATCTCCTGCCAACACATTGAATACAACAAAAATAATACCGATAACTAATGAAATTACAGTGACAATTACTGAAATGGACCAAGCCCATCCTTTACCTTTTAAGAGACCCCATGCAACTATGAAATTGACAATTGAAAGTGCTATTAGACCTACACCAATTATAGATAAATATCCACTGAATATTGATAGAACATTATTTGTACTCGAAATATCGGTACTATTGAAATTGAAATTTGAGTACATGTCATTCTCAAAGGTACTGGATGTTTCGCTTACAGTATACTGACTTATCAGGGGACCGACAATCACAAGGGCGATACCCCCAATTAAAGTGAGAATGCCGCCGATTATCATGAGTATCGCTATTATTGTAACACCTGTAGGTCGTTTTCTTTCAGCTTGCAAATTAATCGATGAATAATTGTAGCCGAATAAATGTGTTTATGCAGGGGATTCGATTTTATTGTAAATAAGATGTTCCTTGTTACTCCATCTCAGAAGATTACCATTTCCATAGAGTTTGTGTTCAATTTCAACCTGCGTTCTAATTGGTTATTTGTTAATAGTAAAGTCAGAAAGATAATTTATTCCTGAACATTTCTCACTTGCCACTTAATCCTTCTTTTATTTCTCCGCTTATGTTACTTAGGACATCTGCTGCGCCAATGCCAACATTTCTAGCGGTCTCTTCTGTCTCGTTTAATATTTCTGAGCCCATATCGCTCATATTTTGCCCAAGCTGATTTAATGTTGAACCTACCTTTTCACCTGCCTCATTCAGTGCCAAAGAAGCGTTTTGTCCCAGTTCTAGAGTCGATTGGTTAACTGAGTCCATTAGACTGCCAGTAGGATATGAAGCATTTGTTGATGCATTTTGAGCATCTGAAATGTTTGTTGTAGTAATTGTCAGTATCAATAATGCCGTCGATAACATTAGTAAACTTCGATTCATAAGAATTGTATAGTGTAAACAAATACAATTATAGCTTTCTGATTGCAAAACCAATGGGGCTGGTCGGATTCGAACCGACGACCTCCAGCGCCCGAGGCTGGCATCATGCCAAGCTAGACGACAACCCCTCATCTGTTTATTTCAAAATTAGCTTAATATAATATAAGGTATGGGTCATCACTATCAATTGTACTCATCTCACGAAGAGTTATGAAATCTCATCCGAAAATGGCGAGTTAATTTCTTTAGACGTTCTGTTTGCTATATTTTTTTGAACCAATCTTCTTGCTATACCTGCAGCAAATGGCAATGCTCCAGTGGCACCAGGGGAATTGTAATTTAATATATGTAGCGAAGATTCACCTTCAACAACCAAACTCTCTGATGCAAATTCTCCATTTTTATTGATTAATATTGTCCTAATTCCTGCCATGCCTCTTTGTTTAAAATCATTAGGATTCAAAGAGGGTAAAAATCTCCTAACTCTATTTATCATATTTGTTTTAGAAAAAGAACTCGAGAATTCATTTGATACCAACTGGATGAACTGTTTATTTAGAAGCAATTTCAATACACTCGCCCTGCAAGATCGAAAAATTTTCGGAATGATATTTTTGAAGTTATCATATGATGTATACGAGTATGGACCAAATACAGGGACTGCGTTTGGTCCCACTTCACATCTTCCGTCACTTCTGACAATCCAATGAGGATCCAAAAAAGGATACTCTGTATTTCGCGGTATCGAATAGATACTCCTTTTGGTAAGTGAATTATATTTTTGTGGAGCTATCCAGTATTCTCCTCTGAAGTAAAGGTCTGTGTATTCTTTTGCAAGATCTAGATTGTGAGCAATATCAAGAGAATTTCCGCCTGCTGCATTAATTACATAATCAGTAGGTATATCCTTAACAGTACCTTTGATTGTCATTTTTCTATTTGCGTTTGCATTGGTGTTGTGTTGAATTGATCTAAACTTGTTCTCAAACGATGTCTTACAACCTAACTGCGCGGCATCTTCCATGAGTTTCTGATTTATGAGGCCATAATTGGTTGAGGCATCTCGAATGCAAACAAGCCCAGCTTCGCATTTTACATTAGGTTCAATCTCCAGCATTTCGCTCTTGCTCAGTAATTTTACATCCTCATCTCTCAATCCATTCTTATGCGCCCATTGAACATGTTTTGACAGAGTATCAATTTCTATCTGGTTAGTCGCAATTTCAACCACTCCATCCTCCTTAAATGGTAAGTTATGGAATGCACAGTAACGTTTTAACATATCAAATCCTTTCAGTGCATATGCAGCAGTTGAGGATTTTTTTTCTGGGTTATAATAAAATGGAGCATGAACTTTTCCAGTATTTCTACTACTAGTATGCATTGCAACTTTCTTTTCCTGTTCCATCAAAATAATTGTTGAATCTGTTGTAATGGAAAGAAAATAGGCAATAGCACACCCTAGAATGCCTCCACCAACAATAGTAATGTCATAACTCTCTTGCAAATTAATGTCAGCCACCGCAGTCGATCAGTTTATTGATCAGATTATTGACGGAATTCCTATTAATCCCGTTTTTCATAACACGATTCAGTTAGATATCACTTCATGTCCTTATTCTTGTGATTCTGGTGAAAATCTAATGATTTGTAAAATGCAACAATCGAAGATGCATTCAATATTTTTCCCTCAAATAGTAACTTTTTAATTTCATCAATGGTTAGAATTGCAGTTTCTATTATTTCCATCATCCCTAGCTGTTTTCTCTTTTCGTCAACTAAATCGTAACCGACAAACAAATTACCTGTTTGTTCGAACATAGTATAATCCAAAGTATATGAACCCAAGCTGATAATATTATTTGCCCTATACCCAGTTTCTTCCTTCAATTCTCTGTTAGCTGCCTCAACTGGTGTTTCACCACTATCAATATATCCGGAGGGGGCTTCAATTTGGTAGGAACCAACCATATGTCTGTAGCTCTTGATTACTAGAATTTCATTATTAGAAACAAATGGTACGATGGTGGAGTAGTCTTTTCTCTTTGCTCTAGTATAGATCTTTTTCTTATTCCTGATATCAAGTACATCTTCGTATAGTTCGATGTACTTGTTTGAGTATATTTTCCGTGATGATTCAAACTTCCAATCAGATGGTAGTTTCATACTTTTATTCATCAAATTCCCATTATTTGCTTTTTGTAAAAATACTACATTGTCAATGATTCACGTAGTATTCTTAATAATTCAAAAATTTGAACTAAGGTCTTCTCTTAAACACAGTAATTAGTATCAGACTCCAGCAAGCTTGACGTTTCCGTATAGGCACGCATTTTTTAAATCTTTAATTTCATGAGGCCTGTGTTTTCTGATCTCTACGATGTATCCGCTCGTAGAATGGTAAAAGATAACCATATCAGTTGGATAAAGTGAAAGCATTGCATGGTTCTCAGGATCTGATGACATATGTCTTAGATGTATTCGTTCCCATGAGAATAACTCATCAATGTCTCCTTTAAAGTGGAAATTACTGCCGCATGGGCATGCCGTATCTCTCCAATTTCCTTCGTTATTTTTAAGCCATGTTCTTCTTGCCTGACGCAATACCCCAAGTATAGAGCGCTTTCAACATATATACCTAGCATTGAACACGCAAGACAAATCATTCAATTTTAGAATTTCTTTTTTTCTGTCTTTGTATTAATGCATTATTAGGATCAATACCATTCCAAATAATCTCAAATCCGATTTTTGGAACAAGCAGAGTAATGCATTCTTCGGGAATACCATTATCGCTCAAGAATTTAACAGCGTCCTGCAACTTACTAATTTTATCAAGTTCTGGTAACAACTTGCTAATTTTGTCGACGGATATCATGTAGTTATCTATCAACAGGAAATTTTTTAATCCGCTCACTGTGGCTTCTTTTGAGTGATTTTGATTATTACTTGATTGAATATCCAACGTTTTCAGTATTGATTCAATTGGAATGTTGTACTTGTCTGCAATTTGTTCAAGAAAGATTACTTTATTTTGTTTGTCTTCAGTTATTTTTTCTATTTCTTTCGTAATTGTATCGTGTAATTTAACTGTGATATCATCAATAATCCTAGAGTCTATTTCCTTCAGATATTTAATTATTGGACCAAATGGAATACCATCTTTCTTATAAAATATTAATTGTTTTTTGTCTATATACTTTAAAAAAATTGAGTCAATTCCTATCTTGTCTCCATTTTCAGAAATATAGTTATCCTTGTTCGCAGCTATTAGTAAATCAATTGTGGCGATATTTGTACTCAAGTCTTTTATTTTTTCTAATTTTCGTTTCAAATAATCAGTAGTCCAAAAACCTACTATCTCAAAATACACCCTGATTCCCGACTTTTCAAAAAGAAAATCCGGTATGAATGCCTTACCATCTGTCAGAATCAATGGATCTGGCTCCCTGGATAATTTCCAATTAGTCGAAAATGTAAGAAATTTATTCATAAAGTTTTTTTCAACATTACTGTCAAAAATGTCACGCGGATTATCAAGCGATGATTCAATATTAGATTTAGATGCTAGTTGAGAATGAGGATTTGATTTAATCTCTGATGCATCAAATATTGGAAGATCCTCATCACCATTTGAGAGTCTAAAGTTATATGTCTTCCTTGCTCCAGAAACAGACTTTCTTAATATTATTGCATTAATGGACCAACTATCAGTAAATATTATTAATGGAATAAGCTTTGCAATTGCCGTACCATATCTATCAGTTGGTCTCAATATGCTAAGCGGACCATCCACCGCACATACAATTTTCTTATTTATGTCATTCCTAAATAAGGTATTTTGATTTTTTTCCTGCTTATCTGTTGATGATTCTGGATTGGCTTCACCAAATAGAAAGTACATCAATCCAAGTTGCTTTATTTTGTGTAAAATTTTCTTCCAGTTATAACCACCGAAAACGCTGAATTCTAGTTTGACGCAATTAAGTAATAGCGTTTGCAAAATAGAAAGATTATACCATGCAGCTAATTGTAGTGAAGTCAAAGAATCAAAGCTTTTCAAGAATTTGTTCTTATCAAGATCATTCCACATCGCTCGCTCCAGATCCTCTGTAGTCAGATCGTTTTTTAAAGCAATTTTCTGGAGAATATTTCTTCTCTCATTTTCAGTTACTGGATATCCACTCCGAGAAGATTCTTCAAATATATCTCTTCTTAGATATATTGCATTATCTGTATTATCGTTACCATTGCTGGTACTTTTAGAACTGGGGAGCATGTAAGAAGAATACTCACATCTTTGTTCTAAAAGATGACAAATGCCTCTGACAAATTTGTAATCAGTATGCTTTTCTTCCATTCTTAAGATGTTCTCATCAACAGTTGCTTTGGATACTTTTTTTTCAGCCATTTCCTCATACATTTTGATTATTTTTGAGGGCAAAGATAGTTCATTCTCGTGGTCACAGAATACTGGCCTTACACGGTTCATTTTGCTTGATATATTCACTCTCAATAATTCGATTGGCAACATTTACAGATTTTACCTCATATGATGATACATGTGGATCTTAAAGTTTCTACCTAAATAATTTTTGTTCCAATACTGTTTTGTTTGATCTATTGGTTACCTTAATCACGTTTGATTTCTAAAATTGCAATCCACAATGACCCACCCACTCCCCTATAAGTGTGTCAAGCCTTAAATGCGATAGACCTACATGGTGTATAGAATGAGAACTAAAAAATCAACTTATTCAAATTCTCACATACAGGAAGAAAAAAAAGATGAGTCTGAAAATATTACCGAGAATTATACTAATGATACTGTAGATAAACACGACCAATTAGAAAAAGAAGATAATGACAATATCATCATGAATACTGAAACATCACTAACTACAATATCAGAACAATCTCCTATTAACGATCTTACAGCTCTTGAAATTCAAGACATTGAAGGAATCGGCCCTACAACTGCAAAAAAACTTAGAGAAGCAGGAATTTTTTCAGTTATGGACCTTGCTGTGGCTGGAGTTGAAGATCTAGCAGTAGATATTAACGCATCCAAAGAAAGCGCCGCTTCATTCATTATGGCCGCACAAAAACTATTAAGAGAATCAGATGTTCTTGACAAGGAATTCATTACTGCTGATACCGCACTTCAGAAAAGAAGATCGTTGTTACGATGTTCTACTGGTTCAAGTATGCTAGACGATTTATTCTTGGGAGGTATAGAAACACAGGCAGTCACTGAGCTTTATGGCGAATTTGGTTCGGGCAAATCGCAGATATGCCACACCATGTGCATTACTGCTGGACAGCCAATAGGATCAGGTGGATTAAACAGTGGTGTTATCTATATTGATACTGAAGGGACATTTAGACCTGAAAGGCTGGAACAAATATCTAGTAGTAGAAACATAGATCCGGTAAATGCATTACAAAATGTGGCGGTATGTAAAGTCTACAATAGTGCACATTTGGAGTTGATAGTTAAAAATCTTGGAAAATATATAGATGATTATAAAGCAAAACTGGTTATAGTCGACAGTATAATTTCATTACACAGAGCAGAATTCTCTGGTAGAGGAACGCTTGCTGATAGACAACAAAGACTTAATACTATTATGCACAAACTTCTCCGAATATCAGAAATTTATAATATTGCAATAATTGTTACAAATCAGGTGCAATCAGCTCCAGATACATTCTTTGGTGATCCAACAAAGCCAACCGGCGGAAATGTAATTGGTCACGCTTCAACTTATAGAGTGTATTTAAGAAAATCTGGTGAAAACAGGGTAGCAAAAATGATCGACTCTCCATATCATCCATATAGCGAAGTAAGGTTTACTGTCAATGAAAAAGGAACAGATAACGTGGATGAGGGCAAAAAATCTAAGAAAGAATAATCCTATCTTTATTTTTTGTAATTGATTTGAAAATAATCGAACGAAAACAAAGGCAATATTTTCTAGAGAAGTATTAGAGCAACACTCAGCTATTCCGTTTTATGTTTATCTTTTTCTAATATTCTGTTTCATTTTCAAATGCTTTATTGCATTGTTGCACATGATAGGTTCATCATTGTCACTCCTAATGGCAGTCTATTCAATACAACCATTGTTGGTTTAAGAATATACGGTGTATGTGATTAAGCAACCATGATATTCATACTACCTGGCGTCTGCCAAGCGTACAAATGTGAAAGCTAGTCTACGGCGAAGGATATTTTTACACAGGTACGATAGTTTGTTATTTTTCCAGAGGCCTGGTCTACACGAGCAGTCATATCAACTACTTCAATTCCATGTATACCATGCAAGGTCTTTTTTGCTTCATCTACAGCAACCTGAGCTGCATCTTCCCAACCCTTGTCCGAACTGCCGATTATTTCAATTATCTTTGCAACATGATGAGTCATGACGAGATAATACACCACATGTGTTATAAGACTTGTGATAAAATTCTAATCAAATAAGGAATTGCTAGACAAGAGACAAGCCAAGAGACAAAAGTAAATTGAAAAGCAACAATTAAAAATAATGTCTACTACATCTTAACATGATTCGAAACAAAAATAGGAAAACGAGAATTGCAGAGTTTCCTATTTTGCTGTTAATTTTTATTACATTGTTAGTAGTTCCATCAACTGAATTAATTCCCAAGTTGGAAGTCTACGCAAATGATCCTAACCAGATTGTTAAAATATTGTCTGAAGGTGGACAGATATGCCCACTTGAATCTGAGTGTGAAAAGAAAGAAAATCAAACAGATGCTCACAATATGACTCTGAACATTCCAGGCGCAGGAAGTCCGAATAATGAACAAAGTTCAATGGGTAACTTGACAACAAACAATTCAAACAGTTCCCAAAATAAAACCAATATATCTAATGGTACGTCACTTACTGGGGAAACCAACAATTCAGTTCAAGACATGATAGATATTAAGACTGACAAACAGACATACAATCCCGGCGAAATAGTTAGTATCATGATAACAAATAGAGGATCAGCAGAATTAACATTTCCAAATTCTGCATTGGGACTCACAATAAGAAATTTGGCATCAAATGAATTATATCCAATTCTATCATCGCAGGTAATTACAATTCTTGGCCCAGGTGATTCGAAATCTCTCCGGTGGGATCAAATAGGTGTGAATGGAAATCAGGCACCCTCTGGAAATTATTCGGCTTCCGTGAATTCAGATATCGCTACGGCTCAAACAACTTTTTCAATTAGATAATCGTCTTTTTTTACCTATTATTTGTAAATCCTGATTCCTATTATCTGTAAATGATATTCTTACGAGTCAGAAAGACACTACATATCAGTCATGGGCCCGGAGGGCTTCGATCCCTCGATCTGTGGTTCCGAAGACCACCGCGATATCCTGGCTACGCTACGGACCCATACTTTCCAGCTTTTAAAATTAAATTCAAGGTTCTATATCAATTGAGCTAATCGATATTGATTTTGATTTAAAATGAGAATCTAATTAATAACAATCAATTTATTATATCAAATATTTCTCTACTTGTAATTAATTGAAGGTATCTGACAGAATATCCAATGTAGAGTACGCCATTAGAGACATAACAGTACATGCAAGACAATATGAAAAAACTGGTAAAGAAATAATCTACTTGAATATTGGTGATCCGGTAAAATATGATTTTCCGACTCCTGATCACATAAAAAAAGCATTAATAGATGCAGTTTTGAGCAACTTCAATTACTATGCTGATTCAGAAGGTATCTTGGAATTAAGGGAAGCGATAGTAAAAAAAGAATCGCAAAAGGGCTTACCGATAACTGTTGACGATGTACTTGTAACAAATGGTATTTCTGAAGGACTAGATATGATAGCTGCCTCCATAGTGGAACCTAATACAGAAATCTTAATGCCAGGACCGTATTATCCTCCCTATTCCTCATATGTAAAATTTTACGGAGGTAAACCAATTGAATTTAAACTAACAGAAGATGGAGCACCTGATCTTGATGATATCAAATCAAAGATTACTCCCAAGACAAGAGCGCTTTGTATAATAAATCCGAATAATCCAACGGGTGAGGTATTTAGTGGCAAGAGCCTTAAACAGCTAATTGACATAGCCGTTGAACATGACATGTACATTATTTGTGATGAAATCTATGATAAACTCGTATTTGATAAGGAGTTTACCGGTATTGGTAAAGTGGCAAAAGATGCACCGGTAATATTACTTAATGGCTTTTCAAAAGTTTATCTCATGACAGGCTGGCGTTGCGGATACATATGCATGAATAGCGATTGCCAAAAATTAGAAAATATTAGAAAAAATATTCCAAAACTGGCCAGGGTTCGTATTGCTACCAACCTTCCAGTGCAAAAGGCGGCAGTAGCAGCCCTGCAAGGACCTCAAGACTATATCGCTGAAACTGTGTCCAAATTAAGGAAAAGAAGAGATTTAGTAGTAAAGCGCCTTAATGAAATAGAGGGAATTTCATGCAGATTGCCAAACGGCGCATTTTATGCATTTCCAAAAATCCTGGACAATCGTTGGAAAGATGACAAAGAATTTGTTCTAAACCTATTGAACAAAACTGGAATACTAACAGTACATGGTTCTGGTTTTGGAGAATCGGGACGGGGACATTTTAGAATAGTTTATCTTCCAAATGAACAAGTGCTTGATAACGCCATGAACAAACTCAGTGATTTTATCAAAGGTAGTATTTGAAATTAGACGTTCTTTTACTGAAAACACTTCTAGATTATAGTTCATTGAAGCATTATTCGCATTGTGGTAGCTTACTCAGTATTTCTAAATTTACCCCAATATAGCAATATTCCGCCTCCAATCAGCATCGCTATTACAAATTTTTCATTGGTCACAGAATTGTTCGTATAATTATCAAGATAGAAGCCAATCGATAATTGTGTTGTATAGAGATAAAAGTTCCTCAATGCAATAACTATCGCCATAATAATAACAACAACTCCCATACCGGACATCCAATTTTTATCATGCTCACCGTCAACATTTCCTTTCTGAAAAGGATTCAAGTAAGCTTGATTCCAGGGTGTTTTATCTTGTTCTTTTTAGAGGCATTAAGTAACATGGGAGTTAATGCCTCTGCCTGATAACTGATGGACAATGATCCAAGGTAAAGGGGCCTTAGACCTTTTATTTCACCTATCAGTTGATTTAGTTTTGCAACAGCGTCCTCATCATCACCACAAACAAATGTATCAGAATCAAGGCTTTCATTGATATTCTTCAATTTCACTTCCGCTATTGTGTGAAATGCTGAAACAACTTTCTTACCAGGCAGGTTTTCAGCCAAAAGATTGGCTGCGGATTTCATACTTTTTTCAAATGGGATGTATGTAAATCCTACATCATTTCTTTCCATAGGAACAATTGGAGAAACTATTATGCAATCATTTCCAATGTTATTTGAAATAGAATCACAAGTTAGCTTTATCGATTCATATGGAATTGAGAGTATCAAGATATCTGAATCAGTTGCCGAAGAAACATAATCAGCGCCCTTGATTGTTCCTTTAAGGTTATTTCCATAAGATGATAATGCTGTATTCATGTATTGTTCTGCAGATTTTTTTGCCTTTTCTGCGTCGCGAGATCCTATGGTTATGTCATGATTTACAACCCATCTCAGAGCAAAACCTTCTCCCATTCCACCAGTTCCACCAATAATTGAAATCTTCATAAATTATCTGTCATAAACTGTTGAAACGTCCTAATTAAGGTTATAATCTAAATTTCAGATTGAACAATCTTACTGCATATCAATAAATTAGTTAGTGTTGACGAGAAAAAAGATTTTTTGTGCTCAAGTCCCACAATAGCGGAAAACAAATTTAAGACTTGATTTGTAATTTTCAATTGTTTTGCCGCTACTAGCCTTTGTACGCCATGGAGAAGCAGACAATAATGTGAAAAGATTACTGGTAGGACGACATATAGAATCGCATCTTACGGAACGTGGAATACAGCAAGTCAAAGATACGGGCCAGCATCTAAGAAAACTGAAAATTGATAAAGTGTATGTCAGTCCAGTAACGAGAACCATTGAAACTGCCAAGATAATTTGCAAGATAAATGATTTGCAATATCAAACAGATGAAAGATTATATGAAATTGAATTGGGTGACTTGGTAGGTATGAATTATGATGATGTTATCGAAAAACACGGAAATCTTTTTTTGAAATTCTATAGCGGAGACGATCCAATTCTTGACAGCTATGGCATTGAAAGCTTTTCGGCCGTCAAAAAAAGAATAAAGAATTTGCTAGATGAGTGCATGAAAAATTATCCAGACAAGAATTTGTTATTTGTTACGCATCTAGACCCGATTAAAGCAGCAGTGTCGATAATGTTGGGCCTTCCCCCAGAAAGTCTGTATGGATGGCATATACGCAATGCCTCAATGACTATTCTAAAACATGAAAATGGGATCTTATCGCTTTCAGGAGTTAATGTAATGGGATTTCATAGATATATTGATGAATGATTACGGATGTTCTTTGCAAAAACCTTAAATTAGAATAGGTGAGTAGTGACCTCGGACAAGAAGATCTGATGTCACCAAAATCAAATATATGGTTACTTATTTTATTGTTCTCACCTCTTGTTATAGTAGTTCTCTCTTCATTTGACACTGTTTTTGCACAAGAATCCGAAGAATATGTCGTCAGGAGAGTTGAGATTTGGGCATTATTTTATAGACTAATGGTTGCTGCCTTCGTTGTTGGAGCGGTGGTTCAAGGTTCTATAGTGTACGTTTGTTGGCGCTTTAGAGAAAGTCACAAGAAAAATAAAGTTAGGGAAATAGAGGGAGTTTAAGAATGGGCCATGCAACTATCGAATGGGTATACGTAGGAGTTGTCATAGCGCTGCTTACGTGGGTTGGAGCGGAATCTTGGAATGTTGAAAGAATAGTGGAACATGTTCCAGCTGAAGCAGAAACAATTAAGGTCATTGGCCAACAATGGTTCTGGACTTTCGAACATGAAGATGGAAAAAAGGAAACTGGTGAACTGCACCTGAAACAAGGAGTGCCCTACAAATTTGAGATAGTTTCAAAAGACGTTATTCATGATTTCAATGTGCCTGATTATACAATTTTAATGGATGCGGTTCCTGGTAGAGTAAATGTGGTATGGAATATGTTTGATCAACCTGGAGAATTTAACATACAATGTAGAGAATATTGTGGATTTGGACATCCTACGATGAAAGCAAAATTATTTGTTGAACCTCAAACTGCAGAAGCTGCAACTGGTGGAGCAGCTGCACCGGCACAAGCCCCCGCAGGTCAAAACACTACAGCAACGGCAGGTCCACCTGGAACACCACTGACAATACTGGAAGGATCTTCAGTACAGGGAAGTCCAAGTTTTG
>Ga0207643_10000094_pt1 | contig 60399 bp, 49 predicted proteins | sample KBSMisM62_FD_184313 | JGI IMG/M metagenome (GOLD analysis project Ga0207643, IMG submission 184313) | Miscanthus rhizosphere microbial communities from Kellogg Biological Station, Michigan, USA - KBS Miscanthus M6-2 (SPAdes) (version 2) | ecosystem: Host-associated > Plants > Roots >... | reverse complement strand
AACTACGTCGAGTACGACGAGGCGGCGTTGCGGGGGATCGGCGAGCACGTCGTCGCCCTCGCCCACGCCGAGGACCTGCCCGCGCACGCGAACGCGATCGTGAAGCGGACCGGCCGGTGACCGGGCTGGACCAGCTGCCGCTGCGGGACGACCTGCGCGGCCGCTCCCCGTACGGGGCGCCGCAGCTGGACGTGCCGATCCGGCTGAACACCAACGAGAACAGCTGGCCGCTGCCGCAGGGACTGCTCGACGACGTGACGGCCGCGGCGACCACGGTCGCCGGCCGGCTCAACCGCTACCCGGACCGGGACGCGCCCGCGCTGCGCGCCGACCTGGCCGCATACCTGGGCCACGGGCTCGGACCGGCGCAGGTCTGGGCGGCGAACGGGTCCAACGAGATCATCCAGCAGCTGCTGCAGGCGTTCGGCGGACCGGGGCGGACCGCGCTCGGCTTCACCCCGTCGTACTCGATGCACGAGATCATCACCACCGGCACCGGCACGCGGTGGCTGCCGGGCGTGCGCGACGCCGAGTTCGGCATCAGCCCGCAGGACGCCGTGGCGCAGGTCCGCGAGCACGCGCCGGACGTGGTCTTCCTGACCAGCCCGAACAACCCGACCGGCACCGCGCTGCCGCTGGCGACGGTGGAGGCCGTGCTCGCCGAAGCACCGGGGATGGTCGTCGTCGACGAGGCGTACGCGGAGTTCGCCCGGGCCGGCGTGCCGTCGGCGCTGACCCTGCTGCCCGGCCACCCGCGGCTGGTGGTGACCCGGACGATGTCCAAGGCGTTCGCGATGGCCGGGCTGCGGCTGGGTTACCTGGCCGCGGACGCGGCGGTGGTCGACGCGGTGCAGCTGGTGCGGCTGCCGTACCACCTCTCCGCGCTGACCCAGGCCGTCGCCCGGGTCGCGCTGGCGCACGCGCCCGAGCTGCTGGCCAGCGTGGCCGCGATCAAGGCCGAGCGGGACCGGATCGTGGCGGCGCTGCCGGCGCACGGGCTGACCGCGGTGCCGAGCGACGCGAACTTCGTGCTGTTCGGCCGGTTCGCCGACGCGCCCGCCGGCTGGCAGGCATACCTGGACCGCGGCGTGCTGGTCCGCGACCCGGCCATCCCCGGCTGGCTGCGGGTCACCGCCGGCGTGGACTGGGAGGTCGACGGGTTCCTCGCCGCGACGGCCGAGGTGGTACGGGAGGTGAAGGTCCTGTGAGTCGGACCGGTCGGGTGGAGCGGGAGACGGCGGAGTCCTCGGTGCTGGTCGAGGTCGACCTCGACGGCAGCGGGCGCACCGACGTCGAGACCGGGATCCCGTTCTACGACCACATGCTGGCCCAGCTCGGCAAGCACGGCGGGTTCGACCTGACCGTGCGGACCAAGGGCGACCTCGAGGTCGACGCGCACCACACGGTCGAGGACACCGCGATCGCGCTCGGCGAGGCGTTCCGGCAGGCGCTGGGGGACAAGTCCGGGCTGCGCCGGTTCGGCGACGCGCTGGTGCCGCTGGACGAGGCGCTGGTGCAGGTCGCGGTCGACCTGTCCGGGCGGCCCTACCTGGTGCACTCCGAGCCGGACGGCATGCCGCCGACGGTCGGCCCGCTGTACGCGACGACGCTGACCCGGCACGTGTTCGAGTCGTTCGCGCACAACGCGCGCATCGCGCTGCACGTGCGGGTGCTCGGCGGCCGGGACGCGCACCACATCGTGGAGGCGCAGTTCAAGGCGGTGGCGCGGGCGCTGCGGGACGCCACCGCGACCGACCCCAAGGTCAGCGGCATCCCGTCCACCAAGGGCGTCCTGTGAGTGAGCGCGAGGGCTCGCAGCGCGAGCGGGCAGCGACGAGGGCCGGCCGCCTGGCGCCTGCGGCCGGCGGCCTGTCCGAGGAGCGGGCACTGTGACCGTGGTGGTTCTCGACTACGGGTCGGGCAACCTGCGGTCGGCCGAGCGGGCGCTGGCCCGGGCCGGCGCGGACGTCACCGTGACTGCCGACCTCGACCGGGCCCGGTCCGCCGACGGCCTGGTCGTCCCCGGCGTCGGGGCGTACGCGGCGTGCATGGCCGGGATCGACGCGATCGACGCCGGGCCGGTGATCCGCGACCGGGTCGAGTCCGGGCGGCCGGTGCTCGGGATCTGCGTCGGGATGCAGGTGCTCTTCGACGCCGGCGACGAGCACGGCGTCGTCACCAAGGGTCTCGGGCTGCTCCCCGGCGAGGTGCGCCGGCTGCGGGCACCGGTGCTGCCGCACATGGGCTGGAACACCGTCGCCCCGCCGCCCGGCTCGGCCCTGTTCGCCGGACTGCCCGCCGGCACCCGCTTCTACTTCGTCCACTCGTACGCGGCGACCGCGACCGACGGCCTGGTCACCACCGCCGAGCACGGCGAGCCGTTCGTGGCCGCGGTCGAGCGCGGCCCGCTGTGGGCGACCCAGTTCCACCCGGAGAAGTCCGGCGACGCCGGGGCGGCGCTGCTCCGCAACTGGCTGCGCACGCTCGACCGGAGCACTCGATGACGTTCACCCTGCTGCCCGCGGTCGACGTCGCGGACGGCACTGCGGTCCGGCTGGTGCGCGGCGCCGCCGGCAGCGAGACCCGCTACGGCGACCCGCGCGAGGCCGCGCTGGCCTGGCAGCGCGACGGCGCGGGTTGGGTGCACCTGGTCGACCTCGACGCGGCGTTCGGCCGCGGCTCGAACGCGCCGCTGCTGGCCGAGGTGGTCGCGAGCCTGGACGTGGACGTCGAGCTGTCCGGCGGGATCCGGGACGACGAGTCGCTGGCCGCGGCGCTGGCCACCGGTGCCCGCCGGGTCAACATCGGCACGGCCGCGCTGGAGAACCCGGAGTGGGTGGCCCGGGTGATCGGCGAGCACGGCGACCGGGTCGCGATCGGGCTGGACGTCCGCGGCGACACGCTGTCCGCCCGCGGCTGGACCCGGGACGGCGGCGACCTGTGGGAGACGCTGGCCCGGCTCGACTCCCAGGGCTGCGCCCGCTACGTGGTCACCGACATCCACCGGGACGGCGCGATGGGCGGCCCGAACGTCGAGCTCTACCGCCGGCTGTGCGCGGCGACCCAGGCGCCGATCGTCGCCAGCGGCGGCGTCTCGTCGCTGGCCGACCTGCGCGCGCTGGCCGCGCTCGCGCCGTTCGGCGTCGAGGGCTGCATCGTCGGCAGGGCGCTGTACGCGGGCGCCTTCACGCTGCCGGAGGCCCTCGCGGCCGTGAGCGGGTCCGGGCGCCCGCCGGGCGAGCGGGGAGCGACGCGGGCCGGGCGCCTGGCGTCCGCGCCCGGCACCCGGTCCGGGGAGCGGGCGGAGTGAGCGTCGCCGTGCGGGTGATCCCGTGCCTGGACGTGGACGCCGGGCGGGTGGTCAAGGGCGTCAACTTCACCGACCTGCGGGACGCGGGCGACCCGGTGGAGCTGGCCGCCGAGTACGACGCCGAGGGCGCCGACGAGCTGACCTTCCTCGACATCACCGCGTCCAGCTCGGGCCGGGAGACCACCTACGACGTGGTGCGCCGGACCGCCGAGCAGGTGTTCATCCCGCTCACGGTCGGCGGGGGCGTCCGCACCGTCGCCGACGTCGACGCGCTGCTGCGGGCCGGCGCCGACAAGGTCGGGGTCAATACGGCGGCCGTGGCCCGGCCCGAGTTCCTGCGCGAGGCCGCTCACCGGTTCGGCTCCCAGTGCATCGTGCTCTCGATCGACGCCCGGCGCGCCCACGGCGGCTTCGAGGTGACGACGCACGGCGGCCGCCGCGGCACCGGCATCGACGCGGTCGAGTGGGCGGTCACCGCACAGCACCTCGGCGCCGGCGAGATCCTGCTCAACTCGATGGACGCCGACGGCAGCCGGACCGGCTACGACCTCGAGCTGATCCGGGCCGTCCGGGCGAAGGTCACGGTCCCGCTGATCGCCTCCGGCGGCGCCGGCGCGCTCGCCGACTTCGCTCCCGCGGTCGAGGCCGGTGCCGACGCCGTGCTCGCCGCGAGCGTGTTCCACTTCGGCCAGCTGCGCATCGGCGAGGTCAAGGACGCGCTGGCCGCCGCCGGGGTGACGGTCAGAAGCCCAGCGGGGTAGCCAGCAGCCGGGAGACCGCGGCGTCGTCGCCGGACAGGTCGACCCGGGCGGCCCGCTGCCGGCCCGAGGTGAACAGGGCCAGCTCGACCGGGTCGCCGACCACGGTCACGGTCAGCTCGCCCTTCTTCGCGACCACGGTCGCGTCGGTGCCGGCCCGGCGCAGCACCACCCCGTCCGGCGCCCGCCGCAGCGTCGCCCGCGAGCCGAGCTTGATCGCCCGCCAGACCGAGTCGGACAGCGTCGCCGGCACCGCTCGCGGTCCCCAGCCCTGCTGGGCCCGGCGCACGTCCTCGTGGTGGATGACGAACTCGAGCAGGTTCACCAGGTCCTTGGCCCCGGGCAGGCCCATCGGCGACCACTTCGGCGCGCCGGCCCGCACCGCCGCGACGATCTCGCCGTACGGGCGGTCCGCCTGCGCGGCCATGGCCTGCTCGGCCAGCCCGTGCAGCCGCCCGACGGAGATCCCCGCCCACGCCTTCGGGTCGCGGTCCCGGACGTAGAGGTGGACGGCCATGTCCCGGGTGGTCCACCCCTCGCACAGCGTCGGCGCGTCCGGTCCCAGCTCGTCGAGAAGGTCACACAGCGCTGCCCGCTCGGTGTCCGCGATGCTCACCACGCCGAGAATCCTAATGCCGTTAGCGCGCCTAACGATCTGGTCGTAGGGTGGGAAAGGTTGTGCCGCGAGAGGAGAACGCTTGTCCAGGGGGTCCACCGATGTTCTCGTCCGCGGCCTACGTGTTCTGGGGATCGGCATCCGCGAGCAGTGGCGGGTGTTCACCCTCGCGGTGATCGGGAGCGCCCTGTACGGCGCGATGACCGTCGCCAGCGCGTTCGTGATGGGCTGGGTCACCTCGCAGGTGATCGTGCCCGCGTTCGAGGACGGGGAGACCACCGCCGGCGCCCTGGCCGGCGCGGCCGCGCTCATCCTCGGCGTCGCGATCCTCAAGGTCGTCGGGATCGTCGGCCGGCGGGTGGGTGCCGGGATCGTGCAGTATCGCCTGCAGGCCTCCTACCGCCGCCGGGTCACCCGGCAGTACCTGCGGCTGCCGCTGTCCTGGCACCAGCAGCACCCGACCGGCACGCTGCTGTCCAACGCGAACGCCGACGTCGAGGCCAGCTGGTACACGATGGCCCCGCTGCCGTTCGCCTGCGGCACGCTGATCATGCTGGTCATCACCGCGGTGGCGCTGATCGCCACCGATCCGGTGCTCGCCATCGTCGGGTTCATCGTGTTCCCGGCGATCTTCACGGTGAACTTCGTCTACTCGCGGCGGATGGCGCCGCTGATGACCAGGGCGCAGCAACTGCGGGCCGAGGTCAGCGAGATCGCGCACGAGAGCTTCGACGGCGCGCTGGTCGTGAAGACCCTCGGCCGGGAGGGCAGCGAGACCGGCCGGTTCCGGCAGCGGGCCGAGGAACTGCGGGACGCGATGATCCGGGTCGGCCGGCTGCGCGGCATGTTCGACCCGGCAATGGAAGCGCTGCCCACCTTCGGCACGCTCGCGGTGCTGCTGGTCGGCGGGCTGCGGCTGCGCTCCGGCGACACCACGGTCGGCGCGCTGGTCAGCGTCGCCTACCTGTTCAGCATCCTGGCCACCCCGATCCGGGCGATCGGCTGGGTGCTCGGCGACCTCCCGCGGGTCGTGGTGGGCTGGGACCGGGTGCAGCGGGTGCTGCGGGCCGAGGGCGGCCAGGAGTACGGCGCGGTGCGGCCGGGCCGGACCGGCGCGGCGACGCTCGAGGTCGCCGGCGCCGGCTTCGCGTACGGGCCGCAGGTCGACCCGGAGGGCGACCTGTCCGGTGCGTACGCCGAGGAGGTCCGACAGCCTGCCCCGGTGCTCACCGACGTCTCCTTCGACGTCGCCGCCGGTCGCACGGTCGCGCTCGTCGGGCCGACCGGCAGCGGCAAGTCGACGCTGGTCTCGCTGCTGGTCCGGCTGGTCGACCCGGACAGCGGGGCGGTCCTGCTCGACCACGAGGACCTGCGCGAGCTGGTCCGCGGCGGGGTGGCCGACCAGGCCGCGCTGGTCAGCCAGGCGACGTTCCTGTTCGACGACACGGTGCGCGGCAACGTGACGCTCGGCGAGGACATCGACGACGAGCAGGTCCGCGCGGCGCTGTCGCTGGCCCAGGCCGAGCGGTTCGTCGACGCGTTGCCGCAGGGACTGGACACCCGGATCGGCGAGCGCGGCACGACGCTGTCCGGCGGCCAGCGGCAGCGGCTCGCGCTGGCCCGGGCGCTGGTCCGGCACCCGCGACTGCTCATCCTCGACGACGCCACCTCCAGCGTCGACCCGGCGGTGGAGGCGGCGATCCTGCGCGGGCTGCGCTCCGCCGACCTCGGCGCGACCGTCGTCGTGGTCGCCTACCGCCGGGCCACGATCGCGCTCGCCGACGAGGTGGTCTGGATCGAGCGCGGCAGGGTCGTCGACCGCGGCACGCACGAGGAGCTGATCGGCCGCACACCGGGCTACGCGCTGCTGGTCAACGCGTACGACGACGAGGCCGAGCGGCGGGCCGGGCTGGTCGGTGCCGAGGAGGCGGCCCGATGACCCGGATGTCCGCCAACCGTCCACTGGAGACGGACGACGCGCTGACCCTGGCCGGGGCCGGCCGCCGGGACGGCGCGCTCGCCACGATGAAGCGCGGGCTGCGGCTGGTGCCGGAGCTGCGCCAGGGCCTCGGGCTCACCCTGCTGCTCGCGCTGATCGCCACCGGCGGCCGGGTGGTCGTCCCGCTGGCCGTGCAGCAGACGCTCGACCGCGGGCTGCTGGCGACGGGCGGGCCGGACCTGAGCCAGGTCGCCTGGATCGTCGCCGGCTGCGCCGGCATCGTGCTGGTCACCGCCGGCGCGGCATACCTGCTGAACTACCGGCTGTTCCGGACCACCGAGACCGCGCTGGCCGCGCTGCGGGTGCGGGCGTTCCGGCGGGTGCACGACCTGTCGATGCTGCACCAGCAGGCGGCCCGGCGCGGGTCGCTGGTGTCCCGGGTGACCAGCGACGTCGACCAGATGTCGGTGTTCATGCAGTGGGGCGGCATCCTCGTCGTCACCTCGACCGGCCAGCTGCTGATCGCGACCGTGCTGATGGCGGTCTACTCCTGGCAGCTGACCCTGCTGGTGTGGGCGTGCTTCGTGCCGCTCGCCGTCGCGCTGCCGAAGCTGCAGCGGCGGCTCGCCGGCGTGTACGCGACGGTCCGGGAGCGGATCGGCGACCTGCTCGGAGCGGTGTCCGAGTCGGTGGTCGGCGCCCAGACCGTCCGGGCGTACGCGGTGGAGGACCGGACCGCGGAGCGCATCGACGCCGCGATCGACCGGCACTACCGCTCGGCGGTGCGGGCGCAGAAGACCACGGTGCTGGTGTTCACCAGCGGCGAGCTGGTGGCCGCGCTGGCCAACGCCGCGGTCGTGGTGGCCGGCGTGCTGCTCGGCATCGGCGGGCACGGGCTGACCGCCGGCAAGCTGGTCGCGTTCCTGTTCCTGGTCACGCTGTTCATCGCGCCGGTGCAGGTGGCCTCGGAGGCGCTGTCCGAGGCGCAGAACGCGCTGGCCTCGTTCCGCCGGGTGCTCGACGTGGTCGACGCCGAGCCGGACGTCGCCGACCCGGCCGGCGGCAGCCCGCTGCCGCCCGGGCCGCTCGCGGTCAGGTTCGACTCGGTGATGTTCCGCTACCCGCAGGCCAACCGGGCCGCGCTGGTCGACGTCGACCTGGAGATCCGGCCGCGCAGCCGGGTGGCGGTGGTCGGCGAGACCGGTTCGGGCAAGACCACGTTCGCCAAGCTGCTCACCCGGCTGATGGACCCGACCAGCGGGCAGGTGCTGGTCGGCGGGGTGCCGCTGACCGAGGTGCCGTTCGGGTCGCTGCGGACCCGGGTGGTGATGGTGCCGCAGGACGGGTTCCTGTTCGACGAGTCGGTCGCGGACAACGTCCGGTACGGCCGGCCGGACGCCACCGACGACGAGATCGTCGCCGCGTTCGGCGCGCTCGGGCTCGGCGACTGGCTGTCCGGGCTGCCGGACGGGGTGCTGACCAGGGTCGGCCAGCGCGGCGAGGCGCTGTCCGTGGGCGAGCGGCAGCTGGTGGCGATCGCCCGCGCCTACATCGCCGACCCGGACGTGCTGGTGCTCGACGAGGCGACCTCGGCGGTCGACCCCGCGACCGAGGTGCGACTGACCCGGGCGCTGGACTCGCTGACCCGCGGCCGGACCACCCTGATCATCGCGCACCGGCTGGCCACCGCCGAGAACGCGGACGAGATCCTGGTCGTGGACGCCGGCCGGGTCGTGCAGCGCGGGCCGCACGCCGAGCTGGTCACCCAGGACGGCCCGTACGCCCGGCTGCACGCGTCCTGGGTGTCGCAGCGGCAGTGACCACGGTTCCCCCGTTCGATAACTGGTCGCCGTAGGCGCGGTCGCTTACTGTCCGAGGTGGGTAGCGCCTCAGTCCTGGTCCAGGATGATGCCACACTGCATCCGTTGACCAGTTCACCCACCGGGAGGGCCCGTGCCCGCTCACCCGCCGGCACGCCGGTGCCCGATCTGCGGTTCCCCGGTGCCCGAGCTGCTCTCGCCGGACGGTCGGCGCCGCCGCGGCCGGCCGCGGGTGTTCTGCTCGTCCCGCTGCCGGCTCGGCGACCGCCGGCTGCGGGTCGAGCCCGACCCGGACCGGCGCCGGCGGGAGGTCGCCGCGTTCGCGACCGCGGTGCGAGCGGCGATCGCCGGGCACGGGTCGGCACTGCGCGAGCTGGCCGAGGAGCTGGTCTGCGCCTACCCGTCGCTGGCCTCCGGCGTGGCCACCCTGTCGGCGTGGCAGTCCGGCAGCAGCTCACCGCCGCGGACGGTCGTCGGCCGGGACCGGGTGCTCGCCCTGGAGCGGGTGCTCGGCCTGCCGCTGGGTGAGCTGGTCCTGCGCATGCCGGGCGGACCGGTGGTGCCGGTGCCGCGCCCGCCGACCCCGGCGGAGCAGGACGGTCCGGCCGCCCGGCGGGCCCGGCTCGCCCACCTCGTCGGCGGGTTCGGCGGCTCCCGGCAGGTGCTGGTGATCTCGCTGGCGAAGGAGGTGCTGCTCGACCCGGCCGGCCGGTCGCGGTGCGCGCGGGTCAGCGCCCGGGTCCGCGCCCTGCAGGACGGTGTCGACCGGCTCTGGTACGTCGACGGCGACGACCCGCGGCTGCGCCCGCTGGTCACCGCGACCAGCGGCTGCCGCCCGGGCCGGCGGGTGCCCGAGCGCGGTCGGGCCGGCCCCGGCCTGGTCGCCACCGAGCTCGTGCTCGACCGGTCGCTCGGCCCGGGGGAGCGGTACGAGGTCTCGTTCCTCGTCTCGTACGAGCCGCGGGCGGGCACGGTGCCGGCGAGGCCGGCCGAGCCGGTGCTGCGGCAGCTGGTGACCCGCCCGCTGGAGAGCCTCGACCTCGGGTTGAGCGTCGACCCGGCCGCACCGCCGGGCGCGGTGCTGGCCTGCCGGTGGCGGGCCCGGGACGGCGCCGAGGTGTCCCGCCGGGAGCTGACCCTGCCCGGCTGCCGGTCGTACCAGGTGGTGGTGGCCGACCCGGTGCCCGGCAGCTACGGCTTGCGGTGGGCGGCGGTCGCCCCGGCACGGCTTCCGACCCGGTCGGGCACCAGCGCGGCCTGACGCTCGTTCGTCCAGCGGGAACGCAGCGCGCACACAGCCGACGCACAGCGTTCGCCCAGTGCCGCCACAGCGGCGCGAGGGAGGCTCGGAGCGCGACGACGGACCTGAGTGGGTGACAGCATGAGCACGATGGGTGGGATTGTGAACGGCGCGCGCCGGCGGGTGCTGGTGGTCGACGACGAGGAGAACGTCGCCCACCTCGTGTCCTCCGCACTGCGGTTCGACGGGTTCGAGACGCTGACCGCGGACTCGGGCTCCCGCGCGCTCGCCGCGGTGGCCGAGCACGAGCCGGATCTGGTCGTGCTCGACGTGATGCTCGGCGACCTGGACGGCGTCGAGGTGCTGCGCCGGCTGCGCTCGGGCGGCAGCGACGTGCCGGTCGTGTTCCTCACCGCGCGGGACGCCGGCGAGCACCGGGTCGAGGGCCTGCGCGCCGGCGCCGACGACTACGTGGTCAAGCCGTTCAGCGTGGAGGAGCTGCTCGCCCGGGTGCACGCCGTGCTGCGCCGCACCTCCCCGCCGGACAAGCCGCCGACGTCGCTGCTCAAGGTCGCCGACCTCGAGCTGGACGAGGACAGCCACGAGGTCCGCCGGGCCGGGAACGACGTCCAGCTGACGCCGACCGAGTTCGAGCTGCTGCGCTACCTGATGCGCAACGAGCGGGTCGTGCTGTCGAAGTCGCAGATCCTCGAGCGGGTCTGGAAGTACGACTTCCAGGGCCGGTCCAACATCGTCGAGCTGTACGTGGGCTACCTGCGCAAGAAGGTCGACTCCGTCGAGCCGCACCTGATCCACACGATCCGCGGCGTCGGCTATGTTCTGCGCGCGCCGAGGTGAGATGAACCGCTTCTCCCTCCGATCCCTTCGAGCCCGACTCGTCGCCCTCGCGGTGCTGCTCGTCGCGTTCGCGGTGACCGCGGTCGGCGCGGCCACCTACGTCGCGCTGCACAGCTACCTCTACAGCCGGCTCGACCAGCAGGTCGAGGACCTGGCCAGCGGGGGCCCGTACCAGACCGCGTGCGTGCCGCCGAACGGCGCCTCGCAGACCGACCGCGCGCCCTACTCGACCTTCGTCACCGACGACGCCCGGGTGGCGCAGTTCCTCTGCACCGGCTACCGGCTCGCCAGACCGCTGACGCTCAGCCCGGCCGAGGTCCGCCAGCTGTCCACGCTGACGACCACGACGAGGCCGTTCACGCTGCATACCACCGACGGCGGGACCTACCGGGTGGTGGCGAGCCCGCAGACGCTGCAGGTGGGCAGCAGTGCCGAGAACGCGACGCCGACCGACGGCACGCTCGTGCTCGGCCTGTCCGCCGCCGACGCCCAGGCGACGTTGAGCCGGCTGATCCTCCTCGAGCTGATCATCGGGGCGGCCGCCGTGATCGGGACGGCCGTGCTGGGGACGATCGGCGTGCGGCTGGGGATGCGGCCGCTGGACCGGGTGACCCGGACCGCCCGGACGGTGGCCGCGGAGCTCGGGCCGGACGGGAGCGGGCTGGAGAACCGGGTGCCCGACGCGGACCCGCACACCGAGGTCGGCCAGCTGGCCGAGGCGGTGAACACCATGCTCGACGCGGTCGAGCAGGAGTACACCGCGCGGTACGAGAGCGAGCAGCGACTGCGCCGGTTCCTCGCCGACGCCTCGCACGAGCTGCGCACCCCGCTCACGTCCCTGCGCGGGTACGCCGAGCTGGTCCGGATGCGCGGCGGTCTCGACCCCGAGGCGTCCGACTCGCTGCGCCGGATCGAGGCCGAGGGCACCCGGATGAGCGGGCTGGTCGAGGACCTGCTCACGCTGGCCCGGTCCGACCGGGGCACGATCGCCGAGCGGGTGCCGGTCGACGTGGCCGAGGTGGTCGACGACGCGGTCGCCGGCCTGCGCGCCGCCTACCCGCACCGGCAGGTGGCGGTCACCCACCGCCGCCCGCTGGTGGTGCTCGGCGACCGCAACCAGCTGCTGCAGGTGGTCACCAACATCCTCACCAACGCCGCGGTGCACGCGACCGCCCCGGTGCCGATCACCGTCACCGCCGGGCACGAGGGCGACGAGGTCGTGGTCCGGGTGGTCGACGCCGGTCCCGGGCTGCCGCCCGAGCAGGCGGCCCTGGTGTTCGACCGGTTCTGGCGGGCGGACGCGGCCCGAACCCGGGCGCGCGGCGGCTCCGGGCTCGGCATGTCGATCGTGGCGGCGCTGGTCGCCGACCATGGCGGCCGGGTGGACTTCGAGTCCACCGTCGAGCACGGCACGACCGTCACCGTTCGGCTCCCGGCGGCGTCGCGTCCCGCCGAGACCCTGTCGTCCGAGGCGACGCCGCCCGTTTCGGCCCCTGTCCCGCGGTGACGCCGGCGGCTGCGGGGCCGCTTCGCGCGGCCGTGCCGGGACGTAGTCCGGCATAAGGTTCCCGTCCGGGCTCCGGGTCCCTATCGTTGCCGGTATGACGGCGATCCTGGACTCGCAGTCCGCGCAGGTCGGCGAAAAGGCCCCGGAGCTGGTACGGCCCCCGGCCCCGCCGGTCACCCGGCCCGCGCCGGTACGGCCGCCGGGCACCCGGTCCGCGCCGGTACGGCCGCCGGCCACCCAGACCGCGCCGGCACGACCGCCGGACCCGCCGCGGGTCCGCCGGGTCCTGTCCGCCCGGGGCGTGCGCCTGTTCGGCGCCGCCATGATCGCGCTCTACACGCTCGGCGTCGCCGTGCAGCCGGCACCCAACGGCCCGGAGCCGATCGCGCCCTGGTGGGCCGACGTGCTCAACACGGTCGCGTTCTTCGGCCTGCTGACCGTGTTCGCCGGCGCGATCGCCGGGCGCCGCTGGACGCTGTGGACCGGTCTGGTCACCGGCGCCAGCCTGCTCGCGCTGAGCGCCAGCTGCCCGGCCGAGGGGCACCACGAGATCGCCGCGTGGTGGTTCGTGCAGATGGCCGTCGCCGTCGCGATGACCGTGCTGCCGGCGACCCTGCTGCGGCGTACTCAGGCCGGGTCGAGGGCGGGGTAGCGCACCCCGGTCTTCTCCTCGGAGACCTCCCACAGCCGCTCGGCCACCGCGCGGTCGCGCGCCCGTGAGCTGACCGCGACCCGTTTCGGCGCGCCACGCAGCTCCAGCAACCCGTCCGGCCCGAACACCTCGCCGCCGCGGACGGCCGGGTCGGTCGCCGCGCGCAGCGTGGGCAGCGCGCCGTCCCGGGCGGACTGCCCGATCACCCGGCTCACCACCTCCGTCGCCCGCTCCATGAGCTTGTTGCCGGCCAGCCGCGGGCCCGCGGTCTGCAGGTTGGTCGCCGCGTACCCGGGGTGGGCGGACAGGGCCAGCAGCTCGACCCCGGCCGCGTCGGCCCGCCGCTGCAGCTCGAACGTGAACAGCAGGTTCGCCAGCTTCGACTGCGCGTACGCCGGCCACTTGCGGTAGCGGTCGCGGGCGTCGAGGTCGGTGAAGTCGATCCGGCCGATCCGGTGGTAGCCGCTGGTCACCGTGACCACGCGGGCACCGGGCCGGGCCAGCAGCGTGGGCAGCAGCAGCCCGGTCAGCGCGAAGTGGCCGAGGTGGTTGGTGCCGAACTGGCTCTCGAACCCGTCCGGCGTGTGCCGCAGCGGCACCGCCATCACGCCTGCGTTGTTGACCAGCAGGTCGAGGCCGTCCGGCCGGTACCCGGTGGCGAACGCCCGGACCGAGGCGAGGTCGGCCAGGTCGAGCCGACCGAGCTCGGCGATCGCGGCGGGCACCTCGGACCGCAGCCGGGCCAGCGCGTCCGCGCCGCGGTCGGGGTCGCGGGCGGCCAGCGTGACCGCAGCGCCGTGCCGGGCCAGTTCGACCGCCGCACCGAAGCCGATGCCGGAGTTGGCTCCGGTGACGACCGCCGTACGACCGGTCAGATCGGGGATGTCCGCAGTCGTCCACGCCACGGCCCCATCCTGCCGGTCGCCGGCGGTGGCCGCGCGGCAGAATGGCGGGCATGTCCGCTGCCGCCCGCCAGTCCGACCTCGACCCGACGATCGCCGCCAGGCTCAAGCGCGACGAGCACGGCCTGTTCCCGGCCGTGGCCCAGCAGTGGGACACCGGCGAGCTGCTCATGGTCGGCTGGATGGACGACGAGGCGCTGCACCGCACCCTGACCACGGGCCGCTGCACGTACTGGTCGCGCAGCCGCCGGGAATACTGGGTGAAGGGCGAGACGTCCGGTCACCAGCAGTGGGTCCGCTCGGTCGCGCTCGACTGCGACGGTGACACCGTGCTGGTCAAGGTCGACCAGGTCGGCGCCGCCTGCCACACCGGCGACCGCACCTGCTTCGACGCCGACACGCTGCCCGCGGTCGTGCTGGAGCGCCCGGCGGCGGTGGACCAGGGGACGCCGTGACGACCGGCCAGGCGGTCCCGGACCGGGCCGGGTTCGCCCGGCTGGCCCGCGGCTCCCGGCTGGTGCCGGTGACCCGCCGGCTGCTCGCCGACGGCGAGACCCCGGTCGGGGTCTACCGCAAGCTCGCCGGCGGACGGCCGGGTACGTTCCTGCTCGAGTCGGCCGAGCACGGCCGGTCCTGGTCGCGCTGGTCGTTCGTGGGCGTACGGTGCTCGGCCACGCTGTCCGAGCGGGACGGGCGGGCGGTCTGGACCGGCACGCCGCCGCCCGGTGCGCCGACCGAGGGCGACCCGCTGGAGGTGCTGGCCGCCACCTGGCGGGCGCTGCTCGGTCCGGCGCCGGCCGGCGAGCTGCCCGACCTGCCGCCGCTGACCGGCGGGCTGGTCGGCTACCTCGGCTACGACGTGGTCCGCCGGATCGAGCGCCTCCCGGCGTACGCGACCGACGACCTCGGGCTGCCCGAGCTGACCATGCTCGTCGCGACCGACGTCGCGGTCGTCGACCACCACGAGGCGAGCGTGCTGCTGGTCGCCAACGCGCTGGTGCCGCCGGACGCGCCGGCCGACGCCGTCGACGCCGCGTACGAGGACGCGGTGGCCCGGTTGGACGCGATGACCAGGGACCTGGCCACCCCGGCGCCGCCGAGCGTCGCGGTGACCCGGCCGGTGCCGCCGGCCGAGCACGTGTCGCGGACGCCGGCCGGGCAGTATCAGCCGGCGGTCAAGGCGGCGCTGGACGCGGTGCGGGCCGGCGAGGTGTTCCAGGTGCAGATCGGGCAGCGGTTCGAGACCCGCACGGACGCCGACGCGCTGGACATCTACCGGGTGCTGCGGACGCTGAACCCGTCGCCGTACATGTACCTGCTGCGCCTGGACGGGTTCGACATCGTCGGGTCGTCACCCGAGGCGCTGGTGACCGTGACCGGCGGGCGGGCGGTGCTGCACCCGATCGCCGGTACCCGCAAGCGCGGCGACACGCCCGAGCGGGACGCCGAACTGGCCGCCGAGCTGGTCTCCGACGTCAAGGAGCGGGCCGAGCACGTGATGCTGGTCGACCTTGCCCGCAACGACCTCGGCCGGGTGTGCGCGCCGGGGACCGTCCGGGTGGTCGAGTTCGGCGCGCTGGAGCGCTACTCGCACGTCTGGCACATCGTCTCCACCGTCACCGGCGAGGTCGCGGCCGGGCGGGACGCGCTCGACGTGCTCACCGCCTGCTTCCCGGCCGGCACGCTCACCGGGGCGCCGAAGGTGCGGGCGATGGAGATCATCGACGAGCTCGAGCCGGTCCGCCGCGGCGTGTACGGCGGCGCGGTCGGCTACCTCGACGCCGCCGGCGACCTCGACATGGCGATCGCGATCCGGACCGCGGTGGTCCGGGACGGGACCGCGTACGTGCAGGCGTCCGCCGGCATCGTGGCGGACAGCATCCCGGCCGCCGAGGAGCTCGAGACCCGTAACAAGGCCCGCGCGGTGCTGCAGGCGCTCGCCACCGCCGCCACCCTCACCCCGCCGCCGATCCCATGACCGCCACCCCTGAGCCCGCGGCGCGGGGCCGCGGCACCCCGGCCGGACGAGGTGCGGGGCGGGAGCTGGCCTCGGTGGCGGCGGTGTGCGCGGTCGGCGGCGGGATGGTGCTGTTCGCGGTCGGGCGGCCGTGGGTGGAGCTCGTCGCGCACCGGGCGTCGCCGCTGCCGGACGTCACGCTCGGGCTGTCCGGGCGCACCCTCGAGCCGCTCGTCGCCGGGCTCGGCATCGTCGGGCTGGCCGGCGTGGTCGGGCTGCTGGCGACCCGCCGCTGGGGCCGGCTGGTCGTCGCCGCGATCGTCGCGCTGTCCGGGCTCGGCGTGCTGGTCACCGCGCTCACCCGGCTGACCGCCCCCGGCGCCGCCGAGGCCCGCGACCTGCTGGCGGACGCCGGCCGGTCCGCCGGCGCCGCCGCGGTCACCGCGACCGCGCACCCCGGCTGGCCGCTGCTGGCCGCGGCCGGCGGTCTGCTGCTCGCCCTCGGCGGCCTGGCCGCGCTGGCGCGGTCCCGGCGCTGGCCGACCATGTCGGCCCGGTACGAGACGCCGGCCGCCCGCACCGGGCGCCCGCGCACCGACGCGGCCGTCTGGGACGCGCTCGACCGCGGCGACGACCCGACCGCGGGCCCCTGACCCGGCCCGTACCGTGCTCGAACACGGCGCTGATGTGACCGCGCCGCCGCGGACCGTACGGTGGCTGCGTGCTGGGGGACAGCAAGGGGCTCGTGCTCGTCGTGGAGGACGAGCGGGCGATCGCCGACCTCGTCCGGCTCTACCTGGCCCGGGAGGGGTTCGGCGTGCACATCGAGGCGGACGGCGCCGCCGGGCTGGCCGCCGCCCGCCGGCTGCACCCGGTCGCGATCGTGCTCGACGTCGGCCTGCCCGGCCTGGACGGCACCGAGCTGTGCCGGCGGCTGCGCGCGGACGGCGACTGGACGCCGGTGCTGTTCGTGACCGCCCGGGACGACGAGGTCGACCGGGTGCTCGGCCTCGAGCTCGGCGCGGACGACTACGTGACCAAGCCGTTCTCGCCGCGCGAGCTGGTGGCCAGGGTGAAGACCGTGCTGCGGCGCACCCGCGGGGTCGAGCGGTCCACCCCGCGGCTGCAGGTCGGCCGGGTCTCGCTCGACCCGGACCGCCGCCGGGCGTACGTCGACTCGACCGAGGTCGTGCTCACCACGACCGAGTTCGACCTGCTCGCGTTCCTGCTCCGCCGGCCCGGCCGGGTGTACGAGCGCGAGCACCTGCTCTCCGAGGTCTGGGGCTACGCCGCCGCGGCCGGCACCCGCACGGTCGACGTGCACGTCGCCCAGCTGCGGGCCAAGCTCGGCGACGCCAGCCCGATCCGTACGGTCCGCGGCGTCGGCTACTCCGCGGAGTCCCCGTGAGCGAGCCCGGCCCGGCGGCCCGACCCGGTGCCGAGCCGCGTGGTCCCGAGCCCGGCGGCCCGCCGTTCGCCGGGCCGCCGCCGGCCCGCCGGCGGGGCACGCTGGCCGGGCGGATCGCGCTGGTCACCACCGCGGTCGCGGCGGTCGCCGTGCTGGTCGCCGGGCTGGTGTCGCTCAGCCTGGTGAACCGGGCCGGCGACGCCGACGCCCGTCGCACGCTGTCCGCACTGGCCGACGCCGCGGCCGAGGGCGCCGGCGGCAACGGCCGGCTCGGCGACGGGTCGGTCGCGTTCGGCCGGCAGCGCACCCGCAACCAGCTCAACGCGCTCAGGATCGACTTCACCTTCCTCACCCGGACCGGCGCGACCAGCGGCGGCCCCGCCGACGGCCTGGCCAGCCGGGCGCTGACCGAGACCGAGCGGACGGAGGTGGTCGCCGGGCGGTCGATGTCGCTGACCCGCAACGTCGGCGGGGTGCGGACCCTGGTCGAGGCGCGGCCGGCCACCGTCGGCGGCGTCGTGCTGGCCCAGTCGATCTCGGACGCCTCGTTCGCCGGCGCCGCGGTCCGGCGGATCGCGCTGTCGCTGCTGATCGGCCTGGCGGTGGCGGCGCTGGCCGGGGTGCTGCTGGCCCGGCTGCTGGCCCGCCCGCTGCGCCAGGCCGCCACGACCGCGCGGCTGCTCGCCGCCGGCGCCCGCGACGTCCGGGTCCCGCCGGAGGGACCGGCCGAGGTCGCCGAGGTCGCCGACTCGCTGAACGCCCTGTCCGCGGCGCTGGCGACCAGCGAGGGTCGGCAGCGCGAGTTCCTGCTGTCGGTCAGCCACGAGCTGCGCACCCCGCTGACCGCGATCACCGGGTTCGCCGAGTCACTGGCCGACGGGGTCACCACCGGGCCGGACGTGCAACCGGTCGCCCGCACCGTGCTCGGCGAGGCGCACCGGCTGGAGCGGCTGGTCAGTGACCTGCTCGACCTGGCCCGGCTGGGCGCCCAGGACTTCCGCATCGACCTGCAACCGGTCGACCTCACCGCGCTGATGGAGACGGCCGGCGAGGTGTGGCGGGCGCGCTGCGAGGCGGTCGGCGTGGTCGGCCGGACCGACCTGCCGCACCAGCCTCTGCTGTGCGTCACCGATCCCACCCGGGTCCGCCAGATCGTCGACGGCCTGGCCGAGAACGCGCTGCGGGTCACCCCGGCCGGCCGCCCGGTCCTGCTCGGCCTGTACCAGACGCAGGGCCTCGCGGTCATCCAGGTCCGCGACGGCGGGCCGGGCCTGTCGCCGGAGGACCTGCCGGTCGCGTTCGAGCGGTCGGTGCTCTACCAGCGCTACCGGGGCGTCCGCCAGGTCGGCACCGGCGTCGGGCTCGCCCTGGTGCACGGGCTGACGACGAGGCTCGGCGGCAGCGCGGACGCCGGCCGGGCGCCCGAGGGCGGCGCCTGCTTCACCGTCCGGCTGCCGCTGCAGCCGGCCCGGAACGCGATCACGGTCCCGCTGCCGCCCCCGGGCCGGCCCGGGGGCGGGTCGGTTGCCGCCCCCGGCTCTCGGTAGGGTGCCGGGGGAGGCAGCCGAGGAAGGGACCAGCGTGAGCGTTCTCGACGAGATCCTCGTCGGAGTCCGCGCCGATGTCGCCGCTCGCGAGGCCGTCACCCCGCTCGCCGAGGTCAAAGCGGCCGCGGCCAGGAAGCCGGCGGCGCGCGACGCGATCGCGTCGCTGCGGCTGCCCGGGGTGGGCGTCATCGCGGAGGTGAAGCGGGCGAGCCCGTCCGCTGGCGCGCTCAGCCCGATCGAGGATCCGGCCTGGCTCGCCGGCGAGTACGAGTCCGGCGGCGCCCGGGTGATCAGCGTGCTCACCGAGGAGCGGCGGTTCTCCGGCTCGTTCGCCGACCTCGACGCGGTCCGGGCCAAGGTCGAGGTGCCGGTGCTGTGCAAGGACTTCATCGTCTCCTCCTACCAGGTGCACGAGGCGCGGGCGCACGGCGCCGACATGGTGCTGCTCATCGTCGCCGCGCTCGAGCAGAACGCGCTGGTCGGCCTCGTCGAGCGGATCGAGTCGCTCGGCATGACCCCGCTGGTCGAGGTGCACGACGAGGCCGAGGCCGACCGGGCGCTGGAGGCCGGGGCCAAGGTGATCGGCGTCAACGCGCGCAACCTCAGGACGCTCGAGGTCGACCGCAGCGTGTTCGAGCGGATCGCGCCGGGCCTGCCCAGCCGGGTGCTGAAGATCGCGGAGTCCGGCGTGCGCGACCCGCACGACCTCATCGCCTACGCGGCCGCCGGCGCGGACGCGGTGCTGGTCGGCGAGGGGATCGTGACCAAGCCGAGCCCGCGCCAGGCCGTGGCCGACCTGGTCACCGCCGGCTCGCACCCCGCCACGCCGCGGCCGGCTCATGACCGCTGAGACCGTCCCGGACGCGTCGGGCCACTTCGGCCCGTACGGGGGGCGGTTCGTGCCGGAGGCGCTCGTCGCGGCGCTGGACGAGCTGGCCGCCGAATATGCGGACGCGCGGCAGGACCCGGCGTTCACCGGGGAGCTCGACCGGCTGCTGCGCACGTACGTCGGCCGGCCGACGCCGCTGACCGAGGCGGCCCGGCTGACCGCGCACGCCGGCGGCGCCCGGATCCTGCTCAAGCGGGAGGACCTGGCCCACACCGGCTCGCACAAGCTCAACAACGCGCTCGGCCAGGCGCTGCTGACGAAGCGGATGGGCAAGACCCGGGTGATCGCGGAGACCGGCGCCGGCCAGCACGGGGTGGCGACCGCGACCGCCTGTGCCTACCTCGGCCTGGACTGCGTCGTCTACATGGGCGAGGAGGACACGGTCCGGCAGGCGCTCAACGTGGCCCGGATGCGGATGCTCGGCGCCGAGGTCGTCCCGGTGCGGACCGGGACCCGGACGCTCAAGGACGCGATCACCGAGGCGATGCGGGACTGGGTGACCAACGTGGCGTCCACCCACTACGTGATCGGCTCGGTGATGGGCCCGCACCCGTTCCCGATGCTGGTGCGCGACTTCCAGCGGGTGATCGGCGACGAGGCCCGCGCGCAGCTGCTCGACCTGACCGGCCGGCTGCCGGACGCGGTGACCGCCTGCGTCGGTGGCGGGTCCAACTCGCTGGGCATCTTCACCGCGTTCGTGCCCGATCCCGGCGTCGCGCTGATCGGGTACGAGGCCGGCGGCAGCGGCGTCGAGGGTGCGCTGCACGCGGCGACCATCGCGGCCGGGCGACCGGGCGTGCTGCACGGCATGCGGAGCTACCTGCTACAGGACCCGGACGGGCAGACGCTGCCGACCGCGTCGATCTCGGCCGGGCTCGACTACCCCGGGGTCGGGCCGGAACACGCCTGGCTGTACGACACCGGCCGCGCCTCGTACCGGTCGGTGACCGACGGGCAGGCGATGGAGGCGCTGCGGCTGCTCGCGCACACCGAGGGAATCCTGTGCGCGATCGAGACCGCGCACGCGGTGCACGGCGCGGTCGAGCTGGCCCGCGAGCTCGGGCCGGAGCAGGTCGTGCTGGTCTGCCTGTCCGGCCGGGGCGACAAGGACATGGACACCGCTGCCCGCTGGTTCGACCTGCTCGACCCGGGCGCCGCCGGGTGACGAGCCGGCTCGCCGGGACCTTCGCCGCGGCGGCGGCGGACCGGCGCGGGACGCTGGTCGGCTACCTGCCGGCCGGGCTGACCCCGGCCGCGACGTTCGCCGCGATGGTCGAGGCCGGTGTCGACGTCGTCGAGGTCGGCCTGCCTTACTCGGACCCGGTGATCGACGGGCCGGTGATCCAGCAGGCGGTGGACCGGGCGCTGGCCGCCGGCACCACGCCGGCCGACGTGCTGCGCACGGTCGAGGCGGTCACCCGCACCGGCGTCCCGGCCGTCGTCATGACCTACTGGAACCCGATCGAGCAGTACGGCGTCGACCGGTTCGCGGCCGACCTGGCCGCGGCCGGCGGAGCGGGCATGATCACCCCGGACCTGACCCCGGAGGAGGCCGGTCCCTGGCTGGAGGCGGCGGACAAGCAGGGACTCGACCCGATCTTCCTCGTCGCGCCGTCGTCCACCGACGAACGGGTCGCCCGGATCTCGTCGCTGTGCCGCGGCTTCGTGTACGCCACCTCGGTCATGGGCGTGACCGGCGCGCGGGCGCAGACCTCGGCCGCGGCGCCCGGGCTGGTCGCCCGGGTCCGCCGGGTCACCGACCTTCCGGTCGGCGTCGGGCTCGGCGTGTCGAACGCGGACCAGGCCGCCGAGGTGGCCGGCTACGCCGACGCCGTGATCGTCGGGTCCGCGTTCGTCCGGGCGGTGCTCGAGGCCGGCTCGGACGCCGCCGCCGCCCGGGCGGCCGGGACGCTGGCGGCCGAGCTTGCCGGCGGGGTGCGCCGCCGGGTCAGGGCATGACCAGCAGCTTCCCGGTGGTCCGGCGGCTCTCCAGGTCGGTGTGCGCGGCGCCGACCTCGTCGAGGCGGTAGCGGCCACCGATCCGGACCCGCAGCGAGCCGTCGGCGACCGCGTCGAAGACCGCAGCCGAGCGCTCCAGCAGCTCCTCCCGGTCCGCGATGTAGTGCGCCAGCGTCGGCCGGGTGAGGAACAGCGAGCCGCCGGCCTGCAGCCGGCGCGGGTCGACCGGCGGCACCGGCCCGCTGGACGCGCCGAACAGCACCAGGTAGCCGCGCGGGCGCAGGCAGGCCAGGCTGGCGTCGAAGGTGGTCGCGCCGACCCCGTCGTACACGGCCGCGACGCCGGTGCCGCCGGTGATCCGGGCGACCTCCTCGGCCACGTCGACCTGGTCGTACCGGATCACCTCGACGGCGCCGGCCTCCCGGGCCAGCTTCGCCTTCTCCTCGGTCGAGGTGGTCGCGAGCACGTCCCCGCCGCGCGCCCGGGCCATCTGCACGACCAGCGACCCGGTGCCGCCGGCGGCCGCGTGCACGAGCACGGTGTCTCCGGGCTGCACCGGGTAGGTGGAGTGGGTCAGGTAGTGCGCGGTCATGCCCTGCAGCAGCACCGCGGCCGCGGTCTCGTCGTCGACCCCTACCGGGACCGGGACCGCCCGGGCGGCGGGCACCACGGCCCGGGTCGCGTAGGCGCCGGGCAGCATCGCCCAGGCCACCCGGTCGCCGGCGTCGACGCCGACCACACCCTCGCCGACCGCGGCGACCGTGCCGGCGGCCTCGGTGCCGAGCCGCAGTGGCAGCTCGCCGGGGTAGGCGCCGGTGCGGTTGTAGACGTCGACGAAGTTCACGCCGGCCGCGGTGACGTTCACCAGCAGCTCGCCGGGGCCGGGCTCCGGGTCGGGCAGCTCGGCGACCTCGATCGCCTCCGGGCCGCCGTACGCCCGGATGATCGCCGCCCGCATCAGGCGAGGGCCAGGTCGCGGGTGAGCGTGCGGACCACGCCGGACCGCGTGCCGGCGCAGTCGGTCACGACCGCGGCGGCGGTCGCGGTGATCCGCTCGGGCAGGCAGCCGGCGTCGTACCAGCCGAGGTGGTCGATGCGGCCGCGGCCGTTGAGCACCGGCTCCCCGGAGACCAGCTCGCACCGGAACGCGTAGGTGAGCAGGTCGGGCAGGTCCTCCTCGTCGCCGCGCAGGTGCCCGCAGAGCAGGTAGAGACCGAGCAGGTCGACGACGCGGGCCTCGATGCCGGTCTCCCGCCGCAGCTCCCGCACGACGGCGTGGGCAGGTGCCTGGCTCGGGTCGATGTGCGCGCCGGGCAGACCCCAGCGATGCCGCGCGTCGGCCTTGCGGACCAGCAGCACTCGGCCCTCGGCGTCGCAGAGGACCGCGGCCGCGGCCCGCGTCACGTGTCCCATGGCACAGACCCTAACCGCGCCGCGGCGCTCTGCTAAGCCCTCGTGCGGAGCAGTGCGGGCAACGGCGCCTCCGGGCGGTTGGAAGCGACACCCTAGACTCGGCGGGTGCTGCTTGCGTCGTTCCCGAGCCCCAGCCGCGCCGTCTGGGATCTCGGTCCGATCCCGATCCGGGCGTACGCGTTGTGCATCATCGCGGGGATCATCGCTGCGATCTGGATCGCCGAGCGGCGCTGGGTGGCGCGCGGCGGGAAGCGCGGCACGGTCTCGGACATCGCGGTCTGGGCGGTCATCTTCGGGTTGGTCGGCGGCCGGCTCTACCACGTGATCAGCGACAACGAGCTCTACTTCCGGGCGGGGCGCGACCCGTGGCGGGCGTTCTACGTCTGGGAGGGTGGGCTCGGCGTCTGGGGCGCGATCGCGCTCGGCGGGGTCGGCGCGTGGATCGGCTGCCGGCGGCGCGGGATCAAGCTGCCGCCGTTCGCGGACGCGGCGGCGCCCGGGATCGCGGTCGCGCAGGGCATCGGGCGCTTGGGCAACTACTTCAACCAGGAGTTGTTCGGCCGGCCGACCGACCTGCCCTGGGGCGTGCGGATCGACCCGGACCGGCCGAGCACGGTGCCGGGCGCGACGGCGTACCACCCCGCGTTCCTGTACGAGATGCTGTGGGACTTCGGGCTCGCGGGCGTCCTGATCTGGGTCGACCGGCGGTACAAGATGGGCCGCGGCCGGGTCTTCGCCCTGTACGTGATGGGCTACACCGCCGGGCGGGTGTGGATCGAGATGCTGCGCATCGACACCGCCAACCACGTGCTCGGGCTGCGGCTGAACGTGTGGACCTCGATCCTGGTGTTCGCCGGCGGCCTGGTCTACTTCCTGTTGCACCCGGGACCGCGGGAGACCGTCGTCGAACCGGACGCCGTCCCCGTCGCCGGCGGCCCCGGCGCGGCCGGCACCCTCACCGACGAGACCGACGAGAGGTCGCCCGCTGCCGTCGACGGCGAGACCGAGGCCGACGGCGAGGACGACGACGCGAACACACCGGCAGACGACGTCGGTGCCGAGGCGGACGCGACCGGCTCGGCCGCCGAGGTTGCCGCCACCACCTCCGCCGACCCCGATCCGGCCGGGACGGCCGTCCCGGCCGAGAGCGCTGTCCAGACCGAGGATCCCGTCCCGACCGAGGATCCAGTCCGGGCCGAGGACGCCGTCGCGATCGAGGATGCCGTCCGGGCCGAGGACGCCGTCGCGACCGAGGATGCCGTCCGGGCCGAGGACGCCGTCGCGACCGAGGATGCCGTCCGGGCCGAGAACGGTGTCCCGACCGAGGATCCCGTCCGGGCCGAGGACGCCGTCCGGGCCGAGGACGGCGTCGCGACCGGCGACGGCGTCGCGGCGGAGGACGGTGAGTCGGCGGCGGAGGACGGCGTTCCGGCCGGGCGGCGCAAGCGCTGACCCACATCCGCACCCGCAGTAGTTGCACGCGCATGTTCTAGAATCTGCGTCGCTGCCGACCCGAAATGTCCGCAACCGCGGATCTAGACCGGCTCTCGATTCCGTCCATGCGGCGAGCCCATCGAACCGGACGGCTTCCGGCCCCGTGCCCTCGGACCTAGGGTGATCGGCATCGGCATCACCGGCTCAGGCAGTTGGGGGAGTGTGCCCATGGCGAGGATCGAAGTCACCGTCGACGGCGTCAGTTACCACGACGAGGTGGAACCGCGGCTGCTGCTCGTGCACTACCTCCGCGAACGGTTGGGAAAGGTGGGCACCCCCATCGGGTGCGACACCTCCAACTGCGGCGCCTGCACGGTGCACGTCGACGGGGTCAGTGTGAAGTCGTGCACCATGCTGGCGGTGCAGGCCGACGGCACGCAGATCACCACGATCGAAGGGCTGGCCCAGAACGGCCAGCTGCACCCGGTACAGCAGGCCTTCCACGACAACCACGCCCTGCAGTGCGGCTTCTGCACGCCGGGCATGATCATGGCCTCGGTCGACCTGCTCCAGCACAACCCGTCGCCCAGCGACGAGGAGATCCGGCACGGCCTTGAGGGCAACCTCTGCCGGTGCACCGGCTACCAGAACATCGTCCGCGCGGTCCGCCAGGCCGCCGAGAAGAGCGCGGAGGTGACGGCGTGACCGAGGAACTCGACGCCGGCCTCATCGCCGAGCAGGTCGAAGAGCACCCCGAGGCGATCGACCAGCCGGACGCCACCAGGCACATCGGCCGGCCGCTGAAGCGCAAGGAGGACCGGCGGCTGATCACCGGCCGCACCCGGTGGACCGACAACATCCAGCTGCCCGGCCTGATGCACATGGCGATCGTCCGCAGCCCGGTCGCGCACGCCCGGATCAACCGGGTCGACGTCAGCGCCGCGCTCGACCGGCCCGGCGTGATCGCCGCGTTCAGCGCCGCCGACCTCGGCGACGCGCTCGGCACGCTGCCCTGTGCCTGGCCGGTGACGGCGGACATGGTCCACCCCGACCACCACCCGCTGGCCACCGACGAGGTCAGGCACGTCGGCGAGGCGGTCGCGGTCGTCGTGGCCACCGACCGCTACGCGGCGGCCGACGCGACGGAGGCCGTCGAGGTCGACTACGAGCCGCTGCCGGCCGTGACCGACATGGAGGAGGCGCTCAAGGACGAGGTGCTCGTCCACGCCGACAAGGGCACCAACAAGACCTACCTGTGGCCGTTCGACGGCGGCGACTACGACGCGGCCAGGGCGCAGGCCGAGGCCGAGGGCGGCATCGTGTTCAAGCGCCGCTACATCCAGCAGCGGCTGATCCCGGCCGCGATGGAGCCGCGCTCGGTGGTCGTCGAGCCGCTCACCGAGGGCGACGAGTACACGGTCTACTCGGCCACCCAGATCCCGCACATCCTGCGGCTGATGCTGGCGCTCACGTGCGGCATCCCCGAGCAGCAGATCCGGGTCATCGCCCCGGACGTCGGCGGCGGCTTCGGTTCGAAGCTCAACGTGTACGCCGAGGAGGTCATCGCGCTGGTCGTGGCCCGCAAGCTGGGCCGCCCGGTGAAGTGGACCGAGTCGCGCAGCGAGGGCTTCCAGGCCACGATCCACGGCCGCGACCAGATCCAGGACATCGAGGTCGCCGCGACCCGGGACGGCCGGATCCTCGGGCTCTCGGTCGACCTCAAGGCCGACATGGGCGCCTACCTGCAGCTGGTGACGCCGGGCATCCCGGTGCTCGGCGCGTTCATGTTCAACGCGATCTACAAGATGGACGCCTACCGGTTCCGCTGCACCGGGGTGTTCACGACCAAGACGCCGACCGACGCCTACCGCGGCGCCGGCCGGCCGGAGGCCACGTACGCGATCGAGCGGATCATGTCCGACCTCGCGTACGAGCTCGGCATCGACCCGATCGAGCTGCGCCGGCGCAACTGGATCAAGCACGAGGAGTTCCCGTACACGACGATCGCCGGGCTGACCTACGACAGCGGCAACTACGAGGCCGCGACCGCGCGGGCGCTCGAGCTGTTCGGCTACGACGAGCTGCGCCGGGAGCAGCAGGAGCGGCGGGACCGCAACGACCCGGTGCAGCTCGGCATCGGCATCTCGACGTTCACCGAGATGTGCGGGCTCGCGCCGTCCCGGGTGCTCGGCTCGCTCTCGTACGGGGCCGGCGGCTGGGAGGCCGCCAGCATCCGGATGCTGCCGTCCGGCAAGGTCGAGGTCGTCACCGGCACCACGCCGCACGGCCAGGGGCACCTGACCGCGTGGAGCCAGATCGCCGCGGACGCGCTCGGCGTGCCGTTCGAGGACGTCAACGTGATCTTCGGTGACACGCAGTCCTCCCCGGTGGGCATGGACACGTACGGGTCGCGCAGCCTGGTCGTCGGCGGCGTCGCGGTGCACCTGGCCGCGCGGAAGGTCGTCGACAAGGCCCGCAAGGTCGCCGCGCACCTGCTCGAGGCCGCCGAGGGCGACGTCGAGTTCAGCGGCGGCACGTTCTCGGTCAAGGGCTCGCCGGACGCGAAGACCACCATCCAGGAGGTCTCGCTGGCCACGTTCGCCGCGCACAACCTGCCCGACGGCATGGAGCCGACGATCAACGCCGACGCGGTGCTCGACCCGGAGAACTTCTCCTTCCCGCACGGCACCCACCTGTGCGCGGTCGAGGTCGACACCGAGACCGGCCGGCCGACCATCCGCACGTACGTGGCGGTCGACGACATCGGCAACGTGATCAACCCGCTGATCGTCGAGGGCCAGGTGCACGGCGGGCTCGCCCAGGGCATCGCCCAGGCGCTGTACGAGGAGGCGGTCTACGACGCCGACGCCAACCTGGTGACCGGCACGATGGTGGACTACCTGGTCCCGTCCGCGGCGGACCTGCCGGAGTTCACCACCGACCGGACCGAGACCCCGTCGACGACCAACCCGCTCGGGGTCAAGGGCGTCGGCGAGGCCGGCACGATCGCGTCCACGCCGGCCGTGGTCGGCGCGGTCGTCGACGCGGTGCACCATCTCGGCGTCCAGGAGATCCGGATGCCCACCACGCCCGAACGGGTCTGGCGGGCGATCAACAACTCGGGCTCCGACGGAGGCAGCCGCGCCGCCGAGGGCACCATCGCGTACGGCGGCCCGCAGACCTCGACGACGGCCGGAGGTGCCGAGTGATCCCCCCGGAGTTCGACTACCTGCGGCCGCACTCGGTCGACGCGGCGGTCACCGAGCTCGGCCGGGCCGGTGAGGACGCGAAGGTGCTGGCCGGCGGGCAGAGCCTGCTGCCGCTGCTGCGGCTCCGGCTGGCATACCCCACCGTCCTGGTCGACCTCGGCGGTGTCGGTGAGCTGCGCGGCGTCCGGCGGGACGGCGACGAGCTGGTGATCGGCTCGATGACCACCCACCACGAGGTGATGCACGACCCGCTGGTCGCCGAGCACTGCCCGCTGCTGGCCCAGGCCACCAGCACGGTCGCCGACCCGGCGGTACGGCACCGGGGCACCTTCGGCGGCGCGCTCTCGCACGCCGACCCGGCCGGCGACCTGCCGGCGGTGGCGGCGGCGCTGGAGGCGACGTTCGTCATCGAGGGCCCGAACGGGCGCCGCTCGGTGCCGGCGGCGGAGTTCTTCTCCGACTACCTGGAGACGGCCGTGCAGCCCGGCGAGGTGCTGGTCGAGGTCCGGGTGCCGGTGCTCGGTCCCGGCTGGGGCAGCGCGTACGAGAAGTTCAACCGGGTCGCCCAGGCGTGGGCGGTCGTCGGCGTGGCCGCGCTGGTCCGCACCGAGGGCGGCTCGATCGCCGAGGCCAGGATCGGGCTGACCAACATGGGCCCGACCCCGGTCCGGGCCAGCGCCTGCGAGCAGGCGCTCGCCGGCGTCTCCACCCAGAACGGCGGCATCGGCCAAGCCACCGACCTGGCCGCCGACGGCACCGAACCACCGTCCGACCTGTCCGCGCAGGCCGACTACCGGCAGCACCTGGCCAGGGTGCTGAGCCGGCGCGCGGTGCAGAAGGCGGTCGCCGCCACCTGACCGCAGACAACCGCACCATCCGTGGCCGCCTCGAAACCGGGGCGGCCACGGCGCAGTATGGGTGGGGTACCGGTGCCTCGGTACCCGGGCGAGGGAGGGCGATTGGACGGGCGTGGTCTGCTGCCGGTCGGCGTGGAGTCACCGGCGGACCTGGTGGGCCGGCTCGCCGAGGTCGGCTACCTGGCGGACGAGGGCCTGGCCACCGCCGCATACCTGGGGCTGCGGCTGCACCGGCCGCTGTTCTGCGAGGGTGAGGCCGGCGTCGGCAAGACCGAGCTCGCCAAGGCGCTGGCCAGCGTGCTCGACGCGCCGCTGATCCGGTTGCAGTGCTACGAGGGCATCGAGGCGTCCCAGGCGCTCTACGACTGGGACTTCCCCCGCCAGCTGCTGCACCTGCGGACGGCGGAGGCAGCGGCGGACTTCGACCCGACCGCGGTCGAGCAGGAGCTGTGGTCGCGCCGGTTCCTGGTCGCCCGGCCGCTGCTGCAGGCGCTGGAGACCAGCCCGTCGGTGCTGCTGGTGGACGAGGTCGACCGGGCCGACGACGAGTTCGAGGCGTTCCTGCTCGAGGTGCTGTCGGACTTCTCGGTCACCGTGCCGGAGCTGGGCACACTGCGGGCCGAGGTCCCGCCGGCCGTCGTCGTCACCTCCAACCGGACCCGCGACGTGCACGACGCGCTCAAGCGCCGCTGCTACTACCACTGGCTGGAGCACCCGGAGTTCGACCGCGAGGTCGCGATCGTCCGGCTGCGGGTGCCGGAGGCGTCGGCCCGGCTGTGCGCGGAGGTCACCGCGGCCGCGCACGCGCTGCGCGACGCCGACCTGCTCAAGCCGCCGGGGATCGCGGAGACCGTGGACTGGGCGCAGGCGCTGGCGGCCCTGGGCGCGCCCGGGCTCGACCCCGGGCTGGCGGCCGCCACCCTCGGCGCGGTGGTGAAGTATCGCGAGGACGTCGAGCGGGTCCGGTCCCTCGACGTCGGCGCCCTGCTCACCCGGGCGGTGATGGGCGCGTGAGCGGCCCGGCCGGCGACCGGCCGGCGCCGCGCGCCGCCCGGCTGGTCTCGGCCGGTGCCGGCTCGGGCGCGACCGCCGGTCACGCCGACGGGGTCGGCGACCCGGTGCGGGTGATGGTGGGCCTGGGCCGGGCGCTCGACTCGGCCGGGCTGCGGGTGGGGCCGGACCGGGTCGCCGAGGCGGTCCGGGCGGCGGTGGCGCTCGACCCGACCCGGCGTACCGACCTCTACTGGGCCGGCCGGCTCACGCTCTGCGCCAACCCCGACGACCTGCCCAAGTACGACGCGGTCTTCGCCGCGCTCACCGCGGGCGACGTGCCCCGGCTGCGGCCGCGCCCGCAGCACCTGGTCCGGGCCGTGCCGGTCGCGCTGGCCGTCCCGGACGCCGGCGGCTCCGACGACGAGGAGACCGAGGCCGCGGCCGACACCGTGCTGCGGGCCGCGGCGAGCACGGTCGAGACGCTCCGGCACAAGGACGTGACCACGCTGGGTGCCGTCGAGCGGGCCCGGCTCGATCAGGCGCTGGCCGCGCTGTCGCTGCCGGGCGAGTCCCGCCCGTCCCGGCGTCGCCGGCCGTCGCCGCACCCGGGCGCCGTCGACCCCCGCCGAACCGTGCGGGCGCTGCTGCGCTCCGGCGGCGAGCCCGTTCGGCCGCGGTGGACCCGCCGGTCGGTCCGGCCCCGGCCGGTGGTGCTGCTGGTCGACGTCAGCGGCTCGATGAGCGGGTACGCCGACGTGCTGCTGCGGTTCGCGCACGCGGCCACCCGCCGCCGCGGCGTCCGCACCGAGGTGTTCACCCTCGGCACCCGGCTGACCAGGGTGACCAGGGAGATGGCCGGCCCTGACCCGGAGCGGGCGATGGGTGCGGTCGCCGCCGCCGTGCCGGACTGGTCCGGCGGCACCCGGCTCGGCGTGCTGCTGCGGGAGTTCCTGGACCGCTGGGGCCAGCGCGGGGTGGCCCGCGGCGCGGTCGTCGTGATCATGTCCGACGGCTGGGAGCGGGACGACCCGGCCCTGCTCGGGGCACAGATGCGCAGGCTGGCGTTGTTGGCCCGCCGGGTGGTCTGGTGCAACCCGCGGGCCGGCCGGGCCGGCTTCGCGCCACTGGCCGGGGGCCTGGCCGCGGCATTGCCGTACGTGGACGACTTCGTCTCCGGGCACAGCCTGGCGGCGCTGGAACAGCTGGCGAGGATCGTCGCCGGGGTGGAGGTGCGCGGTGCGTGACGTTCTCGGTTCGCTGCGGTCCTGGTATGACACGGGGCAGCCGTTCGCGCTGGCCACGGTCGTCGGGACCTCGAAGAGCGCGCCCCGGGCACCGGGCGCGGCGATGGCGGTCGAGCCGGGCGGGGAGGTGGCCGGCAGCGTCTCCGGCGGCTGCGTCGAGGGCGCGGTCTACGACCTGGCCCAGGACGTGCTCGGCGGCGAGCCGCCGGTGCTGCAGACCTACGGCTACTCCGACTCGGACGCGTTCGCGGTCGGGCTGACCTGCGGCGGGTCGGTGTCGGTGTTCGTGCAGGCCGTCTCGGCCGCCGACCACCCGCAGGTCGGCGAGGTGCTCGCGTCGATCGAGGCCGAGCAGCCGGTCGCGCTGGCCACGGTGATCTCCGGGCTCGGCGACGTCGGCGCGCGGATGGCGGTCTGGCCGGACCGGGTCAGCGGCTCGCTCGGGGTCGAAGGGCTGGATGCTGCGGTCACCGACGACGCGCGCGGGATGCTCGCCCAGGGCGCCACCGGGCAGCGGCACTACGGCCCGGCCGGCGAGCGCCGCCGGGACGAGGTCACCGTGTTCGTCGAGGCGTACGCGCCGCCGCCGCGGATGCTGGTCTTCGGCGCGATCGACTTCGCCGCCGCGGTGGCCCGGATCGGCTCGTTCCTCGGCTACCGGGTGACCGTCTGCGACGCGCGCGCGGTGTTCGCCACCGCCCGCCGCTTCCCGGACGCCGACGAGGTGGTCGTCGAGTGGCCGCACCGCTACCTCGCCCACGAGCTCGCCCGGCAGCAGGTCGACGAGCGCACGGTGATCTGCGTGCTCACCCACGACCCGAAGTTCGACGTGCCGCTGCTGGAGGTCGCGCTGCGCACGCCGGCCTGGTACGTGGGCGCGATGGGATCCCGCAACACGCACGAGGACCGGCTCGACCGGCTGCGCGAGGCCGGCATGACCGAGGCCGAGCTGGCCAGGCTGCGCTCGCCGATCGGGCTCGACCTCGGCGCCCGCACGCCGGAGGAGACCGCGGTGGCGGTGGCGGCGGAGATCGTCGCCGGCCGCTGGGGCGGCAGCGGCGTGCCGCTGGGCCAGACCGAGGGCGCCATCCACCGGGCCGCGCGCGCCACCGCATGAGGGTCGCCGGCCTGGTGCTCGCGGCCGGCGGCGGCAGCCGGTACGGCTCGCCGAAGGCGCTGGTCCGGCTGCGCGGCCGGCTGCTGGTCGAGCGGGCGGCCGAGCTGCTCGCCGCCGGCGGCTGCGACCCGGTCGTCGTCGTGCTCGGCGCCGCCGCGGACCAGGTGCTGGCGGCCGCGCGGCTGCCGCGGACCGGCGTGCGCACCGTGGTCAACCCGGACTGGCCGACCGGGATGGGCTCGTCGCTGCGGGTCGGTCTGGCGGCGGTGCCGGCCGCGGCCGAGGCCGTGGTGATCACGCTCGTCGACACCCCCGGGCTCGGCCCGGAGTCGGTGCGCCGGCTGGTGGCCGCCGGCGGCCCGGACGGCGCCGCGCAGGCCACGTACGGGGGCCGGCGTGGCCACCCGGTGCTGCTCGGTCGTACGGTGATCGCCGAGGTGGCGGCCGCCGCGACCGGCGATCGCGGTGCCGGCCCGTGGTTGGCCGCCCACCCCGAGCGGGTGCGGCTCGTCCCGTGTGACGGCACCGGCGACCCGCGAGACGTCGACGTGCCGGATGATCTCGCCGCAGTGGTGGCGGGGGAGGAGTAGCTATGCGCCTCGACCACGAGTTCACCGTTCCGGTGCCGGCCGCCCAGGCGTGGCCCGTGCTGCTGGACATCGACCGGATCGCGCCCTGCATGCCCGGCGCGACGATCACCAAGGTCGATGGCGACGACTTCGAGGGCACGGTCAAGGTGAAGGTCGGCCCGATCACGGTCACCTACGGCGGGACCGCGAGCTTCCTGGAGAAGGACGAGGCCCAGCGGATCGCGGTGATCGAGGCGCGCGGCAAGGAGACCCGCGGCTCCGGCACGGCCAACGCCCGCATCACCGCGCAGCTGTTCGACAACGGCGACGACTCGACCAGGGTCGCGGTGGTCACCGACCTGTCGATCACCGGCAAGCCGGCCCAGTTCGGCCGCGGGGTGATGAACGACGTCGGCAACAAGCTGCTCGGGCGGTTCGCCGACTGCCTGGCCGGCGAGCTCGGCGGCACCTCGATGGCCGCGCCGGCGCCGGCGCCCGCCGGGGCGGAGCCGGCCTCGGCCGAGTCCGGCGTGCCCGCGCAGAGCCAGGCCGACGCGGCCTCCGCCAACCCGGACAGCGCGAGCGCGACCGAGTCGAGCGCCGCGGCCGGGTCGCGCCCGGCGCCGGCTTCGGTGCTGGACGCGCCGCCGCGGGAGGCCGAGGCGATCGACCTCGTGAAGACGGCCGGCGGCGCGGTGGCCAAGCGGGTGGCGCCGGTGCTCGGGGCGCTCGCCCTGCTCGCGGTCCTGTTCGCGGTGCTGCGCCGGCGCCGGTGAGGCACCTGTCACATCCGTAACGTCGCGGTCGTCCGGCAGGTGCCTGCCGGTGCCTGTCCCGGCTAGACTTTGGTCGTTCCTTGGGCCGACGTCGTCCCTGCGCGCACCACCACAGTTGCAGACGACGGGAGCCGCCCGTGATGCCGTTCTCCGCGCTTCCGGCCGCCCAGGGCCTCTACGACCCGCAGTCCGAGCGGGATGCCTGCGGCCTCGCCATGGTCGCCGACCTGCGCGGTCGTCCCACCCACGGCACGGTGACGCAGGCCCTGGCGGCCCTGCACAACCTGCGCCACCGTGGCGCGGCCGGCGCCGAACCCAGCTCCGGCGACGGGTCCGGGCTGCTCATGCAGGTGCCCGACGCGTTCTACCGGGCGGTGGCCGGCGTCCGGCTGCCGGCGCCGGGGGAGTTCGCGACCGGCATCGCGTTCGTGCCCACGGACGAGGGCGCGGCCGAGCGGGTGGCGCAGATCACCGCGGAGCTCGCCGCCGAGGAGCGGCTGGCCGTCCTCGGCTGGCGGGAGGTGCCGACCGACCCGACCGGCCTCGGCCCGACCGCCCGCTCGGTGATGCCCCGGTTCCGGCAGCCCTTCCTGGCCCCGACCACCCCGCTGACCGGTCCGCTCGACCTGGAGCGGCGCGCGTTCTGCCTGCGCAAGCGGCTGGAACGGCGTACCGCCGCCGAAGGGTGTGCGGTCTACCTGCCTTCGCTGTCCGCCCGCACGGTGGTCTACAAGGGGATGCTCACCACCGACCAGCTGGTGACGTTCTTCCCTGACCTGCACGACGAGCGGACCGCGACCGCGATGGCGCTGGTGCACAGCCGGTTCTCGACCAACACGTTCCCGTCCTGGCCGCTGGCCCACCCGTTCCGCTACATCGCGCACAACGGCGAGATCAACACGATCAAGGGCAACCGCAACTGGATGCGCGCCCGGGAGGCGCTGCTGGAGACCGACGCGTTCGGCGTAGCGTGCGGAGCCGACGGCCAGGAGAGTGGCGGCGGGCTGTCCAGGCTCCTGCCTGTGTGCACCGACGGCGCCTCCGACTCGGCGTCCTTCGACGAGGTGCTCGAGCTGCTGCACCTGTCCGGCCGCAGCCTGCCGCACGCGGTGCTGATGATGATCCCGGAGGCGTGGGAGAACAACACCGAGATGGACCCGTGCCGGCGCGGGTTCTACGAGTTCCACGCCAGCCTGATGGAGCCGTGGGACGGGCCGGCCGGCGTCGCGTTCACCGACGGCACGCTGGTCGGCGCGGTGCTCGACCGCAACGGGCTGCGGCCGGCCCGGTGGTGGCGCACCGCCGACGACCGGGTGATCCTCGCCAGCGAGGCCGGCGTGCTCGACGTCGACCCGGCCGAGGTCGTGGCCAAGGGACGGCTGCGGCCGGGCCGGATGTTCCTGGTCGACACCGCCGCCGGCCGGATCGTCGAGGACGACGAGATCAAGAACACGCTGGCCGCGGCCGAGCCGTACCGGCACTGGGTGGCAGCCGGCATGGTCACGCTGGCCGAGCTGCCGCCCCGGGACTACCCGCACCCGCGGCACGAGGACACCCTGCGCCGGCAGCAGATCTTCGGCTACACCGAGGAGGAGCTGCGGGTGCTGCTGGAGCCGATGGCGGCCACCGGCGCCGAGGCCACCGGCTCGATGGGCACCGACACCCCGGTCGCCGTGCTCTCGCAGCGGCCGCGGCTGCTCTACGACTACTTCAGCCAGCTGTTCGCCCAGGTCACGAACCCGCCGCTGGACGCGATCCGGGAGGAGCTGGTGACCTCCCTGGCTTCCACGATCGGGCCGGACGTCAACCTGCTGGCCGAGGTGCCGGAGGCGGCGAACAAGATCGTGCTGCCGTTCCCGGTGCTGGCCAACGACGAGCTGGCCAAGGTCGCCGCCGGCACCCCGACCCTGCCCGCGGTCACCGTCCGGGGCCTGTACGAGGTGGACGGCGGCGGTGCCGCGCTGGCCGAGGCGATCACCAGGGTGCGGGCCGAGGTGGTCGCCGCGATCGAGGGCGGCGCCCGGATCGTGCTGCTCACCGACCGGGGCAGCGACGCGGGGCACGCGCCGATCCCGTCGTTGCTGCTGACCGCGGCGGTGCACCACCACCTGGTCCGGGAGCGGCTGCGCACCAAGGTCGGCCTGGTCGTGGAGACCGGCGACTGCCGCGAGGTGCACCACGCCGCGCTGCTGATCGGCTACGGCGCCGGCGCGATCAACCCGTACCTGGCGATGGAGACGGTCGAGCAGCTGTTCACCGCCGGCCGGCTGCCCGGGGTCGCCGACCCGGCCGCCGCCGCCCGCAACCTGGTCCGGGCGCTGGGCAAGGGCGTGCTCAAGGTGATGTCGAAGATGGGCATCTCCACGGTCGCCTCGTACACGGGTGCGCAGGTGTTCGAGGCGCTCGGGCTGAGCGAGCAGGTGGTCGACGACTACTTCACCGGCACCTCGTCCCGGCTCGGCGGGGTCGGGCTGGACGTGCTGGCCGAGGAGGTGGCGGTCCGGCACCGGCTCGCCTACCCGCGCAACCCGGCCGAGCGGGCGCACCGCGGCCTGGAGACCGGCGGCGAGTACCAGTGGCGGCGCGAGGGCGAGGTGCACCTGTTCAACCCGGAGACGGTGTTCCTGCTGCAGCACGCCACCCGGTCCCGGCGGTACGAGGTGTTCCGCCGCTACACCCAGCAGGTCGACGCGCTCTCGGCGGAGGCGGCGACGCTGCGCGGGCTGTTCCGGCTGCGCCGGGACGCCCGGCCGTCGATCCCGGTCGAGGAGGTCGAGCCGGTCTCGTCGATCGTGCGCCGGTTCTCCACCGGCGCCATGTCGTACGGGTCGATCTCGATCGAGGCGCACGAGACGCTGGCGGTCGCGATGAACACGCTCGGCGGCCGGTCCAACTCCGGCGAGGGCGGCGAGGATCCCGACCGGCTGCGCGACCCGCTGCGGCGCTCCGCGGTCAAGCAGGTGGCCAGCGGCCGGTTCGGCGTGACCAGCGACTACCTGGTCTCGGCCGACGACATCCAGATCAAGATGGCGCAGGGCGCGAAGCCGGGCGAGGGCGGCCAGCTGCCCGGCTCGAAGGTCTACCCGTGGATCGCGAAGACCCGGCACTCCACCCCCGGCGTCGGGCTGATCAGCCCGCCGCCGCACCACGACATCTACTCGATCGAGGACCTGGCCCAGCTGATCCACGACCTGAAGAACGCGAACTCCGAGGCCAGGGTGCACGTCAAGCTGGTCGCCGAGGTCGGCGTCGGCACGGTCGCGGCCGGCGTGTCCAAGGCGCACGCCGACGTCGTGCTCATCTCCGGGCACGACGGCGGCACCGGCGCGGCCCCGCTGACCTCGCTCAAGCACGCCGGCATGCCGTGGGAGCTCGGGCTGGCCGAGGCGCAGCAGACGCTGCTGCTCAACGGCCTGCGGGACCGGATCACCGTGCAGGTCGACGGGCAGATGAAGACCGGCCGGGACGTGGTGGTGGCCGCGCTGCTCGGCGCCGAGGAGTACGGCTTCGCGACCGCGCCGCTGGTCGTCTCCGGCTGCGTGATGATGCGGGTCTGTCACCTGGACACGTGTCCGGTCGGCGTGGCGACCCAGAACCCGGAGCTGCGCACGCGCTTCACCGGAAAGCCCGAGTTCGTCGTGACGTTCTTCGAGTACGTCGCCGAGGAGGTCCGCGAGCTGCTGGCCGAGCTGGGCTTCCGGTCGCTGGACGAGGCCATCGGGCACGCCGAGCTGCTGGACACCACGCCGGCCGTCGACCACTGGAAGGCGGCCGGGCTCGACCTCACCCCGCTGCTGGAGGTGCCGCGGCTGCCGGCCGGCGCGCCGCGGCGGCGGATGCGCGGGCAGGAGCACGGGCTGGACGAGGCGCTGGACAACACGCTGATCCAGCTCTGCGAGGGCGCCCTGATGGACGCCTCGCCGGTGACGCTGGAGCTGCCGGTCCGCAACGTGAACCGGACCGTCGGCACGATGCTCGGCTCGCTGGTCACCCGGCGGTTCGGGGCGGCCGGGCTGCCGGACGACACGATCGACCTCACCTTCACCGGCTCGGCCGGCCAGTCGTTCGGAGCGTTCCTGCCCCGCGGCATCACGCTGCGGCTGCACGGCGACGCCAACGACCACGTCGCCAAGGGCCTGTCCGGCGGCCGGATCGTGGTCCGGCCCGACCCGGCGGCACCCTTCGCGGCAGAGCACAACGTGGTCGCCGGCAACGTGCTGGCGTACGGGGCGACGTCCGGGGAGCTGTTCGTGCGTGGCGTCGTGGGGGAGCGCTTCTGCGTCCGCAACTCCGGGGCGACCGCGGTCGTCGAGGGCGTCGGCGACCACGCCTGCGAGTACATGACCGGCGGGCAGGTGGTGATCCTCGGCGAGCACGGGCGCAACCTGGCGGCCGGCATGTCCGGCGGGCTGGCGTACGTGCTGGACCTCGACCCGCGGCGGGTCAACCCGGCGATGGTCGACCTCGAGCCGGTGTCCGCCGACGACGCCGACCGGCTGCGGGAGACGGTGGCCCGGCACGCGCAGCTGACCGGGTCCCCGGTGGCGGAGCGGCTGCTGGCCGACTGGGACGGTGCGCTGTGCCGGTTCACCGCGGTCGTGCCGCGCGACTACAAGCGGGTGCTGGAGGCGACCCGGCGGGCCGAGCAGGACGGGCGGCCGGTCGACGAGGCGATCATGGAGGCGGCGCGGGGGTAGCCGGCTGTGGTCACGCGGCTGGGGCCAGGCGCTGCAGCAGGGCCCAGAGCGCCTCGACGTGCCGGCGCTCGGTGAACGTCCCCCCGATCGACACCCGCAGCACGTACCGGCCGTGCACCCGGGTGTGCGACAGGTAGGCCTCGCCCGACTCGTTGACCGCCCGCAGCAGCGCCTCGGAGGCCTCGTCACCGGCGACCAGGCGCAGGCAGACCAGGCCGAGCGGGTGCGGGGCCACCACCTCGAACCGCGGGTCGGCCCGGGCCCAGGAGGCCAGCTCCTGGGCGAGCGCGACGCCGGTGCGGATGTGCTCGCGCAACCCCTGCGCGCCGTACCAGCGCAGCACCGCCCACAGCTTCAGCGCGCGGAAGCGGCGGCCGAGCGGGATCTGCCAGTCCCGGTAGTCGATGACCGCGCCGGATTCGGTCGGCGCGTTGCGGAGGAACTCCGGCAACACCGAGAGCGCGCCGACCAGCGCCTCCCGGTCGGCGACCCAGAACGCGTCGCAGTCGAAGTTGGTCAGCAGCCACTTGTGCGGGTTGGTCGCGTACGAGTCGGCGAGCTCGAGGCCGTCGTTCAGCCAGCGGAGCTCGGGGCAGACCGCGGCCACCCCCGCGTACGCGGCGTCGACGTGCAGCCAGATCCGCTCCGCTCGGCAGAGTTCGCCGAGCGCGCGGACCGGGTCGATCGCGGTGGTCGAGGTGGTGCCGACGGTCGCGAGCACGAACAGCGGCGTGACGCCGGCGGCCCGGTCGGCGGCGACCGCGGCCCGCAGCGAGTCGGCGGTCACCGACAACGACGACGGGTCGACCTCGAGCACCCGGATCGCGGCGTCGCCGAGCCCGGCGATGCGGACCGCCTTCTCACCGGCGGAGTGCGACTCGGGGGAGAGGTAGACCGCGTACCGGTCGCGGATCCCGTCGGTACGCACCGTGCCGCCGGAGATTTTGTGCAGCGCGGCGACCAGGGCGCACAGCACGGAGCTGGACGCGGTGTCCTGGATGACGCCGGAGCCGAGGAACCGCTCCGGCAGGCCGAGCAGCGTTGCCAGCCAGTCCATCACGACGGTCTCGACCTCGGTCACCGCCGGCGAGGTCGCCCAGAGCATCCCCTGCACGGCCAGTCCCGAGCTCAGCAGATCCCCGAGCACCGCCGGCCCGGACGCGTTGGCCGGGAAGTACGCGTAGAACGAGGGATGCTGCCAGTGCGTGATCCCCGGCATGACGACCCGCTCCATGTCGGCCAGGAAGGCGGAGAAGGGCTCGCCCTTCTCCGGCGCCGTCGACGGGAGCAGGGCGGCGACGTCCCCGGGCTTGACCCGCGCGCCGACCGGACGCGACTCGATGCTCTCCCAGTAGTCGGCGATCCAGTCCACGACCTGCCGCCCGTACTCCCGGAACTCGTCCGGGGTCATGTGCGTCACGACCCCATCCTGCCAAGACGTTCCACCGACTCGGCTCCCCGTGGCGCGCGGGGCCCCGCCGTCCCACTCGCCCCCCACGGGCTCCCCGACCGACACCGCACGCCCGGCGACGAGGTCCGGGCGGCTCGGGCCGGCGCCGCATGCACGGTGACGAGGTCCGGGGGCTCGGCCCGGCACCGCACGTGCGGTGCCGAGGTCCAGGGGGCTCGGGCCGGCAGCGCACGTATGGTGACGAGGTCCGGGGGCTCGGGCCGGCACCGCACGTGCGGGTGACGAGGTCCGGGGGCCCCTCAGGCCCCCCAGGCCGGCACCGCTCGTCCGGCGACGTGCCGGAACGCGGGGGTCCCGGGGGGCTCGGCCCCCCGGCCAGCATGCACCCCGACCCGGCGAGCGCGTTCCGCGAGCACACCTCGCCGGAGGGGTGCCGGGAGCGGGACTCGAACCCGCAAGCCCTTTCGGGCAGATGCTTTTGAGGCACCCGTGTATGCCGATTCCACCATCCCGGCTCGGCGCGCACCCGGAGTCTAGCCAGGTACGCTGCGGTCTCCGGCTCGCGACGACGCGTGTCCGCACCACGCCTTGGAGTGCCCGTGTCCGATGCGCCACCCCGCCGCGTCCTCATCGCCGAGGACGAGGCGCTGATCCGCCTCGACCTGAAGGAGATGCTCGAGGAGGAGGGCTACGCCGTGGTCGGCGAGGCGGGCGACGGTGAGCAGGCCATTGCGCTGGCCGACTCGCTGCGCCCGGACCTGGTCATCCTCGACGTCAAGATGCCGAAGGTGGACGGGATCGCGGCGGCCGAGCGGATCGCCGGTGACCGGATCGCCCCGGTGGTGATCCTCACCGCGTTCGGCCAGCGTGATCTGGTCGAACGGGCCCGCGAGGCCGGTGCGATGGCCTACCTGGTCAAGCCGTTCCAGAAGAAGGACCTGGTGCCGACGATCGAGATGGCGACGTCCCGGTTCGCCGAGATCGTCGCGCTCGAGCAGGAGGTCGGCGGCCTGCAGGAGCGGTTGGAGGCACGCAAGACGGTCGAGCGGGCCAAGGGCGTGCTGATGACCGAGCACGGCATGACCGAGCCGGAGGCGTTCCGCTGGATCCAGCGGACGGCGATGGACCGGCGCACGACGATGCGGGCGGTGGCGGAGGCGGTGCTCGCGGCCGGCTTCGACCTGACCGCCGACTCCGGCCGCTGATTCGGCCCCTAGCCTGGGCAAATGCCCGGCAAAGGACAGTTGGGGCGATGGCCGGCGGCGTGTCGGCATGTATCGGCGCGTCGCGGTTCAGTTACGACTTGGCGCACGGGTAACCGACCGCACGGAACCGTGCGCTATCTTCGCCGGGATCGCCTACCCGGCCGCCCGGGCCGACTGCAGGCGTGACATACCCAGTTTCCACGGAGGTAACTCGTGCGGCGTGCGTACTCCCGGGGTCTGGTGGCCGCAGCGGCTGCCTCGGCCCTCGTTCTTTCCGCCTGCGGCGGCGGCAATGACAACGGCGGCAGCTCGGGCGGCGGCGGCTCGTCCGGCGGCGGCTCGGTGACGATCGGCTTCTTCGGCGCTCAGACCGGTCCCAATGCCCAGCTCGGCATCAACATCTCCAACGGCGTCGAGCTGGCTCTCGAGCAGCACAACGCGAAGTCCGGCGTCACCCAGGTCAAGCTGATCAAGTACGACACCCAGGGCGACCCGGCACAGGCCACCAACCAGGCCAAGAAGGCGGTCTCCGACAAGGTCGCCGCCATCATCGGCCCGGCGTTCTCCGGTGAGTCCAAGACGGCCGACCCGATCTTCGAAGAGGCCGGCATTCCGAACGTCTCGCCGTCGGCCACCGCCGTCGCGCTCGGCCAGAACGGCTGGAAGTTCTGGCACCGCGTCCTGGCCAACGACGACGTGCAGGGCCCCGGCGACGCCGACTTCATCGCCAAGACCCTGAACGCGAAGACCGTCGCGGTCATCGACGACCAGAGCGAGTACGGCAAGGGTCTCGGCGACGCGGTCCGCAAGCAGCTGGCGACCGACGGCGTCAAGGTCGCGGTCAACGACGCGATCAACCCGGACGCGTCGAGCTTCTCCTCGACGGTCAACAAGGTGAAGCCGGCCAACCCGGACGTCGTGTTCTTCGCCGGCTACTACTCGGCGGCCGGCAAGCTGGTCAAGCAGCTGAAGGACGGCGGCGTGCAGGGCACGTTCATGTCCGGTGACGGCACCCTGGACGCCCAGTTCATCGCCGGTGGCGGCGCTGCGGCCAACGGCGCGCTGCTGAGCTGCACCTGCTCGTCGGCGGTCGGCTCGTCCGACCCGGCCGTGCAGAAGTTCGCGACCGACTACAAGGCCAAGTTCAAGGCCGACCCGGCGACCTACTCGGCCGAGGGCTACGACGCGACGAACGCGGTCCTGCAGGCGATCGACGCCGGCAAGACCGACCCGGCGGACATCAACGACTTCGTGACGAAGATCGACTTCAAGGGCGTCTCGAAGCAGATCAAGTTCGCTCCGAACGGCGAGCTCGCCAACGACCTGCTGTTCATCACCGAGGTGAAGGACGGCAAGCTGGCGTTCCTCGGCGACACCACCCAGGCGAAGCCCTCCGCCTGACCGTTCCGAACGCACCAGGGCGGGAGCTGGGACATACTGTCCCGGCTCCCGCCCATCGCGTCCCCAGACATCTCGTGGAGCGGCCTCGTGTGGAATGACTTCACCCAGCAGTTCTGGTCGTCCACGATCGACGGACTGACCAACGGCGCCATCTACGGCCTCGTCGCGATGGGCTACACGCTCGTCTACGGCGTCCTGCGACTGATCAACTTCGCGCACTCCGAAGTCTTCATGATCGGCACCTTCGCCGCTCTCGGCGCGCTGACCCTCTTCGGCATCGACAGCCCGCAGTCCGGCCTGGCGCTGGTCGGCGTGCTGCTGTTGATGACCTTGGTCGCCATGGCCGCTTCCGGCGGCACGGCCGTCCTGCTGGAACGCGTGGCCTACCGGCCGCTGCGCAAGCGCGGCGCCTCCCGGCTGGCCGCGCTGATCTCGGCCATCGGCGCCTCGTTCTTCCTGCAGGAGGTCTTCGCGATCTGGCAGGGCCGCGACCAGCTGAGCATCCCCCGGGTGATGAACAAGGACGTCTGGTTCAACATCGGGTCGGGTCAGGTGCGCAACGACAAGGTGCTGGTCATCGTCGCGGCGATCCTGATGATGCTGGCGCTGGACCGGTTCGTGAACACGACGCGGCTCGGCCGCGGCATCCGCGCCACCGCCCAGGACCCGGACACCGCCGTACTGATGGGGGTGAACATCGACCGGGTCGTGCTGTCGACGTTCCTGATCGGCGGGATCCTGGCCGGGCTGGCGGCCGCGCTCTACGGAGTGTTCTTCGAGCTGACCCAGTACAACGTAGGCTTCCTCCTGGGCATCAAGGCGTTCACCGCCGCGGTGCTCGGCGGCATCGGCAACATCCGCGGCGCCTTGATCGGAGGCCTGGTGCTCGGACTCATCGAGAACTACGGGGCCAGCATCTTCGGCACCCAGTGGCTGGACGTCGTCGCCTTCTCCGTGCTGGTCCTCGTGCTGATGTTCCGCCCGACCGGCATCCTCGGCGAGAACCTGCAGCGGGCGCGGGTATGAGCACGTTGACGGGCCTGCGTCGCCGCTTCCCCGACTTCATGGGCATCACGGGCTCCTGGTGGGATCGCACTCCGTGGTTCGGCCGGTGGACCGTCTACCTCCTGCTGATCATCGGCGCGTTCCTGCTGCCGTCGGAAACGATCGGCTCGTTCATGACGCCGGAGTCCGACTGGGCGAGCGTGTTGTTCTACCCGATCGGCATCTACGTGCTGCTCGCGATCGGCCTCAACGTGGTGGTCGGGCAGGCCGGCCTGCTCGACCTCGGCTACGTGGCGTTCTTCGCCATCGGCGCGTACGCGCTGGCGGTGTTCGCGACCAAGCGGGGGTGGAGCTTCTGGGAGATCGTGCCGCTCGGCATCATCATCGCCGCAGCGGCGGGGGCCATCCTCGGCGCGCCGACGCTGCGGTTGCGCGGCGACTACCTGGCGATCGTCACGCTCGGGTTCGGTGAGATCATCCGGATCACCGCGAACAACCTGAACTACACCGGCGGACCGCGTGGCATCTCGCCGATCCCGCACCCGCCGTCGCAGCCGGACGTCGAGGTGGGCGGGATCAAGATCCTGCGCTACGGCGTGCTCGACGCCCGGCCCTACTACTACCTGCTGCTGGTGGCGATCATCCTCGTGATCATCATCGTGAAGCGGCTGGAGCGCAGCCGGGTCGGCCGGTCCTGGTCCGCGATCCGGGAGGACGAGGACGCGGCCGAGCTGATGGGCGTGCCGACGTTCAAGTTCAAGATCGTCTCGTTCGTCATGGGCGCCTCGATCGGCGGGCTCGCCGGCGTCATCTTCGCCGCCCAGACCACCTCGATCACTCCGGTGAACTTCCCGTTCATCCTGTCCGCGCTGATCCTCTGCGCGGTGGTGCTGGGCGGGTCAGGCAACCTGCTCGGCGTCATCCTCGGCGCGTTCCTCATCGCCTGGCTGCCCGAGCGGTTCCGGGGGTTCGAGGAATACCGGGTGATGGTGTTCGGTGCCGCGCTGGTGATCATGATGATCGTCCGGCCCGAGGGCCTGCTCCCCAGCCGACAGCGGCGGGCGGAGCTGGCCGAGGGCACCGGCGGGATGGGGTCGCTCGGCGGCGAGGTCGGCGCGGTCGCCGGCCAGCGGATCGAGGTCGACGAGGAGCTGGTCTCCGGGCATCCGCCCGAGGTCCTCGCCGGCCGGGACGAGCGGGAGGCGGGAGCGTGACCGGCCTGCTGGAGCTCGCCGGCGTCACCCAGCGGTTCGGCGGCGTGGTGGCGCTCTCGGAGATCGACCTCAGCGTGCCGGAGGGTTCGATCTTCGCGCTGATCGGCCCGAACGGTGCCGGTAAGACCACCGTCTTCAACCTCGTCACCGGTGTCTACGCGCCCACCGAGGGGGAGATCCGGTTCGACGGCACGGTGATCTCCGGACGCCGGCGCTACCTGGTGACCAAGGCGGGAATCGCCCGGACGTTCCAGAACATCCGGCTGTTCGACAACATGTCGGCGCTCGAGAACGTCATGGTCGGGGCCGACGCCCGGCACAAGACCGGGGTGTTCAGCGCGGCGCTCGGCCTGCCCCGGCACCGCCGGGAGGAGCGCGACGGCCGGGCCCGCGGGCAGGAGCTGCTGGAGTTCGTCGGCATCGGGAGGGTGGGCGAGGAGACCGCGAAGAACCTCTCCTACGGCGGCCAGCGCCGGCTGGAGATCGCCAGGGCGCTCGCCACCGACCCGAAGCTGCTGCTGCTCGACGAGCCCGCCGCCGGGCTGAACGCGTCGGAGAAGGTCGGGCTGGCCCAGCTGATCCGCAAGATCAGGGACTCCGGCCGGACCGTCTTCCTCATCGAGCACGACATGAGCATGGTCATGCAGATCAGCGACCGGGTGGCGGTGCTCGACTTCGGCCAGAAGATCTCCGAGGGGGCGCCGGCCGAGGTGCAGAACGACCCCAAGGTCATCGCCGCCTACCTGGGAGAGCCCGCCGATGCTTCTTGAGGTCGAGGACCTGCGGGTCCACTACGGCAAGATCGAGGCGATCCGGGGGATCTCGATCGAGGTCGACGAGGGCGAGATCGTCACGCTCATCGGGGCGAACGGCGCGGGCAAGACGACCACCCTCAAGACGCTGTCCGGCCTTCGCCGGGTCAGCTCCGGTCGGGTGCGGTTCGACGGCAGCGACATCACCGGCGTGGCCGGGCACAAGCGAGTGCTGCTCGGGATCTGCCAGGCGCCGGAGGGTCGCGGGATCTTCCCGGGCATGACGGTGCTGGAGAACCTCGACATGGGGACCTACGCGCGCAAGTCGCCGGACTACGACGGGGACCTCGACCGGGTGTTTACGCTGTTCCCGCGCCTGGCCGAGCGGCGGCGGCAGCCGGGCGGCACGCTGTCCGGCGGCGAGCAGCAGATGCTGGCGATCGGCCGGGCGCTGATGGCGCGGCCGCGGCTGCTGCTGCTCGACGAGCCGTCGATGGGGCTGGCGCCGCTGATCGTGCAGCAGATCTTCGAGATCCTGAAGGAGATCAACGAGTCCGGCACGACGATCCTGCTGGTCGAGCAGAACGCGACGCAGGCGCTGCAGCTCTCGGACCGGGCGTACGTGCTGGAGACCGGCTCGATCGTCAAGTCGGCGCCGGCGGCCGAGCTGCTCGACGACCCGTCCGTGCGCGAGGCCTACCTCGGCGGCGCGGCCGCCCACTGACCCGCCCGGGCCCGGCGATCAGGTGCCGGGCAGGGCGATGTCCTTGCCGATGTCGCCGACGCGGAGGGCCCGGACGATCGACTTCGGCGGCAGGTCGAACCAGAGGTCCATCTCCAGCCGCCCCTCGGCCGGGACGGTGGCGATCTTGGGCTGCCGGGCGATGTTCATCGCGTCGTAGTCGGGCTTGTAGGTCGTGCCGTTGGCGTCGACCAGCAGCATCTTCTCGGTGTTGAACGTCCGGAACGTCGACATGCCGTTGTCCAGCGCCACCCGCACCCGCTCGTACTCGCCCCTGGGCAGCCACTCGGCGTGCGTGCCGATGATCGACACCAGGTGCACCCGCAGCCCGATCACGCTCACCGTGACCTGCGGTCCGGTGGCGCTCGCGGTCGGCAGCGGGGTCTCGAACGGCCGGGCCGTCCGCGGCGCCAGCTGGTAGGTCGGGCTGGCCGTGGCCGATTCCGCCGCGGCGGAGTCGGACGAGCCGGAGCTGCACCCGGCGGTGCCGGCCAGGGCGAGAGCGGCCAGGGTCGCGAGGGCGGCGGTGGCTCGGCGCACGACCCCGACCGTATCTCGCAACTGTCACAGCTCTGCAAACGGTCCCGGACGGGAAGAACCCGGGCCGTCTTCGGCGCCGTCCCGTGTTTCCGCGCCACGGAACAGCCGCTACTCAACGCACCCGGGTTGTCGCAGAGCGTAGGAGAACGACGGGGTCGCGTCAATCCGCTGCCCGGTGTGCTCCTCCGTTCGGCCGCTGCCGGGGGGAATCGTCGGGCCGGTAGGGTGAGCGCCCTACCGCCGGTACTCGGGACGTTCTTCCCCTCCGGAGCTTCGGCCGGCGGACGGTGGGGGGAGGCAGCGCGTGTCCCGGTTCAGGGTGCGGGTTCGGACGGCGTCGTCGGACGACGTCGACGACTTAGTGGCGCTGGTCGGCAGCATGACCGACCTCGGCCCGGTGCGCGGCCGCCGGGTCGCGCGCGGCTGGCCGGACGGGTTCCGGACCCGGTGCGAGAAGGTGCTGGCCGACCCGGCGCACCGGGTGGTGGTCGCCGTGGACGAGACCGACGCGGTCGTCGGCGCGGCCGTCTTCGCCGCCGACGCCGCGGCCGGCCTGCTCGATCCGCCGGCGGTGTACGTGAGCCATCTGCTGGTCGCGCCGGCCCACCGCAGGCGCGGCGCCGGCCGGGCGCTGGTCTCCGCCGCCGCCGGCTACGCCGAGGAGCTCGGCGTCGACTCGGTCGTGGTGGCGGTCGCGCCGACCACCCGGGACGCGAACAGGTTCTTCGCCCGGTTGGGCTTCGCGCCGCAGGTGATCCGGCGGATCGCCGGGGTGCACTCGCTACGCCGGGCCCTGGCCAGTGCCGACCCGATCGGCGAGCCGACGCTGCCGCCCGGCCGGGCCGGCCTGACCCGGGCGCTGCCCCGCGGCCCCCGGTCCCGCCTGCGCCGCACCGGCTAGCTAGTCCGCCGGGGCGCCGCGCTACCCCATCCCGTCAGCGCAGCGGCCGGCGTCGCCACCGGAGCACCGCGGTCCGGGCCGTGTGCGTCGGACCGGACGCCGCCGCCGCACGGTCGTGTGCCCGCCCGGGCGCGCCGCCTGCACCGGCGAGCCGGCCCGCCGCTCCGGTGAGCTGCCGGTCCGTCGTGGTCGAGGTCGGACTGTCGGAGGGCGGTCCTAGACTCCGGGCGTGACCGACCGACCCCGACTCCTGCTGCTGGACGGCCATTCGCTGGCGTACCGGGCGTTCTTCGCGCTGCCCGTGGAGAACTTCCAGACCACGATGGGCATCCCGACCAACGCGGTATACGGGTTCACCTCGATGCTCATCAACCAGCTGCGCGATGAGCAGCCGACCCACATCGGGGTCGCGTTCGACGTCTCCCGCAAGACGTTCCGCAACGAGACCTACGCGGAATACAAGGCCGGCCGGTCGGAGTCGCCGAGCGACTTCCGCGGTCAGGTCAGCCTCATCCAGGAGGTGCTCAACGCGCTGCGGATCCCGTGGTTCGGGGTCGAGGGCTACGAGGCCGACGACGTCATCGCGACGCTCACCAGGCAGGGCGTCGAGCAGGACATGGACGTGCTCATCGCCTCCGGCGACCGCGACTCGATCCAGCTGGTCGGCGAGCACGTCACCGTGCTCTACCCCCGCCGCGGCGTGTCCGAGCTGGTCCGTTTCACCCCGGAGGAGGTCGAGGCCCGCTACGGGCTGACTCCGGCGCAATACCCGGACTTCGCCGCCCTGCGCGGCGACCCCAGCGACAACCTGCCCAGCATGCCGGGCATCGGCGAGAAGACCGCCGCCAAGTGGATCCGCGAGTTCGGCTCGCTGACCGCGCTGGTCGAGCGGGTCGACGAGGTCAAGGGCAAGGCCGGCGACACGCTGCGGGCGCACCTGGCCAGCGTGCTGCGCAACCGTCAGCTGACCGAGCTGGTCAAGGACGTGCCGGTGCCGGTGGGCCCGCAGGACCTCGTGCTCGGCCAGTGGGACCGCGACGAGGTCCACAAGCTGTTCGACAACCTGCAGTTCCGGGTGCTGCGGGAGCGGCTGTTCCAGACCCTGACCGCCAGCCAGCCGGAGGCCGACTCCGGCTTCGACGTGACCGCGACCGTGCTCGGCCCGGACGAGGTGCCGGGCTGGCTCGAGGAGCACGCCCGCTCCGGTCACCGGGTCGGGGTGAGCCTGCGCGGCAGCTGGGGTCGCGGCACCGGCGTGGTCCAGGGCGTCGGCCTCGCGGTCGAAGGCGGCGCTCCTGACGAGGCGGCCTACGTCGATGCCGAGGCGCTCACCGACGTCGACGAGCGGGCCCTGGTCGAGTGGCTCGCCGACCCGTCGGTGCCCAAGGCCGTGCACGACCTCAAGGGCATGCTGCTCGCGCTCTACGCGCGGGGCTGGGACATCGCCGGAGTCACCAGCGACACCGCCCTCGCGGCCTACCTGGCGCTGCCCGGGCAGCGCACGTTCGACCTCGCCGACCTCGTGCTGCGTTACCTGCGGCTCGAGCTGCGGGCGGGCACCGAGCCGATCGAGGAGGGCCAGCTCACCCTCGACGGCGGCGAGGACGAGGCCGACGCGGCGATCGCCGAGCAGCAGTCGGTGCGTGCCCGCGCGGTGGCCGACCTGGCCCGCGCGCTCGACGACGACCTCGACCGGCGCGGGGCGACCGTGCTGCTCCAGGACGTCGAGCTGCCGCTGACCCGGGTGCTCGCCGGCATGGAGCGCACCGGCATCGGCGCCGATCTCGACTACCTGGTCGACCTGCAGTCCGAGTTCGCCGCCCAGGTCAAGGCCGTCGAGCAGGAGGCATACGCGGCGGTCGGCCGGGAGTTCAACCTCGGCTCGCCGAAGCAGCTGCAGGCGATCCTGTTCGACGAGCTGAAGCTGCCCAAGACCAAGCGGATCAAGTCCGGCTACACCACCGACGCCGACGCGCTGGTCTGGCTGTCCGAGCAGGCGCCGGACGTGCCGCTGCTCGGCGCGCTGCTGCGGCACCGGGACGTGTCCCGGCTCAAGACCGTGGTCGACTCGCTGATCCCGATGGTCGACGACCACGGGCGCATCCACACCACGTTCAACCAGGTGATCGCGGCGACCGGCCGGCTGTCCTCGCAGGACCCCAACCTGCAGAACATCCCGATCCGCACCGCGGAGGGCCGCCGGATCCGGCGGGCGTTCGTGGTCGGCACCGGCTACGAGTCGCTGCTCACCGCCGACTACAGCCAGATCGAGATGCGGATCATGGCCACGCTGTCCGAGGACGCGGGGCTGATCGAGGCGTTCCAGTCCGGCGAAGACCTGCACACCTTCGTCGCGTCCAAGGCGTTCAACCTGCCGCCCGAGTCGGTCGACCCTGAGCTGCGCCGGCGGATCAAGGCGATGTCGTACGGGCTGGCCTACGGGCTGTCGGCGTACGGGCTGGCCCAGCAGCTGCGGATCCACCCCGACGAGGCGCGCGAGCAGATGGAGGCCTACTTCGAGCGCTTCGGCGGTGTCCGTGACTACCTGCGCGACGTGGTCGCCGCCGCCCGGCAGGACGGCTACACCGAGACGATCCTCGGCCGCCGGCGCTACCTTCCCGACCTCACCAGCGACAACCGGCAGCGCCGGGAGATGGCCGAGCGGATGGCACTCAACGCGCCGATCCAGGGCTCGGCCGCCGACATCATCAAGGTCGCCATGCTCGGCGTCGACCGCGGGCTGCGCGAGGCCGGGCTGCGATCCCGGCTGCTGCTGCAGGTGCACGACGAGCTGGTGCTCGAGATCGCGCCGGGGGAGCGGGAGGCGGTCGAGCAGCTGGTCCGGAGCCAGATGGGCGGCGCCTACCAGCTCTCCGTCGAGCTGGACGTGTCCGTCGGCGTCGGCCGCACCTGGGACGACGCCGGCCACTGACGGGCAGCTCGCCGCGGTTCTGCAAGACTGCGCCGGTGATCGGGCGGGTGTGGCGGGCGGTGGCCGGTGCCGCCGCGATGGTGGTGCTGCTGACGGCGTGCGGCTCGGAGCCGGCGACGCGGTCCCGGGAGGACGCGATCCGGTCCACCGCGACCGCGGTCCCGTTCACCGGCTGCGGAAAGGTCGCGTGCACCGGCACCCTCGCCGGCGCCAAGTACGAGATCGAGATGCCGCGCACCTGGAACGGCACGCTGCTGCTGTTCTCCCACGGCTACCGCCCGGCCCAGCCGGCGCCGCCGGACTTCGCGCCGGTGCAGACCGACGCCCAGGACGCGCCGACCGCCGCGGTCGCGACCGCGCTGCTGGCCAAGGGTTACGCGCTGGCCGGCTCGGCCTACGCCAGCAACGGCTGGGCCGTCGCCGACGGTGTCACCGCCGGCGAGCAGCTGCATGCCTTCTTCGTCCAGAAGGTCGGCAAGCCCGACCGCACGTACGTGTGGGGCGAGTCGCTCGGCGGCCTCGTCACCGAGCTGCTGGCCGAGAGGCACCCGGACTGGATCGCCGGTGCCGCCCCGCTGTGCGGCGTGCTCGGCGGCAGCAACCTCAACTTCGACCTGGCCATGGACGTCGCCTACGGGGTGAAGACGCTGCTGGCGCCGGGCCTGAAGACCGACGACTACGCCTCCTACGACGAGGCGAAGGCAAGCTTCGACCAGGCCCAGAAGGCGGTCCTGGCCGCCACCAACAGCACTGCCGGCCTCGGCAAGCTGCTGTTGCTGGCCGCGCTGGTCGACGCGCCGACGCAGACCGCGACCTTCGACGGCTCCACCTTGCAGTCCCGCGGCGGCGCCCTGGTCGAGGGGATCCTCACCGGGCTCGCGTTCGGCACCACGCTCCGGCAGGAGATCGAGGGCCGGGTCGGCGGCAACCCGTCCGGCAACGAGGACGCCGACTACGCCGCCCGCGTCTCGACCTCGGAGCGGGCGCTGATCGAGAGCGTCGCGCCCGGCTCGACCGCAGCCAACCTCGCGCTGCTGGCCAACGGCAGCCGGGTCGCGCCGGACGCCGCCGCCCGGGCCGAGTTCGCCACCCTCGGCACGCCGACCGGCGCGATCACGGCGCCGACGCTGACCCTGCACACCGAGGCGGATCCGCTGGTGCTGGTGCAGAACGAGTCGGTGTTCGCCGGCAAGGTCGCCGCGTCGAAGGCCAAGACCGCCGACCTGGTGCAGCTCTACACGAAGGCGCCGGCCCGCTACGCCACGCGCGCGCCGTACGGGGCGGGACACTGCAACTTCACCACGGACGAGCTGACCGGCTCGGTGGCCGCGCTGGACGGCTGGGTGCGCGGCGGCGTCTACCCCACCGGCCCAGCGGTGACCGCCGCGTTCCGGTCCGACCCCGGGCTCGACCTGAGCTACCGGCCCGGACCGTGGCCGGCCGCCACCTCCTGACCAGCGTCGTCCGGGCGGTCCAGGCCAGCCCGAGCACGGTGGCGGTCAGCGCGACCGCCAGCGCGGCGCCGACGACCTCGGTCAGCGAGTGGTGCGCGACGGTGGCCACCAGCACGGCCTCGGCGGCGACGATCACCCAGACCGCGATCGTCGCGCGCCCGCGGTCCGCCGCGAGCTGGGCGTAGAGCAGGAGCTGGACGACCCCCAGCGCGGAGCCGACCGCGACGAACATCCACGCCGGCCCGGCCAATTCCCGGTAGGCCGGGCCGCCGACCGCGGCCACCGCCAGCCCGCCGGCCAGCCGGGTCACGCCGGTCATCAGCAGGCCGAGACCGGCCAGCACGGCCAGCCCGGTCCACAGCGTGCGGCCCGGCCGCGGCGAGGCGGCCAGCTGCGGCAGCAGCACCAGCACCACCGCCTGCGGCAGGAAGAACGCCGCCTTCGCCAGCACGGCGCCGGCCCCGTACAGGCCGGACGCGGTCGCCGGCAGGTAGTGCCGGGCCAGCACCGGATCGAGGTTGGTGAGCAGGTAGAGCCCGGCCAGCGCCTGCCCGGCCACGAGCAGCTCGGCCACCCGCCAGCCGCCCCGGGCCGGCCGGGGCCGGCCGACCAGCAGCCAGGCGACCGCGGACGAGGCCAGCACGCCGGCGGCGACGCCGGCCAGCGCGCCGGTCACGTCGCCGAGCACGAGCAGTCCGGCGATCCCGCCGGCCACCCGGGCCGCCGCGTACACGATGAGGATCGCGGCGAGCCGGTGGAAGTCCCGCCGGCCCTGGGCGATCCCCTGCAGCGCGGCCAGCACGGTGGTCGCGGCGACGCCGGCGGCGACCCAGACCGCGGCCGCGGGGCCGCCCAGGGACAGGAAGCGGTCGAGCACCGGCGCCGCCAGCACGCCGACCACCAGCATCGTGCCGGCGGCGGCCAGCCCGAGGCCGACCGCCTCCGCCGTGGCCCGCCCGCCGGTGCCGCCGGCTCGCACCACCCGGACCGCGACGACCGCCTGCAGCGCGAGCGCCGGGACCGAGGCCACCAGCGTGACGGCGAGCAGCGCGACGAACACCCCGTACTGCTCCGGCGCCAGCAGGCGAGCACCGGCCAGGCTCAGCCCGTACGAGAGCAGGTTGGCGACGGTCGTGCCGGCCGCCACCACGATCCCGCCGGCGGCGACGGTCCGGCCCGCAGGCGGGTCGGACAGCGTCGGACTGGTCGTGCTCAGTGCGGGCTCCCCACTCCTCGGCGGCTCGCCTTGGTACCACGGACCGGCTGTCCGGCGCACGAGGACGGGCTCAGGCCCGCCAGGTGGTCAGCCCCCGGCGCTCGAACGCGACGTCGGTGACCACGCCGCCCATCCGGGTCAGCGCCTCGGCCAGCCGGTGCTTCCGGGCGAAGTCGCAGTAGAACAGGATGTAGCCGCCGCCCCCGGCGCCGGTGACCTTGCCGCCGAGCGCGCCCGCGCGCATCGCCACGTCGTAGGCCTCCTCGATGAAGTCGGTGGCGATCAGCGGGGACATCCGCTTCTTCTGCTTCCACGCCTCGCCGAGCAGCGAGCCGAACTCGGACAGCTCGCCGCGCAGCAGCGCCGACTTCATCGCCACCGCCAGCTCCTTCTGCGCCCGCAGCCCGGCCAGCGTCTCCAGCTCGCCGCCGGCCAGCCGGGCGGTCTGGTCCTCGATGATCAGGGCCGACTGCCTGGTCGTGCCGGTCCAGCACAGCAGCAGGTTCAGCTGCAGCTCGTCGACGACCGAGTCGTTGACCCGCAGCGGGTTGACGATCACCCGCTCGCCGAACTCGATGAAGTTGAACCCGCCGAAGGTGGCCGCGTAGTGGTCCTGGTGGCCGCCGCGGATGCGCAGGTCGACCCGCTCGGCCTGGTAGGCGAGCTCGGCCACCTCGTAGTCGGTCAGCGGCAGCCGGTGGTGCTCGCGCAGCAGCCCGACCAGCGCGACCAGCATCGTCGAGGACGAGCCGAGCCCGGAGCCGGGCGGCGCGCTGGAGCGCAGCAGCAGGTCGAAGCCGCCGCCGGGGCCCGTGCCGTCGCCGCCGAGCCGGCGTACCGCGGCCTTGACCAGGTCGAGCTCGCCGTCGAAGGACGGCTCGTCCCGGGCGTCGAAGTCGAGCGACACGCCGAGGTCGAGCGAGTGCACGCAGATCCGCTGGTCCGCCCGCGGCGTGAGCGAGCCGTACGCGTACCGGTCGATGGTGGCGGACAGCACGGCGCCACCCTCGGTCTCCGGGAACGGCGCCACGTCCGTGCCGCCGCCGGCGAAGCTGAGCCGCAGCGGCGCCCTGGACCTCACGACCATCCGTGGTTCGTACCACGACCCTCGGGGGGCTTCGCCCCCCGAGTACCCCCCAACATGCACGACCCTCGGCGGCTGCGCCCCCCGGTGCAGCCCGCGAGCGGAGAGCTGACATCCTGCGCCGATGGACGTGCACCTGCCGCGGTCCGGCGGCCGCGGACAGCCGGTCGGCACCCGCATCTGCCTGCTGCTCGCCGCGCTCGCCCTGCTCGCCTTCGTCTACCTGCTGGTGTCCCCGCTGGAGCGGCCGACGAGCCAGGGACCGCCGTTCGACTGCGGCACCGCGCTGACCGAGCCGTCCGGTGGGTTCGCGTCCGCGGTCTGCGGCGACATCAACCTGCGCCGGCAGCTGCAGGCCGGCGCGGTCGGCCTGGCCGCGGTCGTGCTCGCCGGCGGCGGATGGCTGGCGTTCGGCCCGGCCTGGCGGCGGCGGTCGCAGGGGCCGCCGTTCGAGGACGAGGACGGCCTGCCCACCGAGCGCGGGCACGACGGCCGCGGCGCCGCCGGCATGCCCTAGGGTCCCCGCCGTGGACTCCGCCGCCTTCGCCGCCGAGCTCGACGGCCTGTTCTCCGGACCGCTGGAAGACGGCACGCCGGCCGACCCCAGGTTCGCCGAGGTCGTCGCCGCCGTGCCGGGCTTCACCACGCCGGCCGAGCTTGCCGTGCTCAACCTGGCCGCCCGCCGGCTGCCGGCCGGCGAGGCCTACCTGGAGGTCGGCACGTTCAAGGGTCGCTCGCTGGCCGGGACGCTGCTGGACGCGCCGGACCGGCCGTACGTCGCGGTCGAGAACTTCCAGGAGTTCGGCATGCTCGCGGCCGAGTCCAGGGCCGAGCTGCAGTCCGTGCTGGACGCCGCGTCCCGGCCGGTCACCCTGCACGACGGCGACTGCTTCGCGGTGCTCGCCCGCCGGGACGCGGTGCCGGCCCCGGTCGGCGTCTACTTCTACGACGGCGCGCACACCGGGCTGGCGCACTACCTGGCGCTCGGCGTGGTCGAGCCGCTGCTCGCCGACGAGGCGGTGGTGCTGGTCGACGACGCGAGCTGGCCGATGGTCGCCGCCGCGACCCGCCGCTACATCGACCGGCACCAGGGCTGGACCGTGCTGCGGGACGTCCGCGCAGCCGCCGACCACGACGAACGGTGGGCCAACGGGCTGCTGGTGCTGCGCTACCGCCGACCGCCGGGCGGGCCACGGGTGATGGCCCGTGACGTCCGCTGGCGCCGGCTGCTGCAGGTGCACGCCCGCGGGCCGGCGACCTCGCTGGTCTGGCGGGCGCTGCACCGGTTCCCCGGGCTGGTGCCGCTGGCCAAGCGGGTCGTGCCGAAGTCGTCGCGGACGGTGCCGGCCGGCCCGGTCGACCCGGTCGACCCCGTCGGGCCGGTGAGCTAGCCCGAGCCGCCGCCGGCCCGGCGAGCTAGCCCGAGCGGCCGTCGAGCCGGTGAGCTAGCCCGAGCCGAGCGGGGCCGGGTCGAGCGAGCCGGTCGGGATCCGGTCCCGCAGCACCAGCAGCGTGGCCGCCACCGCGAGCACGCCGGTGCAGACCAGGCTGACCGCGAGGATCCCGGCGGGGGAGTCGTGCGGCCCGACCGCGATGACCAGCGCCTCGACCGCGACCACCACCCAGAGCAGCCGGCCCGGCCGCGGGTCGCCGGCCGCGACGGCGGCGAGCAGAGCCAGCTGCACCAGCGCCCAGAGCGTGCCGAGGATCGCGAACGGCACCGCGAGGTTCACCGCCTCGGCGTAGCCGGGGTCGTCGCCGGCGATCACCCGGACCACCGGCCCGGCCGCGACCGAGGCGACCAGGATCCCGGCCGCGCCCACCCCGGCGGCCGCGGCGGCCGAGCGCAGCAGCAGCCCGCGGCCGGAACCGTCGCGGGCCAGCCGCGGGAACACCAGCGCCGGCACGAACTGGGCGCCCCACAGGCAGGCCTTGCCGAACAGCGCGGCCAGCGCGTACGCGCCCGACTCCTCGCGGGAGAGGAAGTGCCGGGCCAGCAGCAGGTCCACGTTGGACAGCACGATCACGCCGGCGATCGCCGAGCAGGCCCTGGCCAGGTCGGCGAGCAGGTCCCGGGACCGGCCGGGCACGCTCCAGCTGGCCGGGCCGCACATCCACCACAACCCGGCCGCGGCGGCGAAGGTGCCGACCGCGAGCGCCGCCATCGCGCCGGCCACCGACAGGGCGAGCAGCGCGGTGACCACGCCGGCGGCGAACCGGGCCAGCGCGGTCAGCAGCTGCCCGGCGGCGAACGCGGTGTAGCGCTCGTGCCCGAGCAGGCCACCGAGCAACGCGCCCTGCACCGAGTACGGCAGCAGCATCACGCCGAGCCAGAACGCCGGCCACGGGCTGCCGAGGTGGAAGAACGCGTCCGCGACCGGGGCCAGCACGATCACCAGCCCGCCGACCACGGCGCCGACCGTGATCGACAGCCGCAACCCGGCTCGCTCGTTGGCACCCGCGGGCAGCTCGGCCGCCGCGGTACGCCGGGCCAGCACGTAGGTCAGCGCGCCGGCCGGGATGCCGCCGATCAGGCCCACCCCGAGCAGCGCGCCGAGCGCGCCGTACTCCGCCGGCCCGAACGAGCGGGTCAGCAGCACGGTCAGGCCGTAGCCGAGCGCGTTCGACAGCACCGACGCGACCCCCAGCAACACCCCCGCCCGGGCCAGCGACGTGCCACCGCGCTGCGCCATCGCACCTCCGCCGGCAGCATATCGGGGTACCTACCTACCGGTAGGGTCTGGGCGCGTGGAGGACGTGCGGCCGGTCTCGTGGTGGACGCCCACCCGGACCGCGGCCGTCGTCCTCTGGGTGGTGCTGGCCGAGGTGGTGCTGCTCAGCTCGTTCGGCTCGTTCGTGGTCGACACCAAGCCGGAGCTCTACCTGGCCCCGTGGCGCAGCGCCGCCGCGTACCTGTCGGCCTGGCAGGCGAACCCGCAACTGGGCTTCCCGTCGTTCAACGTCGGCCTGGCGCCGGTCGCCGCCACGGTCGGGCTGATCCAGGCGGTCGGGATCCCGCCCGAGCTGTCGGTGCGGGTGCTGCGGCTGCTGCTGTTCGCGGTCGGCTCGCTCGGCGCGGCCCGGCTGTACCGGTCGCTGCGGCCGGGCTCGGACCCGCTCGGGCCACTGGTCGCCGGCACCGTGTTCGTCGCCAACCCGTACGTGGTCGTGGCCGGGACGACGCAGGCGATCCTGCTGCCGTGGGCGCTGCTGCCCTGGCAGCTGCTCTGTCTCGTGCATGCGCTGCGGGTGCCGGCCGGCGCCGGCCGCTGGGCCAGGTGGCGGTGGCCCGCCGGGTTCGCACTCGCGTTCGCCGCGACGTCCGGGATGAACGCGGGCGTGGTGCCGCTGTTCCAGCTCGTCGCGGTTCCGGTCGTGGTGGCGGTGGTCCGGCCGGGATCGTGGCGGCGCGCGCTGGCCGTGGTCGGCCGGTGCGCGGTGCTGGTGGTCGCCGTCTCGCTGTACTGGATCGTCCCGTCGGTGCTGGCCCTCGGCGCCGGTGCGACCGTGGTCGACAACTCGGAGACGCCACAGGGCATCTCCGGCCCGTCGTCCGCCGCCGAGGTGCTGCGCGGGCTCGGCCTGTGGCCGCTGTACGGCTCGGGCGGCCGCGGCGTGTGGCTGCCCGAGTTCGCCGGCTACCTCACCTCGCCGGTCGTCGTGCTCGCCTCGTTCGCGCTGCCGGTGCTGGCCGTCGCCGGTGCGCTGCTGGTCCGCGGGCCGCTGCGCCGGCTCGGGGTCGGCCTGCTGCTGGTGGCGGTGCCGATCATGGTCGGGCTGTTCCCGGTGGCGCACCCGGCGCCGTTCGGCCGCGCGCTGGACTGGGCGTTCGTGCACCTGCCGTTCGCGGCGGCGTTCCGGACCACGAACAAGGTCGGCGCGGTGCTGGTGCTCGGCGTGACGTTGCTGGTCACCGGCGGCGTGGTCGCGGCCTGGCGGCGCTGGCCCGGCCGCGGCCCGCGGGCAGCAGTGGCGGCGGCCGTCGCGCTGGTGCTGGCCGGCTCGACCCTGCCGGCCTGGACCGGCCACCTGTACGTCAGCTCGGTCGACCTGCCGCCGTACTGGAAGCAGGCGGCGGCCGAGCTCAACGCCGGGCCGCCCGACCAGCGGGTCTGGTTCGTGCCCGGCGAGGTGCAGGCGTCGTACCGGTGGAGCGAGGACCGCCCGGACGACCTGTCCACCTCGGTGCTCGACCGCCCGTCGGTGGTGCGCACGGTGATCCCGGTGACCTCGGCGCCGGCGGCGAACCTGCTCGCCGAGCTGGACGGCGCGCTGCAGGAGCAGCGGCTGCCGCCCGGCGCGCTGTCCACCGCGGCCCGCTACCTCGGGGTCGGCGACCTGCTGCTGCGCAACGACGTCGTCTGGGAGCTGACCGGCGGGGCGCGGCCGGCGCAGGTGCGGGCGCAGCTGGACGCCGACCCCGGGCTGCGGCAGGACGGGGACTTCGGCGGGGCGGGCCAGAACACGATCTCGCCGACGGTGCCGCCCGAGTCGGCCGGCGAGGCGGCGCTGCCACCGCTGCAGCGGTATGCCGTGGACGGTGCCCGCGCGGTCACCCGCACCGACGCCGCCGCGGCCACCGTGCTGGTCGACGGTGACGGCGGGGCGCTGGCGCCGATGACCGCAGCCGGGCTGCTGCCGGGCTCGCCGACCTTCCGCTACCTCGCCGACCTGTCGCCGGCCGAGCTCGCCCGGCTGCTGCCGGAGACCGCGCGGATCGTGCTGACCGACACCAACCGGCGGCGGACCACGGTGGCCGGCCGGCTGGCCAACGGCACCGGCCCGCTGCTGCCGGCGGCGGCCGACCCGGGCGGGACGCGCGCGCTCGGCCCGGTCGGCGACCAGACCACGCTGACCGTGACCGGCGGCTCGGCGACCGCGACCGAGTCGGGCTCGGCGTTCGGGCCGGTCGCGGCGGCCAGCCCGGAGAACGCGGCGGACGGCGATCCCCGCACCGCCTGGCAGTTCGGCGACTTCGGCCGGGCGGTCGGGCAGTCGCTCACACTGCGGTTCGCGGCCCGGGCGGTGCCGCGGGTCTCGGTCGCCGTCCGGCCCGGGGCGGTGGCGATCAGCCGGGTCCGGATCGAGGTCGGCGGGCAGCACGCGGACCTCGCGGTCGGGCCGTCCGGGATGGCGACGTACCGGCCGGCGGCGCCGGTGCGGGCCGACTCCGTGCGGGTGACGGTGCTGGCGACCAGCGGCGAGGGCTTCAGCCGGGTCGGCATCGACGAGGTCACCGTCCCCGGCGTGCGGCTGACCAGGGTGGCCACCCTGCCGTCCACTATGGACAGTCTGGTCGCCGGGCTGCCGGCCGCGGCGCGGCAGCGGCTGGCCGGCACGCCGGTGGACGTGCTGCTCACCCGGGCCCGCGGCGCCACGTCCGCGGACGACGAGGAGACCGGGCTGGCCCGGGACTTCACCGTCCCGGTGCCGCGGACGGCGGTCGCCAGCGCGCTGATCCGGCCGTCCGCTCCGCTGCCCGAGGCCGACCTCGACCGGCTCGCCGGCTACACCGGGCCGGTGCGGGCGACCTCGACGTCGCGGGCGTTCGGGCTGCCGACCGTCCGGGCGTCGCAGGCGCTGGACGGGCGACCCGACACGGCCTGGCTGCCGGCGGTGCCGGTGGTCGGGCAGTCGCTGCGGATCAGCGCGCCACCGCGCCGGGTCGACCACGTGGACCTCACCCAGGTCGGTCGCCGGCTCACCGACTGGGTTACCCGGGTGCGGGTCACGCTCGACGGCACGGTCGTCGCCACGGCGCCGGCCGCCCGCGGCACGACCCGGATCTCGTTCCCGGCCCGGACCGCGTCGCGGCTGGAGCTGACGATCCTGGCCACCCACACCGGCCGGCCGGATGCGTCGGTGCGGATCTCCGAGGTCGACTTCGGTGGCGCGCGGATCCGCGGCACGGGTGCGCGGCCGTGCGTGCCGGTGTCCACTGTGGACGGGCATGCGCTGCTGATGCGGCCGGTCACCCCGATCACCACCGACGACGCCGTGCGGTGGCAGGGGTGCGGGTCGCTGTTCCTCGGGCCGGGTCCGCACCGGGTGCGGCCGGTCGCCGGCTGGCAGCCGGACCAGCTGGCGTTGCGGGACACGCTCGGGCTGGGGGAGCGGCGACCCCCGCCGGGACCGCGGTACGCGGTGGCGCCAGGGCGGGCCGGGTCGGCGACGGTACGGGTGTCGTCGGCCAACGGCGCCTGGTATCTGATCAGCGGGCAGGCGTACGACCCGCGGTGGAGGGCGAGCGTCGACGGTCACGATCTCGGGCCACCGATCCTTGTGGACGGGTACACGGCCGGGTGGCGCGTCGACCTGCCCGGCACGACGCACGTCGCGACGATCCGCTACGGGCCGCAGCGCGTCACCGACGCGGGGTTCGCCTTGTCCGGCGCCACCGTCCTCGGCTGCCTGGCCCTGCTGGTCCTGCGCGCCCCGCCCCGCCGGCGGTTCGGCGCGCGGGGCCGCCGGCCGGTCGGCGCGGTCGCGACCGGCCCAGCACCCGACCTGCCGACCTGGACCGGCGGCCACTGGACCGCGCCGCCCGGGCCGGACGCCGACTGGTCGCCCCCGCCGGACCGACCGCCGCCGGAGTCCCTCACCGCCGGCGCCGAGCCGACCGGCTCCGTCACGGCCGAGTCGACGCCCGACACCGACCGGTCGCCCGGGACGCCCGGGCACCCCGAACCGGCCACGAGGACCAGCGAGGTCGTGCCGACCGGAACGTCGGGATCGGCCGCCCCGACGGGCGCCGGATCGGTGGGCGGCGCCGGATCGGTGGGCGGCGATGGATCGGTGGGCGGCGACGCACCGGCAGCGGGTGCGGCTGTGGGCGGTGCGGTGATGGGCGGCCGTGTGGCGGGGGCCGGGG
>Ga0207643_10000092_pt1 | contig 60707 bp, 60 predicted proteins | sample KBSMisM62_FD_184313 | JGI IMG/M metagenome (GOLD analysis project Ga0207643, IMG submission 184313) | Miscanthus rhizosphere microbial communities from Kellogg Biological Station, Michigan, USA - KBS Miscanthus M6-2 (SPAdes) (version 2) | ecosystem: Host-associated > Plants > Roots >... | reverse complement strand
AGCAGCCCGCGAAAGCGATCGAGACGGGGCAGCGCCTGATCACCGCGGTCCCGAAGGACCCCCGCGGGCCGTTCCTGGTCGGCCTCGGCCTCCTGTCGCAGGGCAAGCGGGCGGAGGCGCGCAAGGCAATGGAGACGTCACTCGAGCTGTCGCCCGGATTCCTCGATCCGCTCGTCCAGCTGATACAGATGGCGCTCCTCGACAAGCAGCCGGACGCGGCCCTCGCGCTGGCCCGCAAGCAGGCGACGCTGGTGGCCACCTCGGCGGCGCACCAGCTGGTACTGGGCGGGGTGTATCTCGCCCGCCGCGAGACCGGGCCCGCCGAGGCCGCCTATCTGAAGGCGATCGAGCTCGACCCGAAGATGTCGGAGCCGTACCGGATGCTGGCCGCACTGTACGCGGACACCAAGCGATACGACCAGGCGCTGACCCGCGTCGCCGACGCGCTCAAGGCCAAGCCGAACGACACCTCGGCCCTCATGCTCAGCGGGGTGATCTACGAGCAGAAGGGCGACATCCCGAAGGCGCGCGAGGCCTACGAGAAGGTCCTCGCGATCGAGCCGCGCGCCGCGGCGGCCGCCAACAACCTCGCCTGGATCTATTCCGAGCACGGGGGTGACAAGGACAAGGCCCTCCAGCTGGCCCAGATGGCGAAGGAGATCGCGCCGGACGATCCGCGGGTGTCGGACACCCTCGGCTGGATCCTCTACAAGCGCGGGGTCTATCAGAACGCCCTCTCGCTCCTGCGGGACAGCGCCGCGAAGCTGCCCAACAACCCCCAGGTGCAGTACCACCTGGGCATGACCTACGCGCAGGTCGGCGACAAGGACAACGCGCGCAAGGCGCTCACCGTGGCGACCAGCGCTCCCGCCGAGTTCTCCGGCAAGGACGACGCGAAGAAGACGCTCGCCTCCCTGAAGTAGAGAGCGCCCGCTCGGCATCGGCCGGACCCCCGCCGCGCACCGTCCGCCCGCGTCCTGTTCGAGTCGGTAATTTCGTCCGGGCACCCGGACGACCCTCGCCACGAGTTCTGGCTTGTCAATAATTCTCCGATCGGGCAAGCTTTTTTCATACGGAGCAAGACCGGATCCCCCCAGGAGAGGACCATGGCCATGTTCCGGCGCGAGACCCTCCGGAGCCTCTATCACCGACTTCCCTCGCCGCCTCACTCCAACTACAGCTTTCGACGAATAGATCCGTTACCGCTGTTGCCGGATAACGCGGTCGTCTACGACATCGGGTCGAAGGACACTCCGATGCAGCTGACGCGAGGGATCCGTCGCGTCGCCGTCGACATCGATCCTCGCGTCGCGCCCGACATCGTGGCCGACGCCCACGACATGCGCGTGATCCCCGACGAATCGGCCGACGCCGTGATGGTGATCAGCGTGCTCCACCACTGTCGAAAGCCGTGGATCGTCGTGCAGGAGATCCATCGCATCCTCAAGCCGGGCGGGATCGTCTACGCCAACATCCCGTTCATGTTTCCGTTCCACGTCGATCCGGACGACTACTGGCGAGTCAGTCACCACGGAGTCGACGTGCTCTTCGACCAGTTCGAAAAGATCGAAAGCGGGTACAATCGGGGACCGGCCTCATCCATGACCGAGCTCCTGGTGCATTTCAACGCCCTGCTGTTCTCGTTCGGGAACCGGACCCTCTACGGCATCAACGTGGACGTCTTTCGCTGGCTCTTCTTCAGCGTCAAGTACCTCGACATCGTGCTGGCCAAGCATCCGGCCGCCCACGTGATCCACACCGGGACGTTCTTCCTCGGGAGAAAGGCCGCCCGGACGTAGTGCGACGCCTCTCGGTCCTGCTGCTGATCGCGGGCGCATTCCTGGGCGGCTGGAGCGCCCCGCGCGCCGACGCCGCCTCCCCGGCTCCGCGCCTGTTCTTCTCCGATCTCGAGAGCGGTCCGAAGAGCGGCAACAGCGATACGTCGCTCGGGCAGACCGCGGGGCAAGACGGCGTCATCGTCTCGGTCTGGGGCGCGTTCCTCGGCCAGGCCCAGGGTGACTCCAAGGTGCTGGTGAACGGCGCCGAGGCGCGGGTCTACTACTGGGGCGACGCGGTTTCCCCCTACTCACCTGCCAATCTGAACAACGGGATCCAGCGCATGCAGCTCGTCATCTTCCAGGTGAGCCAGCGCGCGCGAGACGGCCGGGGTGAGATCACGGTGACGGTCCAGGGCACACGGTCGAACCCCCTCCCCTTCACGGTGCGCGCGGGCCGGATCTTCTTCGTGACCGCCACCGGACGCGACGGCGCCGGAGGGGCGTGGCGCAGCCCCTGGCGGACGATCCAGTACGGCAAGGACCAGCTCGCCCCCGGCGACACCCTCTACGTGGGCAACGGGGTGAAGCAGCCCTCCTCGCAAGAGGGTGCGGCACTGATGGTGCGCAGGAGCGGGTCGCCGGGGTCGCCGATGGCGGTGGTGGCCTATCCCGGCGCCCAGGTCACGATCGGGTCGCCCGCCGCGGACGCGATCAACGGCTACATCTCGGACCGGGAGGGCCCGGCCATCCACTGGACCTTCGCCAAGCTCACCCTCGTGGGCCAGGTCACGACCGTCAACATGCGGACCGGGTTTCGCCTGGTGGGCAGCAACATCAGCGCGCCCAACGGGTCGGCCGCGGACGGGACGGTGGCGACCGGAGGGGGCGGCAGCGACATCGCGATCCTCGGCAACGAGTTCGCGAACTGTGGGAACGACAAGAGCATCTCCCTCTACCACGTCGTGTACATCTCGGCGGACCGCACCGACAGCGGCGCCCGGCTGCCCGCGGTGACGAACCGCGAGATCGGCTGGAACTATTTCCACGACAACCTGGCCAACCGGGCCGTCAACATCTACAGCCAGGGCACCCGGTCGTCGTTCCTCGACGGCAACAGCGTGCACGACAACCTGATCGTGAACCAGCGGGGCGACGGGATCCTCCTCGGCTGGTACACCACCGGGGAGACGTGGGTCTACAACAACGTGGTGATCAACGCGGGCCTGGGCCCGGCGTTCGTGGACGGACCCGGATCGGCCTACACCTGCCTCGACATTCGTGCCGGCCACGACGAACGCGGCCAGGGCGGGACCCGGCTGCACATCCACCACAACACGTTTTCCGGGTGCGGCTGGGCGCAAAGCGACGTGCCGAACGAGACCGGGGCGATCGCCTTCGTGGCCTCGCAGAACTACACGCTCGACGTGCACGCCAACATCATCCACTCGACGACGCCGTACGTGATTCCCGAGGTCTACACCAACCGCAAGGACGTCCCCCGGCGGGATCCCGCCGCGTTCTCCCACAACCTCTGGTTCGGCGCGGGGCCGGAGCCCGGGTTCGACTCGAACAGTGTCAACGCGGACCCCCAGTTCGTGAATCCCAAGGCGGGCGATCTGCGTCTCGGGGCCTCGTCGCCCGCGATCGGGCGTGGGGCGCCGGTGGCGGAGGGCTCCCGCCTCTCCCACGACTTCGACGGGCGCCCCCGGCCCTCCACGCAGCCCGCGGACCTGGGAGCGTTTCAGCGCGCCCCCTGAGCGGGGCTCCACTCAGTAAGCACACCTTTCGCTGGACCGTTTCAGCCGACCGCGTCTAGTATCCCGCCCAGAGATGGTCCGCAGTCGCCCCGTCCCGACCCGTTCCGTCCCGGAGCGCTTCCGTGTCCCGATCCGTCGCTGATCAGTCGGCCGTGATCACCCGGGAGGTCTGCGATTCCGCTTCGCCAGGACTTGCGGAAGGTCACCCGCACGCTTCGCTCACAGGGGCCCGGAGCGGTCTTGCGGCTGATCGCCAAGAACGCCCTTCACCGGGCGCGCTGGCACCTGGATGGCGCGTTCGATCGGCGGTACGGCACCACGACCACCAAGGTCATCGCGCTCTCCACTCTCGACATCTCCAGCGAGAACGTGGAGCACGGGGTCTACTACGAGCCCACGCCGACCGCGGTATTCCGACAGATCATGCGCCGCGTCCCGATCCGGCACGAGGACTTCATCTTTTGCGACCTGGGATCGGGCCTTGGCCGCACACTGCTGCTGGCCTCCGACCATCCCTTCCGGGCGATCGTCGGAGTCGAGTTCTCTCCGACTCTCCACCGGATAGCGGAGGAGAACATCCGGGTCTATCGGAGCAGGCGCCAGCGGTGCTTCGAGATCAGATCCATCTGTGTGGACGCCGCCGCGTACGAGATCCCGGCCGAGCCCACCGTGTTCTTTCTCTACAATCCGTTCCGGCCGCCGGTGATGCGGCAGGTCGTGGGCAACATCCGAGCATCCCTCGACCGGAAGCCGCGCCCTACCGTCGTGATCTACTACAATCCCCTGTCGGCGCACGTCATCGACGAACTCGGGTTCTTGCCCCACAAGCGCGAGGTGAGGCTGCGGTACGACGTGACTCGCGAGATTCAGCGCCGCGTCGTCGTGTACCGGAACTAGGGGCCGGATCGGTCGGGCAGCATCCCCTCGATGGGCCGGCCGTCCACGTCGGGCAGCGGGACGCCGAGCATCGCGGTGATGGTGGGCGCGAAGTCCACGATCGAGACCGTCCGCTCGACACGACCCGGCTTGATCCCTCCCCCGACCGCCACGAAGAAGCCCTCGGGCCGGTGCTCCCCCGTTCGGCAGTAGCGGTTCTCGCCCTCGATGACGCCGATCTTGTCGGAGCCGATCCGGATACGACCCGTCCCCGGACGGCCGGCGGTGGCGGTGCCGAGCACGACCTCCGGATTCCACTCGACGAGCAGATCGGGTAGGACGTCGACGTGCTCGCCCTGGTAGAGATCCCGCGTCCGTGCCACGGCGGAGACGAGCGGCTTGCCGGTCGCGAGGTCGCGGATGTCGAGCAGATCGTGCTCGAGCTGGGTGCAGAGAGCGTCCATCTCGGGGCCGCGGCTCACGAGCCCGGCCGGCTCCCGGCCGACGAGGTTGAACCGGATCCCACCGACCGCGAAGCCGTTGTCCACGATGAAGCACCGGCTCCGGGCATGATGGAGCTTCGGCGCGGGCAGCCGCTCGGGCCCGTCGATCCAGCCACGCAGGCGCCGCTGGATCGGCTTGAGCGCGGCCTTGACCGTGCCAGGCATCGCACGCCAGCCCAGCGCGAGAAGTGAGTCCACCCGGTCCCGGAGGCGCGGCGGCCGGGGGGCCGGAGCCGGCGGCGGCACCGCCACTCCTAGGCGGATGAGAATCTCGTGGAGGAGGAACTGGGCGCCGTGCTTGTGGGCCATGCCGTGCCCGGCCAGGAGGATCACCCGGGTGTCGGGGCCCACCTCGTTCAGGACCCGCCCGATCGCGGCGTCGATCGCCACGTAGACGTCCTTGATGGGATCGCCGGTCACGCGCGCGACCTCGGGATCGTGGCCGGGATGGGCGGGATCGTGCAGGTGCCAGCACTGGTGCCCGACGCAGTGACTCTCCGTGAAGACCTGTCCGAAGAAGCGCCAGCCGCCCTGGCGAAGGTAGTGGCACGTCAGGTCGGCCTTGGCACGGACGCCCCGCACCAGCGTGTCCCGGAACGTGACGAAGTCGTTCGGCCGCCGGTGCTCCACGTTGCACGTGCCCGCCTGCGGGTGGAGCCCGAACCGGGAGGAGATCTCGGCCTTGAGCGCGGGCGGCCACACCCGGAAGCCGTAGTTCTCGTCGTGGGAGCCCCACTCCACCGTCTGGATGCCGTTCAGCCCCTCGCTGATGCCGGAGAGTGGAATATCGAGGACGGCGACGCGCTGCCCGGCGCGGCTCAGGTAGTTCCAGAAGGGCTCGCGCTTGACGTGCTCCCCGGTGGGATGCACCGCGATCTCGTAGCTGTTGTCGTTCAGCTGCACGAGACTGTGGATCCCGTGCCGCGCGGGCGAGACCCCGGTGTAGAAGGAGGGCCAGATCGAGCCCACGAAGAATCCCCGCGGGGCCATGGTGTGGCCGACCAGCCCGCGGGCCAGCAGCGCCTGCACGTTCGGCATCACCCCGGCCCGCGCCCAGTCGAGGATCAGGTGCTTGTCGCCCGCGTCGATCTCGAGGAAGAGCACGTCCGTCGGTGCGGTCACGTCGTCCTCCTCACGCGAACAGGTGGCGCGTGTAGGACAGGTAGCGCCAGCCCCGAGGATGGAGCACCGTCCGCAGATGTAGCCGCCAGGCGAGCGACATCCGTCCGAGCGACAGGCCGGTGACCGAGGCCCCGTGGAGCGCGGCGACGTACTTCTGTCGCAGGCGCCGGCGCACGTCCGGCGGTACCGGCAGGCGCAGCAAGGCCTTGATCGCATCGGGCTGATGGAGCACGTACTCCCGGGATTTCGACAGCGAGCCCGGGGTGTCCTCGTTGTAGACGAACGTGGGAGTCGGCACGAAGGCGATACGTCGCTCCAGCGCGAGCACCATGGCCAGGTACGTCCACTCGAGGTACGCGGGCATCGCGCGAAAGTACTCGGTCGGGATCGTCGCGGTCCGGAAGAGGCCCGCGCAGGGCGGCAGCCACATCGAGTCCATCAGCGACCGGAGCGGATCGGCCGCGCACCGGGCGAGATCGGCCAGGTTCAAGCTCTGGCGATCCCCGGCACGCAGGAACCCGGTGGTGACCACCGCGTCCACCGTCGGCTCGACGCGCATCCGCGCGAGGCGGGTGGCGAGCGCCCCCGGCAGCAGGGCATCGTCGTCGTCCAGCTCCGCGAAGAAGGGGGCGTTGACGTGGTCTCGCCCGGTGCTGATCGACGCGCCGAGACCGGCCTCGTGTCGGCGGATGAGCCGGACGTCGCGCCGCCGTGCGAGGGCCGCGAGAATGTCCGGGTCGCAGTTCGGCCCGTTTGCGACCACGATCACGTCCGGACGGACGCCCTCCTGGCCAAGCGCGCTGTCGAGGGCCCGGCCCAGCGAGCCGGCCCGATCCCGCGTGGCGGCAGTGGGAATGATGATCGAAATCGCGCTCACGCCCGCGGCTGCGGCAAGCCTTGTACCAGTGGGGACTGGGCCGCGCGGCGCGTTATGTTTCCACTAGTTGCCCCGCGGGATCATCGGGGCGCACGCGATGCGTGGGCAGATTGCTTCCCAGAATCATGCGTCGGCTACCACTGTTTCCTTGAATCGCCCAGCGATCTCGGCCCTTCAGCGCTGGACGGTGAATCGCGGTGAGGGCTGGCCGACGTGGATGTGGGCGCCCGACGTCGAGCCGGGGATGGCTCCCCAGGCGGCGATGAATGGGATGCCGGCGAGCCGCAGATGCTCCATCAACGCGCGCCCCTCGGGGCTATCCGGATGGACCGCGACGTCGAGCGCGTTGCGATGGTCGAAGCCCATGCGGTCGTGGAGCGCGGTCTGGCCGAGCGCGCTGATCGGCAGCGGGCGCCCGAAGCGGGCCAGGAAGAACTGCTGCAGCCGGGGCAGGTCCCCGGTGATCGACCATGCGGCGGTGCCGTTGTAACGGACGAGACCCGGCGTCTCCTCGTAGCCGCCGCGGGCCAGCGGCGCCAGTCTGGCCAGCGACTCCGCCGTGCGGGCCTCGGACATCATCCGGTCCGCGTCGCTCATGGCGCGCCGCGTATCCTCGACGCTCTTCTGGGCCTCGAGCTGGGCCCTCTGGCCCTCCTCGAACTCGCGCCGCGACAGGACTCCCCGCTCGTACAGATCTTGCCGCAGCTCGGCCAGCTCGTTCCGGCGCGCGAGCTCCCGCTCGTGGATGGCCAGCACCTTCTCGAGAGCCGCCCGGTAGCTCTGCGTCGCGGCGATGACGTCGGCCGCTGCCTTCTCGAGCCGCGTGTTCCCCCTGGCGGCCTCCGGAGCCGTCGATCGCCGGGCTTGGGCCTGCACCTGAGCTGCCGTCACGATGGCCAGCGTCACCACCAGAAGGGCTATGGCGCCGGAAAGGTTGAGGGATTTCATCCCGACGTACTCAAGTCTATCAGCGCGGAGACACTTTCCGTCATGCGGCCTACACTTTCCCGCCGCGCTCGGGCACGTCCAGGACCGTATCTGCTTGAATTGATGCGTTCAATCGATGTGGCCCTCGCTTTGCTCTGCCTCGAAGCGAGGGACCACGATGGCGGAATCGATCGAAAAGCAGGTGAATGGTCACACCGGCAAGCGCTGGCTCATCGTCGTCGCGCGCGGGCAGGCCGATCTCTATACCCACCTGGTCCAGGCGTTCTCCCGGGACACCAAGGTTCGCGTCATCCTGGATCGACGCAAGGACGACTCGCGGAATTCCCCCCAGGTCACCCACCGGCTGCGGACTCACGGCGCAGTGATCATCCGCCAGCCTCAGTAGGAAGAATGGCCACCTCGGCCCCCCGGATCGGTACGATGGTCGGAAGGAGGGCCGCCGTGGTCACTGGACAGGACCGCCGCCGTTTCCCCCGCATGCGGACCGCGTGGCCTGTGATCATCGAGGCCGCGGACGGGCGCGTGGGCGTCGGGCAGGTCATCGACGCCAGCTTATCCGGCATGCGCATCAGCACCGATCTCGACATCGAGCCGGACACCCCCCTCATGCTCCGGATCACCTTACCGAAGGACACCGGCCGCCTCGAGATGCTGGTCAAGGTGGCCCGGCCAGACTCTCATGGCTTCGGCGTTTCCTTCCTCACCCTGAGCGAGGGAGAGGCGGAGCGTATCGCCCCCTTCGTGGCGCCCGGCGACATCCGTCGGTGGGCCCGCCGCGTGGCGGTGAGCCTGCCCGTTCGCGTCGAGCCCGGAGCGGAGGAGGCCGACGTCATGCAGGGGCGGACCGTCGATCTGAGCACGTCTGGCGCGCGCCTCACCCTCGACGGCCGCCTGTCGGTCGGCGATGTCGTGGTCCTGGAGCTCCCCGGCCCCGAGGTTGGCGGTACCCTGCGGCTGCCCTCGCTGGTCTGGGAGGCGTACACGGGTGGAGCGGTCCTCGTCTTCGCCAACCTCGCCCGGGCCGAGTACCTCAAGCTTCGGGAGTTCCTCGGTCATTTCGCATAGCAGCCCGCATGCAGGGCCCGGGGAAAATCTGGGGTGACGGCGAGGGGTCCTAGTCTGACAATTCTTGCACACTTCCCCTTCATAACTTTCGCTAACCTATTGATTTAATGGTCAGCCGAGCCATGGCATTGCCGTTGCTCATTCGACGACGATGCTCAAATCTGCCCCGGACAGGGTGCTCCGTGTGGGCAGGTCGGTCGTCACGGCTTTGCGATGGAGGGTAGACCGGCCGGGGGCTAGAATGAGTCCCCCGAGTCAGGGCGCGCGCGAGGTTTGGGCCGTCCCTGAGCTGGAGACCGGCGATCTTGGCACCGAAGGCACAGGAGGAAACGCTTCGATGGAAAACTCGGCAGGACCCGCCGCGAGGACCGAGATGCGCCACCCGCTGACCAAGTGGGTCGACGAAATGCAGGACGTGCTGCGAGCGGTCACCACGCTCATGGAGGACAACGAGCGCCTCCAGACCGTGGCGGATTCGGCTCAGCGCGAGCACGCCGACGCGCAGGAGCAGCTCGCGCGCGCCCGGGCCGAGCTGCAGCAGCAGCGCGGCCTCGCCGAGAGCACGCAGCGAGAAGTCGAGCACCTGCGTGGTGAGGTCGAGCACCTCCGCGGGGAGACCGCGACCCTTCAGGCCGAGAACGAGCGGCTGAAGACCGAGCAGAGCGAGGCCGGCGAGTCGGCCGCGAAGCTGCTGGGCGAGATGAAGGACCTCGTGAACCAGGTCGCCCACAAGTTCCAGGGACCGTCCAAGTCGAGCCCGTTCTCTCGCGATCCCCGCGCGCCTCAGTCCTGAGGCGCGAGAGCGTGGTCCCGCAGTGACGCCCGTCGGCGATCAGAACCCCACCCTGGGCGAGCTTCGCTCGCTCCTGGACGACCTGGTCGCCAGCCATCTCCGCGTCGTCCAGCAGGAGCGCCTTCGCGCCTTCCGCGAGATGGCCGGCGAGGTCGCTCACGATTTCAACAATACCCTCTCCGGCATCCTGGCGCGCGCCCAGCTCCTGCTCGCGGACGTGCAGGACCCCGACGTTCGCCGCTCGCTGCGCATGATCGAGCAGGTCGCGCTCGAGGGCGCGTGGGTCGTCCGGCGCTTCCAGGATTTCAGCCGCACCCGTCCGGCCCGCCCGTTCCAGCCTCTGGACCTGAACCAGGTCGTCGAGGAGATCGCGGCGGCGGCCCGCTCGCGCTGGACACAGCAGCTGGCCGCCCGCGGGATCACCGGCGAGGTACGCGCCGAGCTGGGGCCCGTCCCGCTGGTGCCCGGGGACATGGCCGAGCTCCGGCAGGTCCTCACCGCGATCACCCTCAACGCACTCGACGCGATGCCGGAGGGAGGCAATCTCACCTTCCGGACCGGCACCGAGGGCACGCGCGTCTACTGCCAGATCGCCGACACCGGGGTCGGCATGGACGAGCAGGTCCGGCTCCACATCTTCGACCCGTTCTTCACCACCAAGCGGGAGAAGGGCAAGGGCTTCGGCCTGAGCGGCGCCTACGCGATCGTCGACCGCCACGGCGGCGAGATGGCGGTCGAGAGCGCGCCCGGGAAGGGCACCCTCTTCACGGTGTGGCTGCCGACCGGCGCGGAGAAGCCGGTCGCCATCCCCGAGACTCCGCGCCCGGCCACGGTCGCGGCGACACCGGAAGCCCCCGCCCCCGCGAAGGCTGCGCCGGGAGCCAAGATCCTGGTGGTGGACGATTCGGAAGAGGTTCGCGAGGTCCTGCGCGAGCTGCTGAGCCGCCACGGCTACACCGTCGTGACCGCCCCCGACGGCGAATCCGGTCTGGTGGAGCTCGACACGCGGACCTTCGACATGGCCATGGTCGACCTCGGGCTGCCCGGCATCTCCGGGCTCGAGGTGGCGCGGCGCCTGAAGGAGCGCTGGCCGACGACGCCGGTGGCCCTCATGACGGGCTATGGCGATCGCCTCGGTGCAGACGACGCCCAGACCAAGGGCATCGACTTCGTGCTCGCGAAGCCCTTCTCCCTCGACCAGCTGCGGTCGGTCGTGGATCTCGCGATGACCCAGGGCAAGAACGCGGTCGCCTGACCCGCTGCCCCGCCGTCTCCCGCGTCAGCGCCTGCCGGTGAATCGGAACACCTACGACTACGTGATCGTGGGCGGCGGGCCCGCCGGGTGCGTCCTCGCTTACCGACTGAGCGCCGATCCCGCGGTCCGCGTCCTCCTGCTCGAGGCGGGCTCCGCCCGCTCCTCGCTCGCCATGCGCTTGCTGGCCCGCTTCACCAACTGGTTCGACCCTCAGCTGCGCTGGCCGTACGAGACCGTTCCTCAGGCGGCGATGAACGGGCGGCGGGTCTACCTGCCGCAGGGTCGCACCCTCGGCGGCGGCAGCGCCATCAACGCCATGACCTACGTCCGGGGCCAGCCGAGCGACTACGACGGCTGGCAGCGGCTCGGCAACGACGGCTGGGGCTACGATCGGGTGCTCGACGCCTTCAAGCGGATCGAGAACAACGAGACGCTGCACGACGACTTCCACGGCCGCGGCGGGCCCCTCCAGGTCTCGGAGCAGGTGCAGCCCAATCCCCTGACCCGCGTCTTCGTCGAGGCCGGCCAGGCGGTAGGCCTCCCGTACCGGCGGGACTTCAACGGCAGCTGCCAGGAGGGCGTCGGAACGTATCAGGTCACCCAGCGGCGCGGTCGTCGCTGGAGCGCGGCGGACGCCTTCGCGCGCCCTGCCTGCGCCCGCCGCAACCTGACCCTCCTCGCGCACGCGTACGCGACCCGGATCCGCGTGGAGCGAGGGCGCGCGACCGGCGTCGAGGTCACGTATCACGGAGGGGTGCACGAGTTCCGGGCCGAGCGTGAGGTCATCGTGAGCGGCGGGGCCATCAACTCCCCCAAGCTCCTGCTGCTCTCCGGCATCGGTCCGGCGGAGGAGCTGGGCCCGCTCGGAATCCCGGTGGTCCACGACCTGCCGGGGGTGGGCCGGAACCTTCACGATCATCTCAACGTGCAGGTGATCACCGGCTGCAACCGGCCCCTCAGCTACGACAACTGGGACCGGCCGATTCCCTTCGTGAAGTTCGGTCTCCAGTTCCTGCTCTTCAACACCGGCATCGCCACGTCGAACATCTGTGAAGGGGCGGCCTTCCTGCGGAGTGGCCCGGCCGCCGCGACGCCCGATATCCAGATGCACTTCATGCCGCTCATCTGGATCGACTACGGCCGGACCCGGGTCGACGGACACGGCATGACCCTCGAGGCGGCGTTCCTGCGGCCCGAGAGCCGCGGCACCGTCCGGCTCGCCTCCACGGACCCTGCCGCCGCTCCCCTCATCGATCCGGCCTACTGTCAGGAGCCCGGCGACCTCGACGCACTGGTGGCCGCCGTCCGCCACGCGCGCACGATACTGCACGCGCCCCCGTTCCGTCCCCTTCTCACCCGGGAGCTGTTCCCGGGCCCGGACGTTCGCTCCGACCTCGAGGTGGGCGACTACGTGCGCCGGAGCGCGATCACCACGTACCATCCGGTGGGCACGTGCAAGATGGGGATCGACGCCGCCGCGGTGGTCGATCCTCGCCTGCGGGTGCACGGCCTCCGAGCCCTCCGGGTCATCGACTCGTCGATCATGCCTCGCATCGTCAGCGGCAGCACCCAGTCGCCGTCGATGATGATCGGCGAGATGGGCGCATCGCTGATCCTGGACGGCCGCTGAGCCTCAGCGCGGGGCGGGCTCGTCCAGCTGGAAGATGAGGGTCTGGTTCCGAACATCGATCGTCGTCGTGAAGCGTCCGACGAAGTCGATGCCGAGCAGCCCGTCGACCACGATGCCGGACCCCACGCTCTGGGTGACGCCCGCCAGGTCGTAGATCACCACCCCGAAGTTGTCGATCCGGGCGCCCCCGACCGCGATGGACGCCAGGCGGCGTGCCGTGACCTCGACCTCCTGGCCGCTCGCCATGCGGGCGGTCCCGCGGGCCTCGCCGGGGACCTGCTCGAACCCCAGGGTGCGCGCGAGCCCCGGGCTGACCACCGTGACGTTGGCGCCAGTGTCGAGGATGAAGATCTTGGGAGGGGCGCCGTTGAGGACGACCGGCACGAGGACCTTGCGGTTGACCATCCGGATGGGCACCGTGACCCGCGCTCCGCTCCGGGCGGCCCCGGGATTCACCGGCGTGGACGGCTCGACGATCTGCGCCCGGCTCAGCCGCGCGTTGGCCTTCTCCGCATAGCAGGCGTTGAATGCGGGGATCTCGCGCTGGCCGCCCGGACCGACCGCCACGCGTACCCGCCCGTCCGGATCGATCTGCTGGACGGTGAGACCCGGCTTCCCCGCGGCGCACTCGGCCGCCGCCGCGAGGAGGGCGGCCCGTCGCGCGTCGGGCTCGGGCGGGGCGCTCGCGCAGCCCGCCAGCAGGAGCGCCAGCACGACCGCGGCGGACCTCGGGCGCGAGGCCCGCGACCGCCGCATCAGCCGAAGATGAGGTAGAGCGCGAAGCCGAAGCTGACGAGCCAGACGAGCATGCCGAGCCCGACCGTCCGGTCCAGCGAGACCTTCTTCCGCACGATCTCGCGCCAGCCGAGCCACGCGATTGCGATGAGCCCGACACACATCGCCACCAGGTCGAAGAGGTCCGAGAACGGGTCCGTCATCCGCCACGCTCCAACTGACGTCACCGCAGAGGACGAGGCCCGGAGGGACGTGCCCCCCGGGTCCGTAGGATTGTCATGGTGGACGATACTGGACTTGAACCAGTGACCCCCGGCATGTGAGGCCGGTGCTCTGCCGACTGAGCTAATCGTCCGTGGGCGGAATATTAACGGGTTGCGGGGGTAGTTTCAAGCCGGACCCGCCGATTGTCACCATGTTTGTCACCACTCAGCAGAGCGATGGCCGCCTCGCTGCTGCCTCCAGGGTGTGCCCTGAGCGTGGAACGGGGCGATCATCGGATGTCGCCTCGCTCGATGCGCTGGCGGAGGTTTTCGAGCTCGTCATCTCTGACGATGAGCAATGCAAGCGATGCCTCGGCTCGAGCCTCCCAGGTCATCTGCCCTACCGCGGCCCGCCAGGCATCGAGTGCCTTGAGTAGCGTCTCCTGTTCACGTACGGTCATGAGCTAGACTCCTCGATCGTCTCCCGCTGGTTCGCTGGGGCCTGTTCCGGGTCCACGACGGCGCCAGCACGATTCTACGGCTGCCGATACACTTTCCCGGTCGGTTCGGTAACACGGGCGGGCCCGGTGGGCCCGGCAGGACTGGCAGTTCGTGCTCGGCTCGGCAGGCTCGCTTTCAGCGCGGCGGGATCCTGGTGTATCGTGACCGCACCCGCCATGACCCGATGGCTCTGGCCCCTCGCGATCGCGCTGCTCTTCTGCACCGGCTGTGGCACTTCGGATGTCCCGATCCGCTCTTCCGATCCCGTCGCCTCGGTCAGCATCGACCCCGAGCGCGACACGCTCCAGCCGAGCGACGCGATCCTGCTGCGCGGGGTGCCCAGGAACTCCCGCGGCCAGGCGCTGGCCGACCGCAGCCTGCAGTGGACCAGCGCGAGCCCGTCCATCGTGCACGTCTCCCCGGAGGGCATCGTCAGCGCGCTCGCCCCCGGGGTGGCCCAGGTCGTGGCCACCGCCGAGGGCCGGACCGCGAGCGCCACGATCACGGTGGTCCCGCTCAAGTGGGTCCCCGGCGAGTGCGCCACTCCTCGCCCCGGCTGGATCTGGTGCGACGACTTCGAGCAGGATCGCCTCGACAAGTACTCCGAGTACGAGGGCCGCGAGAGCTTCCTGCGCACTCCCCGCATCGGCTACGGCGGGACGCCGGGCATGCGTGCGGTGTTCGTGCGCGACCAGGTCGGAGCCGGCGTGCTGCACGTCCACTTCGGCAAGGTGCCCGCCCCCGACTTCCGTCCCGTCGACGCGGGAACCGAGGCGTATCGCGACGTCTACTGGCGGGTGTTCGTCCGGTACGCGCCGAACTGGATCGGGGGAGGCGCCGCGAAGATGTCGCGCGCCCAGAGCCTGGGGCCGCACTGGGCCCAGGCCATGATCGCCCACGTGTGGGCGCCCTCCGAGCCGCTCGACCGTCTCGCCATCGAACCCGCCTCCGGCGTCGGCTTCTCCGGTCGGCTGCTCACCACCGAGTACAACGACTTCCCCAATCTGGCCTTCGGGAGCCGCGCCTGGAGCCGGACGCCCATCTTCGACGGGCGGCACGTCGGGAAATGGTACTGCGTCGAGGCGCGCGCCCGACTCAACGATCCCGGGCGCTCGAACGGGGTGTTCGAGCTCTGGATCGACGACCGTCCGGAGGCCCGGCTGTCCGGCCTCGGCTGGATCGGCAGCTACAAGGAGTACGGCATCAACGCGGTCTACCTCGAGAACTACTGGAACGACGGCGCACCCCAGGTCCAGTCGCGCGACTTCGACAACTTCATCGTCAGCAGCCAGCGGATCGGCTGCCGCTAGGGCTTCCACTCCCCCGGCAGGCCGCCGGTGGTGAGGACCATCTGGTCGAGCCACACCTTCTGGTCCGCGCAGTTGCCGTTGGGAACGTCCCCGCCCGTGTGCACGTTGAGCCACATGGTCCGCACGTGGAGATCGTCGTGCCCGGGTAGCCGGTAGACCATGTTGGTCTTCTCGAAGGTCTTCCGCCCGTCGAGCCACCCCTCGAGGACGCCGTCCGCCCGGCCCGGCGTGTTCATCTTCACGTGGATCTCGACGCGGTACCAGCGGCCACCCGCGAGGCCCCCGCGGCCCTTGCCGCAGTACATGTTGTTCGGCGTCGTCCGGCAGGAGCCGCCGGACCCGAGCGACTGGTCGTAGGCGTTGTCGTCCCAGTAGCCGGCGACGCCCCACAGGTCGCCGTTGCGCGGGAAATAGGCGTAGTGACCGAAGCGGGCTCGAGCCCCTCGCGCGCACGCCGCGCCTTCCGAGCCGCCGAAGCAGTCGCGGAACTTCGAGCGCAGCGACCAGCAGTGGAGCCCGTCCGACGGATCCCCGCCGTTGCCGCACTGCCCGCTCGGATCCGCGTCGCTCCGCACGTCGGCCGGGCCCGGGAGCTTGCCCCCGGAGTCCACCACCTTGCCGTCGGGACCGCAGACGTTCGGGTCGAAGTTCTCGCTCAGCTTCAGGTAGTAGCGGATGAAGAGCTCCTCGGGATGCTGGCCGGCGGCGGAGAGCGGCCAGTGGATGGCCAGCGCGCCGGCCTCCCCCTTCCGCATGTCGACCTCGAGACACTTGCCGGAGACGCACCCGGCGGAGACCACCGACGTGCGGGCGACTCGCTCCGCCGTGACCGGACGTGGCTGCGTCTTCGAGCCGTCGGCCACGTAGCCCTCCTGCCACCATGCAGAATTTTCCCAGGGCTCGCAGAAGACCACGTCGGAACGCCCCGCCAGCGCGGCTTCCGAGGAGCAATCGCCTCCCGGGCTCGCCGCCGCCGCTCTCACGAGGCCGCCGCTCGTCGCGAACCAGAGCAGGAGAGCCAGCACGAGCGTGGAAATCGTCATGCGTACACGCTAGCGTCTCGACCTCGAGACTGCAACTCGCGCACGAGTCTGGTATGCTCACCGCCCGCATGTCGAGCACGATCGACTCACCCGCCGAGACCCTGGCCGAAGACCAGCGTCGTCTCGACCGGTCTCTCGTCTCGGGAATCGCCTGGACGGTGGCGTTCCGCTGGATCGCCCAGGTCATCAGCTGGGCCGCCACCCTCTACGTCGCCCGCATCCTGGTGCCCGGCGACTACGGCCTGGTGGCGATGGCCACCGTCCCGATCGGCTTCGCCCGCCTCGTCGAGGACATGGGCCTCGACGCGATCATCATCCAGGATCGCACGCTCAGCTCCGAGCAGCTCGCGAGCCTGGCCGGCTCGATGCTCGGGCTGGGCGTGCTGCTCACCGGGGCCTTCCTGGCCCTGGCGCTGCCGATCGCCTCGTACTTCCGCGAGCCCGCGGTGGCGGCGGTGGTGGCGGTCCTCAGCGTCACGTTCATCCTCGACGCGATCCAGGTGCTGCCCCGCGCGCTGCTGCAGCGCGATCTCCGCTTCCGGACGCTGGCCTGGCTCCACGGCCTTCAGGTCACGGTGGCGGCGGTCGTGGTGGCGGGCGCCGCCGCCCTCCACCTCGGTCACTGGGCGCTCGTCCTGAATTCCCTGCTCAGCAGCGCGGTGGTGACAGCCACCCTCTACGCGTTGCGCCCGTTCCAGGTGGGCTGGCCGCGCAAGCTCGGGCACATCGCGGGCTCGCTCATGTCCGGCTGGCGGATGCTGGTCTCGCGCGGCGCCTGGTACGGCTACAGCTCGCTCGACTCGGCCCTGATCGGCCGGGTGCTCGGCAAGGACGCGCTGGGCATCTTCGGCTTCGCGATGACCTTCGCGTCGCTGCCGGTGACCGAGGTCAGCTCGATGGTGAGCAAGGTCGTTCCCGGCGTCTTCTCCTCGGTGCAGGACAGCCCGCGCCAGCTCCGGCGCTATTTCCTGCTGCTGACCGAGGCGGTCTCCTACATCACGCTGCCGATGTCGGTGGGCCTGGCCCTCACCGCGCAGGACTTCGTCCTGCTCGCCCTGGGCCCGAAGTGGGTGGACGTGATCCTGCCGCTGCAGATCCTGTGTCTCTACATGGCGATCAACGCGTGCCAGATGCTGATCTCCCACGTCCTGCTGTGGACCGGTCACTTCCGCGCCAACATGTGGCTCAACATCCTCACCCTGGTCGTCCTGCCCGTCGGCTTCTACGTGGGTCTGCACTGGGGAGTGCCGGGCGTGGCGTGGGCGTGGGCGATCGGCTTCCCGATCACGGTGCTCCCGGTCGCGTTCCTCATGGTGCGGATCCTGGACGTCCGGGCTCGCGATTTCGGCGATGCGCTCAAGCCCGCCGTCGTCGGATGCCTGGTGATGACGGTCGCAGTCCTCCTCACGCGCGACGTCCTCCCGGTCTCGTGGTCGCACGGTCTCCGTCTCATCGCTCAAGCTCTGGCCGGGGCCGTGCTCTATGCCGTCGCGTTGCTGGGTCTCTACTGGTCGCGCGTCCTTGGCATGTATCAGGTCGTCCGCGAGGCCATCCGCAAGCGCTGAACGCAATCACCGAAGCACCACGACAGATGTGGTAGAGGTGGGGAACCCGGCTACCCAATCTGGCGACTCGACTACTCTCTCCGAATCACGCGGGATCTGCACCGCTCCCCTGATTGCAGGCTCATGACGGGCAATGACGCCTGTGATGGGCTGTTCGGCACGTAAGTGCGCGGTGGCACAGGACTTGCCGCGTTCGGGGGCATGGAGGCTGCGGACGCCGCAATCGGCGAAGAAGTTGCGTGGGAACATGCCCGAGCCGGCGCTCCACGCATCTCGGTGGTGGTGCCGGTCTACAACGACGCAGCCCACCTACCGGAGTGTCTGGCCGCCCTGAAGCGCGCCGCCACCGTCGACACCGAGATCATCGTCGTCGACGACGCCTCGGCGGACGGCTCGGCGGCCGCGGCGGAACGTGCCGGGGTGAGGGTCCTCCGCCTCTCCCGCAACGCGGGCCCCGGCGGCGCCCGTAACCAGGGTGCCGCGCTGGCTCGCGGCGAGATCCTCTTCTTCATCGACTCCGACGTGGCGGTCGCTCCGGATGCCATCCGGCGGGTGCTGTCCCTCTTCGAGCAGCGCCCGGAGCTGTCGGCGGTGTTCGGCTCCTACGACGCGAGCCCGCGGGCGCCCGGCCTCGTTTCCCAGTACCGCAACCTGCTGCACCACTTCGTCCACCAGACGGGCAACCCGGAGGCCTCGACCTTCTGGTCCGGCTGCGGGGCGGTCCGTCGCGCGGTCTTCGCGCAGGCCGGCGGCTTCGACGACGCCGGGTTCGGGCAGGTGGTCGAGGACATCGAGCTCGGCTACCGCGTCCGGCGGGCGGGTCACCGCATTCACCTCGACAAGGACCTCCTGGGCACCCACCTCAAGGCCTGGACGCTTCGCTCGCTCATCCGCACCGACGTCAAGTACCGCGCGATCCCGTGGTCGCGCCTCATCATGGAGCAGGGCAGCCCGAACGACCTGAATCTGAGAACCGATCAGCGCCTGAGCGCGGCGCTCGTTCTGCTGCTTTTGGGAAGCCTCCTGCTGGCGCCGTTCCGCCCCGGGCTGCTCCTGCTCGCCGTGGGCGCGCTCGTCGCGGTGGCGGCGCTCAACCGAGCGCTCTACGGCTTCTTCCTGCGGCACCGCGGGCTTCGCTTCACGGCCGGGGCGATCCCGCTCCACCTGCTCTACTACCTGTACAGCGCGGGGAGCTTCGCCTGGGTCTGCCTCGAGGTGCGCTGGAGCCGCCTGACCGCGGGACGGCGCGCGTGAGCGGCTCCACGGACACGCTGCCCCCGGCGGTCGGGACCGTGCCCGCCGTGATCATGGGAGATCCCGGGAACTTCACGCCCTACTACATCGATAGCCTCTGCCGCAGCCTGGCCGACCTCGGCGTCCCCGCGCGGGTGGTCAGCTCGCCGCCCCTCTTCGAGCCGGTGGACCCCGAGGGCCGCTACGCGATCGACCGGCTCTTCTCCCCCGCGATCCGGGGCCCGATCGCGCGGCTGACGCGGCACCGCCGCCGCCTGCGCCAGGCCCTGAAGGCGATCGGCTATCCCGCCGGGCTCTGGCGGACGTGGCGCACCCTGCGCAGCCGGACCGCGTCGGTGTTCCACGTGCACTGGGCGCTGGTGCCGGCCCTCGACGCCGTGCTCCTGGCCGCGCTCCGGAAGCGGGGCTGGCGCGTCGTGTACACGGTCCACGACCCGCTGCCGCCCGCGGGCCGGCTCGCGCACCGGGCCTACGCCCGCCTGCTCTCCCACGTGGACGCCGCGATCGTGCACACCCCGCACCTGGGCCGCCAGCTGCTTGCGGATTATCCGAGCGTCGCCGGGCGCGTGCACGTCGTTCCCCACGGCGGCACCGCCCTGCCGCCGCTCAGCGCGGCCGACCGGGCGCAGGCGCGGGCGCGGCTGGCGCTCGAGACGGATCGCCCGGTCCTCCTGTTCTTCGGGATGCTCAAGCCGTACAAGGGTCTCGAGTTCCTGATCGAGGCGATGCCGGGGATCCTGGCCGCCGCTCCCCGCGCGACTCTGCTGGTCGCGGGTGAGGCGCTGATGCCGATGCGGCCGATCCACGAGCAGATCGGGCGGCTCGGGCTGCGGGACGCGGTGCGCCTCCGCGAGTCGTTCGTGCCCCAGGACGAGGCCCCGCTCTACTTCGCAGCCGCCGACCTGCTCGTCGCGCCCTACACCGACATCGCGGCCAGCGGCGTGGTGGCCCAGGCCCAGACCTACGGCCTCCCCGCGGTGGTGACCCGCGTGGGGGGGCTCCCCGAGTTCGTGGAACCGGAGGGCTGCGGCCTCGTGGTGCCGCCCCGCTCGCCCGAGGCGCTCACCGAGGCCATCCGCCGGGCCCTCGCGGATCCGGAGGCGCTCGCCGAGATGGGTCGGCGCGCCCGCCGGCGCATCGGCCGCGACCACGACTGGGGCGCGGTCGCCCGCCAGACCCTCGCGGTGTACCAGGGGCCGGCGACATGAGCGGGCGCGTGCTGATGTTCGTGGGCGCGCACCCCGACGACGAGACGTTCGGCCCGGGCGGCACGCTCGCGCACTACGCTGCCGAAGGCGTACGAGTGATCTACGCGTGCGCCACGCGCGGCGAGGCCGGCTCCGCCGAGCCGGACGATCTGGGCGGGCAGCGCTGGGCCGAGCTCATGTCCGCGGCCAAGGCCTTGCGCCTGGCCTCGGTGCTGCTGCTCGGCTATCGCGACTCCGGCATGCCCGGCTGGCCGGAGAACCGTCACCCCCGCGCGCTGGTGATGGCCGCGCTCGAGGACGTGACCCGCGAGGTCGTGGCGGTGATCCGCAGCGAGCGCCCGCAGGTGGTGATCACGTTCGACCCGATCGGTGGCTACCACCATCCCGATCACATCGCCATCCATCAGGCCACCGTGCGCGCCTTCCGCCTGGCCGGCGACCCGACCCAGTATCCCGGAGTGGGCGAGCCGTTCTCGCCGCAGAAGCTCTACTTCTGGATCCCGCCGCGGCGAATTCTGAAATTGCGGGTTGCCCTGCTCCGCGCGCTCGGCCGGGATCCGAGCCGCGCCGGGCGCAACGGCGACGTGGATCTGGCCAGCGTCGCCCGGATGCGGTTCCCGGTGCACGCCCGCATCCGTCTGTCCTCGCAGGCGCTCGGCCGCAAGATGGCGGCGGTGCGCTGTCATGCGAGCCAGATCGGACCGCCGAATCTGACCCGCCGGCTCCTCGGACCCCTGGCCCGAGTGGTCGGGCGGACCGAGCTCTACCTGCGCGCCTCGCCCCCGCCCGAGCCTTCCCGGCTCGAGGCCGATCTGTTCGAGGGGCTCGCATGAAAGGACCCACCATGTCATCGCCGGATCGATCCACGTCACGCGTCGTCGTCATCGGAGCGGGGCCTGCGGGTCTCACCGCGGCCCGGGAGCTCACCAAGGTCGGCCGGGAGCCGGTGGTCGTCGAGAAGGGCGCCATCGTCGGCGGCCTGGCCTGCACCGCGAGCTACAAGGGCTACCGGTTCGACATGGGCGGGCACCGCTTCTTCACCAAGGTCGACGAGGTGAAGAAGATGTGGCAGGAGGTGCTGGGCAGCGAGTTCCTGCGCCGGCCCCGCCTCTCGCGCATCTTCTACCGTGGCCGGTTCTTCTACTATCCCCTGAAGCCGCTCAACGCCCTCCTCGGCCTCGGCCTGTGGTCGGCGGTGCTGGTGGTCCTGAGCTACGTCCGCTGGCAGCTCTTCCCGCACCGGCGCGAGGACACCTTCGAGCAGTGGGTCACCAATCGCTTCGGCAAGCGTCTGTTCAGCATCTTCTTCAAGACCTACACCGAGAAGGTCTGGGGCATTCCCTGCTCCGAGCTGCGCGCGGAGTGGGCCGCCCAGCGGATCAAGGACCTGTCGCTCAAGACCGTGCTGATGACGATGCTCGTGAAGCCCAAGCACACCATCAAGACCCTCATCGAGGAGTTCGACTACCCGCGCCTCGGCCCCGGCATGATGTGGGAGGCGGTCGCGGCCGAGGTGGAGAGCGGCGGGGGCTCGGTGCGCATGGAGCGCGACGTGGTCCGGATCGAGCGCACCGGGCGCCGGATCGACGCGGTGGTCACCGCGGGGCCCGCCGGCGAGGAGCCGGTCATCGGGTCCGACTTCATCTCGAGCATGCCGGTCTCCGAGCTCGTGCTGAAGCTCTCCCCGCCCGCCCCGCCGGAGGTGACCGAGGCCGCGAGGCGGCTCGGCTACCGCGACTTCCTCACCGTGTGCCTGATCGTCCGCAAGCGGGACCTCTTTCCCGACAACTGGATCTACGTCCACTCCGCCGAGGTCAAGGTCGGGCGCATCCAGAACTTCGCCAACTGGAGCCCGGACATGGTGCCGGACCCGAGCCGGAGCAGCCTGGGGCTCGAGTACTTCTGCACCGAGGGCGACGAGCTGTGGAACACGCCCGACGCGGACCTGATCGCGCTCGGCACGCGCGAGCTCGCGGCCATCGGCCTGGCCGCCCCCGACGAGATCCTCGACGGGTGCGTGTTCCGGGTCCCCAAGGCGTATCCGATCTACGACGCCACGTATCGTGACCACCTGGCCACGGTGCGGCAGTTCGTGGACGGGCTCGAGAACCTCCAGACCATCGGCCGCAACGGCCTGCACCGGTACAACAACCAGGACCACGCGATGCTCACCGGCATGCTCGCGGTCCGGAACCTGGTCCTCCACGAGCGGAACGACCTCTGGGAGGTCAACACCGAGGCCGAGTACCACGAGGAGATCACCGAGAAGGTCCTCGAGCCTCACATCGCCGAGTTCTTCCCGCGCCTGGACCGCGTCGCGCTCGCGGGCGCGGTCGGCACCACGACCGGCCTGTCGCTCTTCCTCGCGACCATGGCGCTCGTCATCAAGGGCGGGGCGGTGGTCGGGCCCACCCTCGGCTTGCTCGGCCAGTATTTCCCCGGCTACACTGTGACGCCGGCGGGGGCGCTGGTGGGATTGCTGTACGGCGCCCTCGTGGGCGGCGTGATCGGGTGGAGCTTCGCGTTCCTCCGGAACGCGACCCTCCTCTTCTACGTGGCGCTGGCGCGCCGGCGCGTCGAGCGCGGCCTGCTGCGCCGCTTCCTCGAGTTCGTCTAGGACTCGCCCGATGGAGATCGGAATGGACGACCCGCGCACGATCGACAACCTCCTGGTCGCCCGGATGGTACGGCTCAACGCGACCGTGCACGGCATCGTGCTCGGCCTGGTCGCGGGGCTCGGCCTCTTCGTGGCGACCCTCTGGCTGGTCATCAAGGGAGGCCCCGTCGTCGGCCCGCACCTGGCGCTGCTCGGGCAGTTCTTCGTCGGCTACCGGGTCACGCTGCTGGGCAGCTTCGTCGGTCTGGCCTACGGCTTCGCGGTCGGCTTTCTCGTCGGCTTCGTCGTGACCACGCTCTACAACTGGATCGCGGGCCTCCGGGAGCCACGGACCGGCCGATCGTCCTGAGCGGGCCGGCCCGCGGCCGCGTGCCCCCCTCCCGCTCCGTGCCAGCGCGCGCCCGCCTAGCCCGGCTCCTCGTCGTCGCCGTGCTCCTGGCCGGCGCGACGCTGCGCCTGGTCTTCCTGGACGCGGACCCCGACTACTACGCCTGGGTCGGCTATATCACCGACGAAGGCCGCTGGGTCGCCCACGCACGCGAGATGGCGCTGTTCGGCCACCTCGGGCAGGGCGAGTGGCTCCTGCACCTCATCCTGGCGCCCCTTTTCCAGACCGTCGCCTACGTTGCCTTCAAGCTGATCGGGGTGAGCATCTGGGCCGCGCGCCTGCCCACCGCCCTGGCCGGCGGCCTCCTGCTCGTGTCGTTCTGGCTCCTGCTCCGCCGGGTCGTGAGCCCCGGCGCTTTGCTGGTCGGCGTGGCGCTCCTCGCCCTCGACGTCGACCTCATCGAGCTGAGCCGGGTCGCGGTGCCGGAGACCGCGGCGATGCTCGTGGAGATCTGGGCGTACGCGCTCGTGGCGAGCGGCCGGCTGACGCCGATCCGGCTCTTCTCGGCGGGCCTGGTCGTGGCCGGCGCGGTGGCCGTCAAGGCCACCAGCCTGCCCGTCATCGTCATCTTCTCGGCGGTGGTGTTCTTCCAGCCGGGGCCGGACGACCCCGCGCCCTCGCGATGGCGCCGGCTCGCGCTCCTCTGGGCCGGATTCCTGGCGCCGCTGCTCATCGCGGTCCTCCTCGCGGTCCTCGTGGCGCCAAGACTGCTCGGCGCTCTGGCCGGCAACCTCGGCGTGCTCGGCCACTTCCTCCTGCCCGCGCGGCCCTTCACGATCGCCAACTTCTTCGTCGAGGCCCCGTTCGCGCCCACCCTCAACATCTGGGCGGTCGGCGCGCTCCTCTCGATGGCCGTCTTCCTGCTGGCCCGGGGCGAGGGCCAGCCCGCGGTGCGGCGGCACTTCATCGCGTCCGCCATCTGGTACGGCCTCTACACGCCGCTCATGCTGAGCCTCGACTACTTCCCGGACCGCTACAAGGCGCACGTGCTGGTCCCGCTGGCCATCAACCTGGCCGCCGGCTGGGCCCTGCTGCCCGCGCCCGCCGCGTCGGTCGCGCGGGGCCGGCGAGGCCTGCTGGCGCTGCTGCTGGCGCTGCCCAGCGCGGCGCTGGCCGCCCCCACGCTGGCCGGCCTCGCCATGGACGCGGGCGCGGACCCGAGCCGACTGCGGCTCCGGCTCGCGTGCCTCGCGCTCGCTCTCGTACCGACGGTGTGGCTCGTCCATCGGATCCTCCGCACGTCCGCTCCGCCCCGCTTCCTGTGGGTCTTCCCCGTGGTCGGCATCCTCGGCTGGGAGATCTGCCTCCGGTCGGGCGTCGACGGCGGGCGATTCTGGCCGGTGGCGACCGGGGCCGGCGCCGCGTGGTGGTCCCTGGGCGCGCCCGCGGCGGCGCTGGCCGCCGGTCTCCTGGCGTGGGCGGGCCGGCGCTGGCCCGGCGAGCGCTGGCTCACGCTGGCCACGGTGGCGGCGCTCGCCTACGCGGCCCTGGCGGTCAGCCGGATAGCGCCGTCCTACGTGACGCCGCAGTACTCGATCCGACAGGCCTCCCGGGAGATCGGTCGCTCGCTGGCGACCGTCTCGGGCTCGATCGCGACCTCCAAAGCGGAGGGCCTCTTCAACGACAACCGCCTCCCCTACCGGAGCGTCCTCAACGCGGCCTGGCCCACCGACGGAAGCGACGCCCTCGTCTTGGGCTTCGGCTTCGCGGCGGACGAGACGCACCCGCCCGACGGCTACCGCCGGGTCGGCACGTATCGCCTCGTCGTCTCGCCCGAGTACGCCCCGGGGCCGCCGGAGCCGATCCGGGTCTACCGCCGCGGCGACCCGGCCGCGCCTCCGAGATCCTGAAGCGTGTCCGTCCGTCGCGCGCGCCCGGCCTGACCGAGAGATCGCCAGGTCTCGACGATCTGGCTGACCGCGAGCACGCGCGTCAGCAGCAGCAGCCCGAAGAAGCCCGCCAGGCCGCCCACGAAGAGCGCCGTCTCGACCGGGATCGACGAGCGCAGCCACACCAGCGGCAGCAGCGGAGCGCCCGCGAGCACGCACGCCGCCCACGAGCGCACCGCGGGCGCCATCTGCGCGCGCATCACCCAGCTCAGGTACCCGGCCTGGACGAGGTGGGCGAGCAGGACCGCCAGGCACGCCCCGAGGCTTCCCGCCCGCACGACCAGGAACGGACCCGCGCCCCAGAACACGGCCAGGCGGAGGCCGGCCCCGAGCAGGAGCGCCCCCGGCCGATCGTGGGTCACCGCCACCACGCTGGCCACGCTCGAGAGCGCGAGGGGGAGCAGCGCGAGCGTCATCGGGATGAGCGTGCTCACCACCGGCTCGAAGGACCGGCCGAGGACGAGCGGAATGAGGTCGGGCCCGAGGAGCAGCACCGCGAACACCGCCGACACGCCGGCGGCGGCGGTCCAGCTCACCAGGCGCCGCAGCCCCTCCCGCAGCGCCGCGTCGGCCCGCTGGGCGCGCAACGTGATGAGCAGGGCGGCGAAGGCGAGGCTCAGCTGCTGGATGGCCGCGACGGCCGAGAGGTGGATGGAGTTCGCGATCCCGAAGTAGCTGACCGAGGCGTAGTCGTGCGTGACGAGGCGCACGAGCGATTCGCCGCTCGCCTGGAACGCGATCAGGAGCAGGTTGACGGCGAAGTATACGAGGCCCACGCGCAGGTAGGGCCCGAGCGTGCGCGGGTCGATCCGCAGCCGGGCGAGCGACAGCATCGAGCGCGTCCATCCGAGCGCGATCGCCAGCGTCGCCACCTCGGCGAGCAGCAGGCCGACGCACGCGCCCCGGAAGCCGCCGCGGACGTACCCGGGGAGCACGAAGACCAGCAGCAGCGAGCGGCTGAGCAGCTCGCCCGCGCCCCAGCGGGCCGCCTGGTTCAGCCCGAGGAAGAGCGCGAAGAGCAGATGTGAGACCGCCCGGACGAGGATCGCGGCGGAGACCGCGACCAGCGCCCACGCGTCGAGATCGGGGAGCCAGACCGTGGTGAGGCCCAGGAAGGCCGCGGCCAGGAGCGCGCCCGCGACCAGCCGGATCGCGAGCAGGCCGTTCACCACACGGTGAAGATCACGCGAATCCGGCCGCCGGCTGAGCTCGGGCAGGAAGCGGCCGGCCACCTCGGTGAATCCCAGCGTGCTGCACATCACGAAGAGCGTGCTGAGCGACGAGACGAGCGCGAAGCGCCCGTAGGCGGTCGGCCCCATGAGGCGGGGCACCAGCACCGCGAACACCACGCCGGCGGCCAGGAGGCCGCCGCGCTGGATCACCAGGAAGCCGGCGTTGCGCAGGGCGCTCTGCGCCTCGGGGGCGCGGGTCACGCGGCCATCACCGGGCTGCCCGCAGGCCGCGCCATGATTCGAAGATCACCGCCTGGATCGCCGAGAGCAGCGGCAGGTAGACGTCGTCCAGGACGTAGACCGACACGAACACCCGGAGGACGCCCCGCGCCAGGAAGACGATGGCGAGCCCGAGCGCCACGTTCAGGGCGAGGAACACGAGGGCCACGCCCGCGAGCTGGCACAGGCCCAGCACGGCCGGCCCCAGCCGGTCGCGCCGGAGGCCCAGCCAGCGGACCCCGACCGCGCAGGCCCCGGCCGACGTCAGCGCGGCCACGACCAGCAGGAAGAGGGGCGCCATGACCGCGGTGAGGCCCTAGAGGTAGCCGGCGAGGCGGTAGTAGAGACTCGCCGCCGCCTCGATGACCACCCGCTTCATCACGCCCAGGCGCGCCTCCGGGGTCCCGCCCCACTGCAGCACCGGGGCGCCGTAGGACGGGATGACGTCGAAGCCGGCCCGCTCGAAGAGGGCCATGGCGCGTCCCATCGCCTGCCCGTCGGTGACCAGGATGACCCGCCGGACGCCGCGCGGACCCAGGATCGTTCGAGCGCCCTGCGCCTCGTCGTGCGTGGTCCGCGCGGAGGTCATGGTGAGGATCGCCTGGTCCGGGATCCCGCACTCACGCGAGACGTCCGCCCGCCGCTCCACCTCGGTCCCGTGCGTCCCGGACGGCGATCCCGAGACCAGCAGCAGCGGAGCCAGGCCGCGGCGGTAGAGATCCACGCCTTCCATGAGCCCGAACAGCGAGGCCCCGTTGAGCTCACCGCGGTCGTTCACGCCGCCCCGGCCCAGGACCACGATGGCCTGGGCCGGAGCGAGCGCCCGGGACGGCGCCATCCAGTAGCTGACCACGTTCACCAGCGGGGTGAACCCGACCGCGAGCAGAAGCCCGATCCCCACCGCCCCGACGAGTCGCAGTGCGCGCACCGCCATCCTCTTCGCCTTTCCGGTGCGCGACGTATCCGCGCACACACGCATGCGTTACTATACCCGCTCATGACTGCAGATCCGGCCTCGGAGCTCGTACGCTGGGTGAAGGACGGCGAGCACCTGTTCCGCCTCACCCTCGAGAGCCTGCAGGGGGCAGCGGCGTCCCGCGACAAGCTCGAGGCCCTGGCCCGGGAGAACGCGCAGCTCCGTCAGGAGGCCGAGGTCCTGCGCCGGGAGCTGGACCTGCTTCGCGCGGAGCGGCTCGAGGTCGCGGACACCTTCAAGGCCTTCGCGGAGCACGTCACCCGGCTGGCCACGCTGGCGCTCCAGCGCCTGGGCACCCCCGGGCTGCTCGGCGAGGAGGCGCCAAGGGCGCCCGAGGGCCCGCGCCCCTAGAGCCGGGGCTACCCGATCGCGGAGGCGACGGTGGAGTCCTCGGGGGTCGCGAACCGCACCGTGGTGTAGCCGAGGGCGTAGGACACGCCGCGGGGCTGGCGGCGCTCCTGCTGGCGGCGGTCGTCCATGCCCCGCCCGGAGGACGTGCGTCGCTCCCGCTCCCGCCGGTCCATGATCACCTTCACGCCCCGGACCCCCAGGAACGAGCGCTCCAGGTGATCGTGCAGGGCGTCCTCACCGCGTCGCACCACCACCAGGTAGGTGACGTCCGGAAAGGAGTGCGACGGCAGGGCGGACAGGATGTACTGCAGGTGCCGGCGGCAGACCCCGTGAGTCTCGCTCTCGTCATCGAACGGCTCCCGCTCCCCGAGGAAGGACGGGCCGCCGTCCCGCTGGCACCAGGCGCAGAAGGCTCTCACAGGTTCCGGGGATCATAGCATGGCCGCCGCGGAGTCCCGTCGCGTTGGACGCTCCGGGAGGCCGGGTGTAGAGTCGAGAAATCGCGCGCCGTCGCTGCTCAGGGGCGCGCCTGGAGGTGACGATGAACCGAACCGGCAAGCTCGCGGCCGCTCTGGTGCTTCTCTTCGCGCCCGCCGCGATGGCGCAGACCGCCACCACCGAGCGCGCGGTGGAGAACGGATCCAACGTCAGCATCGAGTACACCCTGAAGGACGAGGGCGGAAAGGTCCTGGACACCAACAAGGGCAAGAACCCCCTCACCTTCACCCAGGGGCAGCAGCAGATCATCCCGGGCCTCGAGCGCGAGCTGGTCGGCATGCACGCGGGCGAGGAGAAGAAGGTCGTGGTGAAGCCGGAGGACGGCTACGGCCCGGTGGTGCCCAACGCCCAGACCGAGGTCCCGAAGGACGCGGTGCCGAAGGAGGGTCTGAAGGTCGGCACTCCGCTGATGGCCCGCAGCGGCTCCGGCGAGACCCGGCCGGTGGTGGTGAAGGAGATCAAGGAGAACACGGTGGTCCTCGATCTCAATCACCCGCTCGCGGGCAAGACGCTCTTCTTCGACGTGAAGGTCCTGGGCGTCGAGCCTCCGGGCCCCGCCCCCCTCCGCCCCACCAAGTAACCGCCCTCTCCCATCCCCTCACCCCCACCCTCTCCCCTCAGGGGAGAGGGCAGGGTGAGGGGTGGTCCACCCCACCCATCACATCCGCCGGAGCGTCGCCTCGAAGTCCGCGGTCAGCGCGCCGGTGTAGACCTCCTCCACCGCGCCCTTGAGCCGGATCGACCAGTCGGGCCGCACGTCGATCGACAGCTCCCCGCCCGGCATCCGGACCGTCACCAGCCCGTGATCGCAGAGGCCGTTCTTCACCGCCGCGCAGGCCACCGCGCTCGATGAGGAGCCGGACGCGAGCGTCCAGCCCGCTCCCCGCTCCCAGATCATGATGTCGACCGCGGCGCGGGAGGCCACCTTCGCCCACTGCACGTTGATGCGGTTCGGGAACGCGGGATGGTGCTCCACGCGCGGACCGAGCCGTCGCACCAGGGCCTCGTCGAGCCGGTCGGTGAAGATCACGCAGTGCGGGTTGCCCACCGACACCGCGGTGACCGTCAGCCGCGTGCCGTCCACGTCGAGCGGCACCGCCACCGCCTCCCCGCTTCCCTTCATGGGAATCTCGGGCGCCACGAACGTGCAGCGGCCCATCTCCACCGTGACCACGCTCATGCGCCCGTCGCTGACGTGGCACGTGCACTCCACGCGGCCGCCCTTGGTCGCCACCGTGAACGTGGGCTTCCGGGCGAACCCGTGGTCGTGGAGGTACTTGGCGAAGATCCGGAGCCCGTTGCCCGACTTCTCGGCCTCGCTGCCATCCGGGTTCAGGATGCGGAGCCCGAAGTCGGCGCCGTCCCACGCCGCGGTCAGCAGGAGGATCCCGTCGGAGCCGACGCCCCAGTTCCGGTCGCAGATGCGCGTGATCTGCGGCGCGGTGAGGGCGGCCGGGAGGTCGGCCTCGTTCATCACGATGTAGTCGTTGCCCAGCCCGTGGCCCTTCGCGAAGGGAATCATGCGCGCCATCATACCGTCCGGCCCGGCCGCAGCCAATCGCGCACCCGCTCGCCGGGCGGCCGCACGTCGCACGGCAGCCGCCGCCGCCACCTCGCGGCGAAGCGGGCCAGCGCGGCGCGCCGCTGGGCCAGATCCTCCGGCGCGGCGACGGGGGCGCCTTCTCCGGTGCGCGTGCCCCCGCCCCGGTGCACGAAGGGCGCGTCCACCACCGCGCAGCGCCAGCCCGCCTCGCGCACCGCGAACGACAGCTCGCGATCGTAGCCGTGGAAGAAGCCGTAGCCCTCGTCGAAGCCCCCGACGCCCTCGAGAATCGCGCGGGGCACGAACAGGCACACCCCGTCCACCGCCGCCACCTCCACCACCGGCTGCCGGATCGTGGCGTGGCCCGCGAGCGCGTGCACGATGGTCCGGCCCACGTAGCGCCCGTCGCGGCGGAGCCGCCGGACCCCGTAGAGGCCGGCCAGCCCGATGCGGCCTGGCCCGTCCACCGCGGCCTCCAGACGCTCGAGCCAGCGCGGCTCCCGCATCTCGGCGTCGTTGTGCAGGAAGCAGAGGCGGTCGCCGGAGGCGGCCCGCGTTCCCTGATTCAGGGCCTGGATCAGGCCGACGTTGGCGGCATTCCGGATGTAGCGGAGCTGGTTACCGGTCCACTCGCGGAAGAAGCGCGGGGTGTCGTCGGAGGAGGCGTTGTCCACCACGCACAGCTCGAACGGCCGGGTGCCGGCGCGGAGGCTCTCCAGGCAGGCGCGCGTGAGCGCGAGCTGGTTGTGGACGACCAGGACGACGCTGGTCAGCCGCGTGCGGCTACCGCTCGGAGAGCGGGACGTACTTGAGGTCGAGCTGGCCCGTGTAGTCGGATCGCGGCCGGATCAGCCGGTTGTTGCCGTGCTGCTCCAGCACGTGCGCGGTCCAGCCCGCGATGCGGCTCATCGCGAAGATGGGGGTGAACTGGTCGGTGGGAATGCCCATCGCCCAGTAGGCGGCGCCCGAGTAGAGGTCCACGTTGGGGAAGATGTGCTTCTCCGCGCCCACCACCTTCACCACCGTGTCCAGGATCTCCACCTTGCTGGTGTCGTGTATCTGCTCGCCCAGCTCCAGGGCCAGCCGCTTGAGGTGCTTGGCCCGCGGATCCTCGACGCGGTACACCCGGTGACCGAAGCCCATGATGCGCGCCTTGTCGACGAGCGCCTTGCGGATCCACGCGTCGGCCTTCGCCGGATCCTTGATCTTCTCCACCATCCGCATGACCTGCTCGTTGGCGCCGCCGTGGAGCGGACCCTTCAGGGCGCCGATCCCGGAGACCACCGCGGAGTGCACGTCGGAGAGCGTCGCCGCGGTCACCCGGGCCGCGAAGGTGGAGGCGTTGAACTCGTGGTCGGCGTGGAGGATGAGGGCGATGTCGAAGGTCTTGGTCGCGAGAGGCGTCGGCTTCTTGCCGCTCATCATGTACAGGAAGTTGCCGGCCAGGTTCAGCCGCGGCGTCGGGGCGACCGGAGCCTTGCCCCGCCGGATCCGCTCCCACGCCGCCACGAGGGTGGGCAGCTGGGCGGTCAGGCGCAGCGACTTTCGCAGCGTGGCCTCCCGGCTGTTGTCCGCCGCGTCCGGATCGAAGGCGGACAGCGCGGAGACGCCGGTGCGCAGCACTTCCATCGGCGTCGTCTTCTTGGGGAACATCTTGAGCATGGCCAGGAGCTTCGGAGGGAGCTTGCGGTTCGCGGTGGAGGCGAGCGCCTTGAGGTGGGCGTCCAGCTCCTTGCGCGACGGCAACCGGCCCTGCCAGAGCAGGAAGGTCACTTCCTCGAAGGTCGAGTGCGCCACCAGGTCGTCGACGTCGTACCCCCGGTAGATCAGGCGGCCCTTGTGTCCGTCGATGAAGCAGATCTCCGACGGGGAGACGACGACGTCCTCGAGACCGGCCTTCAGGGGATTGACCGCGGCGTCCGTCATGATGTCCAACTCTCCTTGGTGGCAGTGGAAACGACTCCTTCTACCATACGCCTCCCGTGACTTCAAGGCGGCCTTCCTCTACACTGCCGACGTGCGCGAGCCCGCTCCCGACGTCGTGAACTTCTACGACCGTCACCCGATCAACGAGGCCCAGGTGCTCGAGTCCGCCCGCGCCGGCGGCGCCGGCGGGAGGGCCCTGGCTCCCGAGGACCTCTGGCGGTGGGACCAGGATCACTACGGCGGCCTCGCCGCGGTGGAGGCCCTGGCCCACCGCGCCGCGCTCGTGCCCGGCATGGCGGTGCTCGACGTCTGCGCGGGTCTCGGCGGACCCGCGCGGGTGCTGGCCCACCGCTTCGGGGTGCGGGTGACCGGGGTCGACCTCACCCACTCGCGCTGCGCGGCGGGGGCGCGCCTCACCGCCCTGGTGCGCCTGCAGCCGCTGGTCCGCCACGTTCGCGGCGACGCGCAGCGCCTGCCCTTCCGGTCGGCCGCGTTCGACGCCGCGGTGAGCCAGGAGGGGCTGCTGCACGTGCCCGACAAGGCGGCGGTGCTGACCGAGTGCTCCCGCGTGCTCCGGCCCGGGCGCCGTCTCGCGTTCAGCGACTGGGTCGCGCGCCCGCGTCTCGGCGGCAACGAGCGCCGCCGGCTCTTCGAGTGGATGGCCGCGGTGAGCCTCCAGAGCATCGACGGCTACCGCGCCATCCTGGCCCGCGCCGGCTTCGACGGGGTCGCGGCGGAGGATCTCTCGGGAGAATGGATCGGCATCCTTCGCGAGCGCCTGCGCATGTACCGGGCCCTGCGCGCGCAGACGGTGGCCCGCTTCGGTCAGGCGCGCTACGACGAGTACAACCAGCTCTACGAGTTCTTCGTGGGCCTGGTGGAGGCGGGCAAGCTCGGCGGCGCGCGCTTCAGCGCAGCAGCCGGTCGAGCGTCTTCCTGAGGTCCTTCGGCTCCTTCAGCCGGAGGTCGGTGGGCACGATGCTCAAGCTCCCCGGACCGCCGGCCAGGCGCGCCTTCACCCGGTTCGTGCCCTGGATCACCGTGACGTCCATCGCGATCCGTCCGTCCGCCACTCCGTAGGTACCCGCGCCGGTGACCCGCACGTCGCGCGCGGTGTACACCAGGTCGTCGGTGCGCAGCACGCCGTTGACGATGCGGTAGGTGGCGGTGATCGAGTCGAAGTTCAGCGGCGAGCCCGCACCGGGCCGGGCGCGCGGCCCCTGGCCGGTGATGCCGGAGACGACGTCGGTCAGGGCCAGCGCCCGACTCACCGCGTTCAGCAGGTCGGGCCCGACCACGCGCCCGGCCCCGATCGCCAGCCGCCCCGAGCCGTCGAGGGTGGGCAGGCCCTCCGGCAGGCGGAGGGCGAGCTCGCCGGTCAGGTCGAGGGGGCCGGACACCGCGTCGCGCTGGCAGAGGTAGTCGACCAGGATCGGCTCGAGCTGGACGCCCTTCACCTGGATGTCGCGCAGGGTGACGGTACGGCTCGGGGCCAGGGCCATCACGAGGTGGAACGCGACCGTGCCCTTGGCCACCTTGCCCTGCACCGCCTGGCTGTCGAGCTGCGGCGGCGCGTAGGAGAGCGGCATGCGGACATCGTCGAGCACCAGGCTGCGCGGCTTGGGATCGGGGCAGCGCGGCTGGGACTGCGAGACGGTGAGGCGCTCGAAGGCGACCGCGCCGGTGGCGGTCAGGCGCGCCGCGGTGCCCGAGATCTGGAGCCGTCCCTTGATCGGGCCCGACACCGCGGGCGCGGGCACCAGCGAGGCCACCGCCTCGCGCACGTCGCGGCCCTCCACGTCCACGGTGGCCTTCACCTGCCCCTCGGTCGGCGGCCGGCCCGGGGCCACGCTCATGGTCCCCTCCGCGATCGTGAGCTTGATGCCGCCGGGGCCCTGCGCGCTGCCGGTGACCTTCAGGGGCTCGCCGATCGCGCCTTGCGTGAGCGTCAGGTCGATCGCGTCGAGCGTGAGCGGCGCGGGCGCCGGCCCGGTCGTCACCAGCTTCTGGTACTCCACCGCGCTGCCGGTGATCCGCACCCGCGAGAGCAGGACTCCGCCCGCCGCCGCGGGGCCCGGGCGCCCGCCTCCGACGCGCGGAGCCGGCGCGGTCGGGGCCGGCGCCCCCGACGGACCGAGGGTCGCGACGTTGAGACGCCCGCTCGCGTTCTCGACCACGTGGATGCGCGCCGCCTTGAGGGTGAGGTCGGCCAGCTCCACGCGCCCCTGCAGGAGCGGCCGCAGCCGGATGCGCAGGCGCCCCTCGCCCACCGTCACGAAGGGGCCCGTCCCGAAGGCGGGATCCTCCGCGACCTGCAGCTGGCGCAGCCGCACGCTCGGCAGCGGGAGCGCCGAGATCGAGACCTTGCCGAACTTCACCGGGCGCCCGAGGGCGTGGCTGGCGGTCTGCTGGACGTAGGCCTGCATCGCGGGCGTATCGAGCAGCATCGGCACCGCGAGCAGCGCCCCCACCACCAGCACCAGGAGGGCAGCGAGGCCGACGAGCAGCCACTTGATCATGGCAGGCGCGTGGTCCGGTCAGCCGGCGGGAGGCGGGCCGGCCTCGGTGCCCCGGGCGGCCCGCCCCGCGCGCCGACCGCGGGTCATGGAATGAGAAGGAGCTTGCCCGTGGTCTTGCGGCCCTCGAGCTGCCGGTGCGCCTCGGCGGCCTGCTCGAGCGGGAACTGGTGCTCGACCCGCAGCTTGACCTTGCCGTCGCGGATCCAGCCCAGCAGATCGTTGGAGCGCTCCACCAGCTCGGCGCGGGTGGCGATGTGGTGGTTGAGGCTCGGCCGGGTGATGAACAGGGAGCCGCCCGCGTTGAGCCGCTGCAGGTCGAGCGGCGGCACCGGCCCGCTCGCGGCTCCGAAGAGGGCCATGAGCCCGCGCGGGCGCAGGCAGGCGAGGCCCTTGTCGAAGGTGCTCGCGCCCACCCCGTCGTAGACCACGTCCACGCCGCGGCCGCCGGTGATGCGCTTGACCTCGGGCTCGAAGTCCTGCTTCGTGTACAGGATCACGTGATCGGCCCCCGCGGCCTTCGCGAGAGCCGCCTTCTCCTCGGTGGAGGTGGTGCCGATCACGGTCGCGCCGCGCATCTTCGCCATCTGGCAGAGCAGGAGCCCCATGCCCCCCGCCGCGGCCTGCACCAGCGCGGTCTGGCCCTTCTTGAGCGGCCACGTCGAGGTCACGAGGTAGTGGGCGGTGAGGCCCTGCAGCATCGCGGCCGCGCCGTCCTTGAAGCTGAGCTGGGCCGGCAGCGCCACCAGCCGATCGGTGGGCACCACCAGGCTCTGGGCGTACGAGCCGATGATGCCGGTCCACGCCACGCGGTCGCCCACCTTCACGTCGGAGACGCCGGGGCCCACCGCGGTCACGGTGCCCGCGCCCTCCATGCCCGGCGTGAGCGGCAGCGGCGCCTTGTAGGCCCCGGTGCGGAAGTAGACGTCGATGTAGTTCACTCCGCACGCCTCCAGCTTGACCTGGGCCTGGCCGGCCGCGGGCGCGGGGACCGGAACCTCTTCCAGCTTCATGCTCTCGGGGCCGCCCGGAGCGTGGACGCGAATCGCCTTCATGGGGAGTCCTCCTTCAGATCTCGAGCAGGGTGCGAAGCTGACCGACCACGTTCATCTTCACCTCGATCATGCGACCGATCTCGTGCATCTCCTCGTCGAAGACGGCGAACACCGGGATCGCGCGGAACTGGCCGCGCTTGAGGTACTGGTCCATCACGTCCGGATTGGCGTCGCGCAGGAAGATCCGCAGCTCCGCGTTCGGGAGCCCGTCGATCAGCCGGGCCACCGGGGGGATGGTGCGGAGCGAGTCGGGGCACCAGTCCTCCGTGATCACCAGGATCTTGATCTTGCGCCCGAGGCCGGCGAGCGCCTCCCGGTCCTCGGGTCGCACCGGGGCCTCGGCGAGCAGGCGGGCGAAGGCCTCCCGGCTGGTGATCATCTGGGCCACGTAGTCGCCCACCGTGAGCCCCTGGGCGAACCGCTCGGCCGTGACCATCAGCGCATCCGGGAGAGGTCGACGGCGACCTTGGCCACCGGGTGGTCCTCGATGTCGCGCACCAGGAGGGTCACCGTCCCCTTCGGGTCCACGCCCGCTCCGGGGAACACGTAGAGGCAGCGGGCGGTGTACTGCCCGTCGTCGCCGCGGAGGGCGGTGCGCTCGTTCTGGGCGAAAGAGGCCTTGATCTCCTGCGGCCCCGCCATCAGCACCGGCGCGTAGTGGCGCGCGAAGTCCACGCGGCCGCCCCGCAGCGTCGCCCAGAACACCAGCTTGCCCTCCTGGTCCTTCAGCGTCGACTCCACGTCGCGCGGCTTGAGCTCACGGTCCTGGAACGCGGAGTTCCGGGCGGCCAGGGCCAGGCGATGGAACGGGGTCATGACGGTGACGACCTGTCCCGCGCCCGCGTCGACCCGCCATTCCCCGCCCCAGTTCTCGTCGGTGATGCTGCGCCGACCGGCTCGCACCGCCTCGTCGCGATCGCGAGGCGAGAGGGTGAGCAGCAGCGCGTCGAGAGGAGGAACCGACGTGAGCGACAGGGCGGCGGCCAGCATCGGGATCCACCACCGGCATGAGCGAGCCCGCCTCATGTGGTGCGCATTGTAGCACAGCGGTTGCGGGGCCCCGGGCCGCCGGGTATCGTGAGCGCATGCGATGGTGGCTCGGGCTCGCGCTCGCGGTCCTGCTGGGCGGCTGCGCCTCCGCGTTCCCGAAGGAGGTGATGCGCGACGTCAACACCTCCCTCTCGGCGGACGACCTGCGCCGCGACCCCGCCACCTACCAGGGCGCCCGGGTGATCGTGGGCGGCGAGATCCTGTCCACCCAGCCCAAGCCCGGCCAGACCGAGATCGAGCTGCTCGCGCGGCGGCTCGACGACGGGGATGCGCCGGAGCACAGCGATCGCTCCGCGGGGCGGCTGCTGCTGCGCTCGCCCGACTTCCTGGATCCGGCGGTGTACGCGGCCGGACGCCGGATCACCGTGATCGGGACCGTGACCGGGGCGGAGGACCGCAAGGTCGGCGAGCTGCCCTACCGCTACCCGGTCATCGCGATCGAGCGCATCCGGCTCTGGCCGCAGGAGGTCGCCCAGTACCCCGCCTACTCGCCGTGGGGGCCGTGGCCCTACGGCCCCTACTTCTACGATCCCTACTACTACGGCGGACGCGGCCGCTACTGGCCGGGCTGGTGGTGGTGAGCGGGGCTACTTCCCCACCATCACGCTGCTGAAGGTGGCCGGGTCGAGGTACTTCGCCGCCACCCGCTGCACGTCGGCGACGGTGACGCGGCCGATGCGCTCCTTGTAGCGCTCCGGGTAGTCGAGGCCGAGGCCGTTGTCCTCCACCGCCCCGAGGAAGCCGGCCAGCTTGCCGGAGGTGTCCAGGCGCAGCGGGAAGCTCCCGATGAGGAACGACTTGGCCAGGTCGAGCTCGGCCGCCGCGATGGGCTCGCGTCCCATCCGGGCCATCTCCTCCCGCACCAGGCGCACCGCCTCCGCGACCGCGTCGGTCCGGGTCTGCAGCGACACGATGTACGAAGCCCCGTAGCGGCCCGGCTGGGCGCCCGCGTAGACCGAGTAGGCGAGCCCCTTCTCCTCGCGCACCCGCGTGTAGAGACGCGAGGCGGAGCCGCCTCCCAGCACGTAGGTGGCGACCGCGAGCGGGTAGTACTCGGGATCGTCCTGCCGGATCGAGGGCCGCCCCAGCAGCACCGTGGTCTGGCTCAGGTCCCGGGTGATGGTCCGGCTCTGCGCGGGGACGCTGATCGCCGGACGCGGCACCGCGGCCAGCGGCGTGGCCGGCGCGGTCCAGCCGCCGAGCCGCTGCAGCAGGGCCTGCCGGATCTCCGCGGTGGTCACGTCGCCCACCACCACGATGCTGGCGCCGTCCGGCCGGTAGTAGAGCCGGTGGAAGGCCACCACCTGGTCGCGCGTCAGCTTGCCCACGGACTCCACCGTCCCGGCGGCGGGCCTCCCGTAGGGATGCCCGGGAAACATCATCGGGCCGATGGCGCGCCCGGCCACCGTGTCCGGGCTCTGCTCGGCCCGGCGCAGCGAGGCCTGGATGTCGGCGACCTTGCGCGTCATCTCCTCGGCCGGGAACGTGGGCTCGCGCAGCACCTCGCCCAGGAGGTCGAGACCCAGAGGCAGATCCTTCTTGAGCACCGACAGGGTCACCGTGACGCCGTCGCGCCCGGCGCCCGCGTCGAGGCCGCCGCCCACGAACTCGATCGCGCGGTCCAGCTCCGGGCCGGAGCGGTGCGCGGTGCCCCGCGTGAGGAGCTCCGCGGTCAGGTTCGCCAGCCCGGCGCCGTCGCCGGGATCCCGCACCGCGCCGCCCGCCATCGACACCCGCACCACGACGATGGGGATGGCCGGCCGCTCCGCCACCAGCAGGACCGCCCCGTTCGGCAGCGTCTCGCGGTGGGCCAGCGGGACCGCCGCCTCGCCGCCGGCCGCGAGCACGACGGCCAGCACGAGCGCCGCGAGCAGCCGCCCCCGCCCCGGGCGACTCACCGCGACCCCGTCGCGCCGGCGGCCGCGGCGGCGGGAGCGGGCAGGAGCACCGACACGTTCTTGTGCTCGACCACGAAGTAGCGCTGGGCCACGCGCTGGAGGTCGGCCGCGGTCACCGCGCGCAGCTTGGGCAGGAAGTCGTCCAGGAGCCGCCAGGATCCGAGCAGCTCGTAGCGCCCCAGCACCGAGGCGCGGGAGAACACCGAGTCCTGCTGCCACACGAACGCGGCCTCGATCTGGTTGCGGGCCCGCTCCAGCTCCTCGGTTGGCACCGGCTCCCGCTTGAGCTGCTCCACCTCGGCGAGGAGCGCCTGCTCCATCGCCTCCGGGCTCTGCCCGGGCAGGAGCGTCGCGTAGAACCAGAAGAGGGTCGGGTCGAGCGAGGTGTAGGAGTACTCGCCCCCCGCGCCCAGGGCCATCCGCTTCTCGTACACGAGCCGCCGGTAGAGTCGCGAGGAGCGGCCCTCGGACAGCAGCGTCGAGAGGACCTCGAGCGCGGCCGCGTCGGGCGAGGTGTAGTTGGGCACGTGCCAGGCGATGTTCACCACCGGCAGCTGGGCGTCCTCCTTGCGGAGCACGAGCCGCCGCTCGTCCGCCTGCGGCGGCTCCACCGCGGTCATCGGGGGCGGCGTGGCCCCGCGCGGGATGGGGCCGAAGTGCCGCCGCACCATCGCGAGCGCGGCGTCCGCCTTCACGTCGCCCGCGATCACCAGGATCGCGTTGTTCGGCTGGTAGTACGTGTCGTAGAACGCGCGCAGCTCGCCCCGGTTGATGCGCGCGATGTCCGCCATCCACCCGATGATCGGCGCGCGGTAGGGATGAGCCACGTAGGCCAGCGAGCTCATCGCCTCGTAGATCACGCCCTCCGGGTCGTCGTCGATGCGCGAGCGCCGCTCCTCCATCACCACCTGCCGCTCGGAGTCGATCTCGCCCGCGTCCAGCAGCAGGTTCCGCATCCGGTCGGCCTCGACGCCGAGCACGAGGTCGAGGCGATCGGCCGCGATGTTCACGTAGTAGCCGGTCACGTCCTTGGTGGTGAACGCGTTGTCCCGTCCGCCGTTCTGCTCGATCAGCCGCGAGATCTGCCCGCGCCCGCGGGTGGGCGTGCCCTTGAACATCATGTGCTCGAGGAAATGGGCGAGGCCGGTGGCGCCGGGCAGCTCGTTCCGCGAGCCGACCCGGTAGAAGATCTGCACCGCCACGATCGGGTTGCGCGGATCCTCCTGGACGAGCACCCGCAGGCCGTTGTCGAGGGTGGCCTCGGTGACCGCGAGGCGCGCGGGCCCGGCCGGGGCGGACTGCGGCGCCGCCGTCCCGACCGCGAGGAGGAGGAGCACGACGACGAGGGCGGAGAGCGACACGAACCGCGATGGGCGCATGAGGTCCATGGTAGCACCCCGGCCGATTCGGGCCCGCGGTGTCACCTACGCGTCGGCGAGCCGCCGGGCCTCGACGAAGACCGCCTGCAGCATCGGGCGTGTGAGGCGCCCGGTGAAGGTGTTCTGCTGGCTCGGGTGGAAGGTGCCGAGCAGGACCACGCCGTCGTCCGGCATGGCGGCGCGCGCCCCGTGCCCGAAGCGCGGCAGCGGCCGCGGCACCGCGAGCCCCCGCGCGCGCCGCGTGCGGAGGTAGGCGTCCCAGCCGATCTTGCCGAGCGCGACCACGACCCGCACCCGCGAGAGCAGCGCGAGCTCCTCCAGCAGAAATGGCTGGCAGCGCGCGATCTCCACCGGGGTCGGCTTGTTGGCGGGCGGCGCGCAGCGGATGGTGGCGGTGATGTAGGCGCCGTCCAGACGGAGCCCATCGCCGGCGTGCGTGGACGTGGGCTGGTTGGCGAAGCCGGCGGCGTGGAGGGCCTCGAAGAGCCAGTCCCCGCTCCGGTCTCCGGTGAACATGCGTCCGGTCCGGTTGCCGCCGTTGGCCGCGGGCGCGAGGCCCATCAGCAGCACCCGCGCGGCGGGATCGCCGAAGCCGGGCAGCGGACGGGCCCAGTAGGTCTGGCCCCGGTAGCGCCGCGGCGGGCTCGCCCCCGCGGCCTCGCGATGGCGGACCAGGCGCGGGCAGCGACCACAGCTCGAGATGCGCTGCGCCAGCGCCGCGAGCCCTCCCGCCTTCCCCGCCCCGCGCCGCGGCCCTCGTTCGTTCGCCAGCCTCTCCCTCCACCGGTGCTAAGCTTGCCGCGTGCCGATCATAGCGATCTCGCGAGAGCCGTGACAAGCCGCGTCCCCGCCCTCATCGTGCACGGCGGCGCCGGCGCCGACGTGATGGGCCGCGACGAGCTGCGCGCCGGCATGGGCGACGCGGTGATCGCGGGCTGGCGCGCCCTCGCCGACGGAGGCACCGCGATCGACGCGGTGGAGGCCGCGGTGCGGAGCCTCGAGGATCACCCGCGGTTCAACGCCGGGCGCGGCTCGGTGCTGACCAGCGAGGGCACCGTGGAGACCGACGCCTCCCTCATGGAGGGCGACCGGCTGGAGAACGGCGCGGTCGCCTCGGTGGTCGGCGTGCGCAACCCGATCACGCTCGCCCGGCGCATCCTCGAAGCCGGCCATCACAGCCTGTTCGTGGGGCCGGGCGCGGTCGCGCGGGCCCGCGCCCTGGGCGTGCCCCTCTGCGACCCCGCCGAGCTGGTGACCGACCGGCAGCGCCAGCGCCTGGCCGCGCTCCAGGCCGGCACGGTGGGCGCGGTCGCGCTCGACCGCCACGGCACGATCGCGGCCGGCACCTCCACCGGCGGCATCGCGGGCAAGCTGCCCGGCCGCGTCGGCGACTCGGCCCTGATCGGCTGCGGCACCTACGCGGAGAGCACGCTGGGCGGGGTCTCCTGCACCGGCGACGGCGAGGCGATCATCCGGGTGACCCTGGCCCGCCGCACGCTCGAGATCCTCAAGTCGGTGGGCGATCCGGGTCACGCCGCGGAGGTCGCCCGGACCGTGCTGGCGGAGGAGGGCCGCGGCCAGGGGGGCCTGATCGTGATGGACTGGCGCGGCCGCATGGGCTGGGCGCGCTCGACGGCCCTGATGCCGGTCGGCCTCATGTCGCCCGGCCGGAGCGAGCCCGAGCTGCCGTTCTAGGGCCGGCGCTGGGTGAAGCGCTCGGTCACCGCCGCGCCCGGCCCCGCGAGCCACTCCTTCACGGTGCGATAGCCGTAGCGCAGGGCGGCCCGGCTCGCCTCGAAGCCCATCGAGGGCCCCACCAGCGGCGAGGGCCGCGGCTCGGGCTGCACCACCATCACCTCCACCTCCGGATGGAGCAGCTTGATCTCCCGCAGGCCCACGTTGAACAGGTTGAGGCTCGCGATGTGCGTGGTCTGCTCCATGATCGCGTAGAGGCCGCCCTTGCGGATCTCCATCGCGTCCGCGGTGTCGAGGCACTGGGGCACCGCGGGATTGAGAGCCACCAGGGCCGTGGCCCCCGCGTCCACCGCGAGGTCGGCGTGCCCGGTGTAGCCCACGTCGCCGTCGACGTAGTCGCGGCCGTCGATGCGGTACGGCTCGAAGAAGCCGGGGATGGCGGAGGAGGCCGCGATGGCGTCGGAGACCGGCACGTGCATGAAGTCACCGGAGCCGAAGACCACCCGCTCCGCGCGGTCGAGCGCGATGGCCGCGACCAGCAGCGGCCGCGGGGTGCGGGCGAAGTCGTTGGACAGCCCCTTGGCCGCGAACGCCTCGCGGATGTAGCTCTCCAGCGGGGCCAGCGAGAAGAAGCCGGGTGGCATGTCGCCGCCGCTGCGCGCCAGCAGATCGGGCCACTCCAGGCGGAAGTCCACCACCGCCCGCTTGCCGATGGCCCACACGAACTGGACCAGGTTGCGGGCCGCGCTCGAGAACGAGCCCTTGTGGTAGACCGAGCCGCGCTGGAAGTTCAGCGGATCGTCGCGCTCCTCGTCGAGGATCGCGTAGAGGTCGCCCGGCCGCACTCCGTTGGCCATGAGCGCGCCGACCACCGAGCCCGCGCTGGAGCCGACGTAGAGGTCGAAATCGTTCGCGCGGAAGCCGGGCACCTCGTCGAGCGCGGCGAGCGCCCCGACCTCGTACATCCCTCCGATGACGCCGCCGCCGGCCAGGACCATGGCCCGCCGCCGCGGGGGATGGCTCCAGCCGAGACGTGCGAGCCAGCCGCGCAGTCCGCCCGGCGGCCTCACCGAGGCGCGGGGCGCGGGCCCGCGGCGAACGGGCGGCGATCGACCATCGGCATCGGCGGGCGGATCATGCCCCCGTGAAGCGGGGCGCGCGCTTCTCGAGGAACGCCCGCACGCCCTCCGCATGATCCTCGGAGGTGATGGTCTGGGCCTGCGCGTAGGCCTCGAAGCCGAGCGAGGTGGCCAGGTCCACGGTGGCGGAGCGGTTCAGCAGCGCCTTGGCGAGGCCGAGGGCGCCGGGCGGGCCCGCCGCGATGCGGGTCGCGAGCGCGCGCGTGGTCGCTTCCAGCTCGGCGGCGGGGACCACCCGGTTCACGAGGCCGATCCGCAGGGCCTCCGCCGCGTCGATGATGTCGGCGGAGAACACCAGCTCCTTGGCCTTGGCCAGGCCCACCAGCCGCGGCAGCAGCCACGTGCCGCCGCCGTCCGGCACCAGGCCGATCCTGGCGAACACCTCGCCGAAGCGGGCGCGATCGGAGGCGATCAGCACGTCGCAGCCGAGGGCGATGTTGCATCCCGCGCCCACCGCGAAGCCATCCACCATCGCGATGGTGGGCTTCGGAAACTCGAAGAGGCGGATCACGAACCGGTTCAGCGACTCCACCCGCGCCCGGCCCTCCGCCGCGGTGTGGCGCTTGGCCGCCATGGTCTTGACGTCCCCGCCGGCCGAGAAATGGCCGCCGGCCCCGGTGAGGACCACCACCCGGGTGGCGGCCTCCGCCTCCAGGTCGTCGAGCGCGGTCAGGAGCTCGCGCCGCATGACCAGGTCCAGCGCGTTGCGCGCCTCCGGCCGGTTCAAGGTGATGGTCGCCACCGCGTCGGCGCGGTCCACCAGGATCGTGCTGTAGCCCATCAGCGTCCTCCGGCCAGCGTCGTTCGAGAGCTCATCAGCGTCCTCCGGCCAGCGTCGTTCGAGAGCTCATCAGCGTCCTCCGGCCACCGGGTACGGTCGCCCCGGCAGCGTCACGGTCCGGCCCGGGGGCCGCACCCGCTCGTCGATCACGACGCTGAGGCCGGCCGCGAGCAGCAGCAGCGCGACCGCGATCGCGAACACGAGCCCGTAGCCGCCGGTCACGTCGAACAGCACGCCCCCGAGCCAGGAGCCGAGCGCGGCTCCGGTCTGGTGCGCGAGGAAGATCAGCCCGAAGATCGAGCCCACCGAGTAGCGCCCGAAGATCTCGCTGGTGAGGGCCGACGTCATCGCGAGGCTCCCCGAGAGGCCCACGCCGCCGATCGCCGCCCCCACCATCAGGGCCGCCGGATCGCGCACGAAGAAGAGCGCGCCGAAGGCGAAGAGCCGGAGCAGGTAGACCGAGGCCAGCACCGGCTTGTAGCCCCACCGGTCGGAGATGAAGCCGAGCAGCAGGCCGCCGCCGATGGCGGTCATGCCCAGGAAGCCGATCGCGGACGACGCGGTCATGGGGTGGAAGCCGTGGTCGGTCAGCATCGGCACCCCGTGCGCGGAGAGCAGGCTCATCGAGAAGCCGCAGTTGAAGAGCCCGGCCGAGAGCAGCCAGAACGACGGCAGCCGGATGGCGTCCGCGGTGCCGGTGCGCTCGATCACCGCGACGGCGGCCGCCGGGGGCGGCGCGGCGTCGCCGTCGGGCCGCAGGCCGAGGCGCTCCGGCGCGTCACGCAGGACGAGCAGCGTGAGGGGCAGCATGACCACGAGCGAGCCCAGCCCCAGGATGACGAACGACGCGCGCCAGCCGAAGCGCAGGATGCACCACATGGCGACCGGCACCATGAGGGCGATCCCCGCCATGCCCGCCGCGCCCAGCGCGCTCATGGCCAGCCCGCGCCGTCGCACGAACCAGCGCGCCACCGCCACCGAGCCGGTGACGTGGCCGGTGGCGGCCACCCCGAGCGAGCCGATCACCGCGTAGTAGAGCAGGAACTGCCAGACCGACGTCACGAGCCCGGTGAGGACCAGGGAGGTGGCCATCACCACCACCCCGCCCGAGCAGACCAGGCGCGGGCCGAAGCGGTCCACCAGGCGGCCCACCAGCGGCATGAACGCCCCGAAGAGGAAGAGGCCGAGGGAGACCACGAGCGAGAAGGTGCCGCGGTCCAGGCCGAGCTCCGCGGACACCGGCTTCAGGAACGGGCCGATGGCGAAGCGCATGCCCTGCGAGAGGAGCACGATCACCGACAGCACCAGCACCACCCAGTAGCCGTAGAAGATGCGGGCGGGAGCTTCACGCGGTGTCGTGGGCATGACGCACATGATTATAAGCTACCTCTCCTGCTATCATCAGCGGCGGATGAGTCTCGCGTCGGTCATCGGGCTGCCGCCTCGCGTCTCGCGCGCCGTCATCGGCATGGTCCACCTGCGCGCGCTCCCGGGCAGTCCGCGCTGGGACGGCGACATGGCCGCGGTGCTGCGCGCCGCGCTCGACGACGCGCGCGCCCTCGCCGAGGGCGGAGCCGACGCGGTCGTGGTGGAGAATCACGGCGACGTGCCGTTCACCGCGGGCCGGGTGGACGCGGCGAGCGTGGCCGGGATGGCGGTGGCGGTCTCCGAGATCCGCCGCGCGATCCCGCTGCCGGTCGGGGTCAACGTGCTGAAGAACGACGTGCGCTCCGCCCTCGCGGTCGCCGCCGCCACCGGCGCCCGCTTCGTGCGGGTGAACGTGCACGTGGGCGCGGTGGCCGCCGACCAGGGCGTCATCCAGTCGGAGGCCCACGACTCCTTGCGCTACCGCCGGCTGCTCGGCGTCGACGTGGCGATCCTCGCCGACGTGCAGGCCAAGCACGGCATGCCCCTGGCCCCGGTGCCGATCGAGCACGAGGCGCGCGACTGCTACGCGCGCGGCCTCGCGGACGCCCTGGTGGTCTCGGGCGTGGCCACCGGCGAGCCCACCGGGATGAGCGATCTGAAGCGCGTGCGGGGCGCGGTGCCCGAGGCGCCGCTGCTGGTGGGGAGCGGCGCCTCGCCGGAGACGGTGGCGGAGCTGCTCTCGGTGGCCGACGGCGTGATCGTGGGCACGTCGCTCAAGCGCGACGGGCGCCTCGCCAACCCCGTCGACGTGGAGCGCGTGCGCCGGCTGGTCGCCGCGGCCCGGTCTGCGAGCGGGTGATTCTCCCTCTCCCTTCAGGGAGAGGGCCGGGGTGAGGGTCCTGACCGTCGCGGCCCACCGCGCCGTCGCCACGCTGGCCCTCGCCGCCACCCTCGCGGGCTGCGCCCTCGTCACCCCCCGCCCGGCGCCCGACCCCGCGCGCCTCCGCATCGCCGATCTCCTGCTGATCGGGTTCACCGGGACCCAGGTGGCGGGCAACGAGGAGGTACGGCGGCTCGTCTGCGACGTCAAGGTCGGCGGGCTGCTCCTGTTCGAGCGCTACACCTCCGGGCAGCCCCGCAACATGGTGAGCCAGGAGCAGGTGGCGACGCTGACCCGCGATCTCCAGGCGCTGGCCATGCGGTGCGCGGGCCGGCCCCTGTTCATCGCGGCCGACGCCGAGGGCGGGCGCGTCATGCGCCTGTCCCCTCGCCTCGGCTACCCGGCCACCCGGCCGGCGCAGGAGCTGGGCGAGCGCGACGATCCCGCCTTCACCCGCGCCGAGGCGCGGCGCATGGGCGCGATGCTGCGCGAGGCCGGCATCAACTGGAACCTGGCCCCGGTGGTGGACGTGGCGGTGAATCCGGCGAATCCGGCCGTGGTGGCGCTCGGCCGGACCTACTCTGCCGATCCCGCGAAGGTCGCCGCGCACGCGGAGGCGTTCGTGCAGGGCATGCACGACGAGGGCGTGCTCACCGCGCTCAAGCACTTCCCCGGCCACGGCTCGAGCCGGAGCGACTCGCACCACGGCTTCACCGACGTCACCGACACCGCCCGGCTGTCGGTGGAGCTGCGGCCCTACCGGATCTTGATCGCGGACCACATGGCCGACAGCGTGATGACCGCCCACGTGTTCAACCGCGGCCTCGATCCGTGGGACCCCGCGACGCTCTCCCGGTACACCGTGCATCGGCTGCTGCGGGGCTGGCTCCACTACCGCGGCGTGGCGGTATCGGACGACCTGCTGATGGGCGCGATCGCCCAGCACTACGGCCTGGAGGACGCCGCGGTGCGCGCCCTCGACGCCGGGGTCGACGTGCTGCTGATCTCGCAGAACATGGGCCGCGTGGACGACCGCGCCGCCGAGCGCGTGGTGGCCGCCATCACCCGCGCCATCGGCGAAGGCCGCCTCAGCGAGTCCCAGATCACCGCCGCCGTCCACCGCGTCGACACCCTCCGCGCCCGCTTGGGGTCAGGTCTTGCATTCCGACATTTTCCCGGTTAGGCGTGCTCTCGTCACGCGCCACGAAAATGTCGGAATGCAAGACCTGACCCCGTCTAGCGGTTGCGGAGCGATTGCAGGAAGCGCTCGACGTCGGCGCGGGCGGGAAGCGCGTCCTGGGCGCCGCGGCGGGTGCAGGTCAGGGCGGCGGCGGCGCTCGCGAGGGGGATGACCTGCTCGAGGGTGCCGCCGGCCGCGAGGCCCACCCCCAGCGCGCCGTTGAAGGCGTCGCCGGCGCCCGTGGTGTCGACCGCCTCCACCGGGAATGCCTCGAAGTGGACGGCGGTGGTGCCGTCGCACATGAGCGCCCCCGACTCGCCGAGGGTGATGATCACGGTTCCCACCCCGCGCTCGCATAGCCGCGCCGCGGCCCGCCGGCCGGAGTCGAGGTCGGTCACCTCGGTGCCGGTCAGCGCGGCCACCTCGCCCGCGTTGGGCGTCAGGTAGGTCACCAGCGCGAGCAGGTCGTCGGAGAGCTCCTGCACCGGCGCCGGATTGAGCACGGTGGGCACGCCGTGCCGCCGCGCGGTCTCGAGCGCCCAGCGCACCACCGGCATCGGCACCTCGAGCTGGGTCACCAGCACCTGCGCCCACGCGATCGACGCCTCGCCGGGGCGTGCCATCTCCACCGTGAACCGATGGTTGGCTCCGGGCGCGACCCCGATCTGGTTGTGCCCCTCGCGGTCCACGAAGATCAGCGCGGTGCCGGTGGCCGCGTCCGACGACGTCGCCAGCCCGTCGACGCCGATCCCCTGCTCGTCGAGGGCCTGCCGGATCGCGGCGCCCGCGTCGTCGTCGCCCACGCAGCCGATGAGCCGCACCTCCGCTCCGAGCCGCCGCGCGGCCACCGCCTGGTTGGCCCCCTTGCCGCCCCGGTTGACGAGCAGCGTCCCCGCGGAGACGGTCTCGCCCACGCGCGGCAGCCGGGCCAGGGCCACCGTGTAGTCGACGTTGGCCGAGCCGACTACGCAGACGCGGGGCACAGGCGATCCAGGACGAGGCGCAGCACGGCCTCCCGGTCGACGGCGACCGCCACCCGGCAGGTCGGCAGCCGCTTGCGGTGAGCGGGGATCGCCCGGCGGTCCGCGAGCGACATCCCGCGCGTGAGGGCCCCGTCGCACTCCACCTGCACCGGCATGGGCTCGAGGGTGACCAGCCCGGGCTCGAGCGCCACCGCCATCGCGAGGGGGTCGTGGAGGACGATCCCGCCGCCCTCCTGGGCCGCGCCGAACGCGAAGCCGTGGAGCGTGAAGTCGAGGATGAAGCGGGCGACGCGGTCGTTCGGGCAGCGGCGCAGCCGCTCGGTCAGGACGCTCTGCGCCAGCACCACCTGCCGCGTCACGTCCAGCGGGACGAGCTCGAGCGGGAGCCCCAGCTCCAGCACCTGGGCCGCGGCCTCCGGGTCGACGTAGAAGTTGAACTCCGCCGCCGGGGTCACGTTGCCCGGCGCCGTGACGGCGCCCCCCATCACCACCACCCGGCCCACCCGGGCCAGGCGGCGGGCGTCGAGGGCCGCCGCGGCGGCCAGGTTCGTGAGCGGGCCCAGGGCCACCAGGGTCAGCTCCGGTCCCCACCGATCCACCGTCTCCAGAATCACTTGCGCGGCGGACCGCGTCTCAAGAACAGGGGGCGGCTCGGGGTAGCGCAGCCGCCCGTCGGGCTCCACGAAGCGATCCAGGTTACCGAGCCCGTCCTGCCCGTGGACGTGCCCGGCGGTCACCAGGGCCCGCTTGAGGGGGGCCTCGGCCCCGCGCACCACCGGGGGCATGGGCGAGGGAGCGGCCACCGCGAGGATGCGCCGGGCGTTGGCCATCGCGAGGTCGACCGGAACGTTGCCCGCGACGACGGTGACCGCTTCGAGGCGGGTCTCGGGCGAGGCGAGCGCGAGCAGGATGGCCAGGGCGTCGTCGATCCCGGGATCGGTGTCGATGAGGAGACGCCGGGTCATGTGACAGCCGTCGCGATCAGGAGGTGGCGGGTCATTTGACAGCCTCTCCGAGGGTCCGTATCATACGCGCCAATCTGGCGCCAGCACCGCACAAGGAGGAATCGGATGCACATCCGGATCACGTACTGCGGCGAGTGAAACTATCTCCCCCAGGCCTCCAGTTTGCAGGCCGCCATCAAGAGCAAGTACGGCATCACGTCCGAGCTGCGTGAGGGCGTCGGCGGGATCTTCACCGTCGAGGCCGACGACAAGATGATCTTCGACAACCAGGTCACGTTCCGCTTCCCGGAAGATCAAGAGATCTTCACCGAGATCGACAAGCTCAAGGCCTGAGCTCCCGCTCGATCCCGTCCCGGAACGCCGGGTCGGCGACGTGCAGCAGCGCACGCGCCCGCCCGGCGTCGCTCTGCCCGCGCAGCGCCGCGACCCCGTGCTCGGTCACCACGTAATCCGCGATGAAGCGGGGCGTGGTGACCCGCGCCCCCGCCCCCAGCCGGGCCACGATCCGCGAGCGGCTGCCTCGCGCCGCGGTCGCGGGCAGCGCGATGATCGAGCGCCCGCCCGCGGCCCGCGAGGCGCCCAGCACGAAGTCGAACTGGCCGCCGATGCCGGTCACCTGCCGGCCGTCCACGCTCTCCGCGTTCACCTGCCCGAGGCAATCCACCTCGAGCGCCGAGTTGACCGAGACGAAGTCGCCCAGGCTGCCCACCACCTGCGGATCGTGCGCCAGGTCGGAGGGCTCCATGTTGACCATGCGGTTCTCGTGGCACCAGTCGAAGAGCGCGGAGGTGCCCATGATCTCTCCCACGTCCATGCGGCCGGGATGCAGGCGCTTGCGCGCGTTGGTGATGACCCCCGCGCGCACCAGCGGCAGCATGTGATCGACCAGCAGCGAGTGGACGCCCAGGTCCTTCTTGCCCCCGAGCGCCTCCATCACCGCCTGGGGGATCGAGCCCACGCCCACCTGGATGATCGCCCCGTCGGGCACGAGATCCGCCACGTGGGCGGCGATGCGCCGCTCCACCACGCCCACCGGCGTGGGCGGGTACTCGAGCAGCGGCTCGTCGACCGCGGTCCACACGTCGACCTGGGAGCGGTGCAGGAACGCGTTGCCGAGGGTGCGCGGCATGCGGGGGTTGACCTGGGCGATCACCAGCGGCGCGCGGCGGGCGGCGGGCAACGCGTAGCTCACCGAGACCCCGAGGGAGAGATGGCCGCCCGCGTCGGGAGGCGCGGTGTGGACGGCCACCGCGTCCGGCGCCCACGGCCCGCCCGCCGCGAACAGGGTCACGGTGTCGAAGTAGCGCGCGGGCACGAAGTCGACGTCGCCGCGCGCCGCGGCCTCCGCCAGCCGTGGCGACATGTGCCAGGTCGCGAAGCGGATCTTGCCCGCGTAGGCGGCGGCGCCGAACGGATAGTCGTCGACGCGGAGGCCGCCCATCAAGGTGAGCGGGGCGAGCCGATCGGCCTGGCGCAGGATCTCCCCGACCAGCGCCGAGGGATCGCCGCAGCCGGCCGGGAGCAGGACCTTCATCCCCGGACGGAGACGGCCGACCGCGTCGGCCAGCGAGGCCTCCTGGAACGGACGACTCACCGACTGGTCACTCGATCACCGGATCCGCTCGCTGCAAGAGCGTCCAGGACGCAGGTCCAGCCGGAACGCCTTCACGAGACCCCTCGCGCTCGCGGGAGTGGTAGATCGTCGAACACTCGACGCTCGATCTTCATCTGACGCGGCGGGAGTGTAGCAGAACCGCCGGCCACTCGGTGACGTGGGCGTGGAGGCGATCGCCTGCACCGTTAGGCGCACGCCGGTACCCCTTGCCGAACCCAAACGTCCTCTCCTAGTATCGACGCCTCGAACCCGTCGCGATCCAAGGAGAGACGGATGCGGCAAGCCGCCAACTGCACCCTCCACATGGGCAAACGCTTCGCGGCGGCGGTCTTGTGCGGTCTGTTTGGCGTGAGCTTCTCCATGGCCTCGCCCGCCGCGGCTCAACCCGCCGACGCCCGAAGCCTACCGGGAGCGGAGCTCCTGGCCGCGGTCCGGGCGGGCGGCTACGTCATCTACTTCCGGCACGCTGACACCGACCATTCAAGAGAGGATCAGCGACCGGTGAACCTCGACGACTGTGCGACGCAGCGCGAGCTCAGTGAAAAGGGACGCCGGAACTCACGCGCCATCGGTGAGACGATCCATGCGCTCGCCGTTCCGATCGGCTCCGTCTTGGCCAGCCCGCTCTGCCGCACGGTCGAGACCGCGGTACTCGTCTTCGGCTATGCGGAGAAATCGATGGCGACGCGCGAGGCGGCTCCCGGACCCGTGGGAAGCCCGGGACGATATGCCGCGTTGCGCGCGCTGCTGTCGACGCCGCCCATCGCGGGCAAGAACACGGCGATCGTCGGTCACGGCTATCCGTACTACGCGCTCACCCACAAGGGACAGATGCTCGAGGAGGGGGAGGCGGCGATCGTGCGTCCCCACGGCACGAGCTTCGAGGAGGTCGCGCGTCTCGGTCTGAAGGAGTGGCGTGAGCTCGGAGCACGTCCGCGATGACGTAGTCGTCCTGCGCGGGCGTCCGGAGCTCCCGGTTGGGCGCGCCCGCCCGGGTAGTATAATCGCGCGCGGACGAGCCACTCAACGCGCGAGGGACGCCATGCCCGTGCACCCGCAGTGGGTCACCACCGGTCTCGAGTTCGAGGGACACCGCATCGTCGGCCACCGCGGCGTGGTGCGCGGCATCACGGTGCGCTCCCGCAACGTCATCGTGAACCTGGGCGCGGCGATCCAGACCCTGTTCGGCGGCAACATCACGCTCTACACCGAGCTCTGCGAGCGGGCCCGCCAGGAGGCCTTCGACCTGATGCTCGAGCACGCGGCCGCGATGGGCGCCAACGCGGTGGTGGCCATGCGGTACGACGCCAACGACGTCGCCGCCGGCGTGACCGAGGTGCTGGCCTATGGCACCGCGGTGGTGATCGAGCCCATTCGCTCCTAGCCCGGGCCTGGCCCCGGGCTCTGGCCGGTTCCGCGCGGACCGGACTATACTCTCGGCGCGGGCGGGACCGGGCGTCCCGCCGCGTCACTCGCGAGTCCAAGGAGGAGACGACATGGTCACCGATCGGCGGAGCTTCCTCAAGAGCACGGTGGTGGGCGCGGTGGCCGTCTCCGCGGCCGCCGCGGCGACGAAGGCCGAGGCGCAGGGCGCCAAGGTGAAGCCGGGGCCGCGCGACGTGCTGCTGGTGGTGGACGTGCAGAACGACTTCATCCCCGGGGGCGCCCTGCCCGTCCAGGAGGGCGATCTCATCGTGCCCCTGGTGAACCGTCTCGCGGCCGGGTTCGATCACGTGATCCTGACCCAGGACTGGCACACCCCGGGGCACGTCTCGTTCGCCTCCACGCATCCCGGCAAGAAGCCCTTCGAGACCGTGAAGCTCGAGTACGGCACCCAGGTGCTCTGGCCGGATCACTGCGTGCAGGGCACGCCCGGCGCCGACTTCCACAAGGACCTCAAGGTCCCGCACGCCGAGCTGATCATCCGCAAGGGCTACCGGAAGCAGATGGACTCCTACTCCGCCTTCTACGAGGCGGACGGCAAGGCCACCACCGGCCTCGCCGGCTACGTGAAGGACCGCGGATTCCAGCAGGTCTACCTGGTCGGCCTCGCCACCGACTTCTGCGTGTGCTGGTCGGCGCTGGACGCGAGAAAGGTGGGGCTCGGGGCCGCGGTCATCGAGGACGCCTGCCGCGGCATCGACACCAACGGCTCGCTCGGCAAGTCCTGGGACCAGATGGCCAAGGCCGGCGTCAAGCGCATCCGCTCCACCGACATCACGGCCTAGACCCTTGAAGAAGTGACGGGTTGCCCGCCGACCGGGGGAGTGCGGGGGCCATCCCTGGGCCCCCGCAGATGAAGAACCGTGAAGAAGTGCACGGTTGTCCGCCGCCCGGGGGGAGTGCGGGGGCCATCTCCGGGCCCCCGCAGATGAAGAGCCGTGAAGAAGTGCACGGTTGCCCGCCGAGTGGGGGAGTGCGGGGGCCATTTCCGGGCCCCCGCAGATGAAGAGCCGTGAAGAAGTGCACGGTTGCCCGCGGAGCCTCCTGCTCGCCCTCCTGATCGCATGCCTGGCCACAGGCGGACCGGGTCCACTGGGATTGCCGCCCGCCCGTGCCGAGCACGCGGTCGCCTACCGCTACACCGTGCTGGGCTACGTCACCGACGCGAGCGGCCGCGCCCGTACCGGCACCCGGGTCGAGCTCTCCCGGCAGAAGACCGGCTTCTCGTACCTGGGCGAGACCGATGCGCAGGGCTTCTACTTGATCGTGGCCCGCCTGGGGGACGAGAGCGTGGGCGAGGCGCTGGCGCTTCGGGTGAACACCCAGGGCCTGGTCCTGGTGGCCCGCTTCGATCCCCAGGACCACGCCACGGAGCGCGGCACCCGTGTCGACTTCAGCGGGCCGCGCACCCGGGAGAGCCCGGCCCTCTTCGCCGACACCCTCAAGCGCTTCCTCTCGCAATGACGGTCCAGGCCGCGTCCCAGGCCCCCGAGCGCATGGACCGGTTCTACTCCATCGTCCGACTGGTTAGCCGCTTCTGGATCTGGTTCTTCTTCAAGAATGTCTCGGTGGTCCGGGCCGAGCGGATCCCGGCCGGCGGACCCGTCCTCCTCTGCATCAACCATCCGAACAACCTGATCGATTCCCTGCTCGTCAGCGGCGTCCTTTCCCGGAAGATCCACTTCCTGGCGACGGCGGCGCTCTTCCGGAACCCGCTGGTCGCCCGCTTCCTGGCCGCTTGCGGCGCCATCCCCGTCTACCGCAAGCAGGACGACCCCACCCGGATGGACAAGAACGTCGACGCCTTCGCGGCGTGCTTCCGGGCGCTCGAGGCCGGGCGGGTGGTCGGGATCTATCCCGAGGGCACGACCCACGCCGAGAGCCGCGTCCAGCGGATCAAGACCGGCGCCTCCCGCATCGTGCTCGAGTACCAGGCCGGTGGCCGCGGGGCCGCCCTCACCCTGATCCCGGTCGGGCTCGCCTTCGATGCCCGCAAGTCGTTCCGGAGCCGGGTCCGCGTCTCGTTCGGCGAGCCGATCCCGGTGGCGCCCTACGCGGCCGTCCATCGTCAGGATCCGCTCCGGGCCGTCGACGCCCTCACCGCCGCGATCCAGGAGGGCATGCAGGCCGAGGTCCTGCACGTGGCCCGGCCGGAGCGCCAGGACCTGATTCGCGCGCTCGAGCAGGTCTACCGCGGCGATCTCATCCGGGAGCTCGAGGAGGAGCGCGGCCTGGGTGACCGGCAGATCGACCCGCTCCGGCTCTCCCGGACCATCGCCGACGCGGTGGCGCACTTCGAGGAGCGCGACCCCGAGCGGGTGGCGCGGCTCTGGGAGGGCCTCCAGCACTATCGCGGCCTCCTCGCGACCTACCACGTGCGCGACCAGGCGGTGCGGTCGCTCGCGGAGCGCACGCCCGGGCGCGCCCGGATCCGGCGCTCGTGGGACGCGGCGGTGGGGCTGCCCATCTTCGCCTACGGACTCGTGGTCAACGGGCTGCCCTACCTGCTGCCTCGCTTCATCGCCCGCCGCACCGCGCGGAAGGAGACCGACTACGCGACCACGCGGCTCCTGGCCAGCATCGTGGCGTTCCCCCTCCTCTGGGCGCTCGAGACCTGGATCGTGTGGCGCCTCGGGGGCGTCCGGTGGGCGGCGGGCTTCGCGCTGTCCCTGCCCCTGAGCGGCCTCCTCGCCTACCGGTACCTGGGCGGCGTCGGCCGCCTGCGGAGCCGGCTGCGCCTGGGATGGGTCTCGCTGACCCACCGGCAGCTCGCCGGCCGCCTGCTCGCCGAGCGGCAGGCGCTCGTCGCGGAGCTCGAGCGGGCCAAGGACGACTACCTGCGCGCCACGCGTGGCAGCAGCTTCTGATCGCGTACAATCGCTCCTGATCTCGGCCGACCCGGAGCACCCGTGACAGGAGGCGACCATGAAGGCCTACGTGCTGATCGAGACCGCGGCGGGCAAGACCAAGAACGTCAAGAAGGCGCTGGCCAAGATCAAGAGCGCCCGCGCCACCGTGTCGGCCATGGACGCCGTCACCGGGCCCTTCGACTTCATCGCCATCGTGGACGGCCAGTCGCTGGACGCGATCGGCAGCCTCGTCACCGACTCCATCGGGATCATCGACGGGGTGACGCGCACCACCACCTGCGTGGCGGTCACCGTCGCCTGATGCCGGGATCCACCAGCCGCGGACCGGTGGTGGCGTGCGCGGCCTACGCGGGCGGCGCGCGGGTCGCCGACGTCGAGATCCAGGACATCAGCGACGTCCTCGCCCTCGACGACCGCTTCGTGTGGATCGGGCTCTACGAGCCGGACGAGCCGCTGCTGAGGGAGGTCCAGGCCGAGTTCGGCCTGCACGATCTCGCCATCGAGGATGCCCACCTGGCCCACCAGCGGCCCAAGCTCGAGCGCTACGGCGACTCGCTCTTCATCGCCCTGCGCACCGCCCAGACCGACCGCCAGCAGCGCCGGATCGCGTTCGGGGAGACCCACCTCTTCGTGGGGGCTCGCTACGTGGTCTCGGTCCGCCACGGGGCCTCGCTGTCCTACGCCGACGTGCGCACCCGCTGCGAGGCCACCCCGCATCTCCTGGCCAAGGGGCCGAGCTTCGTGCTGCACGCGATCATGGATTTCGTGGTCGACCAGTACTTCCCCATCGTGGACGCGCTGGAGGACGACCTCGAGACCCTGGAGGCCGACATCTTCGGGGACAACGCCAGCCGCGACACCACCATGCGGATCTACAACCTCAAGCGCGACCTGCTCGAGCTCAAGCGGGGGGTCTCCCCGCTGGTCGACATCTGCAACCGGCTGATGCGCACCGACCTCGACCTGATCCCGGACGACGCGCGCCCGTACTTCCGCGACGTCTACGACCACGCGATCCGGGTGAACGAGAAGGTCGACGGCCTGCGCGAGCTGCTCGGCACCGCGCTGGAGGCCAACCTCACGCTGACCACCATCGCGCAGAACGAGGCCACCAAGCGCATCACCGGCTGGGCCGCGATCTTCGCCATCCCCACCATGATCGCGGGAGTCTACGGGATGAACTTCGAGTTCATGCCCGAGCTGCAGTGGCGGTGGGGATACCCGATGGTCATGGGGATCACCGTCGGGCTCTGCGGGCTGCTCTACTACCGCTTCAAGCGCTCCGGCTGGCTCTGAGCCGGCCGGTCTCAGCCGGTGCGGCCGCCCAGGCTCGCCACCGCGAGGACCAGCTCGGTGGGATCGGCGGGCTTGGCCAGGTGCAGGTTGAAGCCCGCGGCCAGGACCCGCACGCGATCCTCCGACCGCCCGTAGGCGGTGAGGGCCAGCGCGGGGAGCCGGCGGCCGTGGAGCGCCATCTCGTGCCGGACGCGGCGCAGGAGGCTGTAGCCGTCCTCCCCCGGCATCTCCAGGTCGCTCACCAGCACGTCCGGCAGCCAGCCGCCGAGGACCTTCACGGCCTGGTCTGCGGACGAGGCCGTCCGGGTCTCGGCGCCCGCGTTCGTGAGGATGAGCGCGGCGAGCTCCCGGCCTTCCCCGTCGTCGTCCACCACCAGGACACGGAGGTCCCGCAGGGAGACCGGCTTGAGGCTGTCGGTGTCGATCGTCCCGGCCGCGCGGTCCGCGGACGGCGCCTCGCGCGACGGCGCCGGGTGCATCACCGAGATCGGCAGGGTCACGGTGAACGTGGTGCCCTGTCCGAGGCCGGGGCTGATCGCGGTCACCTTGCCGCCGTGGAGCTCGACGAGGTGCTTGACCAGCGACAGGCCGATCCCCAGTCCCGCGTGCCGCCGCGTCGGCCCGGTGTCGGCCTGGTGGAACCGCTCGAAGAGGTGCGGCAGCTGCTCGGCCGCGATCCCCTCCCCGGTGTCGCTCACGATGATGTCGATGTGGGAGTTGACCCGCCGGAGGTGGAGCTGGACCCGGCCACCCTTCGGGGTGAACTTCACCGCGTTCGAGAGCAGGTTCCACGCGATCTGCTGGATCCGGTCGGGGTCCCCCATGATCGGCGCGGCCCGGGGATCGAGCGCGGTGTCGAGGCGGATTCCCTTCCCGGCCGCGGCCGGCCGGACGGTCTCGACCGCGGCCTCCAGCGCCGCGAGCACGTTCATCGCCCGGACGTCGAGCCGCATCTTGCCGGTGATCACCCGGGAGACGTCGAACAGGTCCTCGATCAGCTGGACCTGGATCCGGGCGTTGCGCAGGATGGCCTGGGCCGCGTTGCGGGTGGCGGCGGGATCGAGCGCGCCCTCCGCGAACATGCGAGCCCACCCGTAGATCGCGTTCAGCGGGGTACGCAGCTCGTGGGACATGGTCGCGAGGAACTGGTCCTTGCTCCGGTTCATGGCCTCCGCCTCGCTGCGCGCCTTCTGCTCGTGCTCGAGCAGGGTCTGCCGGGCGTGCTCGACCAGCCGCCGCTCCGAGATGTCACGGGCCACCTTGGACGCGCCCACGATGACCCCCGCCGCGTCCCGGACCGGCGAGACGGTCAGGGACACCGGCAGCCGCGTGCCGTCCTTGCGCTGGCGAATCGTCTCGAAGTGGTTGATCCGCTCGCCGCGCGCGAGCCGCGCGAGCACGTGAGTTTCCTCCTCGTGGTACTCGACGGGGATGATCAGCGTGATGTGCTGTCCGACCGCCTCCTCGGCGGACCAGCCGAACATGCGCTCGGCGGCCGCATTCCACGAGGTGATGACGCCCGCCAGGGTCTTGCTCACGATCGCGTCGTCCGAGGAGTCCACGATGGCGGCGAGCCGGGCCTGGGCGATCTCCCCCTGTCGCTGCCGCGAGAGGTCGCGGGCGATCTTGAAGGCCCCGATGATGCGGCCGGCGGCGTCCCGGATCGGCGAGATGGTGAGCGACACCCGCACCATCTCGCCGCTCTTGGCGACGCGCATCGTGTCGAAGTGGTCGACACGGCGGCCCGCCCGGATGGTCCCGAGCACCGCGGTCTCCTCGTCGACGAGCTCCGGCGGGATGATCAGCGTGATCGGCTGCCCGATCGCCTCCCTTGCCGTGTAGCCGAAGATGCGCTCGGCGCCCCGGTTCCAGGACGTGATGATCCCCTCGACGGTCTCGCCGATGATCGCGTCGTCGGACGCATCGAGGATGGCGGCGAGACGCGCCGCCACTTCGTCCGGGGACTGCCCGAGCTCCGCCACGGTCCTCCCTTCCCTGGGCCCTGCTCAAATCTAGTGAATCCAAGTATATACAAGCCGGGAAGCCGGAGCCGCCACAAGAGGCGCCCGACCCGAAGGCGGACCTGCCGCCCGGCCCTTCTCGCGATCCTGCGAATATCCTCGGGAGGCGTCGACGCCGGGCGCCTGCGGCGCGTCCTTCTTCGTGAAGGGTGCGATGACGACCTCCGACCCGATCTCCCCCGCCCTCCGCTACAGGTTGCTCGGCGCGCTGGCCCATCGCGATCCGGAGTGATGGGCCCGGTGTCGGGTGACGGCGACTGGCGGCCTGGTCTCGGCGGACCCGGTCATCGCCGCTCTCCTCGCGCCCCTGAACCGGGCGATGGAGGCGCTCCGGGACGATGACGCCGACCGCCGCCCGGACCGCGCGAGGCGAAAGTGAGGACCTGAGCCCGCGGGCCCTCTGATAGAATCTCGCCCGTCATGCGCGTCCTCGTGATGGGCGGCACCGAGTTCATCAGCCTGCACCTGCTGCGCGCGCTGCAGGCGCGCGGCCACGAGGTCACCGTCTTCAACCGTGGCCGGCAGCCCGATCGGCTGCCCGGGGGGGTCGCGGCCATCGCGGGCGACCGGAAGGATCACGCCGGGCTCCGGGCCCGGCTGGCCGGCCGGCGCTTCGACGCGGTCTACGACGTGACCTACGCGCCGACCCTCGGCGAGGACGTGGCCGCGCTGATGGACGCTCTCGAGGGCGACCCGCACGCGATCTTCGTGTCCACCTGCCGGGTCTACGACCACGCCCTGCCGATTCCCTACTCGGAGGAGACGGCGCGCGGGCTCTACTGGGGCGACTACGCGCGCCACAAGATCGGGGGTGAGGACGTGCTGCTGGAGCGGCACCGCCGCACCGGCCAGCCGGTCACCATCGTGCGGCCCACCCACGTGATGGGCCCGCTCAACACCCGGAACAATGAAACGTTCTTTATGGACCGTATTGCCCGCGGCCGGCCGGTGCTGGTGCCGGGCCACGGGGGGTGGCTCCGCCAGTTCGGCCACGTGGAGGACCTCGCCGACGTCATGGTCGCGCTGCTCGGCAACGCGCGCGCCTACGGGCAGGCCTATAACGTGATGGGCGAGGACGTGGTGAGCCAGGTCGGCTTCGTCGAGCTGGTCGCGGAGGCGATGGGCCGGCCGGTCACCTTCCGCCACTTCGATCCCGCGCTCCTCAAGGCGCACGCCAAGCCGGGCCCGGTCTTTGGCCAGAACCTCGTCTACGAATGCCACGCGGTCCACACCACCACCAAGCTCCGCAACGAGCTCGGCCTGCTCCCGCGCTACACCCTCCACGCCGGGCTGGCGCAGACGTGGCAGTGGTACCGGGCGCAGGGCGCGGCCGACCGCGCGATCGACTTCTCCTTCGAGGACCAGCTCCTCTCCAAGATCGGCGCGTGATCCGTCGAATCCTCGTGTACCACCCGGAGCCGGTGGACACCCGCGCCTACGCCGATCTGATCCGCCCCGCGCCAGGGCTCCTGGTCACCGCCGGCCTCACCGCCGAGCAGGCCATCGCGGCCGCGCCCGAGGCCGAGATCCTCTACTGCTGGCGGCCGCCCCGGCCGCTGCTGGCGGCGGCCGAGCGGCTGCGCTGGATCCAGTGCATGGGCGCGGGCATCGAGGCCCTGCTGGTGCCCGAGGTCTCGCCGCGCGTGACGATCACGCGCGTGGCCGGCATCTTCGGCCCGTGGATGGCCGAGTACGCGCTGGGCTGGTGTCTCTGGGTCACCCAGCGCATGGATGGGTTCCGGGCGAGCCAGCGGGCGCGGCGCTGGGCGCCCATCGATCCGATCCCGCTGCGCGGCCAGACCCTGTGCGTGATCGGGCTCGGGGACATCGGCGCGCGCATCGCCCGCAGCGGCCGGGCCCTCGGCATGCGGGCCATCGGGGTCTCGCGCACCGGCCGCCCGGTGACCGGCGTGTCCCGCGTCTACCGCACGCGCGCGCTGACCGCCGCGCTCGCGGAGGCGGACTTCGTGGTGCTCACGGTGCCGCTCGGCCCCGCCACCCGCGGCCTGCTCGACGCCGCCGCGCTCGCGGCCATGAAGCCCTCGGCGTGGCTCATCAACGTGGCGCGCGGGCCCATCGTGGACGAGGACGCCATGGTCGAGGCGCTGCGCGCCGGACGCATCGCGGGGGCGATCCTCGACGTGTTCGACATCGAGCCGCTGCCGCCCACGCATCCACTGTGGACCTTGCCGAACGTGGTGATCACGCCTCACATCTCGGGACCGAGCACCCCGCGGGAGATCGCGCCGCTCTTCGCCGACAACCTGCGGCGCTACCTGGCCGGGCGGCCGCTGCGTCACGTGGTGGACCGCCGCCGCGGCTACTGAGCGGCGCGCTCGATCCCGATCCGGATCACCTCGCCCCGCCGGGCCCAGCGGGCCAGGGGCAGGGTCAGCTCGAGCCCGAGCTTGAGCACGCCGTAGAGCGGGCGCCACTCGCACGCCCGCGCCAGCGCGGGAGCCCCGCGGTCGCGCAGCCAGAGCTCGGCGTGGAGGTGGACGAGGTGCGCGA